>Ga0302320_10013444_pt1 | contig 17109 bp, 14 predicted proteins | sample Bog_T0_3_FD_202130 | JGI IMG/M metagenome (GOLD analysis project Ga0302320, IMG submission 202130) | Peat permafrost microbial communities from Stordalen Mire near Abisko, Sweden - Bog_T0_3 | ecosystem: Environmental > Terrestrial > Soil > Wetlands > Peat | place: Sweden: Abisko, Stordalen Mire... | reverse complement strand
TCTCTGCATCGGATTCGGCAGTCAGATATCGAAAGACAGATTGAATGGCAGAGGTTATATCGGGTCGCGCCGTCAGCAGGCTGATGTCGGTGTAAAGTCGCGCGGTGACGGAATTGTAGTTGCCTGTGCCGAGATGCGCGTATCGCCGGATAACGCCATCCGGGTCTCGACGCACCATTAGCGCAAGCTTGCAGTGCGTCTTCAATCCCAGGATGCCGAGGAATACGCCGACTCCCGCGTCTTCCATCTCGCGCGCCCAGCGGATATTGGAGGCCTCGTCGAAGCGTGCCATCAACTCCACGACGACCGTTACCTCCTTGGACTGCGCGGCTTCCGTCAGTGCCTTAAAAAGCGGGGAATCGTCGCTGGTACGATACAGCGTCTGTTTCATGGAGATGACGGCCGGATCGACCGCAGCCGACTCGATAAACTCCTCCACTGTGGCGTACGAGTCGTATGGATGATGGAGAAGGATGTCATGAGTACGCAGTTCATCGAACAGGTTTGCCGACTTGGGAGAGCGGTGGTAGTGGCAGCCGTGGAATTCGCGGTACTTGAGATCGGGCCGTGGCAGCATTCCAGGTAGCGCCATGAGTCGCGTCAGGTTAACGGGTGCCTCGGTTTGGAAGACCTGCCATGGATCGAGTTCGAAGTTGATGCGCAGACGCTCTACGATCTCGGGCGTCGCGGTGGACTCTATCTCCATGCGCACCGCGTCTCCCTTGCGCCGGTTATACAACTCGGCGCGCACGCTCTCCAACATGCTGCGCGATTCTTCTTCCTGCAGGTAGAGGTTGCTATTGCGCGTCACGCGGAAGGCAGCCCGCGAGAGCACCTGGTAGCCGCGGAACATACGATCCACCTGCGATTCGATGAGCTTATGCAGCAGTATGAAGTCGAAATACCCTTTTGCGGAGGGAAGCGGAACCAGGCGCTGCAAGGCGCGCGGCACGGTGACCACGCCGAGCGAAGCGTCCGGCCTCGGCAGGATTCTCGCCCTGCGTTTAGAACGCAAAAGAAGCGCGATGCAGAGCGCCTTGTTCAGAACTCGCGGGAAGGGGTGAGAGGGATCGATGGTGACCGGCGTTAGCAAAGGATCGACCTCGGTCTCGTAGTACTTCAGGGCATAGTCGCGCGCCGGTTCGTCGAGTTCCTCCCAGTCGAGGACGCGAATATTTTCGGCGGCAAGCGCAGGACGCACCTTGCTGACCCAGCATTCATACTGCGCATCCACAAAATCATGCAGCACCACACTGAGGCGGTCCAGACGATGCTGTAGCGTGAGTCCGCCCTCGTCCGGGCGTTGCGGCTGATCGAATCCGTCCTCAATCCTCTGTAGCAGGCTGGCTACACGGATCTCCACAAACTCATCCAGATTGCTGGCTGTGATGGCTAAAAACTTAACCCGCTCCAGCAGCGGATTGGCGGCGTCTTCGGCCTCTTCCAGCACACGCTGGTTAAAGCGCATCCAGCTCTCGTCGCGATCGAAGAAGAGAGTTCCGGGGATCGGCTCTACTGCTCTCTTCGCGTCGATTTTCAATTGCGAGGCCGCGTCTGGTTTCAAGGCATCTGCCAGCGGCTTTTGTGTGCGGGATTTGCGGGGGGACGGACCTGTAGCAGATGGCTTGGCGGCGGGGTTCACTGGCTCGGCGGGTTGTTTCGTATGTGGCATATGCGGCTCTACGAGACTATCGCACCCAGGGGAAGAAAAATATAATACTTTAGTCAATTCTGCATTCGTAAATTATTCGCCTAATGCCAATGCAAAGCAGGAAATGTGTGGGATGAGGCTTGCCTATGCGCTAGGCTTGAAGTATGTTTACCGGACTGATAGAAACGACGGGCGAGGTGCTATCGTTTACCGCGACAGAAGGAGCAGCGCGGATTGTCGTTGCCGCACCTGGCATCGTCGAGAGGCTCCATTTGGGCGACAGCATCGCTGTTTGCGGAGTCTGCCTCACTGCTCTGTCCCTTGAACCTAGGGCAACTCCTCCGCGATTTTCAGCCGATCTGGCCGCGGAGACCATTGCACGCACAACGCTTTCCCAGCTTGCGCCAGGATGGTTGGTCAACCTGGAGTTACCCACTGCGGCAGGCTCACCGCTGGGAGGGCATGTTGTTCAAGGCCATGTGGACGGCACGGGAACGCTTCTGGCTATGGAGCCGGTGACTGCCGGAAGTAAGCCGGAACTCGCGCAGAGTGGCTGGATGTCGGCGAACTCAACGCGAGTGGACTTATCGCAGAATGATGCCGCACAAACCGACTGGGTGCTACGCGTGAGCGTGCCGCAGCAACTGATGCGGTATGTGGTGACGAAAGGTTCCATCGCGGTGGAAGGGATCAGCCTGACGGTTGCGGGCATCGCGGGGAACGAGATTTGGATTGCCATCCTGCCCCACACCTATTCGGCCACCAACCTGCACACGCTGGCTCCGGGAAGCTCCGTCAATATCGAGGTCGATGTGCTGGCTAAGTACGCAGAAGCCCGAGCGCAGTCCGATGCATTGAATCGCGAATTGACGGTGGAGTCCCTGCTGGCAAACGGCTACTGACTGTTTCTGGGCGCGGGTCTTCGTTTCGACGCGGCTATTCTTGTTTTTGATCATGAGGGCAACATGACTTCAAAACAATCCATCCAGCTCGGCACGGTACAGGAGACACTGCTAGTTCCGCTCTACGCCCGCGCCGTCGACGCGCGCAAAAAGCGTCCGATCCTCAACGATCCCAAGTCTGTCGAGATGGTCGATTCCATCGATTGGGACTTCCAGAGGTTCAACCAGCGCTGGCGGATCGCGGCGGCCACACTGCGGACCGCCCTCTTCGACATGCGGGTTAGGGATTTTCTCAACCGCCATCCCGAAGGTACCGTGGTCGAGATCGGCACCGGGCTCAACACCCGCTTAGAGCGGCTCGACAACGGTACCGTGCACTGGTTCGACCTCGATCTTCCCGACTCCATCGAACTGCGAAAGAAGTTCTTCACCGACAGCCCTCGGCGCACGACCCTTACCGCGTCGGTCCTCGATCCCGACTGGATGGACGCCGTGCGTCAGAGCCCCGGCCCTTATTTCTTCGTCGCGGAGGCTGTCCTCATCTACCTCACGGAGCAGCAGGTCAAGCTGGCTCTGTCCCAGATTGCAGCCAACTTTCCGCAGGCAACCATCGCGTTCGACAGCATGCCCCTCAGTTCGATTCGTAACGGGAACAAAGACCACGCGCGCCAGAAGTTCGACGCCCGTTTCACGTGGGCATGCGAAGACCCCATCGAGATCGAGCGCTGGAATATCGGCCTGCACCTGCTGGACTCCTGCTCCATGTTGGACATCCCCGGCCCCTTGCGGTCGCGCCTCTCCGTGCCGACGCGGGCCGTCCTCCGCATCCTTCTCAAATTCCGTCCGCAGATGGCGAATATCTGCCGGCTTAACCTCTTCACCATGCGGCTCGAAGCCTGACAGGCATCGATGGAGGAATGGACAGATCGCGCTTCACCGCATCCTCCCGCAACTATGGCAAGCGGATGCGGTACAAGCTCTAGGCAGTGGAGCTGTCCCAGTCGTAGCCTTGTTCGCCGTGCTGTGTAAGGTCCAGGCCCTGTTCCTCCTCATCCCGACTTACGCGCAAACCGACCAGACGATCGACGACAAATAGAATCACCAGGGTTCCTACCATAGCGAAGCACCATGCAATACCCGCGGCAGTCATTTGATGAAGAATCTGTGCCGGGTTGCCGTCTACCCATCCGGTAGGCTTTGGATGGCCCAGAGCGTCTTTACCGAAGATGGGATTGATCGCCGAGCTGGCAAAGATTCCGGTCAGCAAAGCGCCCATTGTTCCACCCACGCCATGCACGCCGAATGCGTCCAGCGAGTCGTCATAGCCGAACCAGCCCTTGACTTTGACCACCATGAAGAAGCATCCGGCTCTTACAGAGAGGATCTGATATGGCTGCACCTGCGCCTGAAACTGTAATGCCAGAGCAACACGTTTGTTGTGATAGTGGCCACACGGGTGCGATTGCAACCCGATTTCTGGGGCAGGGTAGTTTGAGTTGAAGTCGGCAGGCTAATGCGGTTGGCTAGCGAGAGGCAGAGTGCCGGTGGTAGGCGGGATAGACGCGTCGACAGTCCGCAGGCTAATGCTGGCGTAATTGGCCAGGTTGAGGATATGACCGGGCAGAATGCCCAGCATCAATGTGGCGGCCGCGGCGAGGGTCAACCCGATGCCCGCAGGCAAACTGATTACAGGAGTGGGCACCAGCGTTGTATCCGGCTGAGTCTCAATCGGCCTGGAGTAAATGGAACTCAACAGCCGGAGGTAGTAGTAACAGGCCACGCCACTGTTGATGAGGCCGATGACAGCGAGCCATACATGGTCCGCCTGAAGCGCGGCGCTGAAGACGTAAAATTTGCCAAAGAAGCCGCCGGTGAATGGAATCCCGATAAGAGAGAGCAGGAAGAAGGCCAGCAGAGCGGCCAGCACGGGACGGCGCATGGCAAGACCGCGGTAATCTTCGAAGCTGCGGAGGGTCTCTTTGTGTCCGCCTATCTGGGTGACCACGGCGAAAGCGCCAATGTTCATGGCGGCGTAGGATGCGGTATAGAAGCAGGCCGCGCTGATGCCAGTCGGCGCCAGTGCGGTGAAGGCCACCAGCAGGTATCCCGCGTGGGCAATGCTGGAGTAGGCAAGCATGCGCTTTACATCGGTCTGCTTCAGCGCTCCAAGGTTGCCGATGGTCATAGAGAGCGCTGCCAAGCCCCACAGAAGCATCGACCAGCGGTGCTGCATCAATGGAAAGCCGCAAAAGGTAATACGTAAAAGGACGGCGAAGGCGGCCGCCTTGGGTGCCGTGGACATGAGTCCGACAACCGGCGCGGGCGCTCCCTGATAGACGTCTGGAGTCCAGAGATGGAATGGCGCGGCGGATACTTTGAAGCCCAGGCCGACCAACATCATGGCGAGCGCAAGAAAGGCCATTCGAGGCGTAGCAGTCGCGCCAAGCGCGGCTGCGATGGCGGCAATGCCGGTGGAGCCGGTTGCGCCATAGGCAAGCGCAATGCCGTACAAGAAGAACGATGTGGCGAACGATCCGAGAAGGAAATACTTGATCGACGACTCGACTGCCGTGCCTTCACCTTTGCGAAAACCGGCCAGAATATAGGTCGAGATCGACGATATCTCCAGTCCGATGAAGATCATCAGCAACTCCACCGAACAGGTCATCAACATCATGCCGACCGCGCCAAGGAGAACCAGGGCGAAGTATTCGCCGGCGTGGACTTCGAAGTAATCCAGCGAACCAAGCAGTGTGGCAATCACCACAGCGCAGATCAGCAGATGAAAGAAGATGCTGAAAGCGTCCACCTGAATACTTCCGCTGAAGGCGGTGAGCACACCAAGGCGAAGTTGATAGACACCGAGCAAGCCAGAGGCCGTGGCTCCCGCAATGGCCAGCCAGCCGAGCGGCTTGCGGCTTGTGCAGGGTTTTAAAACTGCCTCGATCAGCATGATGAGAATGCCGGTGAGGGTAAGCACATACTCTGGCAGAAGCGCGGTAATGGAGGATGGCAGGATCATCATTGCGCGCCTCCTGCGGTAGATTGAAGCGCCGTAGGATCGGCGGAGGACGTGTTTTGCGCAGATGCAAGGCGATTCGTTGTGGGCGCACCAAAGCCGTCGATGGCGCGCATCCACAGCGGCGAGAAGAGACCCATCGCGAGGAATAGCAGGACTACAGGCCACAGCGCCAAATGCTCGCGCGCGTCCAGGTCCCACCCTACAATGGCCTGCGGCTTTGAACCGAGCTCACAGTAAAAGAGACGCTGAATGATCTGTAGCATATAGGCAGCGCTTAGAATAACGCCGCTGGCTGCAACCGCGGTCCATAGATGATGGTGCGTGACAGCGGACTGCATGGAACCGGAGAGAATCATGAACTCGCCAACAAAGCTGTTCAGCATGGGCAGGCCGACGATGGAGAGCGAGACCAGGACGAAGGCTGTAGTCATCCATGGAAGCTTCTGTGCCAGGCCACCATATAGGCGGATGTTGTAAGTGCTGTAGCGCTCATAAAGCAGGCCAAGAAGCATGAAAAGGGCCGCTCCGGCAAGACTCTCGTTGAGTATCTGGTAGATGCCTCCATCCAGGCCGGACAGGGTGAAAGTAAAGATGCCGAGAACGATGAAGCCAAGCTGACCGAGCGTGGAGTAAGCGGCCAGTTTCTTCAGGTCGTCCTGCACCAGAGCCAGCAGCCCGCCGTACACAATGCCGATGGCAGCCAGCGCGATCATAAGCGGAGCAATTCGGTGAGACTGCTCGGGAAAGATGGAGAAGGAAAAACGCAGCATGGAGTAAAGCGCAGTTTTACCGGCGAGAACCATCACGGCAGCCGTGGGTGCCTCGGAGACGGCATCGACCAGCCATCCATGCAGCGGGAAGATGGGGACCTTGACAGAGAAGGCGACAAGAAAGCCGAGCGAGGCGATCCATAGAGCAGTTGAACTGGACGAGATTGCGTGTTGCGTGGCCAACTGGGCGAGCTTCGGCAGGTCGAAGGTGCCCGTCTGCGCGTAGACCCAGAGGATGGCGACAAGCAACAGAGCAGAGGGAATAAACGCGTAAAGGAAGTATTTGATGGCTGCGCGACGGCGGTACTCGCTGCGGCCAAAGGTGGCGATCAAGATAGTCATCGGCACCAGCGACATCTCCCAGAACGCGTAGTAGAGGAAGAGGTCGAGCGAGGCGAAGATGCCAAGCATTGCGACCTGCTGCAACAGAAAGAGAATGTAGAAGAGCTTCTTGCGGCTGTCGATAACGCGCCAAGAGATGAGCACACCGAGCGGAGCAAGCAGGCCTGTGAGCACCATCAGCCACATGGAGAGGCCATCGACGCCCATGTGATAGCGGATGGCGGGCGCGGCGATCCAGGGTACATTCTGCTCGAATTGGAAGCTGCCCGCTGGATTCGAGTAGGAGTAGTGGAAGGGAAGGTGCAAGGTGAGGCCGAAGGTGACCAGCATAACTGCCAGTGCGGCCCACTGCAGGGTTTTGCCTCGATCAGGAAGCAATGCCAGCAGAAGCGCACCCACCAGTGGGAAGAAGACGATGAGGGTGAGAATGATTGTGTCGATATTCATCGTCTCCTCACAGGTGTCCCTTCATCACGTTGCCGAATATCATCACGGCGATGACGGCTGCCGCGCCAATCGCCAGCCATCCGGCGTAGGAGCGGATATTTCCGGAGATCTGTTTGCGTTCAATCCAGGCAAGGCCTCGAACGCCGGCGCCAGCTGCTGCACCGGACCCATTGACAATGGCGCGATCGACCATTAGTTGCAAAACAAAGCCGGCAAAGATTTGCAGCGGTGCAACCAAAAATGCGCCGTAAAATTCGTCGATCCAGTATTTATGTTCGACAAGGTTGTAGATTCTATTGTTTCGCTCGGCAAGCGCGTCGGCGGTACCTGGCTTCTTGCAATAGAAGATGTAGGCGACATAGAAGCCGGCCGCTGCCACCAGAACAGAGATGAGGGCAAGCGTGAGTTCCAGACCATGACCGGTTGTGGCGACGGTTGCAGTGGCTGCGCCGTTTGCAAAGACGGGATCGAGGAAGCGCTCGATGCGATTGTCGCCGCCCAGCGCGGCGGGAATACCGACCCAGCCGCCGATTACAGATAGAAGCGCTAGAACGCAGAGCGGCAGGAGCATGCTCCACGGCGATTCATGAATACTGGAATGGGATGTTGCATTTGGATCGGGACGAGGCTCACCGAAGAATGTCTTGAACCAGAGGCGGAACATGTAGAAGGATGTCATGCCAGCGGTGAGCAAGCCCACCAACCAGAGAACAATATGCAGTGGATTGGGGCTGGTAAAGGTCCGATAGAGGATCTCGTCCTTGGAGAAGAATCCGGCGAAGGGTGGAATGCCCGCGATGGCAAAGACGCCCGCGCTCATGGTGCAAAATGTGATGGGAATGCGCGTGCGCAGGCCGCCCATCGAGCGCATATCCTGCTGGCCGGAGAGTGCGTGAATAACCGACCCGGCGGCAAGGAAAAGAAGGGCTTTGAAGAATGCATGGGTCAAAAGATGAAAAATTCCCGCGGCGTAGGCCCCCACTCCGCAGGCCAGAAACATATAGCCGAGCTGCGAGATGGTGGAGTAGGCGAGCACGCGCTTGATATCGTGCTGCACCATGCCTATGGACGCTGCAATGATCGCTGTGGCCGCGCCTATCAGAGCGACGACGGTCATTGCTGTTGGCGAACTGTCGAAAAGCGCATGGCAGCGCGCGACCATATAGACTCCGGCGGTCACCATTGTTGCCGCGTGGATGAGCGCGGAGACCGGAGTGGGGCCTTCCATGGCATCCGGAAGCCAGATATAGAGCGGAATCTGCGCGGACTTGCCCGCCGCGCCGAGGAGTAACAGGAGGGCAATGGCGGTGATAAAGTGTACGCCGGGTTGCTGCCATTCTGGATGCCGCGCCAGGGTGGCGAAGACATCTTTGAAGCTGAGGGTGCCGAAGTGGGCGATAAGCACAAACATTGCGAGGAGGAAGCCGAAGTCGCCGATGCGGTTGACGATAAATGCTTTTTTGCCGGCATTGGCGGCGGAAGCCTTTTTGAAATAGAAGCCGATGAGCAGGTAGGAGGCCAGTCCTACGCCTTCCCAGCCGACGAAGAGAAGAAGGAAGTTCTCGGCAAGCACCAGCACCGACATGAAGAACATAAAAAGGTTGAGGTAGGCAAAGAAGCGCCAGTAGCCCTCCTCATGCGCCATGTATCCGACGGAATAGATGTGAATGATAAATCCGACGCCAGTGACGACGACCAGCATAATCAGAGTGAGATGATCGACGGCGAAGGTGAAGTCGACATGAAAACCGCTGGTGGCGATCCAGTCATATCCGAAGGGCCGGATTGTGGAATCAAAGGAAGCGGGCGCGCCGGCGGAGCACATGGTCATCCAAAGCCAGGCGACGAGTGCAGCAGGCAAAGCGGTGAAGAGCAATGCCACCGTGCCGACTACGACGCGCGGCATCCTTCGCCCCAGCGTTCCGTTGACCAGGAAGCCGGCGAAGGGAAGCAGCGGAATGAACCAAACGTAGCTCCAGGGCATGGGGGTCATGATTTCATCAGGTCGATCTCATCGACGTTCAGCGTTTGACGAGTACGGAAGATAGAGAGGACGATGGCGAGACCGACCGCGGCCTCGGCGGCGGCCACCACCATTACGAAGAAGACAAAAATCTGTCCGCTCACCTGATGCCACATGTGAGCGAAGGCGACAAAGGTGAGGTTGACGGCGTTGAGCATAAGCTCGATGGAGATGAAGATGGTAATCACATTGCGCTTGATGAGGAAGGCAGCGATACCGATGGAGAACAACATCGCGGCGAGGATGAGGTAGTACGCAGTGGGCACCATTACCTCTTACCCTCCCTTTTATTGCTCATAATCGCGATGAGACAACCGAGCACAGCAACCTCCGAACAGAAAATGGTAATGAGATAACTGCGATTCGCGGCTGCAGTAAACGCGCTGTACATGGCTATTGCTCCTTCCGCGCGAGGACGACTGCGCCAAGGATGGCGACGAGGATGAGGATGGAGGTGACCTCGAAGGGAAGCAGTTGCCGAGTGAAGAGCATTGCGCTGATCTGGGCGATGTTGTCCACGGTGCTACTTAGGTCGCCACCGATTGTGGTGCTTTTCATCGCGCCGCGCTCCGACAGAAAAACAAAGATGAGCAGACAGAAGATGGCGGCCGCTCCGGGGAAGCCAACCGCATACGCCGCGCGACTGCCATGGGTACGCTCTTCTGTGCCGGCGTTGAGCAGCATAATGACAAAGACAAAGAGCACCATGATGGCGCCGGAGTAGACGATGACCTGCGCGGCAGCAAGAAACTCCGCTCCCAGAGACCAATAGAGAACCGCCAGCGACATCATGACCACCACCAGCGAAAGTGCGCTGTGGATGGGGTGGCGCTGCAGGAGCAGGTTCAATGCCCCGCCCAGGGCCAGTGCGCCGAACACGATGAAGATTGCCAGTTGCATGACGTTCTGTCGATCCTTCTCAAAGACACGGAAAAGAGTTCCAGATCAAGGTATTAAATCGTTGCCGGTACTACCGATTGTAAAGCAGCGCGGACTCAACCCCGCACCGCAAGAATTAAGCTAGTGACAATGATGTTGGCCATGGCAAGGGGCAGAAGAAACTTCCAGCCGAAGCCCATCAACTGGTCGTAACGGAAGCGCGGCAACGTGCCCCGCACCCAGATGTAGAGAGCGAGAAATGAAAAGACTTTGACCACGAACCAACAGACAGGGAAGGCGGCGTTGGCCACTGGCGTATTGAGGAAGTGGTCGAAGAGGTGTCCGAAGACGCTGGTCGATCCACCCAGAAACAGAAGAGTAGCAACGCAGCTTACAGTGATCATGTTGGCGTACTCGGCCATGAAAAACATGGCGAACTTCATGGAACTATATTCGGTGTGGTATCCGGCGACCAGTTCATTTTCTGCCTCGGGCAGATCGAACGGAGCGCGATTGGTCTCGGCGAAGGCTGCGATCAGGTAGATAAAGAAGGCGACGATTTGACATCCGCCGAATATGTTCCAGGAGAGAATGCCGCGCGAGGATTGACTCTCGACGATTACGCGAAGGTTCAGCGACTGCGCTCGTAGCACAACACCAACCAGCGAGAGTCCAAGCGCAAGCTCGTAGCTGATCATCTGCGCGGTGGAACGGAGGGAGCCGAGCAAGGAGTATTTATTATTGGACGACCAGCCGGAGAGCGTGATGCCGTATACCCCGATGGAGGTAACGCCCAGAATCACCAGCAGGCCGATGTTAACGTTGGCGATTTGGAAGAGGTCCGTGCCCTGCACCCTAGTGACTGCGCCGAAAGGCACCATGGAAACCGAGATCAGCGCGCAGCCAAGCGCGATGATGGGTGCAAGGATAAAAAGCGGGCGTTCTACCGCCAACGGCATCATATCTTCCTTCAGGAAGAGTTTGGCCCCATCCATGAGAGGTTGCAGAAGGCCGAATGGGCCAACCCGGCTTGGCCCCCAGCGGTTCTGCATGCGACCCAGCAACTTGCGTTCCAGCAGCACGGTATAAGCCACACCCATGAGTGTAATGACCAGCACAACGGCGACCTTGAGCACGCTCAACAGAAGGAAGACTTCGAAGTTGGATAGGTGGGCCAAGGGGTCTCTCAGTGTTTAGTCCGCGACAGTCTTGTCTTGAATCTGAATAAGGTTTTGCCGGGCCTGGTTCTGTTGCAAGTCGTCAAGGCTGGCGCAGTAGAGGCCAAGCGAACCGGAGGTAAAGAGCGTGTTGTTGGACGGCAACACAAGGTCGCGGCGATTGCCGATCTGCACCAGGCCTGCTTCGTCCTGGATGGGCATGGCTGCGGGCGAGAGGTGCTGATCGTTGCCGGAGAGAAGTTGCAGGCGCAGCAGGTTATAGCCGGGAACCAGACGATGAATCTCGTCCAATATGGAACTGGGATCGAAGGGGCTAAGCCGCGGCTCCATGTTGTTTGCCGTCAGCCACACGGCATGGCGATCAGCCTCGCCAGACTCCGCGCCGCGCGTCTGACCCATGTCTGCTCGCGTCACGGAGGGGTTACCGGTAGACCCAAAGGGAACCAGCTTATGCATGTCCGCCTTCATCTTGTCGGCAATGCGCACGATCATTTCTAAGTCCGTTCGAACGCCCGCGCGGTCAGCGGCCTTCTTCACCTGCTGCAGATCGCCGTAGCTATTGGTGACGCATCCGGATTTCTCGTAGAGGTTGGCGGCGGGCAGCACAACATCTGCCAGAGCTGCTGTCTCTGTGAGGAACATATCCTGTACCACGACAAAGGAATTCTTGAGGGTAGCCGGATCGACATCGTAACGAGCGACGGGATTGGCGCCAACCACATAGAGCGCGGAGAGATTGCCTGCCGCTGCAGCGTCGAAGATCTCCAACAGGTCAAGACCGGGCGATGTGGGCGACCCATACTCCAGGGCAATACGGCTGGCGGGGTCCGAGGTGTCGATTGGGCCGATAGGTGTGTAGCCAGGCAGGAGGTCTGGCAGCAGGCCCATGTCACATGCGCCGCGAGAATTGGCGTAGTCGGCGATCAGGGCAAACTTCGCACCAGGAATCGTCAAGCCAAAGTCGATGAGGCGCTTCAAATCCATGCCGCGCAGCTCACTGCCGATCAGGATAAGCAGGGACTCTTCGCTACGGACAGCTTGGCGGAAGCTGGCCAGCGCGGCAAGGTCTTGGCCGATTGTGTCGGACACAGAGTCGTCACCCGCCAGATAGGCGGCCAATGCACCATAGCTATACTCCGCTATCTGCAGGAAAGCCCTGGCCTGGCGGCGCAGCTTAATAGGAGCAGTGTTTGCGATGTACAGCTTTGCCCGGTTATGGCGAACGTTGCTGCGGAGGTTCCATGCGGTCGCGGGACTTTGGTTGGTTGGATCGCCACCCACCAGAAAGACGGCCTTGGCGGTGAGCGTATCGCGCAGAGACGCCGCACGGCCCGTGGTCCCGGCCAGCGACTGCGCAAACGCAGCGTAGTCTGCCGTGCGATGGTGGTCGATATTGTTGGTGTGCAGCACGGAGCGCGCGAACTTCTGTAGCAGATAGGCTTCTTCGTTCGTCAAGCGATTGCCGCCAATCACGCCGAAGCTCCGACCGCCGCGCGTATCCAGCAGCTCAGCAAATTTGTTGCCGACGGAGGTGAGCGCCTGCTCCCAACTGACCGCCTTCAATTCACCGTTCGGTTGACGAAGCAGCGGCTGGGTAATCCGCTTGCTGCTGTTGGCAAAATCGAATGCGTAACGCCCCTTGTTACAGAGGAAATCGCCGTTGATACCGGACTTGTCGCGATTGTCGCCACGTACAATTTGCGATCCGTCCGCCGTGGAGCGCACGCCCAGCGTGGTCTTGCATCCATCGCCGCAGTGCGTACAGATGGTCGCGACATGGTTCATCTCCCAGGGCCGCGTCTTATACCGGTAAGCGCCGCTAGTCAATGCTCCCACCGGGCAAATGTCGATGCACATGCCACATTGCTCGCAGTCCAGGTGAGCCAGGTTGTCTGGCGAGAGCTGCGCAGGCTGGTTGGGCACAATGATGGAGGATGAGCCACGGTTCTCCACCGCCAGGGCGAAGACGTCCATCCCCTCGCCACACATTCTTACGCACCGATAACAGAGGATGCAGCGCGGCCGGTCGAAGTAGACCACTGGCGACCATTGCTGCTCCTCGCGATGGTTCTTCGGTTCTGCATAGAAGCTGTCCGCCGCGCCGTACTTGAAGGTCATGTCCTGCAATTCGCACTCGCCGCCCGCATCGCATACCGGGCAGTCCAACGGATGGTTGCCCAGCAGCAGTTCCAGCGTGGCCTTGCGCGCCTGGACGATCTCCGGCGTATCGGTAAAGAAGACCTGTCCCTCGGCGATCTGTGTGGTGCATGCGGTCTGCAGCTTGGGAACTTTTTCCTGGCGGACCACACACATGCGGCAGGCGGCCTGCAGGCTGAGGCCGGGGTAGTAGCAGAAGGCAGGAATCTCGATGCCCGCGCTCTTGCACACCTCAATGAGGAGGGAGCCCGCCGGTGCGGTGATCTTCTTGCCGTCTACGGTAATGGTTACATCAGCCATTCAGAATCCCTGTTCTCGCTGCGTTCAATTCTGGTGCGACTTCTGAAGCAAAATATTCTGATCCGGACTTCGCTGCGGCATTCTCGAATGGACCAAAGCTCCGAGAACGATCAATGAGAAGCCAACCGCAACCCAAACCACGACTAATAGTCCACGACTGCTCAATGTGCTCCACCAACCAAACTACGCTCCTCTGGCATGAGAGGAGTTCCCGCCTTCTTGCCTTCGATATAGTCTTCAAACTCCTTGCGAAATTTTTTGACGAATCCGAGCGTGGGCATGGCCGCCGCGTCTCCAAATGGGCAAAACGTCCGCCCCATCATGTTTTCAGCGACGTACTTCACGGTGTCGATGTCCTTGTGCGAGCCTCCGCCATCGTAGACGCGGGTCAGCGTCTTCTTGATCCAGTCGGTGCCCTCGCGGCAGGGGATGCACCATCCGCAGCTTTCGTGCTGGTAGAACTTGATGGTGCGCAGGGCGAATTCTACGATGGATACCGTCTCGTCGAGCACTACAATTCCACCCGACCCGAGCATTGAACCCGCCTTGGCCAGTTGGTCAAAGTCGAGGCCGATGTCGATCTCGTCGGCTCGCAGCACCGGGCAGGACGCGCCGCCGGGAACGACGGCCTTCAACTTCTTGCCCCCAGGAATCCCACCCGCAACCTCGTAGATGGCCTTGCGCAGCGAATAGCCCATGGGCAGTTCGTAGACGCCGGGCTGCTCCACATGACCGCTGATGCAGAACAAACGCGTACCCCCGTTGCGCTCCGATCCTAGATGGCAGTATGCCTCGCCGCCCATGAGCAGGATGTGCGGCACGCTGGCGATTGTCTCCGCGTTGTTGATGATGGTGGGCCCGCCATAAAGTCCAACAACTGCGGGGAAGGGCGGCCGGATGCGTGGCACGCCTCGCTTGCCCTCCAGTGATTCCATCAGGGCCGACTCTTCACCCACTTCGTACGCGCCCGCGCCGGTCTGAGTGATGATGTCGAAGTCCAGTCCGGAGCCGAAGATGTTCTTGCCCAGGAAGCCACGCGCGTAAGCTTCTGCTACTGCGTGCTCCATAATCTCCAGCAGGGTGCGGTACTCGCCGCGCAGATAGACAAACCCCGTCTTGGCGCCGACGGCCAGCCCAGCGAGGATGGTGCCCTCGATGATGGCGTGGGGGTCTTCGCGGAAGAGCATATGGTCCTTGCAGGTGCCGGGCTCGCTCTCGTCGCCGTTCACAAGCACATACTTTGGCTTGGCCGAAGTCTTCGGCACAAAGCTCCACTTCATGCCGGTGGGGAATCCAGCGCCGCCACGTCCGCGCAGCCCGCTGGCTTTCATGGTGTCGATGATCCAGCCCGGCATGGCTTCCATGCCTTGCGCCATGGCCTTCTGCACCGCGGCGTAGCCGTCCAGCGCAATGTAGCGGTCGATCTTTGCCGCGCCCTGGCCAAAGCGCCGCTTGAGGACGATCACTTCATCGGGATGGGAGACGAGTCGTGGCATTTTTCTCGCTTGCGATTTACTTGGTTACCCTTGATTATAAGGCGCAGAGCACTTTGTCCGGGCCAAACTATGGAAGTCAAATTCTCCAATACTGCCTCTACCGCTTTTATCGCCCGAACAAGTACGCCCAGCGTGGTTCGATTGCTCAATGGCCATGTGCAAATGAACGGGGATACCGCTCTCTTTCCGGATTCGTGCCCGCGCTGCGGAGGCTCTCCCGCCAAAACCATGGTCAAGCTGCGTTTGACCAAGCCGATCCATAGAACCAGAGAGAGCTTTGCTTCTGCCGAAGCAACGGCAAACTTGCGTTTGCTCACATCGGGTCTCTTCAAAATGAGCAACCATGGGACCAAAATCCCATTTTGCCGGAGATGTGGCTGGACCATTAGAGCCGTTCAATATCTGCCCGCAATCCTTGGCGGGGCGGTGACGGTCTTCCTCGGTCCAGCGATAGAGCATTCTCATCCAAGACAATTGCCGTGGTATTCCAGTGGAGTTGCAGTCGTGGCAGGCATGCTGACTGCCGGTCTGGTTCCGGCGGCGTTCGAGTATATGCCCAGGCTCATCCTCCGTTCTGGGGTTAAGGTTGTTGCCGCGACAAAGGACTCGGCCGAGCTTGTGTTTGACGATCTGATGTATGCGGAGAGGTTCGTTTTGCTCAATCGGTAATCCTCTTCGGGTACTCATTCTGGTACTCATTCAAGATTTCGTCCACCTTGGCCGGAGTCAGCTCGTCGTGGAACTCATAATTGACCTGCATGGCCGGCGCGGAGCAGCAGTCGCCAATGCATTCGACCTCCTCCAGCGAGAAGAGTCCGTCCGCGGTGGTCTGCTTGTGCTCGATGCCTAGCCTGCGCTTGCAGTGGTCCAGAATCTCGTAGCCACCGCGCAACATGCAGGAGATGTTGGTGCATACCTGTACATTGAATTTGCCCGCCGGCTTGGTCCGCAGCATGGAGTAGTAGCTCAGCACACTGCGCACGTCCAGGTCGAACAGGTCCAGCCGCTTGGCAATCTCCTGGATCACCGCCTCGGAGACGTAGCCAACCTCATCCTGCGCATACAGCAGCATCGGGACGAGCGCCGAGCGCTTCACCGGATAGATCGTCTCCAGCCGGTCGAAGTAGTCGGCCAGCTTCGGCGTAAAGATCGATTTGGCAATCTTGCTCATATTTTGTCATTCCCGAAGGGAATCTGCTTCTGCTGTTGTTCGTTTTAGCCCGTCATTCTGAGCGCAGCTCAGAATCTCAGTCGTTGTTCTTGCCCTCACTGCATCAACTCCCGCGTCACCCGCTCTGCCGCAAAGTCCATCTCTTCCATCTTACCGTCCAGCGTTACCTTTCCATCCTCGTTCAGTGCGAACCGAACCTTGCTTCCGCCGCTCGACTCCAACTCGCCGTGCGTAAAGCGAACCCACTTGCTGCCAGCCCGTACTACGATCTCTTCTTCTCCAAATTCGATCACCGCAAACTGGTGGCTGTTCAACCCATGAGCTGCCGCATACGACCGCAGCATCGAAGCCCAACTTACCCAAAACTCGGCATGGATCTTCTGGCGGCAGTACATATCACGAGACATCGAAAACTCGATTGCGCGCTTTCTCGACAAGTCCCCGAATGAATTCGTCCTCGTTCAGATCTCTCAGCTCAATCGCCGGATACGGACAGAGCGGCCGGTAAATAAAATGGCCATCTCGCATTTCGATTTCAAATTCTGAGGGATTATTGGTTTTATTTGTGCGACTAGGGATTAGCTTGAGTTTTGCCGCGTCATCCTGCCATATATAAACTTTCATCGTCAGCGACTTTTTGCCATCTACAGCAAACGTCGCTCCATCTGGAGTCCGGGATAAAGCAAGGTCAATACCGGCTTTTCGTTCGGCCTCCACAGCGATCGAAATTTCATCGATGAGGCTGCCAAGTATCTCCTCTGCGAATTCTTT
>Ga0302320_10013441_pt1 | contig 17110 bp, 16 predicted proteins | sample Bog_T0_3_FD_202130 | JGI IMG/M metagenome (GOLD analysis project Ga0302320, IMG submission 202130) | Peat permafrost microbial communities from Stordalen Mire near Abisko, Sweden - Bog_T0_3 | ecosystem: Environmental > Terrestrial > Soil > Wetlands > Peat | place: Sweden: Abisko, Stordalen Mire... | reverse complement strand
ACTCGACGCGCTTGGCCGCGCCCGCGGCAGCTTCCTGCCTGGCGGCGGCGGCCACGACGAGAAGGAACAGACCCTCAACCAGCTTCTCAGCGAGCTCGACGGCTTCGATCCGACCAGCGGCGTGGTATTGCTCGCCGCCACCAACCGTCCGGAAATCCTCGATCCGGCGCTGTTGCGGGCTGGGCGGTTCGACCGGCAGGTGCTGGTGGACCGGCCGGACAAGAAGGGCAGGGTGGAGATCCTTTTGGTGCACCTGAAGAAGATTCAACTCGCACCGGCGGTCTCGGTCGAGGCAATCGCCGCACTGACGCCGGGGTTTTCCGGCGCCGACCTCGCCAACCTGGTCAACGAGGCGGCGCTGCTGGCCACCCGCCGATCCGCAGACAACGTCACCCTGGAGGACTTCACCCAGGCCATCGAACGCATCGTCGCCGGCCTGGAAAAGCGCAACCGCATCCTTAACCCGCACGAGCGCGACATGGTGGCGCACCACGAGATGGGTCATGCGCTGGTCGCAATGTCGCTGCCTGGTGTGGATCCGGTGCAGAAAGTGTCGATCATTCCGCGTGGCATCGCTGCCCTCGGCTACACCATGCAGCGCCCGATCGAGGATCGCTTCCTGATGGACCGCGCCGAACTGGTCAACCGCATGACCGTTCTGCTCGGTGGCCGAGCCGCCGAAAGCCTGACGTACGACGAAGTCTCAACCGGCGCCGGCGACGATCTCGCCAAGGCCACCGACATCGCCCGCAGCATGGTTATGCGCTTCGGCATGGACAAAACCCTGGGCCAGGTCTCCTACGAGCCGGAGCGCTCCGCTCTGCTGGACACGCCGGGTGGCGGAAGCTGGCAGCCGCGCCAGTACGGGGAGGCAACGGCGGAAGCGATCGATGCGGCGGTGCGCACGCTGATCGAGGATGCCTTCCAGCGTGCGATGGCGATCCTCCAGGCAAACCGCGATCTGCTGGACCAGGCGGCGAAGGACCTTCTGGTGCGGGAGACGTTCTCTGCCGATGATCTCCGGCTTATCGCAACCCGGTTGCAGCGGTTCGTCGCCGCCTGATCCGAACCTTTATGGTTCGGCCGACATGACTGCGGGTGCGCATGGCCCGCGAACGCCGGCAACGGCGGTGCCCGGCTCAATATGCACGCACATCGCTCAGGCGGGGTGACCTGGATCAAGGCGCCCATGCTTCGGTCGCCTATGCTGCGGCGGCCGAGGAGACAAGACCGATGCTCCATGCAGTCTTCGCACCCGAAACCATCCGCTGATGAAGCGTTTTGCCATTCCGGCCGCCGTCGTCGTGGCGCTTGCCGCCATTGGCTGGCTGGTCTTCTCGCGTATCGCCGCCGCACCGCCGGCCGGCACCCTGTTCGGCAATGTCGAGATCCGGCAGGTCGATCTCGCCTTCAACAGCGAGGGCACCGTAACCGCCCTGCAGAAACAGGAGGGTGATACCGTCAAACAGGGCGAAATCGTCGCGACGCTCGACGACGCGACCTACCGCAGCGCCGCCGCGCTTGCCCAGGCCCGCCGCGACTCCGCCCAGGCGCAACTCGACAAGCTGGTTCACGGCACCCGCAAGGAAGACATCGACCAGGCGCGGGCCAACGCCGCCGCCGCACAGGCCGTGCTCGCCGATGCCAAAGTCACCTACGAACGCCAGACCGGCCTTGCCGCCACCAATGCCACCACCCGCCAGATGGTGGACGATGCCCGCCGCGGTCTCGACTCCGCCACCGCGCAACTGGCGCAGACCCAGGCGGCCCTGGCGGAAGCCGTCGCCGGTCCCCGCGTCGAGGATATCGACGCCGCCCGCGCGCAGCTGCACGAAGCCGAGTCCGAACTGGATCTGGCGCAAACCCAGCTCGCCCGTACCGTCCTCAAGGCGCCCTGCGACGGCATCGTCATGACACGGGTCATCGAGCCGGGAACGGTCGTGCTGCCCAACTCGGCGGTCTATTCCGTCGCCATCAGCGGCGAGGTCTGGGTGCGGGCCTTCGTGCCGGAACCGATGCTGGCGCGGGTCGCGCCGGATACCCAGGTCCTGATCACCACCGACGGACGCCCGAACCAACCCTATCACGGCCGCATTGGCTATGTCGCACCGGCCGCCGAGTTCACCCCCAAAACCGTGGAAACCCCGGAACTGCGGACCCAGCTTGTCTATCGGATCCGCGTTCGCATCACCGATGCCGATTCCGGCATCCGCCAGGGCCAGCCGGTGACGATCCAGCTTCCCGCCGCCGCCCGTTCGTGACCGAACCCCTTGCCCGGATCGAAGCGCTGTCCCATGCCTTCGACGGCCGTCCCGCCCTGCGCGACATTTCCACAACGATCCAGCCGGGCATCATCACCGGCCTCATCGGCCCGGACGCCGCCGGCAAGACCACGCTGCTGCGTTTGCTCGCCGGTCTGCTGCGCCCGCAGCAAGGCCGGATCACCGTGCTTGGCCACGATATGGCGACCGATGCGGCCAAGGCCCACGAATCGATCGGCTACATGCCGCAGCGCTTCGGCCTCTACGAGGAACTCAGCGTGGCCGAGAACCTCGACCTGTTTGCCGACCTGCACAGCCTGCCGCAGGCCGAACGCGCCCAGCGGTCGGCGCGCCTGCTGCACTTCACCGGCCTGGCCCGCTTCACCACCCGTCTTGCCGGCCAGCTCTCCGGCGGCATGAAGCAGAAACTCGGCCTCGCCTGTGCCTTGCTCGCCCGCCCCCGCTTCCTGCTCCTGGACGAGCCATCGGTCGGCGTCGATCCGGCATCCCGCCGCGAACTCTGGTCGATCGTCTCGACCATCCTGGCCGAAGGCAGCGCCGAGGGGATGGGCGTCATCTGGGCCACCGCCTACCTCGATGAGGCCGCCCGTTGCGGTCGCGTTCTGCTGCTGCACGAAGGCAACCTGCTCGTTGACGCTCCGCCGGCGGATTTTATCGCACCACTGCAAGGCCGCGTGTTCCGTCTCACCGTCCCGCCCGGAACCCGTCGCGCGGTCGCCACGCACGCTGCCGCCGACCCGGCCGTGCTAGACGCCGTCGTCGAGAGCGACGACGTTCGCATCGTGCTCCACAAAAACGCGCCGCCGCCCGATCCGGCCAAATTCGGCGGCCTCGCGCTGTCGCCGCTGCCCCCGCGCTTCGAGGACGGCTTCATTGACCGGATCGGCAACCAACCCGCTCGCGCACCACTGATCCTCGCGCCGCAACAGCGTACGATCACCGGCCCGGCCATCGAGGTCACCGACCTCGTCCGCCGCTTCGGAACCTTCACTGCCGTGGACCGTGTCAGTTTCCAGGTCGCAGCAGGCGAGATCTTCGGCCTGCTCGGTCCCAACGGCGCCGGCAAATCCACCACCTTTCGCATGCTGTGCGGCCTGCTGCGCCCCACCAGCGGCACCGCGCGGGTGGCCGGCCAGGACCTGCTGCACGCGCCCGCCGCCGCCCGAGCGCGCATCGGCTACATGGCGCAGCGCTTCTCGCTGTATGCTGAACTGTCGGGGCTGGAAAACCTGCGCTTCTTCGCCCGAGTCTATGGGCTGGACCGCAAGGCCCGCGCCATCGCCATCGAACAGGCGCTGGACCGGTTCGAGCTGCGCGATATGGCGGAGAACATCGCCGGCGAACTGCCGCTTGGCGTCAAACAGCGCCTCGCTTTGGCCGCCGCGCTGCTGCACGCCCCGGAAATCCTGTTCCTCGACGAACCAACCTCCGGCGTCGATCCAGTCACAAGGCGGGCGTTCTGGACCCGCATAGGGGCGCTCGCCGATTCCGGGGTGGCCGTGCTGGTCACCAGCCATTTCATGGACGAAGCGGAATACTGCGACCGTCTCGGCATTGTCAGCGACGGCCGGTTGATCGCCACCGGCACCCCCGCCGACCTGCGCGCCCGCGTCCGCAGCGCCGCACTCCCGGACCCGTCGCTCGAGGATGCCTTCATCGCGCTGGTTCAGGGCGCCACCCGCCAGGACCAGGCCGCGTGAGCGTCGCCATGCACATGCACGGGCTGGTGTTGAAGGAGATCAAGCAGATCGTCCGGGACCCGTCCGCCATCCTGATTGCCTTTCTGATGCCGGTCGTGCTGCTGATCGTGAACGGCTTCAGCATCAACTTCGACGCCAATCACATGAGGCTTGCCGTCGTCATCGCCGCGCCCGATGAAACCGTGTACGGCATGATGCAGGCCCTGAAAGCCTCGCCCTATCTCGACCCCATAGCCCTTCCCGACGCACAGGCCGCCGAGGCCGCCGTTATAAGCGGCGACGTTCGCGGCATGCTGGTGGTGCGGAATGATTTCAGCCAGCGCCTGGCCCGGTCCAGCCGCTGGCCCGCGCCGGCCGAGCTCGCGATCAACGCCACCGATCCGAACACCGCCCGCATCCTCGAAGGCTACGTGTCCGGTGCCCTCGGCAACTGGCTCGCCGGTCTGTCCACCGAACGCCGCCTGCTCCCCTCCGGCGGCATCGACCTGCAGTACCGCTACTGGTTCAATCCCGAACTGCGCTCCGCCGATGCCATCGTCCCCGGCATCATCGCCATGGTGATCACCATGACCGGCACCCTGCTGACCGCCCTGATCGTCGCCCGCGAGTGGGAACGCGGCACGATGGAGAGCATGCTGGCCTCGCCCGCCGGTATGGCCGAAATCACCTTCGCCAAGCTGGGCTGCTATTTCGTGCTGGGCATGGGCAGCATGACCATGTCGGTGTTCATGGCGATCGGCGTCTTTGGCCTGCCGTTCCGCGGCGGCATCCTTGCCCTCACCGCCGCCTCCGCCCTTTTCCTGGTGTTCGCGCTCGGCCTTGGCCTGTTCATCTCGACCCTCGCCCGCAACCAGTTCGTCGCCGCGCAGGTGGCCTTCCTCGCCACCATGCTGCCGGCGATGATGCTGTCGGGGATGATTTTCGACATCGCTTCCATGCCGCACTGGCTGCAACTCGTCACCTATGCGGTGCCCGCCCGCTACCTGGTGTCGATTCTGCAAACCCTGTTTCTGGCGGGTGACGTCTGGTCGGTCGTGCTGCCGAACCTCCTCGGCCTCGCCGCCGCCGCCGCCATCACCGTCACCGCCACCTTGCTGGTCACCCGCCGGCGGCTCGACTGACATGCTGCAACGTATCCTCGCCCTGCTGGCCAAGGAACTCGCCGGTCTGTGGAAGGACCGGAAGACCCGCTTCGTCATCCTGATCCCGCCGCTGATCCAGGTGATGATCTTCGCCTATGCCGCGACTTACGATGTCACCGACGTGGCGCTTGGCATCTGGAACGAGGATTCCGGCGCGCAAAGCGCCGAAATGGTGCGCCAGTTCGCCGCATCGCCCGCGTTCCATGCCATCGCGATGCTGCAAAGCCCGGCGCAGGCCGCCCAGTCGATCGATTCGAAGCAGGTTGCCGCCGTCCTGCATCTGCCGCGGACCTTCTCCGCTGACATCCTCGCCGGACGCCATGCGCAGGTGCAGCTTCTGATCGATGCCCGCCGCTCCAACACCGCGCTGATGGTCCAAGGCTATGCTACCGCCATCATCGCCGCTTTCTCCACCGAACTGCATCCGGACCAAAGCGCGCCGCTGGTCATCCTCACCCGCGACTGGTTCAATCCCAACCTTGAAAGCCAGTGGTTCATTCTGCCCGGACTCGTTGCCATCCTGTCGATGATGATGGCAATGCTGGTCAGCGCCCTATCGCTGGCCCGCGAGCGTGAACTGGGCACCTTCGAGCAGCTTCTGGTCACCCCGCTGCGTCCAGCCGAGATCCTGGTCGGCAAGGCGCTGCCCGGCATGATCGTCGGCTGGATCGATGCCAATATCGTGATCGCGGCCGCCCTGATTTGGTTCCACGTGCCGTTTCTTGGCAGCATGATCATGATGCAGGCGATGCTGGTGCTCTACATGCTGGCCGGAGTCGCCATCGGGCTCGTCATCTCCTCTATCGCACACACGCAGCAGCAGGCCATGCTGGGCGTCTTCGTCATCGCATCGCCGATGGTCGTGATGTCCGGCTACGCGGCGCCGGTGGAGAACATGCCGGCGCTTGTCGCCTTCCTCGGTCTCGCCGACCCGATCCGCTGGATGCTGCTGATCGCGCGGGGGCTGTTTCTTCAGGATTTGCCGGCGTCTCTGGTATTTCAGAACGCCTGGAAACTGGCCCTGATCGCGGTCGTCGCCTTCAGTGCCGCGTGGGTCGCGGTCCGCCGCGTGGTCACTTGAACGTCACGTTTTGACCCCGATCAAAGACAGCATACAGGATTAGCAGCATTATCGGGCGTGATCTGGAGGAGTCCGCCCATGCCCATAACCGCGGCTGACATCATGACGGCACCAGCCATCGTCGTGCGGCCCGAAACCAACATGGCCGAGATCGCATCGCTTCTCGCCAGCAAGCATTTCAGTGCCGTTCCCGTCTGCAATCCGGACAATTCGCTCGCCGGCATCGTCAGCGAAAGTGATATACTGAAACCATTTCGCGAATCCGTCCGCGCGCGGCGCGACTGGTGGCTGGGGGTTATTGCGGAAGGCGAAGAACTGCCGCAAGATTTCCTCGACTACCTGCGGCGCGATACCCGCACCGCTGCCGACGTCATGGTCCGCCATGTGATTACCGCGGAAGAACACACGCCGCTGCCTCAGCTCGCGGAACTGATTCTGAGCCACGCGATCAAACGCCTGCCCGTGCTGCGCGACGGTAAGGTCGTCGGCATCGTCAGCAGGTCCGATCTGGTGGCTGCGATCGTTCGAACCCCTGCCATGCTCGTTTAGTCGAACGACCGCATGGAAAAAGGAGGAACCTAATGCCCCGCAGAACGCTCAGTGACATGATCCGCCGGCACGACCCGGCCACCCTTCCTGTCACCGCCACGGTTCAAATGGCATGCCGCCTGATGCGGGACCGGCGCATCGGTGCGATTCTGGTGACCGAAAGCGATGGTCGCCTCGCCGGCCTGTTTACCGGCCGCGATGCCGTGGGTCGCGTGGTGGCCGAGGCACTCGACCCCACCACCACCACGCTTGGGGCGGTGATGACGGTCGAGCCCGACACCTTACGGCCGCAGGCCCAGGCCGAGGATGCGTTGCGTATGATGGAGGCCGGCGGATATCGCCACCTGCCGATCGTCGAGGGCAGGAAGATCGCCGGCATCGTCTCGCGCGGCGACTTCACCTGCCCGGAAGACGCCACGCTCGACGAAGACAGCGGCTTCCAGGAACTTCTGCAATAGTCTCACGCAGCCGCCACTCCAACCCGGTGCGCATACCAGTCAGCCCTTCGGGCTGCTGGTATTACACCGCGACTGCGTGCCGCCCGGCCGCCGGATCCAGATAGGCGTCGAATACGCTGGCCACGCGGCGCACGAGATTGCGCACCGAGTCAGGCACCGTGATGACGCCGCGGTCGAAGCGCGCCAACCCGTCGGCAACCAACGGCTCCAGCGCATCGAGTTCGCTCATTAGCCAGTCGCTTGGGAAGCCGTGTTGCTCAAGCAACGCCGGCACGTCGGCCCGCAGGTCGCACATCAGCCGTTCGATGATGGCACCGCGCAGCGTATCGTCCCGCGTCATCGCGATTCCGCGAACGGTTGCGAGTTCCCCGGCCTCGATCCGCTTGCTCCATCCCTTGGTGTCGCTCACGTTCTGCACATGCCCTTGCGGCAACTGCCCGATCGAGGACGCACCGAACCCGATCAAGGCATCCGCCGGATCGTCGGTGTAGCCCTGGAAATTGCGCCGCAGCCGCCCATCCATGCGCGCCTGCGACAGCGTGTCCTGCGGCTGTGCATAGTGATCCAGGCCGATCCGCATGTACCCGGCCCGCGCCAGCGCGTTGCCAATCGCTTCTTCCTGGCGCAGGCGCTCGTTGGCATCCGGCAGCGCGGTCACATCGATCACCCGCTGGTGCTTCATCATCGACGGCACATGCGCGTAGCCGAATACCGAGAACCGCGACGGCCGCAAGGTCAGTGCCGCTTCGACACTCGCTTCGCACGTCGCGACGGTTTCGTTTGGCAGCCCGTACAGCAAATCGAGGTTGATCGCCTCGATCCCCGCACCCCGCAGCAGATCGACACAGGTCTTCGTCATCGTCAGGCTTTGCACCCGCGCCACGGCTTTCTGCACGGCGGGGTCGAACGTCTGGACCCCAAGGCTGGCCCGCGTCATGCCGGCTGCGCCAAGTGCCGCAGCCATCGCCGGCTCCAGCCGGCGCGGATCGATCTCAACCGCGACCTCGGCGTCCGGCTCCACCTCGAATCGCTGCCGCAGCGTCGCCATCACCGACGCGAATATCTCTGGACCGACGATGGTCGGCGTTCCGCCACCCCAGTGGATATGCGCGACCCGGCGGCGCCCGGTCAGCTCCGCCACCATCGCGATTTCCCGCGCCATCGTCTGCACATACCGTTCGATCGGCTCGCGATGGCGCGTGATGCTCGTATGGCAGCCGCAGTACCAGCACAGCGTGCGGCAGAATGGCACATGCAGATAGAGCGACAGCCGGGACGCATCGGGCAGGGTCATCAGCCAGTCGTGGTAATTTTGCGGACCCACCGCCGCCGAGAAATGCGGCGCCGTGGGGTAGCTGGTGTAGCGGGGAATCCGCTCACTCAGGTATTTCGTGCGTGTGTCGTCCATGGTCGCGCCTCATCCCCCGTCGCCGCATCTTCTGCGGGTCCAGAATACCTGCGCCTTGATCCTGATCAAATTCCGCACCTGCACATTCCGTTAAGAGCACCGGCTCATTATGTGGGGGAGAGAATCCCATGGCTCTGCTCGATCTCGGCGCGCTCGTTCGGGCACCGCTGACGCGCGATCCGTTCACCTTCACCGTGGTGCGGGATTTCGTCCCCCCCGCCAACGCCGAGGCGATCCGCGGCGACTTCCCCGCCATTGCCTATCCGGGCCTGCTTCCGGTGGAGGCAACCGAATTCGGCCCGCGGTTTGGCGAGCTGATCGAAGAACTGCAAAGCGAACCGGTCGCCCGAGCGTTTTCCGAAAAATTCGATATCGATCTGGTCGGACGCTCGACGATGATCACCGTGCGCGGCCGCTGCCAGGAACGCGACGGCCGAATCCACACCGACAGCACCGCCAAGCTGGTCACCGCGCTGCTGTATTTCAATGACGGATGGGAAGCCGACGGCGGGCGCCTGCGCCTGTTGCGCCGGCCGGACGACCTCAACGACATGATCGCCGAGGTGCCGCCAACCGCCGGCACCCTCATTGCGTTCCGCCGGTCCGACCGGTCATTTCACGGCCATGAGCCGTTCATCGGCGTCCGCCGCTACGTCATGATCAACTGGATGGCGAGCACCTTCGCGGCGAAGCGGGAGTTGCTACGTCACCGCATCTCGGCCAGCGTCAAGCGCGCCTTCGCGCACGCCGAACCGGCCTGAGGACCGCAACGATGTCAGTTCCCGACTCCGATGCCGTTGCGGCGACGTTTCTCGATAGCCTCGATCGCTGCGACTCCAACCCCTTTCCGTTCCGTCACTGGCTGCTCGACCGGATGCTGCCAGCCAGGACCTGCGCCGCGATCGATGCGCTGCGCTTCACGCCGCCGCCGATCGAGGACACGCTGGGCAAGCGCGAAACCCATAACACCACGCGCCTTTTCTTCGGCACCGCCAATCGCGTCGACTATCCGGTCTGCGATGCGGTCGCCACCGCCCTGCAAAGCGATGCCGTCGTGCGCCACATCCAGCAGATCTGCGACGTCACTCTGGCGGGAAGCCATCTGCGGATCGAATACTGCCTCGACACCGATGGGTTCTGGCTCGAGCCGCACACCGATATCGGTGCCAAGCTGTTCACCATGCTGGTGTATCTGTCGGATGACCGCGGTTCCGAGGCCTGGGGAACCGATCTCCTCGACGGACCCGACACGTATGTCGCCACCACGCCTTATCAGCGCAATTGCGGCTTCATCTTCATCCCGTCGGCGGATAGCTGGCATGGATTTCACCGCCGGCCGATCGTCGGCGTGCGGCGATCGCTGATCGTGAACTACGTCAAACCCGAGTGGCGGTCCCGTCACGAACTCGCCTTTCCGGAGCGTCCGGTCCTGGCCTGACCGAAGCGGCCTCCAGCGGGGGCCGAACCGGCGCAGCCACCGCGATCTCGTCATCGTACAGGATTCGGTTCGCCGCCCCGTCCAGGTCGTCATATTGCCCCGATCGCAGCGACCAGAGGAAAAACCCCAGCCCGCAGGCGGCGACGCAAAGGCTGATCGCCAGCAGATACAGTATAATCGTCATGTCTTCGTACCCCGGTGCAGCCGCAGGCTGTTCGCCATCACCAGCAGTGACGAGCTCGACATCGCCGCCGCCGCCAGCCAGGGCGTGACCCAGCCCGCAATCGCCAGCGGCACCATGATCACGTTGTAGCCGATCGATAACGTCAGATTCTGCCGCATCACCGTCCTGGCTTGGCGGGCCGTCGCCAGAGCAACCACCACCGGTTCCAGCCGCGTGCCCTGGAACACCAGGTCGGCCACGGTCTGGCTGACATCCGCCGCCGTCGCCGGTGACGCCGAGACCGACGCCGCCGCCAGGGCCGGGCTGTCGTTCATGCCATCGCCGACCATCAGCACCTTGCGGCCCTGCGCACCCCAGCCTTCGATCAGCGCAACTTTCTCCACCGGCGAGCATGCCGCCCGCCAGTCCTCGATCCCCAGCGCCGCAGCCATCCGCTCGACCTGTTCCGCACGGTCGCCGGACACCAGTTTCAGCGCCACACCCATGCCGCGCAAGCGATCTACCGTCGCGACCGCATCCGCCCGAAGCCGCTCATCGAACTGAAATCGCACAGTCGGCCGTCCAGGACGAGCCAGCCACATCTCAGGTCCGGAGGCCGCTTCGGCGTCGTCCTGACCGCAAAACGTGCGGCTTCCGAGCCTGACCGCGCCACGGCTCAACCCCTGTCCGGGATGCTCGATCACACCGTCCGCCGGCGCGACGGCAGCGGCGGCGGCCACCAGCGACCGCGCCAGCGGATGGCGGCTGCACAAGGCCATTGCCGCCGCTTCTTGCAGCGCATCGGCGTCGGGATCGCCGATCAGAGCAAGCTTCGGTTCGGTCAGCGTGCCGGTCTTGTCGAACACCACGGTATCGACCTCCGCCAGCCGCTCCAGCGCCGTGGGCGATTTCAGCAGTATGCCGCGCGAGAACAGCCGTCCCGTCGCGATGACCTGAACCGCCGGCACCGCCAGCGCCAGCGCGCAAGGGCAGGTGATGATCAGCACCGCGCTCGCCGTCAGCAGGGCCTGCCCGGCGGGAACCCCCACCACGAAGAACCACCACAGGAAGGTCAGCAGCGCGCACAGATGCACCGCCGGCGCATAGCGCTTGGCCACCCGGTCGGCCAGTACCACGAACCGCCCGCGCCGGGTCTCCGCCGCCTCGATCAGCCGCACGCACTCCGCCAGCAGCGTCGCGCCGCCCGTCGCCGTCGCCCGGACCCTCAGCGTGGTGCCAAGATTGAGCGTCCCGGCATAGACGGCGGTCCCCGGTTCGGCGTTCACCGGCAGGCTTTCGCCCGTCACCAGGCTGGTATCCAGCGCCGCGGTGCCGCTTTCCAGCACGCCATCGACGCCGATCCGCTCACCCGTCGCCACCAGCACGAGGTCGTCCTCGGCCACCTGTTCCTGACTGCAACGGCGGATCGTCCCATCCGCCTGCACCACCGCAACATCGGTCGCCCGCAGCGCCAGCAACTGCTCGGCCGTCGCACGAGCCTGTCCGCGCGCGCGGTGATCGAGCACCCGGCCGACCAGCAGAAAGAACAGCAGCGTGACGGCCGAATCGAAATAGGTATGTGCGCCGCCGGCGATCGTCTCGGTCAGGCTCATGCCGGTGACCAGCAGCACGCCGATGCTGATCGGCACGTCCATATTGGTCCGCCGCTGCCGCAGCGCCGCCAGCGCCGATCCGAAGAACGGCCGCCCCGCGTAGGCGATCGCCGGCATCGCGATCAGCGCCGAGACCCAGTGCAGCAGCGACAGCGTCGCCGGTCCGATGTGATCCAGCACACCGCTCTGACCGGCCCAGATGCCAATCGAGATCAGCATCACATTGCCCGCCGCAAACCCGGCGATCGCCATCGACCGCATGAGCATCCGCCCGGTCCGGTCCTGCGTCGCCGCCAGCGCTGATACATTGAACGGCACCAGCCGGTAGCCCAGCGCCTCGATCCGCCCGACCAGCCGGTCGGCGTCCGCATCGGTACCGTGCCAGCCCAGCCGCAGCCGCCGCGTGGTCATGTTGACGCGGCCCGCCAGCACGTTCGGTTCCTTCGCCAGCACCGATTCGATCAGCCAAACGCAGGCGCCACATTGCAGCCCGTCAACCGCCAGCGTCAGTTCCTGCGTGCCGTCCGCTTTTGTCACGACATGGCGGGCGAGGTCCCAGCGCTCCGCCGGTTCCGGCCGTAATGCGCGGGCACCGACATCCAGCAGGCGCTGACGGTAGTAACGGCCCAGACCCAGGCCCTGGATGATCTCATGCGCCGCGGCGCAGCCCGGACAGCAAAACGATCTGTCCGGCGGCGCCGGCAGTCCGCAATGGGCGCAGACCGAATCGACCGCGTCGGTTGCCGTCAGCGTTCCCGCCAGGGCAGCACTCATGATCTCATTTCACGACGACTCGTCGCGTTGCGGTGTAGCGCTGTCCGTTCGCCCGTACCGTCAGCATCACATCCCACTGGCCGGAATACAGCGATGTGTCGGCTCGGAATCGCCCATCTCCCAGCGGCTGGAAGGTCAGCCTTGTGGTGTCGGCCGGTCCGACCGGCCGTTCAGCCTGCGCATCAATCGCCGCCGTCGCCAGCGGTGCGCCCGTCCGGTCCGTCAGCCGCAGCACCGGATAGCGCGCTTCGGCCACCTCGGCCTCGATCTGCCAGCCCAACGCCGCTTGCTGCCGAGCCGTCGCCAGCACGCGATCATATTCATTACTCAGATCGAAGCCGTCCGACCCGGCCGCGCCCGGGAACGTGTGATAGGCGTCGTAAACCATGTAGCCATTCACCCCGACCACGATCCCCATTGCGGCGATCAGCCCCACCGGAAACCAGCGCCACATCGTTGAATGCATTTGCCTACCTTCCCCGTCAGGACTTGCCGCCCGCATAGCCACGCGGACCCATGAAAGTCGAATGATAGACCGTCTGCTGCCCGGTCGCGGTATCGCGCAGCACGAAATCGACCGGCTGCGAGCCGTCCGCCAGCGCCGCCGGCCGAGCCGTCACCAGCACGCGGAACGTATCGACCTCGTCCGATGCGCTTAACATCCGCAGCGCCGCCGCCGGCGTCGGATCGCCCTCGGCGACGACGAGCATCGCACCTGGCAGACCCTGCACGGTCAGGTCGAACGCCGAATGCAACTGTGTCTTGTTGACGATCTTGACCGTGTAGCCGTTCCGCAGACTGCCATCGGCCAACGGCACGAAAACCGGCGCGCGATCGCGTTGCACCGAGAGATTGACGGTGGAGCGGGTCAGCAGCGCAACCGCCATCCCGGTCATCGCCACCAGCAGCACCGAGATGTAAATCACCGTGCGCGGCCGGATCAGCCTGGTCGGCTCATGGCGGCCTGCCTTTTTCGCCGTCTGTTGCGCCAGCGTGTCCCAGGTGATGAGCCACTTGTCCTGGTGGGTACGCTCCATCACGTGGTTGCAGGCGTCGATGCACAAACCGCAGTTGATGCATTCCAACTGGATGCCGTCGCGAATGTCGATGCCGGTCGGGCAGGCCGTCACACAGGCACCGCAGTCCACGCAGTCGCCGGCGTGCGACTGGCCTTCGATGCGCTTGCCGCGCGCGCGGGGTTCGCCGCGCCAGCCCTGATAGGTCACGGTGTAGCTCTGATCGTCGAGCATCGCCGACTGGAAGCGTGGCCACGGACACATATAGGTGCAGACCTGCTCGCGCGCCCAGCCGGCCAGCACATAGGTGGTGAAGGTGAACAGCCAGGTGAAGAAGTAAACCTGGTTCGAGGCCTGCCCGGTCCAGAACTCGACCGTAACAGTCGGCGCATCGACGAAGTACATGATCCACGCGCCGCCGGTCCAGAATGCGATCGCCAGCCAGATCGTGTGCTTGAGGACCTTCTTCCACACCGTATCCGCAGTCATAGGTCCGGCGTCGCGCTGCATCCGCTCGTTGCGGTCGCCCTCGACCCATCGCTCGACCCACATGAACAGGTCGGTCCACACCGTCTGCGGGCAGGAGTAGCCGCACCACAGCCGTCCGAACAGGCTGGTCACCAGAAACAGCGCCACCGCGCCCATGATCAGCGCGCCGGCCAGCAGCCAGATGTCCTGCGGCCAAAGCTCCAGATTGAAGAAGTAAAACCGCTCGTTCGAGATATCGAGCAGCAGCGCCTGGCTTGGTTCGCCCGGCCCGCGGTGCCACCGCACCCAGGGCAGCAGGTAATAGATCGTCAGGCAAACGATCAGAATGGCCCATTTCGTCTGGCGGACCACCCCATGCACCGTTTTCGGATAGACCCGAACGCGGTTGGCATAGAGGTGGTCGCCCGCGGCTTCCCGCTCGATCTGCAGGCGCCGCTCGTCTTTGCTGATACGCGACACGACGATGCCCTTACTCGCCGCCACCCAACGCATGGACATACAAAGTCACCGCCTTGATCGTCGCCGGATCGAGGCGCGCACCCCAGTTTGGCATCACGCCCATATGCGGCAAGGTCACCTGATTGACGATCGTCTGCCTTGTGTTGCCATACAGATGGACCTGGCTCGCCAGTTTCGGTCCGCCCACGTCGCGATTGCCCTGCCCCTGCTCGCCATGGCAGGCAACACAGTTGTCGGCAAAGAGCTTCGCCCCGGCCGACACATCCTGGCCGGCCGTCGGATGACCGTAGAATGTCGCCCACACATAGTCGGCCACTGCCTGGATCTCCTCCGGCTTCAGCACGCCGTCCGCGCCGAAGCGGATCATGGCACTTTGCCGGGCATCCGGATCGCCGCTGCGGATGCCATGCGTGACCGTTTGCTGGATGTCGGCCAGCGTGCCGCCCCACAGCCACGCGCCGGCTGCCAGCGCCGGATAACCCGGATTGCCGCCGCCGCCGGCGCCGTGGCACGGCTGGCAGTTCTCGGCGAAGGTGATCCGCCCGCTGGTCATCGCAACCTCCAGCAACGCCGGATCGGCCTTGATCTGCTCGAACGACAGCGCCGCGATCTTGTCCATGGACTCTTTGCGGTGCGCCACCAGTTTGGCGACCTCGGCGTCCACCGCCGCGCGGGTCGAGTAGCCCAGAATTCCATGGAAATAGCCGGTTCCATAGGGAATCGAGGGATACAGAATAAACATTCCGAACGCCCAGGCGATGCAGGCATAGAACGTATAGAGCCACCATTTCGGCAGCGGCGTGTTCAGCTCTTTTACGCCATCCCACTCATGGCCGGTGGTTTCCTGGCCGGAGATGGCATCCTTCTCGATCTTGGTTGGCACTATACGTCATCCTCAAGCGGAATACGGCCCTGCTGTTCAATCCTGGCTTTGCGGCCAGGCCAGTAGGTGGCCACGATGATCCCTGCCACAACCACAGTCATGATCACCACAGCGTAATGTTCAAACCAGTCCAGGATCCTCATTGCTGCAGCCTTTCGGTGTTGGTGTCAGCGAAATTCACCAGTGTGCCGAGCATTTGCAGGTAGGCGACCAGCGCATCGGCTTCGGTGACCGCGTGGCCGTTGCCGGGGACGATATTGGCTTTCGGATACCGCGCCAGCAGTTTCGCGCTGTCGGCGTTCGGATCGGCCTGCGCCACCAGGTCGGCCTTTGCGTTGGCTATGTCCTCATCCGTGTAAGGCAGCCCGACCGTCCGCAGGGTGCGCATGCGGTCTTCCAGATCACTCGGATCGATCGGCGTCTCCGCCAGGAACGCATAGTGTGGCATCAGTGATTCCGGCACCACTTCCTGCGCGTTCTTCAGATGGGCATAGTGCCAGTCGCTGGAATACTTGCCACCCACGCGTGCCAGGTCGGGCCCGATCCGCTTCGATCCCCACTGGAACGGGTGGTCGTACATGCTTTCCGCGGCAATCGAGTAATGGCCATACCGCTCCACCTCGTCCCGCAGCGCGCGAATCTGCTGGCTGTGGCACAGATAGCAGCCTTCCCGCACATAGATGTCCCGCCCCCGCAGTTCCAGCGGGGAATACGGCCGCATACCCTCGACATGCTCAACCGTCGTTTCGATCGTGAACAATGGCACGATCTCCACGATACCGCCGATCGCCACCGTTATCAGGGTGCCGATCAACAGCAGAATCGCGTTCTTTTCGAAGAATTCATGGCGAATGAACATGATCTCAAACTCCCGCCAGGCCAAGGTTCGGCGTCACGGAAGAACCAGCCAGGTTCGGCCGCGGCAGCTCCGTGGTCGGGCTCGTCACCGTCCGGATCAGGTTGTAAACCATGATCAGGCCGCCGATCAGGAAGAACACCCCGCCCAGCATGCGGATGACATAGAACGGATGCACGGCAATGACCGATTCGACGAATGAGTATTGCAGGAACCCGAATTTGTCATAGGCACGCCACATCAGTCCTTCCATGATGCCGGCAACCCACATCGAAACGATATACAGCACGATGCCCATCGTCGCGATCCAGTAATGCCACGATGCCAGCCGCGTGGAATACAGCGCCCGGCGGCCCCACAGCACCGGAACCAGGTAGTACATCGCACCGAAGGTAATGAACGCGACCCAGCCGAGCGCACCCGAATGAACGTGACCGATGGTCCAGTCCGTGTAGTGCGACAGTGCATTGACGTCGCGCACCGACATCACCGGGCCTTCGAAGGTGGACATGCCGTAGAAGCCCACGGCCGTCACCGAGAACCGCAGCCCGGGGTCGGTCCGCAGTTTGTCCCACGCACCTGACAGCGTCATGATCCCGTTGATCATGCCACCCCAGGACGGCATCCACAGCATGATCGAAAACGCCATGCCAAGCGTCTGGGTCCAGTCTGTCAGCGCGGTCCAGTGCAGATGATGCGGGCCAGCCCAGATATACAGGAAGATCAGCGTCCAGAAGTGCACGATCGACAGCCGGTACGAATAGACCGGACGGTTGGCCGCCTTGGGAATGAAGTAGTA
>Ga0302320_10013439_pt1 | contig 17113 bp, 14 predicted proteins | sample Bog_T0_3_FD_202130 | JGI IMG/M metagenome (GOLD analysis project Ga0302320, IMG submission 202130) | Peat permafrost microbial communities from Stordalen Mire near Abisko, Sweden - Bog_T0_3 | ecosystem: Environmental > Terrestrial > Soil > Wetlands > Peat | place: Sweden: Abisko, Stordalen Mire... | reverse complement strand
GCTTGGTGGCATAGTGGACGACGTCGACGATGCGCTCCGGCTTGCCCTCCACCTCCACCGCCATGCGCAGAGAGTCGAGTTCATCCATCAGTCCCGCGAAGCTCTCCAACTGCCTTGGGTTCGGACGAACATTGCTTGCGGTGAACCGACGCCAGACAGAATTGAAACTCGGATGGATGGTGTCTTTCACCATGTCCCGATCCTCCCAGAACGAGAGGAGCACGATAATCAGGTGCCAGAGTTCGATATGGAGGCCTGGGCACAGGCCTGGTCCGTCATCGCCCGTGCGGTTCTTGGCCACGGAGCCGACGCGGATGGTCACTCGGCGCTTGCCCTCCCCCACCCCAAGCAGCCCGGTGAACACCACCGGACGGCCCGTAGGCTTTACCGGAATCAGGCCGTCGCGGCAGAAGGAGCTGTTTAACTTCACGCGCGAATGCGCGAGGTCCAAAACGCTAGGCGATGGCTTGAGGTCGCTCATGGCAGTGCCATTGGCAGCTCGCTCTGCCGGTCGGGTACCTTGGGATCCACGGGGTTCGTGAGCCGGTATTTCTTCAGCCAAAACACCGCCTGTTCTGTGAGCCTGAGCGTTCGCTTCACCCGGGGCGTTCCGGCCATCAGGTAGCCCTTTTTTATGAGCGGACCCGTGTAGACGGCGGGATTCGAGCTTCGGATGTTTGCCCGAACGGCGATCTCGCGCACCGTCGGCATCTCTCCCCTCAACTCCTCGCGGAGCCGACCAATGACCCTCAGCACACCAGCTTGGCGGGGGGTAAGGTATGGAAGTTGTTTAGGCTTAAGCTTCAGATGCGCAATCTGCGTATCATGAGCAGATGTCCGATGTCCAGCGCGTAATGGAATCTGCGTATGATGAGCAGCCGTGCCCACCGGCAGCAACGCCAAAGACCACGGGCGGCTATGCCGTCCCCTGCCCCGTCATAAGGCCGCGTCCGTAAAAGGAAAAGTGTCCAAGCCTACTTCTGGGCTCTTCCCGCGTCGTTGCTTTCGAGGTGTTCGGCCAGGGCGCGCATCCTTGCTGCCGTTGTTTCGAGCGAGGCATTGCTCGCGTTCAACGCACTGACGGTGCCCTGGAGCTTGGCAACTTCGCCGAAGGCCTCCGCCATCGCCTTCGCGGCCTGCTCATTCGTGGACGCGGCCTGTTTCACGGAGTCCGCCAGGGAGCTGATCTCGGCCGCCGAGGCGTCGAGCCTTGCGGCCGTTGCCGCGATCTTCGCCTCTGAACCACCGGACTTGCTCCAGGTGACGGCGAGGACAATCAGGTTAAGGACCGTGAGCCCGGCGAGGGCGTAATACACGGGGCGGTTGGCTGAGCGGACGGTATCGGCGATGTCTTGCGCCAGGGCAATATCGCGTGGGTGTTGTGAGTTCATAGGCGGCAGAGGTTATGGGTTGCTGAGCAAGATATCGGCGTGCTTCTCGAGCTGGGCCTCGATGGCGGAGAGGGCTTCCTCGGCATCGAGTTGGGCGCGGCGGCTTACGGAAGGGTCGTCTGCGATTTCGCGGAGCGTGCGACGATAGCCGTCGGCCGAGAGAAGCGATTCGCGAAGATCGTAGATTGCCGCCGGCACGGAAATCTCCCGCTTTATCAGCTCTGGGCTGATCGGGAAATAGTTGGAGCCGTCGCGCTCGTTCCGAACAAGGACGACCTCCCCTAGCCCACTGAGCTCCGCGTAATTGTTCGCGTAGAACCGAGCCGCCTCCACGTCGTTTGCGAGGACAGGCACCAAGAAGGTGAATTCATAGCCCAGCGCCTTCAGTGTATCAGCCTGGCCGCGGGTGATGAGCCATTCCGAGAGGAGCGCCCAGACTGAGGCGCCGCAGTCGACCACGAGCGGCCTGTTGCCCTGAGCGACAACCTGGAGCGCCTCGAGCGGATGAAGGCTGGGGTTCAGCAGGCCCTTGTCCACCTCCGCGAGCGTAATGGCGACGACCGCGTTGCGATTCTCATCATCGGATGCCTCCTGCCGGTAGCGGTATTTACCCCGCCAAACCAACTCCTGAGAGAAATCCATTCTCTGTTCCACCTCGACCAACCGGGGATTTTGTCCCTTGGCGGTCAGCCAATCGAAGACAATTGAGCCGGTGTGGCTCTTCCCTACCCCGCCCTTGTCGTTGGGAAAGGCTATGAAGCGCTTCACGCAATGATCCTCCTGCCCGAAAGTTCACGGGTCCTGGTGTTGGAGCCAGATACGGCGTGCGCTCCCTCCCGGACCTGTGGCGCACCCGGCCGGGACACCCCTGTGTGGATGGGCTTGGATCTTGGTGCGGGTGCCTTTTGCCCTTCCTCATCCGGTGCCGGCCTGTTCTTCGAGCCCTTTTTCCGGCCCCGATGCTTCACTGTGGCCTTCACCGTCGACTGCCAGGCATCGTAGCCCGCTTCGCCCGGGGCAACGTAGGTCTTAAAGAAGTCCATCGTCTCGAAGGACGGGAAATTGACAAACAGCAGAGCCGCCAGCTCATCCCAGCTTCCCTTGCCGACAATCCTGTAAACGCTGTCCTCACGCATTCGCGCTACCGACGTGCGGATTGTCATGAGCGAAGCGGACTCTCCGATCCGGCTCCGAATCACTCTATAGCCACATCCTTGCTCGGTCATCGCAGCAATCGCTGAGCCATGCTTTCGCAAGGTCCAGTAGACAGCTAACGGTGGAAGCCCCCTATGGACCCCACCCTTCCTGGCATCGAGAGCCGCGGCCAAAGAAACTGAATTAGAGGCGCTTGCCATATTTAGACGCTTATTTAGTCGCACAACTAGATGCAAGCAAAACTCGCTCTCTGCGGATCCCAGCCGAAAATCTGAAACCCGGAACGGCGCCGAAGGCGCCACATTTAGACAATGACTAGACGCCTAATCAAACACGCAAGGGTGCGCCCTCGGACGAGGCCGGCGCTAGCGTATAAATGTCGTCCGACAATGCGACTAAGGGTGCGTCTAAATATGAAAGCTGGCTCATATTTAGACAGTGTCTAAACGTGTGTCCATCCGATGTGCAACGGTGCGTGCGAACGTGAGCCTAAAAGAGCGTATAAAAGGTGTCTAAAAGAGTGGATCTGGCTGCTGCGGGGAAGATCGCGGTGAGCGATTTTGCGGCGCGTTACGCGTAACGTAGGGAGGATCGTCCGTGTCCTTCCTGGCAGGGAGCTAATATCCTCTCGGTAGCTTATTTGCGCTCGGTGGCGAGCTTGTAGACAGCAAAGGCTGCCTGTTCGGGCGACTTAACGCCGCGGGCTCTGAAGAATGCGAGAATTGTAGCGCGTATTTCAGCCAGCTTTAACGATTCTTCGTACGAGTAGATGCGGTCCTTGACCCTGACCGATTGACCCGTGCGAAGGAGGGCAGGGGAGTACGCCTTGTATTCCATGATGGTGCCCCAGAACTTGGCAATGACCTGGGCCATTTGTCTTAGGTCGCGTGTGCTTTTTTCGAGATGACTTTCGAGCGCTGTTCGCACGAGCAGGTCTTTGGTTCCGGCTGGCAGAAAAAGAGCAGCGAGTTCCATGTCAGCGACGATGGATTTCGGTAACAGCGCTCGAACCTCGACGAGTCCTGATGACCGCGTCCGCTCGCGGAATTTCGACTGCCGGAGGCGGGCTGCTTCACGGGTGCTTTTGTTGGTTCGGGACACTGTGCAGAGTATGGTCGATGGAACTGCTCGACTAAAGGCTGTCTGCTAGAATCGGCATCGCGGGCGAAAATTCAAGCGGGGTAGGGCGGGCGCTTTGAATTGGTGCGGCTGCTTTGCGCTATCAGGAAAGGCTATGCCGGTTAGCGGCAAAAGGGGCGCACGATGGAGGGTGGGGGACTATGCAGGCGCTGAGGGAGCATGCTCATATTTGTAGAAGATCGTCACAGGATACAAACGCCTTTCCAGGAAGCCCAATCTAACCCCCTCTGCTCGATTGAAGAAGGCAGCCCTGCTCAGCCTTTCCGGTCTTGGCCCGCCTGCTGGGAATTATGAGCGGCAGAGTGGCTCGGTTTGCGCGCCCCCAACCAGAAGATAACAGGGGAACTTGGGCATCCGTGGCCCCAGGGTACCATACAGAAAATCGATCGCTTTCACTCCGCCTGTGACATCGGCCGACCGTGTCCCAATTTGAGGATTTGACCGTAAAGATTAAGGGTTGGTCTTCGGACGCCTCCGAAACAAGATCAACAAAATGAAAGCTACTATTCCTATTCTAATCGCGGCTATTGCCTTAGTTGGATGCGCCACGTCTGGGGTGGCCCCATCGGGGCAAAACAGCTACATGATTACTAGGCATGCATGGGGCTTCACCGGTCCATCCCCAATTAAGGCCGAATTGCTTCAAGAGGCGGACGATTATTGCAAGAGTCACGGGAAGGTTTTGCTGGTGACAAAAACTGTCGAGATAGGGCTTAAGTTTGGCGGTGAACCGGCTGCCGAGGTGTATTTCAAGGCTCTCGATCCAAACGATCCGGAGCTCAAGCAACCTCATACCATCGAGGAAATCACGCGATAGAAAGAGCCGAGCAATCCTAAGCAGGTCCGGTTCAAATTGGGGCGACCCATAGGACAGGCCTTGTCCGGGGGTAGGTGAGAATATGTTACCGTTGGATCATGGCACTACGCCGGGTTCACTCACCAACCTTTGACAAGAAATCCTCTCCCATGAAGCTCCTCCTCCCCGTCAGATCCCCCGTGCGCGCCTTCGGCGCCGCCCTGTTCGACACCGGTCTTCGCGTCCGCGAGGAGTATGACGAGCTCATCCTTAATCAGCGCGACTTCGAACTGCGCATCCATGCTACCGAACGATCCGATGGATGCGTGGTCCACTGCCACGTCTCGGTGGCTGAACTTGGGTTCGTACCCGGTTCGCTGGGTCTCTTTAGCGAGATGGCCATGGAGGGCTATCCCGTGGTCGCGGTTGGCGCGTGCCGGGGGAAGGTCTCCTGCGAGTTCACCTGGTTTCACCCCGAGGGTGTCGACTGGAGAATATCCGCCGAGCGTTGCCAGGGACTGATTGACAGGGTGGTGGGGGCGCGCGTCTCGATTTCCGATTCAAAGCCGGTCCGCACCCGCGTCCGCTGCGCCGCAGCGTTTAGGCGCGCCGCGTGACGCAGTAGTCCTGGACCAGCCGGCAGTATAGGTTCAGCCGGCGCATTTCCGGGATGCTGCCGGCGCCGGAGGTGGCGATCCGCGGATCGCCGACCACAACGGCAAGCGTGCGGGCGCGGGAAATGGCGACATTCAGCCGGTTCTGATCGAGGATGAAGGCCAGCCCGCGCGAGCCGTATTCTCCAAAGCTCGAGCACATGGAGAAGATGACCACTTCGGCCTCCTGACCCTGGAACTTGTCGACGGAGGCGACGGGCACATCCGCGTGCAGTTGCTCGCGGAGCCGCCGCACCTGCATGTTGTAGGGGGCGACCACCATGATGTCCTGGGGCCGGACTGGTCCTGCAGGTTTGCCGGCGTCATCGATCTTGGTCCGTTTGACTAGTTGGGAAATGAGGGTCCGAATGGCGTCCGCCTCCTCATCGCTCGCCTGTACGTTGCCTTCGTGGGACACGGGCAGGAATGCGAGGCCGGACTCCTGGGTTATTGCGCCTTCAGGCTTCCCTTTGGACACGATTCGGCGGTTCGCATTTGCGGGGGCGGGCTTGAGCCGGCCCTCGTAGATCATCTCGGAGATGAATTGGCAGATGCCGGGCGGGAGCCGATAGGTCACCGGCAGAAACAGCCCCAGATCGTCGGGAATGGTGGCATGGTCCTGCAGATAGTAATTCAGCGTGGACTGCCCGGTCTCGCCGGGATGGCTGCCCTGGATCGGCTGCTCCAGCTGCATTTGGTCCCCGAGCAAGACGATATTGTCGGCAGAGCGGGACATGGCGACCAGGTTGCCCAAGGAAACCTGGCCGGCCTCGTCGACGAAGAGGTGGTCAAGCTCACCGACCCATTCGGGCCGGGAGAAGAGCCAGGCGGTGCCCCCGACCACGCCTCCCGCAAACTGGCCGCGGGCGTTGGTATTGTCGGAATGGACGATCTGCGGTCGGCAGTCCGCCATCGGGTCATCGCCCACCTTTAATGCCCTGAATCCCGGACCTCCCGCCTTCACGCAGGCCCTCAGCAGGTTTTCGATCGCCTTATGGCTGTTTGAGGTGATCCCGACGGACTTTCCGGCATCCAAAAGGGCGAGGATCATGCCGGAGGCGGTCGTAGTCTTGCCCGTACCCGGAGGTCCCTGAAGGCAGAGCGTGGAGTCACGCATGTTAAGCGAACAGCGGATTGCGGCGGCCTCGATGTCCTCGCCTGCCTTTGAAAGGGGGCCGCCGCCTTTTATCCTTGGAGGCTCGCGGCGGAGAAAATTGCCCAGCGCGGGAGGCATCACCCCTTCCTTGACCCATGCGTCGATCACCTGCTGCACCGAATCGCGCAGCTTGTTGTCCGGCACATTCTCGTTCGGAATGAAGGAGGTGATGGCCGGGGGCGTGCCTCCGAAGACGGCGTCCAATTTGGCAATACCGATCTTCACCTCCAGCTCGCCCCCTTCGTCGAAGCGCACGATCTCAAACGTCGCCGCGGTGCTGGGGACGGCGTAGACCCGGTCCTTCTCACGGAGCTTTGTGTCCTGGTTGGGATCGAACGAATAGGTGAAGACCATCGACCTTTTCTCCTGCCGGGGTTTCTTGGCCGAGAGCCGCGCCCCGGCAATGCAGTCAAGATCTTCCATCAGCTCTTCAGGCTCCATGGTCATGCGCGAGAAGACCCGCCACCATGAAGGCTTGGCCTCGCGGCGGTGGAATTCCAGTATCTGCAGGAAGAAGGTGTGAAGCCGCTTCAGCTCCGGGTCCTTCTCCCTGGCAATCTTGCCCTCAAGCGAAGCGATAAGGTCCGCCCGCTCCTTCATCGCTGCAAGGGCCTCGGCGGCTGCCTCCTTGGCCTCGGGACGCACAGGAGGAACGTAGGCGATGCCAGCCTTCGCCTGGTGCTCGCAAAGCCAGTCATAGAGCTGGACGGTCGATTCGCAGTCGTCCCGGTTGTAATCGCGGATCTTGCGCAGGATGGGCGATCCCTCCCATTTCCGGGGCTCGCCGCTCTCCATCCAGTTGGCGTAGTAGACCATGGACTCGCCCGCGGTCGCGACATCGCCGCTGCGCTTGCCGCGGTAGAGGCGCTCGATGGACTTTATGGAATAGCTCGGCTCCCCGACGCGCAGTCCCTGCCGGACGACCTGGTAAAGGTCCACGAAGACCTCGTTGCGAAGCAGCTCGTCCACTTTGTCCTCCCGCGTGCCGTGCCTGCCCATCAGGCGCCGGACGGCGCTCACTTCATAGGCGGCGTAGTGGTAGATGTGCAGCGACGGATTCTCCTTCCAGCGGGCGTGTGCCCAGTCGATGAAGCCCTCGAATGCGGCCTTCTCCTCCGCCTCGTCGTGCGCCCACCAGTCAAGAAACTCGGGCTTGCCCCCGGGACCCCGGATCGAAGCCCCAAAGAGATACTCGAGCCCGAGGTCGGCCAAGGGAAATCCCTCCATGTCGAAGAATACATCGGCGGGGCAGGGGGGCGGAAGGAGGGCGAGCCCGCGGCGCTGGTTCGGCTCGCCGGGCTCCAATATCCGGAAGCTGGGCGGGCAATCCGGATCCGCCTTTCGCAGCTCTCGGGTTTCCACCTGCAACCGGGCCTGTTCGGCCAGCTTCGCGTAGATCTCGTCCGAGAGGCGCGGGATCTTCTTTTTCCCTGCCGCCGCCAGACCGGCAACGGTGCTGATTCCAGCCTGGTTCAGCTTCTTGATCTGGCTAGAGTTGATGTTGGCGACGAGGACGAGATGGTCTCGTTCCTCGAGCCAGGCTTGGGCATGCGAGCTCCAGCGGCCATGGTCGGCCCTGGGATCGGGTTCCGGCGGCCGCTTCGGGTCGAATTCATCCATCATCCGCAAGAACGCGGCCTTCAGCTCGCGGTAGTAGTAGAAGAAGTCGCCGGTGGCATATTCCGGCATGTCGCCGGAGCCGAGAGCAACGCGGACCTTGGGTGGCAGCACCCCTTGTATCGAGGCCAGCATCTCCGCGTAGCAGCAGAGCTGAACCAGGTAATAGGGCTTGGTCTTCCTGGCCAGCTTCGTGTCCCACACCTCGTACAGCGGCCGCCCGCCATCGCCGGCGTCGTAACGCTTGAGGAAGTCGGCATAGCCCCGGAAGGGTGCGAGTTCCATGAAGGCCTGGTAGATGACATCATCGCCGCGCCGGATGGCCTCGATTGTCTGGGAAATGCCTAGCTCGGACCGGGGGATCGTCGTGACCGGTCCCTTTTCCTGCAGCGCCTTTAGGAACTTCTTCTCGTGCCTATCACCTGTCTGGGCGACCAGTTTCCGCTCCTCGCTGTCCTCGTCGGGCTTCATGCCCTCGGGATGCTCCAAATAACACCGGTCCATCCACGAGGAGAAGGGCGACTCCAGGAACTTGATTAGGTCCGTGGGGGAATAGGTCAGCCTGCCGTCCAAGTTTTGCATGCGGAGAGCCTCTCAGGAAGGGTGGGACAAGGGATGTCCTTTAGCAGGATACAACTTGCCCAATGCTGCGGCCGTACGGCGGACGCCCTCAATAAGCTCCTTTGGCTCCATGACCTCCGCCATCGGGCCCCATCCCAGTATCCAGCGCTGAATCTCATCCAGGCTGTCCAGCCGCAGGGTAAATTCCAGGCGTCCGTCTGGAAGGTCCCTCGTCTCCAGGGTCTCGTGCCAAATCCGCTCTTTGATGAGGCCGGTCACCTCCGCGTTGAAACGGACCACTACCTTGTGGTCGCCCTTGCCCACATAGGCCCCGAACGATTTGCCGAAATGCTTCTCCGGTGAGAAGTCTTTGGGCTTCTCGAATTTCTTGGTAGTGACTGTGACCGCCTGCATGCGAACCACGGCGAAATTCCGCAGGTCCTTCCGGTTCAGATCGTACCCGACCAGGTACCACGAGTTGTCGCGATTCGCCAGATGGTAGGGCTGGACGCGTCGCCTCTCCGCCTTCGTGCTGGGCTTTGTGTAGTCGAATTCGATCTCAAGGCACTGCATCACCGCCCGGGACAGGCTGGCAAAGTCCTTCAGATCGGCCTTGCTGAGCCCCAGATGATGGAAGGAGACGCTGCCCAGGCTGCTGGAGGCGGAAAAACTGACGCGATCGTGCAATCCCGCGGATAGCTTCTCAAAGGCGTGGGCGAGTTGGTCGTGGTAGGGAGTGCCCTTGTACTGCTCGAGGGCCTTCTGTGCGACCAGGAGGGCCAGGAGTTCGCCTTCGCTGACTTGGACCGTTGGGAAGCTCTTTACCGGATAGCTGTACCTCCAGGAATAGGTCTGGGAATCATACTCAACGGGCAGGTCCAGTTGGTCCCTCATGAACGCCAGGTCCCTCATGATGGTCTTAGTCGAGACCTCCAGTTTCCGCGCAAGCTTCGGGCAGTTGGTCAGGTGTCCGTCCTGAAGCTCCTCATGGATCCGCAACATGCGAGCAATGGGGGGACGCGAGGAGGGCAGGGCTCCTTTAGCTGGCATAGGACAGAAGATGTCCTAGGATGCCCTCATAATGCAATCGCGAATGCCCGTGCGGGCCGCAAACTGAGAAAATATCCATGCAGATGACTCCCCGCTTTGCCTCCGCTCTTGTCTACGCCTGCGAAATTCACGCGGGGCAGCTGCGCAAGGGCACCGACATCCCCTACATCTCCCACCTACTTGGCGTGACCTCCATCGCACTCGATCATGGGGCGACGGAGGACGAGGCGATCGGCGCCCTGCTGCATGACGCCGCCGAGGATGCGGGTGGGGCTCCCGTGATAAGCGAGATACGAGCGCGCTTCGGGCCGGTCGCGGCGGAAATGGTCGCCGGCTGCTCGGACACGTTTGAGACGCCCAAGCCCCCCTGGCGGGCGCGCAAGGAGGCCTATATCGCCCATCTGGCGTCAGCCTCGCCCTCGGTGCTTCTGGTATCGGCGGCCGACAAGCTCCACAATGTCCGCGCCATCACCTCGGACTACAGGAAGGTCGGCGAAGCGATTTGGGCCAGGTTCACCGGCGGTCGCGAGGGGACCCTCTGGTATTACCATGCTTTGGCCGACAGTTTCCTGAAACTGAACCGCAATCGCCTTGCCGAAGAATTATATGTGGCAGTCCGCGAACTGGAGCAACTTGTCGGATAGACCCACGTGTATTGGCCCAAAGGGGTGTCCTTGATAGGGGAGGGGACGACGCATGGGATTAGGTTTTCAACGCCCGCCCATCATTTTCAATGGATTTCAACGGGCGACAACTGGACTAAACACGTTCAATCACCCTGCGGCATCGAGGGTAGGGTCCCAGCTCGTTCCAACCGGCCATTTGGCCGTTGCCCCTGTTTCTTTAATGGTGGTTTTGGGGACAGCCAGGATAACGGATCGGCAAGAGCCAGGAGGGAAGTTCTTAAGACGCGGCTCTCTTGATGTATCGTTGCGCCAAATTCAGCGTCTCGCCCCATTTGGGGCACCGGAATTTAGGATATGGTGGGTCGCGGGGATCCGATCGATCACTAGCGACCAGTTTCGATCAGCCTGCTCAAATTTACCGTTTCTGTCTTTCGACATTTTTGAAATAGAGCAGATGCGGCCAGCACACGGCGCTCGAGTTTTTGGACGCAACGAGGTTTTGAAACACCCAGAGAATGCGCCCGATCAGGCTTTCTTCAGCTGCACTCTGCTCGTGATGATCCCCTGCGTAATGGCGTAGTGGGCAAGGTCTGCGGTCTCATGGAGGTTGAGCTTGTCCACTGCGTCCTGCTGGTGTTTTTCAACCGTTTTGATGCTGATGCCGAGGGTCGCGGCGACTTGCTTGTTAGCCTGTCCTTCCGCGACGAGTCGGAGCACCTTCGTCTCGCGCGAGGTGAGACGTACGCCTTTGGGTTTGAGCAAACCGTCATGGTCGCGTGACCAGTTTCCGCCGTTAGCCATGCGTTTGGCGATGGACGGGCTAAAGAACCGATGGCCCTTGACCACTTCGTGGATGGCCTGTGCGAGAAACTCCGTCGCCGTTTGCTTCGTCAGAAACCCCTTCGCGCCGACTGCAGTCATGCGCTCGATGTACGCATCGTCACTATGCGCTGAAAGAATGAGCACCTTTGCAGCGGGGTTGGCGGCGAGGATTTGTCTCGTCGCCTCGAGGCCGTTAAGCACTGGCATGGATATGTCCATCAGGATGACATCGGGCCGAAGGGTCCGCTCCATCTTCACCGCCTCGCGCCCGTTCTGCGCCTGGCCGACCACATTGAAATGGCCCTCTGCTTTCAACAACGTGCACAGGCCCTGTCGCATGACAGCATTGTCGTCGGCTAGCAGGACGGTGATTTTCTCCGATCGGCTCACGCGGCCTGTCGGCGGAGGCCCGCTCGCCGGCTGCAAGTCTCTAGGACGACGGATTGTTATCATTTGGTGAACATTGGTTTGAATGCGATTTAACGCCTTTTGCTCTGAGATAGCTATGGGGTAAACCCCTACTGGCCAGCGGCTAGCAGGCGAGTTCGAGGCCGTATGAACCCTGCGCCGTGACGGGGTTTACATTTTGTGCCGCTGAAGTGCTCCCAAGGAGATCGTGTTTGTGCCAAATGGAACTTCCGCCCGTATGGTCGTGCCCGTGCCCGGTGTGGATACGACGCTGAATTGGCCGCCGACCATTTCCACGCGTTCGCGCATGCCAATCAATCCGAGGCGTTGGCCCCATTGACCGGACACAAGGCGGCTCACATCGAAAGCCTTGCCATTGTCGGCAATTTCCAGGCACACGCCACCCTTCGCTTTGAGGATGAGCACCTTCACAACGCTGGCTTGCGCATGTTTGGCGACGTTGACCAGCGCTTCCTGCACGATGCGGTAGAGCATCGTCCGTTTGTCATTGTCCATGGCTTCAACGCCGACAAAGGCCGCGAATTGAATTCGCCGGCCCTTCAGCTTGGGGAAGTCGTCGATATAAGCGCGGAGCGCCGGTATCAACCCTAGATCATCCAGCATCGCAGGTCGAAGCTCGCGGGCAAACCGATGCACGGTCTGCAGCGATTCTTCCACCAGCCGGCGCAAGGGAGCAATGGCCCGCTGAATGCCTTGCGGGTTGATCGCCGCCGCCTTGGTGAAGATCCCCAAATGGACATTGATGCCGACCAGGAGCTGGCTGATTTTATCATGTAACTCGCGACTGATCTCCTTTCGCTGGCGCTCCTGCACCATCAGAATCTGACGGGAGAGTTGGCGCAGTTTTTCCTGCATTTGCTGCGATTGTTCCAACAACTGATGGGCCCGTTGCTCGCTTTTCTTGAGCGCCGTTTCTCCCGCCCGACGCCGGACGTTATCCGTTTCCAACCGCAGGTTCGTGGCGGCCAGGAGCTCGATGCGGCGCTCTGCTTCCTCCGCCTTCTTGCGCGCCGCGACGTCGATAACTGCCACCCGGCACCATTTCCGCGCGCCGCTGATGGTGACTGCCGACATCGCTTGCAAGTCGGCCCAAAAAACTGCGCGGCCGGCTTTTAGGAGCGACGCCTCGCAGACCTGCTTTTCGTGTCCGGCAAATATCTTCCCGAGAAAGGCATTAAAAGCCGGGCGGCTCGGCGGCGCCACAAAGAGCTGAAATCGGCGGGTCGTTAAGCGGGATCTTCCCACTCCGAGCAGGGAGGCTCCGGTGAAGTTCATGTCCAGGATAAGACCTTGTTCATCGAGGGAAAAATAGCCGACTGGGGCGAAATCATAAAGATCCGTATATTTCTCCAAACCCGCGTCGACCTCGGCCTTGGCTTGCTTTAGCTCCTCATTTTGCAACTCCAGCTCGATCTGGTGGATTTGCAGTTCCTGGATGAGCCGTTGCGTGTCGGCTTTAGTTTCGATTCGTGCCCCGTTGGCCGGTTGCTCGCGCAACCGGTGTTTAGCACGGCGGCGCAGCTCGTCGGCGCTTGCTCGTATATTTGGGTGCGTTTTCATCGTCTTAGTTTCCTAGCCGTCCCGGCTGCTTTCCGCATCGTCTTGGCTTTCGCGTTTCGGAGTTGCTGCCGGGCGTCATGGACCTCCAAACGCCCCTCGGCTCGATTCAGCGCGAGGTCCTGCTCCGCCGAGTGCGTGGTCAGATCGGTGTTCTTCACGCGCAGTCCGGCCTCCACTTTTTTGGCCGCCGTGATGTCCATGAAGATGATGACCACTCCGTCAATCCGGTCGTCCATCGTGCGGTAGGGCATGATGCGCACAGTGAACCAGCGTCCGTCGTGGGTGGCGATCGATCGTTCGGAAAAGACAAGGCTCCGCAGCACCTGTTGTGCATCCGTGACCAGCGCGGGATAGACCAGATCGGATGCTAGGTCGGTGATCGGCCGGCCCACGTCGTTCGGAATTAACTTGATGATCGTTTGCGCCTGCAGGGTGAACCGTCGCACGCAAAGTTCGTTGTCCAGGAACACCGTGGCAATATCCGTGCTGTTGAGCAGATTCTTCATGTCGTTGTTTGTCCCGGAAAGCTCGTCCAGCTTGGTTTGCAGCTCGGAGTTGACCGTCTGCAGTTCCTCGTTCAGCGACTGCATCTCTTCCTTCGATGTCGTGAGTTCCTCGTTGGTGGATTGCAATTCCTCGTTGGTGGACTGCAGCTCCTCGTTCATGGACTTGAGCTCTTCCTGCGAGGTTTGCATTTCCTCGCGGCCCGCCTGCACCTCCTCACGAGCGTGTTGCAGCTCTTGCTCCAGCTCTCGATGCCCGGCGCTGCGGGTCGGAGCTTTTCCGGTGCTGCCGCCCGGGCTAGTCTTGGCCGCGATGACCGTTTCGGAAAAAACAATCAGCACCATGCCGCGCAGCTCCTTGGGTTCTTCGAGGGCCTCCACGGTGAGGTCCACGGACCGCGCGTCGGCATCGATCCCCATCTTGATGCCCCGGACAGTGACCGTGCACTTTTTCCGGTGCACTTTTTGGAGGGCGCTGGCCAAATCGTAGCGCAGCGCCTCGCGGGCCATGGCCACAACGTTCCAATTGGCCTTGCCGGCCGCAGGTTCCAGATAGGTGCCGGTCCGGCCGCTGATGTAGAGAATGTCGCCCTGGTCGTTGACGAGCACGGCCGGTGGGGCAAAGCGCGCCTGGAGCAACTGATCCGCCAGTGCCTGGAGGCTGGGGCCGGGGAGGCGCGCCGATAGCGGCGCGTCCGGCAGTCCCGCCGGAGGCGACCCAAATACGGAAGGAAAATCGACCTGGTGGCCTGGCAGGATGGAGTCGCCCCGTTGAAAAATCCGCTCCTTTAGCGCGAGCGGGGTAAACAAACGGCCGAAGCCTCCGATGCTCTCTGCGCTGCCGAGAAACAGCACGCCGTGGGGATTCAGGCTGTAGTGGAAAAGAGGGAAAAGTTTTCTTTGCAATTCCGTTGTCAGATAAATCAATAGGTTCCGGCAGCACAAAATATCCAACTTGGTAAAGGGGGGATCCATGATCAGATTTTGCGGCGCAAAAACCACCATCGCCCGGATTTCCTTCTTTACCCGATAGCCGCCCGACTCCTTGACAAAAAACCGGGTGAGTCGCGCGGGCGACACGTCAGCGCCAATGTTCTCGGGAAAGAAGCCCTGGCGGGCCTTATCAATGGCGTCCTTGTCCAGGTCGGTGGCGTAAATCTGCAGGGGAATATTATTCGCGGACTTGATCTGCCTCTGCGCTTCGGTGAACACCATGGCCAGCGAATAAGCCTCCTCGCCCGTCGAACACCCGGCCACCCACGCCCGCAGCCCACCGCCCGGAGGGCGGCCGGCGAGCAGCGCCGGCAGCGCCTGTTTCGCCAGCTGCTGCCAAGCCGTAGGGTCGCGAAAAAAACTCGTCACGCCGATCAGCAGTTCCTTAAAGAGGATGCCCAGCTCCTGGGGATTCTCCTGCAAATACCGGACATAGGCGCCGATCTTGGCCAGCTGGTGGATTCCCATGCGGCGTTCGACCCGCCGATACAGTGTGCTCCGGCGATACAGGGTGAAATCATGGCCGGTGTGGGAGCGCAGCAGGATTGTGATTTTTTCCATGGCGCTCCGGGTCTTTTCCTCCAAGGGCAGCTCGGATTTGCTGATCCGCGGCAGATGCTGCCGGTAAGTCATCAGTTTGCCGGGCAACTCCTCGGCGGGAGCCACGAAATCCGCCAGCCCCGCCTCGATGGCGCTGCGTGGCATGGCGTCGAATTTTGCCGTCGTCGGATCCTGCACCAGCACCACCCCAGCTTTCTCCTTGATGGCTTTGAGGCCAAGCGTGCCATCGCTTCCCATGCCCGACAGGATGACGCCGATGCTGCGCTCGTGCTGATCCTCGGCGAGCGAGCGAAAAAAGAAATCGATTGGCAGGCGCAGTCCGCGAGACTCGGTCGGTGCGAGCAGGTGCAGCGTGCCGTGAAGGAGCGACATGTCGCTGTTGGGCGGGATCACATAGACGCAGTCCGGCCGGACCCTGGTGCGATCCGTCACCTGCATCACCTTCATGGCGGTCGCGCGCTGGAGCAATTCAGGCAACATACCTTTCTGCGTCGGATCCAGATGCTGGATGATCGCAAAAGCCATGCCGCTGTCCGCCGGCACATGCTCGAGGAACTGAACCAAAGCCTCCAGTCCTCCGGCGGAAGCGCCGATGCCTACGATGGGGACAGAACGATCCGAGCTCCGCTTGCTTTTCGGCGCTGATTTTGCCGCATCTCGTGCCAACGGACGCTTCGGCGGTTTGGAAGGGAGGGGGTTTTTCATGGATCTATCAAACCCCGGCCGCCGATTTCAGCAGCGACTCTCTCACCCAGAGGACTTTCAGCGGTGTCTTGTTAGTATTTGAACCACGCCAGCTTATTAAAGCAAGATTATGAGCGATGCCTTTGGGTGAAAGGATGTGGTCAACATGGTCAATTTGAATGGCGATTACGCTCTTCGATTTGATCTCGGAGTGCTCTTCCGCTCATTCCTTGATCGTATCGTAATGCGTCTAGGTTCCTTTCGTTTCCTGTAGTTGGGCCCCAACGGGATGCGCACAATTACACAAAGCTCTCTGCAAGAATGGGCTGGCGCCCCATCGGGATTCGAACCTCAACTGCCGAAGAGGGAAAGCTATTGGCTCTTGGCTGCTCAAGAGGGTTTTTTGTCTTCAATGGAGTGATATTTGCTTCTTCGAGCACAATTACCATCAAAGCGACTTTTTTGCTCCTGGGACGCACCATCATATGCGCAATGGTGTATCAATGTATTCCGGGTGCCGCGTTTCGCGTCAATTGGGGCACCGGGGCGACGCGCCGTTACACCGAATTCGGTTCGACGCGGGTAGATTCTCGCGCGGGCACTCGCGCGGTCAACTGCTCGGTGTCCAATAAATGGTAAATAAAGGGACAGCAGCTTGTGGCGTGGTCCGCGCCCACCCACCAGAAGATCTGTATTCTCGCTTATTGCCTCTCTTCAGTCGGAGCTTTTTTTTATACGGGTGCTGTCGCAGCCTGGATCACGGTGTCGAACAGGCGCAACGAGCCAGGTACCAACGCGCGGTCAAGCTTGACCAAGTCCCATAGGCTCGGCCCGCGTTCCATTGCGACGTCGTTGAGAGCCGCGCTGTGTGTCGCCCAAAGAACGAGGCACGGCGCCTGGGTATGACGGGAGACGTACTGGATGCCGTCAAATTTCGCGGGATGATCATGCAGCCGCTGGGCGAATTCCCGTGGGAAGTTCACGTCCGGCGCGTATAGAGTGGCGAGGTCCATGCCGATTTTCTTCGCGCTTCGGCTCGCGGTGAGATCGTAAAGGTTGACCGTAATAGGCCCCGTTGTCTTCACATACACGCGTTCTTCAAGTTCTTTCCTGGAGAACCTGGGCTCTTGCCCGCGTTTTTTCCCTGCGTCGACAAGATCGCCGTATATCTCGTAAAATGAGGTCTCTCGGTTCAGGGCCAGGTAGAGGCAGGGCACCTTCCCGGAAGCCGGCGTAAGGCGGCCGGAGACTGTTGCAAAGAAAAGCTGGTCTGGCTTGTCATGCGCGGTCCACCGAAGATTCCACCACGAAACAGCTAGACGTTTTTTGACCGGGGTGAGTGCGAGGCGGTTAAATTCCGCCGTGTCCACCGGGCGACGAAGCTCCCGTGCCATGGGCGGCGCTATTCCGACGCCT
>Ga0302320_10013438_pt1 | contig 17113 bp, 20 predicted proteins | sample Bog_T0_3_FD_202130 | JGI IMG/M metagenome (GOLD analysis project Ga0302320, IMG submission 202130) | Peat permafrost microbial communities from Stordalen Mire near Abisko, Sweden - Bog_T0_3 | ecosystem: Environmental > Terrestrial > Soil > Wetlands > Peat | place: Sweden: Abisko, Stordalen Mire... | reverse complement strand
GTTGTAGTAGCCTGCGTCGGCCACCACTTCGGCCTGTTTCAATTCCAGATTCGCCTTGGCCTCCAACGCCACACTGGCCAGTTGGTGCAAGTCTGTCACTTCGTTGGTCACATCCTCCGCCGCAATGAGTTTGTACCGGGCATCCACCGCCGTAAAAAATTGACATCGCTTTCGCTCATTCCTAATTTCTCACCGCAAAGACGCCCGCTTTGCCCCGCCTGCGTGGCCGAAGCCTCCAGCGGCCTGTATTTTCTGTCCTTTGATTGGATGTGAAATCCAGCCGCTTTGGTTTGACACTCCGGCGCGGCGAAGGCCCGAATTCACGTTCGTGGATTTTTATTGGTAACAACCGGGTGCGGCTCGCAAAAAAATATGGCTAACACAATTCTCGTCGGCGCCCAGTGGGGCGACGAAGGCAAAGGCAAGATCATTGACGTGCTGACGGAGCAGGCGGACATTGTCGTCCGCTACGCCGGCGGCAACAACGCCGGCCACACGGTCTGGCTGGGTAAAAAGAAATATGTCCTCCACCTCGTGCCGTCCGGCATTTTGCGCCCGAAAAAACTCTGCGTCATCGGCAACGGCGTCGTGGTTGACCCCATCGGCCTGGTTGATGAAATCGAAGGGCTGAAAAAGCTCGGAGTCAAGGTCAGCCCGAAGAACTTCGTTTTGAGCGAGACAGCGCACGTCGTTTTTCCGTATCACCGCGAACTCGATGCGCAGCGCGAAGTGCTCAAGGGCAAAAACAAGATTGGCACCACCAAGCGAGGAATTGGCCCCGCCTACGGCGACAAGGCGGCACGCGTCGGCCTGCGCGTCGGCGATCTGATTGACCCCGTTCGCCTCGCGGCAAAACTTTCCGTCCGCATCAAGGAAAACAACATCGTGCTCAAATCGCTTGGCGCAAAATCGCTCTCATTCAAAAAAGTATTCGCCGAATATAATGCCGCCGGAAAATTCCTGAAACCGTTCGTCCAAAACACCGTTGTCCTCCTGCACCACGCCATGCGCGACAAGGCGGACATCTTGTTCGAAGGCGCGCAGGGGACCTTTCTGGACATTGACCACGGCACCTATCCGTTCGTCACCTCGTCGAATACGACGGCAGGCGGCGCCTGCACGGGTTCAGGCGTGCCGCCGCATCGCATGGACCGCGTCGTTGGGGTGATGAAGGCTTACACGACGAGGGTGGGGGAAGGGCCATTGCCAACCGAGAACCAGGAGATTTCCGATTTGCTCCACGGCATGGGGCGTGAATTCGGGGCAACAACCGGACGCGCGCGGCGCTGCGGCTGGTTTGATTCCGTCGCCACGCGCCATGCGACGATGGTCAACGGCATTGATGATCTCGCCATCACGAACCTCGACGGCCTCGACACGGTGGAAACGATTAAAGTTTGTGTCGCGTATCGTCACGGTAAGACGCGCTATGATTTTGTGCCGAACGATGCGCAGGTGCTGGCCGAGTGCGAACCGGTGTATGTGGAATTTGAAGGCTGGCGGACGCCAACGGACAAGGCGAAGACATTCAAGCAACTGCCCGCCAAGGCGCGCGATTATTTGAAGGCGATTGCGGAACTGACGAACGCGAAATTGTTCATCGCATCCGTAGGGCCGGGCCGCGACCAGACGATTTTTGTGTAACGGCAAATTTGTCGCGGGCAAATGGACTATCAAATTGAATTTCTTCCGGCGGCGTTGGAGCAACTCCGCGCGATGCCGAAGGAAGTCCGTTGTTTGATAGGCGCAAAACTTGACCGCGCCCAGCACGATCTGGCTGGCGACATCAAAAAGCTGAAGGGCTTTAAGAATAAATATCGCCTCCGGGCGGGCAATTATCGCGTGTTGTTTGAGTTGGAAGGCGCCTGTCTTGTGGTGTATGATGTCGGCGACAGGAAAGACATTTATGAGTGACGCCACTTTGACAGCCAAACAGCCGGGCAACTGGACGCAGCTCAACAAGCAACTGGTTCAGGCCAAGACCTTGCTGCGCCAGATGAGCCGCACCGTCGAAGACATCGAGGACGCCAGGACGATTGAACGCGCCAAACGCACCAACGGCGGGAAACTGCGTATCCCATGGTCGCAGGTCAAAAAGGAATTGCAGTTGGATTAAGCGCGCGTTTTTTCATCGCATCCGTTGGACCGGGCCGTGACCAGACGATTTTTGTTTGATGCTGGGGAATTACCGGCTTAAACGGAAAAACCGCTGCGTGCCGGTGATGGGGTTGGTCACTGTATTCTGCCCGTCGACAATTGCCGGAGCTGGAGAAACAGCGCTCCAGACCACCGATGAAATGAGATTCGTGGTGGATTGCAAAATCAACCCCATGTAATCAAATCCGGCAACATTTGTTGGCCAAGACAAAATAACATTCTCTGTGGAAGGAATGATTGTTAGTTGCGGCGCGAACGAAAGACTGAAAACCGTGTCACTGCCCGAATTCCCAGCACCAGCCCCTGTCCCATACAAAGTGTTATCAGACAAAGTCAAACCGGCAACAGGGCCGGCTCCATCGCTATTGGTGAGAAAGCCTGGTTCCATCGTAGGCCGGAAGGTAATGTCGCAAAGGGAAATCAATTGAACGTTCTTGCCATATTGTGTGTGGATTTTGTCCTGCATTCCGTGGATGATGGCAAGTGTAGCGGAATGGCCGGAAATGGGTCTAAGGCGCCGATTTAATGCTAAAATGCTGTGGAACATGAGTTTGTGAAATGATTGACGGGTTAATAAGGTCGGGGCTGCTCCTAGGACTCGGGGCGATTCCGAAAAGGGTCAGGGCAACCCCACCGGGGCAAAAATAAAAAGGGTCGGGCAGTCGTCCGGAAATCGGGGCGCAGGGTCCAATTTTGGGAAATACTGCGGACGAATGGTAATTTTTCATTTCCGGATTGAGAGCAATCCGCGTAATCTGCGGACAAGCAATATGAGTTCCGCCACCGCACATTTGGGCGTTGAAGCCGCTGCCAATCTGCCGCGCCATGTTGCCGTCATCATGGATGGCAACGGGCGCTGGGCGAAGCAGCACGGCTTGCCGCGCGTGGAGGGGCACCGGCGCGGTGCGGATTCAGCCCGCGAAATCATCCGCACGGCGGGCGAACTCGGCGTCAAATATCTCACGCTCTACGCCTTCTCCGCCGAGAACTGGAACCGGCCCAAGGACGAAGTGGACGCCCTGATGAAGTATCTCATCCACTACCTCAAGACCGAGACGCCGGAGTTGAACAAGAACAATGTCCGTCTCGAAGTCATAGGCCAGATTTACCGACTCCCGGAAAACGTTCAGGATCATCTCAAGAAATCCATCGCCACGCTTTCGAAGAACAACGGTCTGACATTGGTCATGGCGTTGAGTTACGGCAGCCGGATTGAAATCGTGGATGCTGTGCGCCGCATCAGCGAGGAAGTGAAGCGCGGCAAGCTGGATCCGGCGGACATCAACGAAAAGATCATCTCCGACCATCTCTGGACGCGGAACATTCCCGACCCGGATTTGCTCATCCGCACGAGCGGGGAGATGCGTGTGAGCAATTTCCTGCTCTGGCAGATTTCCTACGCTGAACTGGTCATCACGCCGACGCTATGGCCGGATTTCAAAAAGCCGCAATTCTTCGCCGCGCTGGAGGAATACGCGCGGCGCAATCGCCGGTTTGGCGGCGTGTAGCTTAATTATTTTGGCGGCTGCGCATTCTCGTCCAGTTCCAGCCGCAGATAATCGTAAAGAATGCCGCTGGTCAGGCCTCCGGCGGGGATCGTCAGCTTCAAAACATTTTCCCCGGCTTTCATCAACGAGGCGTCGAATACAAGATCGTGTTCGCCCCAATAGCCGCCGATGCCGTCGCGGTTGATGGTTGCGTTGTAGGTGAGTCCCGTGACGCTGCCGATGGACTGGTCGTTCACCGTCGCGGCGATGCTCCGCGCCCCGACGCCGCAGATCGCCAGCCGCAACGTTGCCTTGCCATGCGCTGCGTCGGGCAGATTGAAGGTGATTGACCATGTCGTGGCGCGGCCCTGGCCGTTGCCGGTGGTGTTGTCTGGATCCTCATTGTGCGGCACCTGCTCGAAGAACCAATCCTTGTGAAAGTCGCTCTTGCCGATGACAAAGTTCACGTCGTTCGGGAACAGTTTCGGATATTCGAGATACCAGCCCCAGTGGAAATAATCGTCGCCTTTGAAAAACTCGGAGCCGTTCCGGCTCGGGATGCCGATATCCCAGAGTTGTTTGCCGTAGCGAACGGGCTGCCAGTCCAGGTTTTTGAGACTCAAAGTTTGTCCTGCGGCAACAGTCACGTTCGTTAGGGTGAATTCGCCGAGCACGCCGTCGGCAATCGCGTGGAGTGTGTAGGTGCCGGGGCGGACTTTGGGAATCTTGAAATTACCCTTCGCATCGCCGCGCACCCAGAACTCGTAATTCTTCGCATCGTTCTGCCAGTCCACAATTCGCGGCAGGCCAAAACCGCCGCCGGTGTTCGTGCCGAAACGACCGCGAAAACCGTTCGTTCCGAATCTTCCAAAACCATTTGTATTGCCACCGCTGAATCTGCGGCTGAAATTCGTTGAGCCGAAATTGTCATTAGTGCCGCCGGCAAAATTATTTTGATTGGTCGCCGCTGCTTCGTCTTCGCCGCCGCCAGCCAGGCCAAATCCGCCGCCGCCACCGCCGCGGCCGCCGAATCGTCTGCCGCCACCGCCGCCAAAGTTGCGCGGGATGGTTGCTGGCGCGTAATCCGGCGCGGAAAGGCCGACCAGCAGGTTACCCATTTTTAAATTCGACGCCTGCGGATCCTGCAAAATGATTTTTCCGCTCACAGTCGCGCGCTCGTCTTTGTGCGGGTAATCCACGCCGTTGACCCAACCGTAAGGCCACGCGGCGGATTCGATCTTTGCCCTCGCCACCGCGTTTTGCCACATCGCATCATGGCCAGGCCCGGAGTTGCAATAAATCATGAACGGCCCGACAACCTTCGTCCATGCGTCGGTTGCAGCGATGTTGCAGATGCTGCCGCCGTAATGGCTGCCGCGCCAGTAATTCAGCAGTGTCGGCGGCGCAGGCGCGTCGAAGGCGTTCGTGTTGAATGTCGCGTCGCGATGCGCGGATAGCTCGTACTTTGTCGGGCCGCCGCTCAAGTATTCGACACTCGGATTGACGAACCAGATGCCGACATGGTTCGAGGTGCTGGACCAGCCCCACGCGCGGACGTCGAACTGGTTGGCGGAGTAGTCGTATTTGTGCTCCACCTGGCCTTTGTAAATGCCGGTGTTCATCCGGCGCGCCTCCTTGAAATTCATCTGCGTTGCGTGGTTCCAGTCGTAGGTGGTGATCATTTCAAAGTTCCGGTTGGCATCCACGGTCATCCAGTCGAAAACGGCGTCATTAAGCTTGGCGCAGAATCGGGATTCGCCGACCGAGGTGGCGGGGTAGTTTGTCTTGTGATCGAAAATTTCATAGGTGTAAACCCCCGAACTGCCTCGATCCAGCGCATAGCGGATTTCAAGGTCGCACGCGACGCTCCCGCCGGGACCGTTGCCGAGAGCGGTCCCGCTGAAAACCCCCTTCACGGAAACTTCGCCGCGTTTGCCGCCATTGTCGTTGGGATTAATGGTGATGGTGTCAACATGAAGCCCGCGCGCGGTGTTTTGCTCCCAGTAACCCGATTGCCGTTCCGACCCCGCGTCCAGCATCTCGAGGCCATTGTATTTCAAAGACATCAGATCGCCGGAAACCGTCGAGACCTGCGCCGTGACGATGCCGTTCGCCAGCGTGTAGGTGTTGTCATCCCCGGAAACGGTGACGGACGACGCGGCGTGGAGGATGGCGGGAAATAAAACGGCCACCGCAACGATGGCCAGTCTTGGAAATTTCATAATTTGGTTAAAGGTCGGGTTGATTGCCGTTAGACGCTCCCAGGCGGAGGCCAGTTACAATCAATTTGAATACCGCCTGTTGCTCTGCTATTCAATCGCAGTGAACAAGCTGTTTCGATTGGGCGTCCTCGGCTCCGGCAAAGGCTCGAACTTTGCCGCCATCGCCGACGCCATAGACGCTGGGAAAATTCCTGCGCAGGTCGGCGTCGTCTTGAGCGATGTCGAGAGCGCTGGGATTTTGTCGCATGCGCGCGAACGGGAAATCGCGGCTCAATTCATCCCGCCCGGAAAATTCCGCACAAAGCTGGATGAGGATGCCGAGCGCAATTATGTCGCCGCGCTGCAGGCGGCGAGGGTGGATTTGATCGTGCTGGCCGGTTTCATGCGCGTGCTCAAGGGCGATTTTCTGCGCGCATTCGAGGGGCGTATCGTAAACATCCATCCGTCGCTGCTGCCCTCATTCCCCGGCCTGGAATCATGGAAGCAGGCTCTCGACCACGGAGTGAAGGTGACCGGCTGCACGGTGCATTTTGTGGACGCGGGCGTTGACGCCGGGCCAATCATCAGCCAGCAGACCGTGCCGGTGCTGGACAATGACACCCCGGAAAGCCTTCATCAGCGCATTCACGCGGCAGAGCATGAGCTATATCCGAAGTGCGTCGCGGCGATTGCGCGCGGGGAGATTTCAGTCGTCGGGCGGCGGGTGATGTGGAGGAAGAATTAGACACGGATTTCACCGATTACCACAGATTGAAAAATCAAATCCGCGAAAATCGGTGTAATCCGTGTCAAAAGGTTTTCATCCCGTGAAATCGAAAAAGAAGAAAGTGGCTTTTCCTTCCCGAACTTGGCAGATTAACCCCGTCACACTTGGGAAAATGGATTTGCAGAAGCATGAAGACGAATATGCAAGGCTAAATTATTTTCTTCGCGTCTCTGCATCTTTGCGCCTTTGCGTTGACTGATTGAATGAGCAAGAAATTAAAATTTGGGCTGCCGAAGGGCAGCCTGCAGGAAGCCACCATCCAAAAGATGGCCAAGGCGGGCTACAACATTTCCGTGAGCAGCCGCTCCTATGTGCCGTATGTGGACGATGAAGAGCTGGAAATCCGCCTCATCCGCGCGCAGGAAATCAGCCGGTATGTCGAGCACGGCTATCTGGATTGCGGTATCACCGGCTACGACTGGATTGTGGAGAACGACTCGAAGGTGCATGAAGTCGGGGAATTTCTTTTCAGCAAGGCAACACGGCAGCCCGCGCGGTGGGTCTTGTGCGTGCCGGAAAATTCGCCGGTGAAATCGGTGAAGGATTTGAAAGGCAAACGCATTGCCACCGAGGTCGTCAACCTCACAAAAAAGTATCTCAAGAAAAACGGTGTGAAGGCGGACGTTGAATTTTCATGGGGTGCGACGGAGGTGAAGGCGCACGAGCTGGTGGACGCGATTGTGGAATTGACCGAGACCGGTTCCTCGCTGCGCGCGAACAAACTCCGCATTGTGGACACCCTCCTGGCTTCAACGCCGCGCCTGATCGCGAATCAGACGGCCTGGAAAGATTCATGGAAGCGTAAAAAGATCGAGACGCTCTCGCTGCTGCTCAAGGGGGCACTCGAAGCGGAAATGAAGGTGGGTCTGAAAATGAACATAGCCGAGAAAAACCTGGTGAAATTGCTCAAGGAACTGCCCGCGCTCCGGAATCCGACCATCTCCAATTTGAGTTTGAAGGGCTGGGTGGCCGTCGAGACCATCATTGACGAGCACGTCGTCCGCGAATTGATTCCGCAGCTCAAGGCAGCCGGTGCGGAAGGAATCATTGAATATCCACTGAACAAAGTGGTGTATTAATTTAAGATTGATGATTCATGATTTGTGATTTAGGCTCAAACCGGATGACGGTCGAAAGTTCAAGATGGCGAGCTGTTCGGTTATGCGGAGCTATTTGAATCAAATCGTCAATCGTAAATCAAAAATCGTATATCCGATATGGGTTCAATTAAAAAACGCCGCAAGGCAAAAATCAACAAGCATAAGCGGCGCAAGAAGCTGCGCCTGAATCGTCACAAGAAGCGCACCTGGCAGCAGTAACCTGCCTCGCGCATTGTTCACGCGTTCGCGGTTGGCGGCCATGGCCGCCGCCGCGGGCGCTTTTGCTTTTTTGATTTCCGATGTGGCGTTTGCGCGCCTCGCCCAAAGGGCTGCATCTTGACACCGCCCCGGAGCGCCGGTCTCCGACCCGGCAGGTATTGAGAATCGTCCGGAAACGCGCGGGATCGGAGATTGGTGCTCCGCATAGCAGCCAAGTCGTGGGGGGCAGTGTCAAGATGCGCCCGCCCAAAGTTTCGCGCTGGCTTTTGCTGTCGCGCCAATCGTATATCGTATATCGTAAATCCCAAGTGGAACATCGTTTCGACAAACACTATACGCGCGAGGAGGCTCGCGCATTGCTGCCGCAAATCCGCAAATGGCTGGAGCGGCTGAATGGGGTGCGCCACGATCTGGAGCGTTTTGACAAGCGGTTGAGCGGGTTGGTGGAGCAGGGGACTGACACCGGCGGCGAGACGGTCAACAACTGGATTCGCGCGCTCGCGGACATGCAGGAAGGCCTTGCCGAATTCCAGCGTCGTCGGATTTTCATCAAGGATTTGGAGCGCGGGCTGGTGGATTTCCCGGCCATCATCGGCGGACGCGAGGTTTTTCTTTGCTGGGAAAAAGACGAGGACGATGTCGAGTTCTGGCACGAGTTGGACACAGGCTTCACCGGGCGCGAGCGACTCTGACAAGGTCGGAATGGGCGCATCTTGACACCGCCCCCTTTCGGAGTTCCGCCTTCAGGCGGTTTCGGCGCATCACCATATTCGCCGCGTAAACGCGGAACTCCGAACGGAGGGACACGTTTGCCTTGGGGGCAGTGTCAAGATGCGTCTAGCTTAACCCGGTTTAACCCTTTTACTGAAGGTTTCACTGAAGGTTTTTGTTTGCGTTACCCGGCGTTCGCCCCTGTTTTTTATTGACATCAGCTCGCAAAGGTAGGAGATTCCTACCATGAGCAGACCAATTGTGCTAGACAACAAAAGACGCGCCAGCTTCGGTTCGGATTTTCGTCCGGGCGATACGTTCGTCCGGTCTGTGGATGGCAACCGTGTGGTGTTTGAAAAAGTGGAGGTGGTGGAAGCGCCGCTGGTCAAGCCGCGCCGGACAAAAGAGGGGTGGCTGATGATGCCACGCAAGTTTGATCGGGCCAGGTTGGTGGCCGCCATTCGCGCCGACCGTGACGCGCGATGAAAACCTACTGGGATTCTTCTGCGCTGGTCGAAGCTGCCGATGATGAACAGGTGCGCCGCCGCCTGGTTGCTGACGGTGGCATGACGAGGACGCACACTCTGGCGGAAGTGTTCTCCACCTTGACCGGAGGCCGGGCCGGAGACCGGTTGACGGCTGCTACTGCTGCACAGATTGTGGCGCAACTGGCCGGAGACCTGGACTTTTGCGATTTGACCAGTCCGGAAGTATTGCGCGCACTTTCACAGGCCGGGGTCAAAGGGGTGCGCGGCGGGCGCGTGCATGATTATCTTCACGCCGTGGCGGCGCACAAGGGCAAGGCTGGATTGTTGCTGACAGCAGACAAGCACGGCTTTGACGGACTGTTCACCAAGGTTGAGGTCATCTAAGGCCCTTTTTTCAAGGAAAAACTACACCGCTTTCCGCACTAGAGCATTGACAGAAATGATGTAGCTATGCGGAACTGGGATTTTTGGTCTTTTGGCGAGATTTTGGACCGGGAGGCATGCCCGCAGCGGCCTGTGGCCGGGCCAAAACGCAGCCAAAAGTTAAAAACACCGTTCCCCCGCAGGGGCCGCAAGCGCACGCTACAGGATTGATGGAAATGCTCTAATGCCCTGTTTTCAAGGAAAAACCACACCATTTCAATATGTTCCTTCACTATTTGGCTTAACCCGGTTTAACCCTCTTACTGAAGATTTCACTGAAGGTTTTTCTTTGGTGCCGGCCAAAAGGCCATCGGATTCTTCTGTTATCATGGCTCTGCAAAGCTGAAAATAACTTGGCTGCTTTTTTGTGCGGCGGACATTGCTTTATAGATGCAGGAATTTCAAGACATCGAATTGCTGCGGCAATACGCCCGCGAGAATTCCGACGATGCATTTGCGGCGCTGGTGTCGCGGCACGTGAACCTGGTCTATTCCGCCGCGTTGCGCAAAACCGGCAATCCCGCCGCAGCCGAGGAAATCACGCAGGCGGTTTTTGTCATTCTGGCGAAGAAGGCAAACGGGTTGTTGCGGCATGCCGCGTTGTCCGGCTGGCTCTATCAGGCCGCGCGATTGACGGCGGCAAATTTTCTGCGAACCGAAATCCGCCGCACCCGACGGGAACACGAGGCTTATATGCAATCGCTTTCCAACCAAACCGAACCGGAAATCTGGCCGCAAATCATGCCCTTGCTCGAGGACGCGATGGGACGCCTTGGCGAGAAAGACCGCAACGCGCTTGCGCTCCGCTTTTTTGAAGGCAAAAGTTTTCAAGAAATCGGGACTGCGTTTGGCGTGAGCGAAAATGCGGCCAGAAAACGAACCAACTATGCTTTGGAAAAGTTGAGAACCTATTTCTCGCAATGCGGCGTGACTTCGACAACAGAAACGATTGCCGGGGCGATTTCCGCCAACTCGGTTCAAGCCGCGCCGGTGGCGCTGGCCAAGGCCGTGACCGCCATGGCGATTGCCAAGGGCGCGACGGCTTCAGCTTCAACCTTAACCCTCATCAAAGGAGCATTGAAAATTATGGCGTGGACTAAAATGAAAACAGCAGTCGTTGCGGGCGTCGGAATTCTGCTCGCCGTCGGAACCACGGTTGCGGTTTTGGAATCAAAGGCGCGGACAGACCGCAAAAACGATGTCGTGGCCTATGAGATTCTGCATCAATCATTGATGCAAAAGTTGCTCGCGCGACAAACCGGCGACAGCGAAACAAGGCGGCAGTTGGAAGGCGCTTGGATCATCACCGACAAAAGATTCCAAGGCAGCCCCCGGTTTGCCCATTACCCAAGGAACAATCCCCATCTTAAAACCTGGACTTTGACAAACTGGGCCATTGTCACCTATGACTCGAAATCAAATATCGTTTACTCAGCCAGTGGACCTTACGAACTCGATGGCAATCTCTACACGGAAACTGTTGAATCCGGGACGGGCACCATGACCAATTATATTGGCACTCAGCTCCAATACCAACTCCGCGTTGAGGGGGATAAATATTACCAAATGGGGTCGAGTATTGAGGAGACAGGGCAACGCGTTCACCAATGAATTATCTGTTGGACAATCCACCAGATGGCGGGGCTGCCGGATAGCGGTTCAACCTTAACCCTCATCAAAGGAGCATTGAATATTATGGCATGGACTAAAGCAAAAACGGCGGCGGTTGCCACTGTTGCTGTCATGCTGACAGCCGGCACAACGACACTGGTGATTAAGACGATTCACCTGTCGCGCGTTGGGGTCTATCAACCGATCCCGGACAATGAACCGGAGATTACGGACCGAGTGCGGGATTTGAAAATGGAAGAACTATCTGCTGGGGACTGCACGCCTGAATTTTGGCGGCAGTTGCAGCAGTCGCCGCTGTTCGGAAACCCGAAGGTTGCCCGGGCCGTCGGCAACGCCCTTGGCCCCTTGCGCGCCGTGACGCTGGTTGAGCGAACGGAAATCCACGGAAGACCAAACTATCTCTATCGGATGAAATATCAGAAGATGAATGTCCTTTTTTTGATTGTTTTTGACGGCGAAAAAATCGCCTACGCGAAGGGATATCCGGAACCAAAATGAATTTGGACGAGCAATTAGAAAATCGCCTTCGCTTTCTGCGGAAAGCGAGCACCGAACAAATGCCACACCCCTCTGAGGTTGGTTTGTTTGACAGAATTGATGCCCATTGGTGGGAGGTTTGGAAATGAGTAGGAATTGGATCATCGCTGGAGCCGCCGCCGTTTGCTTCGTTATCGGCATCGTGCTCTCACATCGGATCGAGCCTGGCGTCCGCGTCCAAAAAGTAACCCTCGCCGAAGCGACGCCTGCGCTTAAGTTTCTTCCCGCAGGCCCGGAACCGCATCCGGTGGCAATCCTCGCCCATGGATACGCTGCCTCGAAAGAGACGCTCTTTCGCTACGGGGAGGCGCTCGCAGCCGCCGGATTTATTTGCTACGACGTGGATCTTCCGGGGCACGGAGCGTCGCCGCGAACGTTTACCCCTATGGAAGCCACGCATACGCTGGAGGCAGTTGCACGCGAGGTCGGGCCGGTAGATGTTTTCGCAGGTCACTCGATGGGCGGTTTTACGGGAGGCGAGGCGGTGCGGGAAGGGGGAATGAGCACGCGGCTTTTCATTGCTATTGGTTCCATGCCGGTTCTGGGTGATCACGCCCCACCGTTGCTTCTCCTGGCAGGCCTGTTCGAGGAATTCATTCCACCGTCTTTGTTGAAGACGCAAACGGACGCGCATTTGGTGATTTCTCCCTGGTCCGATCATCTGCTTGAGGCGTTTGATCCTGTGCTGGTGAATGCAGCCGTCGAGGCCGCATGCGCCGCAGTGCATCAGACGCCACCGGCGCCTCCTGTTGCCTGGCACTGGCGGCTTATCGGCGCAGTGCTGGCAATGCTGGCAGCGGGCAGGCTGGCAACTTGTTTGACGGATTTGTTTCCGCAATTGGCCCGGTTCCGCGGACTCTTTATCGGTGTCTTCATTGTTGTCGCCTTCATGCTCACCTTCGGCGGCAGGTGGCTCGATGCGACACCACACTTACGGTTACAGTGCATCGCTATGCCTGTTAGCTTCCTCGTGGCAATGATTGCCGGCAGGCTCCGCATCCCGCGATGGAGCTTCGCCGCGCTTGGTGTCCTTATGCTGCTGATTGCGATATGCTGGTTCAAGGTAAGCCCGGGTTGGGCCGCGCTTGTATTCGTGGCTGGCACTCTCCTCCTCATGCCTGCCCTGATTGCGGGAACGGTCATCGGCTGGGTTGCGGCCCGCCGAAGATCCCGGCTGCAAGGCGACATCGCCATGGCCATCTTCGTGGGTTTTGTCCCCTTCCAATGCTTGGAACAGCCACGAACGTCTGCTGCGGCGCCAAAACCGCATGCCGTTATCAAATTGGATGCTAAATTTCTTGATGCCTGTATCGGTGAATATGAAATAGCGCCAGATAACGTGTTTATCGCTGATGGAGCGAAGGTGACCATTCGGCGAAATGGAGATCACTTAGTCTGGCAAGGTGTCGGAAGAAACGCATTACCGGGTGCTTTGGATGTTTATCCCGAATCGGAAACGAATTTCTTCGTCAAAATCAATGGCGCGCAATTGACATTCATTAAGAATGATAAAGGTGAAGTCACGGCGGTAATCCACCATATGGCGGGGCTGCCGGATAGCGAAGGGAAGAAACTTAAAAACGAATGATTTCGTTCATCGTTCCAGCACACAATGAGGAAGCTTGGGTTGGCCGATGTGTTTCGGCCATTCGCAGCGGGGCGGAATCTCTTGGCGAACCGCATGAGATCATTGTGGTGGATGACGCTTCCACAGACGCCACCGCCTCGATTGCCCGGCAGCAAGGCGCGCAGATGGTTCGTGTGGAGCACCGGCAGATTTCCGCCACTCGCAATGCCGGCGCGAGACAGGCTCACGGTGACATTTTATTTTTTGTGGATGCAGACACGTTGGTGAACGCCGCGGCCATTCAATCGGCTTTGCGCAGCGTTCGCGCTGGTGCCGTTGGCGGTGGTTGTGTGCCACGGTTCGAGGGATGGCTGCCTTGGTGGTTCAGACTGACAGAACCGCTGATCGGACCTGCGGTGCGCCTGGCGCGCTTTTTGCCGAGCGGGGCCTTCCTATTCTGCACTCGCGGTGCCTTTCAGACGGTGGGCGGTTTCGATGAGAATTATTACGCGGCGGAAGATGTGGTGTTCATCGCCGCTCTCAAGCGTCAGGGACGGGTTGTCATTTTACCCGAGACGGTGGTCACTTCCGGGCGCAAGGTGCGCGCGCATTCTTTCTTGAGCTTGGCACGGCAGTTCGCGCGTTTGGTTCTTCGCGGTTCTCGTGGGCTTCGGAGCCGTAAGGGATTGGAGTATTGGTATGAGCCTGAAAGGAAGAAACGAAATGATTTATGACCGTGTGGCCTAACGCTAGGCGGCATGGTATCCATTTGAAGTTTGAGCGGGATTGCAAGTTGCTATGAAGATTTCCATCATTGTGCCAGCTTTCAACGAGGAACAATTCCTTGGGAAAACCCTCGCGCAAATCAAGGCGGCGGCGGGCGCTTTCGCAAACACTGGTTGGGAAACTGAATTGATCGTCTGCGACAACAATTCCACCGACCGCACGGCCGAAATCGCCCGGGCGGCGGGTGCGAACGTCGTGTTCGAGCCGGTCAATCAAATCTCCCGCGCCCGAAATTCAGGTGCGGCGGCGGCCACCGGCGACTGGCTGGTCTTCGTGGATGCTGATTCCCATCCCAGCGCGGGAGTGTTCGCCGACATGGCGAAGGAAATCCAATCCGGCAACTGCATCGCCGGCGGCGCGACCATCGGTTGGGATCAAAAACTTTTCATCATCGAACTGCTGACGCCCCTCGTGAATCTCGGCTACCGCTGGCGGCGAATGCTCTCCGGCGCGTTGATTTTCATCGAAACGGCGGCGTTCCGAAATCTCGGCGGATTCAGCAACAAAGCGTTTGGTGGAGAAGATGTGGAATTGGCCCGGCGATTGAAACATCTGGCAAGAATAACCAGAAAACGATTTGTCATCCTGCACCGGCATCCGGTCGTAACCTCCGCGCGCAGAATGCGGCATTACACTGCCCGCCAGCAAATCGGACAATTCAGACTGCTGTATTACATCATCTTCGATCCACACCACGCGACAAAAGACCGCGAAGCCGCTCGTATCTGGTATGACGGACGAAGATGGTAATGTATGATTGCACCCTTGGCAAAATTCATTGACTGGTCGGTCCTCCAGATCGGCTAACCAGCATGAATTTCAACGGAAGCCGAGAGTCGGTTTTCAACCAACGCCAAATCAGAAAAATGAATGGAATCTATTTTGCGTGTTACTCACAAGTTTTTTATTTCAAACAACGTGGAGGCGAGGGCCGGAATGAACCTGACAGTCTTGAGGTGAATTGCCATGCTTGATCGCAATGATTCGAAAGCGAAAACGGATTTTGAAGATTTTGCTGGCACTTGTCGTTTTGTTCCTGGCGCTGGGCGCAGTTGCGTTCTTCCTGCCGCAAAAACTGTTATGTGTGGACAGCGGGCCTGTGAGTGGTGATGCGATAATTGTTCTTGGCGGCGGCCTGGGCGAGAGGCCGGCGCGCGCGGCGGAACTTTTCAAGGAACACGACGCTCCGCGCATCATCGTCAGCGGTTTCGGCGATTGTGAAATCAACCGGCGAATTTTGCTGAAGGCCGGTGTGCCCGCCGACGCGATTCAAATAGAAGGCAATTCGCGCACAACCAGGGAAAACGCCGAGTTCACCATCCGATTGCTACGTGCCGGGAACGCCCGCCGCGTGATTTTGGTTACATCCTGGTATCATTCGCGTAGGGCGCTTGCCTGTTTTGAACATTTCGCGCCCGAAATTCAATTTTTCTCCCGACCATCCTATTTCGCCGTGGCCCGCGCCGACTGGCTGCACAGGGATATTGAGCGTCGTGTTTACTTGGAATACGGCAAGCTGGCCGGCTACTGTGTTTGCTACGGCGTTTGGCCATTTTGAATCTTCTTGCAACCGATGTTTTTTTGGTTATAATGATAAACCTTGATCGCGGGGTGGAGCAGCCCGGTAGCTCGTCAGGCTCATAACCTGAAGGTCGTAGGTTCAAATCCTACCCCCGCAACCAATTTACGGCCATGAAATTGAATCTGCGCGCGTGACTTCAGAAGCCGGAATTACACGGATAAAGCCGGAAAGAGGCGGAAAACAAAGGGTTTTTGCAGAGAGCGCCGATGAAGGGCTGGTTTGAGACGTTCGAGGCCACAAATGGCCTGTATTGAAAAGGTTTGTCCTCGGTTCATGGCAGGTTTAACTCCAGATTAACCGACCGTTTCGAGAGGCTTAATGGGCGGCGTTTTGTGGGCTTCAGGAGGCGGCAGGCCGCAGCCAGTTCACCGACGGGATCAGGAGCGCGCACAGCGGCTTTACCAGCGAACAGCAGGGCGTGGTCGGTGAGGTTGCGGATGGACTTGGCCTCTTCGTAATACTCGTCGCCATGGATTGTGAAATGGCTCTGGATGACCTTCATGAGCCAAGCCGGGCGATACCGGATGGCTTCGGTGTTGCCGAGCTGGACGGCGGTCATAAGAATGTCGGTGACGATCTTCTTGTAGCGGTCAGCCGGGACGGTGACGCCCTTCTTATTAAACCACGATGCCGGCCAGAGAATCACCCAGGACAAAAGACGGGACCGATCCTTGGCGAACTCGACGGCTTCACCTGGGTAAAACTTTTGCTCTACGAACTTGAGCAGATCGTCGCGCAGTTCCTGGGAGGTGGTTTGTTTTGGACGATCCATCAGTTGGCCTCCAAGCGGACGGGGAAATAGACGAGGACGGTGCTATGCTGTCGGCACCAGTCGAGCGCGGCCTCGGCCTTGGGGAACGGCATCACGCGCTGGACGTGCTTGCCGGCACGGTTGGTGACCAGGCTGGCGACCGTATTGCCTTCAACGTAAAACATCGTTTTTGTTTGACCGGAATAATCCGGCATCTTAATGCCTTCGGGCGGCTTTCTCATAGGAGTAGTATTCCTTTGGGTTTGTCGCGGCCTGTCTGCGGTGGAACGCGGGCAGGCCACTTTTGTTTTCAATATGGGTCTGGCTCTTTCACTGGTCTGGTCGCCATTTCCGGGATGTCCATTTTTGGCACCGAGTTTGTGGTGCTGACGCAGCGGGCGCAGGCGCAGGGCAGCTTGGCCTTGATGCGCATGTCGTGGATGGTGTCGCCGGCGGCGTTGCGCAGTTCGTTCAGGCGCGCGGACAATGTCCATTGGAGTTGCTGCAACTGCGACGGACCGATGCTCGGCTTGCCATCTTTTCCTTTGCGCCAGGTCGGCTTCGCGTCCAGGTCGTCCAAGGTGATGGCACGAGCTGGTCGGTCAATTTTCCACCAGCGGTTTTTGTCCTCCATGATGGAGGTGATGTAGGCGACGGAATCATGGACGTAAAGTTCGAGGCAGGG
>Ga0302320_10013437_pt1 | contig 17113 bp, 10 predicted proteins | sample Bog_T0_3_FD_202130 | JGI IMG/M metagenome (GOLD analysis project Ga0302320, IMG submission 202130) | Peat permafrost microbial communities from Stordalen Mire near Abisko, Sweden - Bog_T0_3 | ecosystem: Environmental > Terrestrial > Soil > Wetlands > Peat | place: Sweden: Abisko, Stordalen Mire... | reverse complement strand
TGGCCCTCATCCTCGGAGAAATCAGACGCCTGCGCGACGATCGGGATGGGTACGGACCCAAGGGGCAAGGGTTTTTGCCGCATGTTGACATTCCGGAGCCGGTCCTGGAAAGCTACCAGCGGCTCTCCGCCAGCCATTTGAATGCGCTTTCGATTCGATAGAGCTTGAACCGCGGCGGATGCAGCCGCGCCCATACACTGGAACCAGCACAAGCCATGCAAGAAATCCAGAGCCGAGTTCAAGCCCTTTCCGCTCATGCCGAAAGATCATCGCCTTGTGAGCGTGCCGCTGTAATCTGCGCCATTGCACTTTCCGCCAATTACCGTCACTACCTCAAGTTGCAAGGTCGACTCACTGGAATCTGTAAACCATCCATTTACGAGGAGCGTCGATCCGTCGTTCATCGCGTAGCTCAAGGCGAAGCTATTACCGCCTATCGAATTAAGAAAGTCATTCGATGGTGTCCCGCTAGTAAAGCAGGGAGATCCGCTCACCGTAATGGTGGCGCTCAGCGGGATGTAGTAGATCGGTGGGAGTGGCGACTGCCGTGGAAATGAGGTAAACACACCCTGCGAAATTTGGGTTGCGACTGTTATGCCAGGGCCAGGTCCCTGCCCTGCAAGGGTGCCGTCATATGTTCCATCCAGTGGAGCATAGGCAGTCGCAACAAAATCGCTCGAAACATTGAAGACGCAGAGAGTCTGCGTAACCGCGTTGGTGAGCGTGAAGGTGCCTGCCCAGGATTTTGATCCTGCGGCGGGAACCTTCCCCTGAATTGCCACCTGGATACTGTCGAGCGGGGACGCGGAGTTAGTCAGCAGAAATGAACCGTCGGAGGCGATCTGACCCGTCACAGAAAGCGAACTGCCTACACTGGAACCGCTGCCCGAGCAATTCACACCGACGTCACCGCTCCCGTAAACCGTGTTTCCACTAACGACCAAGGCAAGGGTAAGCAAAGGATACTGCTGGAAAAACTCCGTCCCGGCAATATGCCAGTTACCGTTGAGGGCTGAGTAATGCTCGAAATTGCCTTGAGTGCAGGAGGTGAAAAAGAAACATGAGAACAGCAGAGGCATCAGAATCAGCTTTCCGGTCCGCATCGCACCCCTCCTAACCGCTTATCTCCAATCTTGCGTCGGATTCCAGCACCGTTCGAGAAACCGGGAGACGGGCCATTCTCTGGCCGCGTAATCTAATCATAGTGAAAAACCAGACCCATGGTGCATAGTACACCTCAGCCGTCGCGCGCCCTCAACTGGCGCCCGCGCGACTGGATCGCCGCCGCCGGGCTTTTTCTGGCCACGGCGGGCGTCGTGCTTTGGCAGAACGCGCACGTCGCGGTCCTGTTCGATGTAAGCTACATTCTCAATACCGCGGCGCGCATCGCCCTCGGCCAGATGCCGTACCGCGACTTTCCCCTGGCCCACGCGCCGCTCACGTTTCTCATGCAGGCCGCGATCATCCGTCTCACCGGCCGCGTCTTCTTTCACCACGCGCTCTACTGCGCCTTGTTCGGCGGGCTGGGCTCGGTGCTCGCGTTCAGGATCGCGCTAGGCTCACTGCGCGGGCGCGTGGCGGCGGCATGGCCTGTTGCGCTGCTCCTCGCCGCGCCGCTCGCTGTTCTGGGAATCTACTGCATCGTGCCCAATCCCGAGTACGACTGCGACTGCGGGTTCTGGATACTGGTCGCGTTTTGGATGTTGCAGAGGCTCGATGCGGAGACGAACGCTGCGTTCGGTTTTGCCGCTGGAGCAGCGCTTTGCATTCCGCTCTTCTTCAAGCAAAACATGGGCCTGCCGTTCTTGCTGGCGGCCATCGGCGCGGTTCTGCTGTCGCTCGCCCCCGGCGGCCTAAGTGATGGACGCCGGCAAAATTCCCCCGCCGCGCCCAGTTCGCCGACGCTGTTCTCCGTTCTTGCCGGCGCGTGCCTCGCGCTCGCGATCACCGTGCTTGCGCTCCATTGGACGGCGGGCATCGGCAACTACCTTCACTGGACGATCGAGTATGCCGGGCAGCGGCGCTTGCCTGGATTCAGCCTCATGCTTGGCGTTTATCGCGACCCCGCGCTGCTGTGGACGCTGCCCTGCATCGCGGTCGCCTTGGTGCTTTTGCGGGTTGGGCCTAAACTCCCCCGATTTTTGTGGGTGCCCCATTCTTTGCGCAGCTTCATCGCGCAAAGGGTGGGATCGAAGCTCCCCTTGACAAGCTTCGCGGCCTTCGCCCTGATGGCCGCGCCGTTCCTCTTCACGCTGGCCTCCTTGTTCCTCTACGACGACGCCGACGAGCGCGGCGATAGCCTACTGGCGCTGTGGCCGCTGCTGCTGGTTCTCGCCGCCGCAATGGCAATCGCCAATCTCTTCCGACTGCGCGGCACGGCATCACGGCGCGCGCTCCTGCCGCTGGTTCTCCTCGCCGCCATCCACGGCACGTTCCTGTCGCAGCAGCTTTGGGGTTCCACGTATGGCATCTGGCCGTTGCTCGTGCTGCTCGTCGCAGAGCTGCTTGCATTCCTTGAGGGATTCGCGGCGCGCGCCCCATCGCCATGGCTTGTGCCCGCGCTGGCCTCGCTCATCTCCGTCACGCTGCTGGTATGCGGCGGGTTCTACACGGCCAGCGAGGAGCGGCTCTCGTATGCGGATTTGCCCGACGGGCCGCCGATGCATTCCGCCTTTCCCCAGCTTGCCGGCCTTTCCACACCGGGGCCGTACCTGCCGCAGATCGACGGCCTTCTGCGCTACGCCCAGGCCAATATTCCCTTCGATGACGGGATTGTTCTCGTTCCCGGGGAAGAACCGTTCTACTTTGCCAGCGGCCGCGCGCCGCGCTTTCCTGTGCCGTTCTTCGATCCCACCATCGATCCCTATTCGCCCGCCGAGATCGCTTCGCTGGCGCGCTTCCGCAACATCCGCTGGCTGATTGTGAAGCGCGACTTGCAGACCAAAGAGGACCCAACCCCAGAGCGCGAAGCATTGATGAAAGCTCTGCTGGCCGAATTCAGGCCCTACGCCCGTCTCAACGGTTACGATGTTTACCGGCGGCCTTGGAACTTATCTGTAAATAGGTAGCGCCGACCTCCAGGTCGGCTGTCGTGCCGGCCCCCTGGCCCGCACCCTGAGTCTGGCGGCGAGGATGCCGCCAGTACAGCCGCTCTCCAGAGCGGCTGTACTCAAATGCGCAATTCACGGATAAGTTCTTAGTGGATAATGACTACGTTCATGCTCCAGGGAGTCAGGGTCAAAGTCAACGGCAGAGGCTGCGCTCCAAGTGTCGTGGTGATTGGCGGGAGCCAGGTGCTGGTTCCCACCGGATCCGGGAAAAAGCCCGTTGGTGAACCGGACAGGTCGTAGATCGACTTGTCGTAGGTTTCGACAGTGACGCTGGTGGCGGCGTTTTGGCCGGAAAGCGTAACCGTAACCGGCTCGCTCGTGGTTTGGTTCACGTTGAAGAGTACCAGTGCCGTTCCGCCGCTATGGGTAGCCGCATAGGCTCGCACGTAGGTTGCCTCGCCGACTACGTTCGCGGTCAGCGCATTTTCGCCGTTGACGGCCACGTTGCTGAAGAGCTGAAACGCTCGTGCCGTGGGCGACATGGTGCCGATGGGACCGGCGTTAGGGCAAGTTCCGTCGGCAGGTCCATCGGAGAAGACGTTGTAGGCCCCGAAATCCTGCCATCCATAGAGCGAAGCACTGAGATTTGCGGGATCGCTAGTGGTGCCGGTCCCGTTGCAATTGCCGAACCCAATCCACCAGGTCAAGCGCGTAATGCCGTCATTCATCATTTCGCCCAGCACCTGGCCGGCGTACAGGCCCTGAGTTATTGACCAGCTCTGCTTGCCTGGGTTGCTGTAAGGCCCGCCTATCTCGCCCACGTAAATGGGTGTGTTCGGTTTTCCGGCTGTCTTCAGTTCCGACTTGATGGTATTGATGTTTGTAGTCAGCTCCTGCGCCGCCGATTGGGTGATGAAGGTATCGCTCTCCGATCCCGGCGCCTCAGGATAGTAGTGGTATTCCACGAAATCGTAGGGCGCGCCCGCAAGCACAATCGGATCCCACGAGGGCGAGTTGCCGGGGTTGACATCGACGCCAACCAGCGTGCTCGCCGAGGCCGCCTTGACCAACGCATAGTAGCCGCTGGCTCCGGCCGTCGCCGCCGCGTAAGTTGCCGCGTCATTCTTGACGGTATGGTTGTCAAACTCCCAGCTTCCATACTCTTCGTTTCCGACGGTCATGTGGCTTACAGTTACGCCGAGAGACGATGCCTTGGTGACCCACGCGGCCGCTTCGGTGGGGTCGCCTACCCCGGTGCAGCTCTTTCCCATGCCATAATCCGCCGTAAGCGCCAGATCGACGCCAGAGGGAATCACCAGCTTGTTGACGAAATCGGTAAAATCGTCATCCGAGTTGGCAGTGCTGCCGCACTCGGTATTGGTTTCCCAATTGTATTCGTCAGACCATGAACCGCCCGGCCAGCGCACCGCCTTGATGCCCGCAGTCTGGAAGGCGGAGACGATTGCGGGGCCGTTGGTGCTGTTGGTGACGTCGTACCATGCGGCCAGATTCATTCCGAGTAGCTGGTTGGTCACAGCCGGGCCGGCAACAGCCTGGTTCACTGTTACCGCGCTCAACAGGGCAACTGATACCGCGGACGATGTGCCGGTTGCTGTGCCATAGGTGGAGGAACTGGCTGCATCTGGTGTGTAACTGGCCTGCAACACATCGGATCCAGCGGCCAGCGCACCCGTGGGAACAACGATCTGCGCGCTGCCGCTGCTGAGTGTTGTCGCCGCCGAAGAATAGGTTCCGCTGGTCAGCGTTACCGAGCCTGTGGGCGTCGGGTTCCCTGTGCCGCCACTCACGGCAATCGTCACCGTCAACGCTTGCGCGGTTGAGGTGGTAAAGGTCGCCGGTGTCACCGTGACCGTCGGCGTGATCTTTGGAAGAGCGTAGTTGGCCGTCACTGTCGTGGCGCCGGTTAACGTCACAGTGCATTTGACGGTAGCGGTCGTGGCGCATCCGGTCCATGAAGAAAAGACGTTGGCGCCCGCTGTGGCTGGCGCGGTCAAGGTCACCGTGGACCCCGTAACGTAGGTAAGAGCGAAGGCCGTCGTCCCGCTGGCGGTGGCGTTAAAGTCCGCGGGAGACGCGGTGATGGCCACGCCGCTGGCCGGGGTGGTCGAATTCACCGTGAGTATATAGTTTGGTGGAGGCGGCTCGGTTACGGTGCCTCCGCCCCCGCCTCCGCCGCAGGCCGTCATGAACAGGCCCAGTCCAATTCCGATACAAAATGCCGCGTCACGCCTCAAGCTCCGCATATCGATGCTCCTTTTCCCTCGACCTCCAGCCATGGCCAGCACAGCCCTCTATGCAAGGGATCCTGATCCTTATGTTCTTCCGGTCTGGATTGTCACGTGTACCATCCTAGAACACAGAGCAGACAAGGGGAAACGAGAATGCGGAAAGTTTGCGCTTCAATAGAGAATTTCGCCAGGGCGGCTCGATAGACAAAGGTACAGGGTGCTTCCCCTCAGAACAGCTCGGGAATGCTGTGGAAGGCGATGCGGGTGGGGGCGGCCTTGTACGCGGTCAGCATGGTGGCCGGGGCCAGCGTGCTCAGGCCATACTTGTTGTTCAGCTCATCCATCGTGGCCAGCAGCCGCGTCCGGCTCAGCTCGTCCTCGGTCCCTTCAAACAAGTTGAGCGTATGCAGGCGGTTGGGCACCAGCCCGTTCAGGTGGACGCCGATGAAGTAGGGATGTTCAAACTGCGCTCCCGTGGGCCGCGAAGCCCACAGACGGCTCAGCGCGGCAATGAGCGTCTGGTTGTCCTGGCACTCGCTCAGTTTCAACTCGGTCTTCCATCCGCGCGTGGGCGTGCCAAAGTTGCCGAGCGGCACACCTTCGCCATGCGGCGCGGCAAAACCGATCGCCAAACCGATGTTGCTTGCCCACAAGCCGCCGGAACGCAGCCGCATGGCTGCCTTGTGGAGCAGCTTGTGCGCCACCGCCCAGGCCTTCTCCGGCGTGCGCATCTCCGGCCCCAGCACATGCTGATGGCTCAGGGACTTCAGATGCTCGGTCTCCGACATATCGAAGTCCTCGCCTCGCAGCCAGTGCCAAAGCCGCTCACCCCACACGGAACCCCAAAGCTGGCCGGCCTGTTCGCAGTCGAGCGCCAGCAATTGTTCCATGGTGCGGATGCCCTTCTCATTGAGCTTCTTCTCGGTCTTGACTCCGATGCCGGGCAGATCGCGTAGCGTGAGCTGGCGCAAGGCTTCAGGCAGAATGTCGAGCGGGAGCGCCACCAGGCCGTCGGGCTTCTCCATGTCGCTGGCTACTTTGGCCAAATAGCGGTTGGTCGCGAGCCCCACCGAACTGCGCAGCATGGGGCCTACGCGCTCAAGAATGCTCGCCTTCACCCGCCGGCCCAGCTCCATGGCTGCCATCAGAGGCCGTTCGCGGCCCATCAGACGGCAAGCCATCTCGTCGATGGAGAGCACGGCCGTTACCGGAAGGCAGCTTTCCACGGCTTCGACGATGCGGTGGTGGTAATCGACATAGATCTCGTGGCGCGCCTCCACCAGCACCAGGCCGGGGCACATCCGTTTGGCATCGGCGACCACGGTTCCCGTCTTCACGCCATACGCCTTGGCCTCGTAACTGGCTGCAATACAAACAGTTGTGTCGGCCATCATGGGCACAATTCCCACCGGGCGGCCGCGCAGCTCAGGCCGCACCTCCTGCTCCACCGAGGCAAAGTAGGAGTTCAGATCGACAAAGAGCCAGTTCAGGGCAGTACCCGTCTCCCGATTACCCTTAGGGGTACCCTCAATCTCCTTGGTGGCAGTCCCTGCTTCCAACTTTGGGGTATGGCGCTCCTCCGGGCTTTGGTCCACCATGGCATAGAAGGTCGAGTTGGGGATGGAGGTCATCTTATGGTAGTTTCGCTGTTTATTCGCTCGAATGCAAGTCGTGATATTTCTTTTCCCGCCGATGATCAACCCGTCAGGCAGAAATCGCGTCTAACCACCCAGGGAAAACTCTGCGTGGGCAACAACTTCGTCGTAGAGTTTTGGATTCCTGGCGGTTCAGGTTACTTGGTATGGAGCACGTAATGCATTGGTTTGCGGTCCACGGCAGTGTTCTTGCCGTGGTTGTCACAGTGGGCGTGGCTGTTTTGCTGGTCAGCTGCCTGGGATGCTCAGACTGCCCCAGCCGCGACAAGGACGATATATTCCGCCGTCACCAGCTATAACCCGAGCAAAGGGTTCCTTTATATTCCGGTCTCTCGTTTGAATTGTATTTATGTGTAGCGCGCAATTCGTAAGACGCGGGGAATGCGCCGCTTCTAGTGGGCCGATCAGATGCCAACAAGGACCATCGAATCGAAAGAGGGCGCTTCCCTGTGCCTTCTTTCGGTTACCTCTTAAGCCGCGAAATGCGGAGAGCGAGCCTACGATTTCGCGGCTCGGCAAAGCGCCCTTGTCTTTCGCATGGCAGCGAACGCAAGTCCCAGCAACCCGGTAGCCAGCAAGAGCAGGGATGAAGGTTCCGGGGTTGCTGTCAGGCTGCCCTTGAAATCAACGCCGGCGGCGCTTCCGCCCGACTGCCAATCCACAATGGTCAACGTATCGGTTGCGCCTGAAGTCAGTTTTATGAGGAACGGGACTGTCCACGGAGGGTTGCCCTCGCAGGTCGGCCCATTCTTCGACTGAGCGCAAGGTCCGTTAACGATGTTGCTGTCAAACGCTACAATCAAGGCGCCGTTGATGAAAACCTCGGCCGTGTCATCGGCATAAACCGAGATCGAGCCATAATATGAGTTGGTCTCGGCCGCCTCAAAAGTTGACGTATAGGTGTAGTAGCCGAAGGGTTCCGTGTTCCCGCCGTTGACCGTATCCCCGGTGTTTATCGAGACCCAACTCGAGCCGGGAATCGGGCCATACCAGGGAGAGAGGTTTGTCAGGTCGTAGGTCGTTCCCGTGCCCGTCAGCGACAGCGCGGTCGATGGGGTAGAGCTGTTGTACCCGGCGTAAGCAAGCGCGCTGTTGTCAGCGCCGTTGGCAAGATCGCCGCTACCATAGCTGCCGAGAGTGATAGTGTCGGCGCGCGCAGTTAATGCAACTGCAAGCAGCAATACAGGAAGGGCCAATACCTTCAACATCTTCAATTTAGTCATAGATCCTCTTGAACAACCGCTGAATGCCAATGCCCGCTCCTCAGGGGTGGTGTCTTACTCTTTCGCACGCTCCAGAGAGCGCGGCGCAAGCGCTCTCGGAAGGGTGGGCGTGCAGGAACTACATCCGCGTGACAGAACCCGACGCCTTGGCCTTGCGCAAGGCTACAACTGCCAGACCGAGCAGCCCGCTGCCGAGCAGAAGGAGTGACGATGGCTCCGGCGCTGGCGTGATGATTGGGCCAGGAGGGTCGCCAGGGTCGCCAGGGTTGTCGGAGAGGTAGTTGCCGATGCCGGTTGAGGAACTCAGGTAAGCCAGGCCAGACCCAGTTAGCGACTCCTCCAACTTGTAAGTTGTGCCGGAATCCGCCCAAAAGTTCACTTCCCACTCCGTGGGGTTGCTGGAAGGGCCTGCATAAAACAGCGGGCCTTGAAGATCGAACTGACCGCCGGTCGTGTTTGGAGCGTTCGCGGTCGGGTAGAACAGATTGTCGAAGTTCCACGAACCATCCGATGAGGTGAGGTAGTTCTCGAAACTTCCGTACCCTCCGTACAGGCTGACCGCGCCGGAAACACCGTCTCCCGAATCCGCATACGTGCCCGTGAAGGAAGTCATGATCACACCGCCATCCGGGCCATAAGGAGTCGAGGTTGTGAATACACCATTGAGGGTGACCGTTCCTGTAGGACCGTTCGTCACGGGGCCGGTGTAGTTGAATGTGAATGTATCGGCCCATCCGGCCGGAGCCATCGCAAGGGCTGTTGCCAGTGCGAACAAGGTAATTGAGAGCTTTTTCATCGTCCCTCCACAAGCCGTCCGTGAGGGTATTTGCGGTGTTGGTGTTCCCTGCATAGGACTGGCCAAAGGTAAAACCGCGGAGTCAATCGATCCGCGCGTTATGGTTCCAAGAAACATGCAACTTCTTCCGCCGGAATCCGCACAGGAATCTCCTGTGAGCCTCCAGAGGCGTCGCATTCAACTTATGAGGGAGCGGGAGTCAAAAGGCCTATGCAGATCCTGCATGAACCCGCCAAATCCAGCTCACAAATTCTCATGCACCTCTAATGCCAAACCGCGACCGTTTAGAGTCAGTAGCTTAGTGGCCAGAAAATGAGAAATGCGCAAAAGTTTGCGCAGAATCTCCACGGGAAGTTCCACTTTCCGGTCAAAACAGCTCACATTGTGGGAGTGAAAATCCTGAATGACGGATCAATCGGCGGAGGTGGAGCGTCTCGTCGTTACGACCGGATCGAAGGGCGCGCCTTGTGCGCCCCTCAACTTGTTGAAGACGGACTGCGGCTTTCGTGCTACTGCGTTACTGCGTCCTGTCGGGGGTGGCTATAGGCGGCCGGGGGCACGTCGGTGAGCGGCAATGCCGGACCTTCCCAGAGCAGCCGCGGCGCGCCCTGGCTGGCGGAGTGCAAGCCCTCCAGATGAAGCACATGCTTGCCGGCGCGCAAGCCCAGCGACCCGCGATCATAGCGCATGGCGTTTCCCGGCAACCCGCAGACCTGGGCAAAGGGTGGGCCGGTTTTGGCCACTTCAACGCCGTCGATGACTAAGCGCGCGCCGTCGCGGGCCATCAGGTGAAAGGTGTAGCCGCCGTCGGCGGGAATGTCGATGAGCCCGTCCCAGGCCGCGGCATACCGAGTAAAGCCCCGCGGGTCCGCGTGAAGGTTGGGAGACTCGCCGGCGAATACGGCTTGCTGGGTATTCAGGTCCGGCAGTTCGGTCCATTCTCCGGGGTAGACCTTCCACGCGAGGCCGGCGAGCGCGGGGCTGGTTGCCGGCGAGGCGTCGCGCCATTTAGCCACGGCGACAACTCCCTGGCCGGCCCAATCCTGGTTGTCCGCAGTGTCTTCCAGTTGAAGCAGGACTCTGAAGCGGCCCGCGCCCTTGGAAGCTCCGTCCAATTGGGTACCCTCGGCGTCTGGGAAGCTGTGGCGGACCTGGCGGCCATGGGCCTGGGTTCCGTCCCCGAAGAGCCATGTGTAGTGTGCGCCGCGCGAAGCCTGTGCGGTAAACGTGACCGGCTGCCCAGGCGCAAAGACCGGCGGATCGACCGTAAACGCGGCAACGGGGTTGTGGCTGGGGGCAAACTGAGCCGGCTGTGCGCCGCCGGAAACCAGCAGAGGCAAGTCAGCGTCGCTGCCGGCGCGGGTTTGGCCGTACTTGATGTTGTCAAAGGTAATGCCGGCTACCTGGCCGATGAGCGTGGAATTGACCAGCGGCGGCTGGTCGAGCGCCCAGATATTGCGGAAGGTAAAGCCATGCAGGGCGGGCTGCTCCTGCTCCATCTGCACCAGGGAGTACCAGTCGTCGAGGAAGAGATTTTCAAAGGTGTAGTTGGAGTGGTCGCCCTTTGCGTCTTGCGCCCCCCAAAAGCCAAGCAGGCCAAAGGCCTGCCCGCAGCCGCCGATGCCCCCGTGCAAAATGTCGGAGTCGCGCAAGGTGAAGTTGCGTGAGTTGAAGGTCTTGCGCGGCCAGCCGGCGCGGACCACATTCGAGATGCTGGTGGAGACCTCGCTGTTCTCGACGAGGATGTTTTGCACGTCGTGGCCGGGACGCATCAGGTCCTCGTCTTTGTAACCGTCCCAGTTGCCCATCAAGGCAAAGTCGTCGTCCGAAGCGCGGATGAAGGCGTCGCGCACCACCGAGTCGCCGCCGCCCAGCCAGTCCATGCCGTCCTGGTTGGCGTTGCCGGGGTTGCCGCCAATGACGCGCAGGTCGTCGAAAACAAAGCCGGTGGAGTCTTTCATTTGGATTGACCAGGTGCGGGCGCGGACGATGCAGGTGAGGCCGTCGATCTCCACGTTGTGCGCTTCGAGAGAGCCGACGCAGTGCCAGTCGGGCTTCTGCATCCAGCCTTCGTCGCTGTTGGGGTCTTGCGTGCCCTCATACACAATGGTTCCGCGCCCCAGAATCTTGACGTCGTGCACCTTCCATAGGTTGAGGCTGCCAAAGAAGTAGGAGCCGGGCGCCAGATAGTAGGTTTCTCCGCTCTTGGGATTCAGGCTCTGGTGGTAGACCCCCGGCTGGTAGGCATGGATGGCCGGGTCACGGGGCAAAGGCCGGGGCGGCTTGCCTGCGAAGAGGAAGAGCATTTGCGCGTGATTCAGGAAGTCGCGCGGCCGCGAGATGGAAAGCTTGGCCGGTCCGCCGAGCCTGAAACGGATGGTCTGGCCCTGGCGTGTGGGCCGCAGGCCGAGCCGCCAGGGCTGAATGTCCACGCCTTTGTCCCAGAATCCCGGTTCGGCGGCGGTGATAGCTACATCTGTCGGCCCGGTCACGTCGAAGCTGACATACTCGTAACTCGCCGCCGCGTGAGCTACTTCGACGGGTTCGCCGTTCACAGTGACGGTGAATGCCGTCGAGCGCATCTCCGGTGGCACCGGAGCGGCTTGCACGCGGGAAGCGGCATGAGCGGCTGAAGAGAGAGCGAGGACGGCCACGAGAAGCGAACGAAGACCAGGCAAGAAAACGTTCTCCGGCGGGAAGATGGGTATAAAGCCAATGTAGCACCGGGACGGCGAGGGCCCCCGCATGAGATGCCTCCTCCATCTGGGTTTTGCAGGCCCGGTTTGGCTTGGACAATCAGAGTTGGTATACTGATCCAGTTGTTGCAGAGTACTGTTCGTGGAGCCGCATCCCTCCTCCGGCGACGCCGGATTCCGCGCAGAAGCATTGCAATCGCATTGTTTGCACTGAGGCCAGATAGCTCAGTGGTAGAGCGCGGCCCTGAAAAGGCCGGCGTCGGCGGTTCAATCCCGTCTCTGGCCACCACATTCTAAATAACTTAGCGGTACCAAAAAACATCAGGCTTTAGTCAAACGTACCAATAACCTACATCTTCAACCGGTGTGCGCTTGGACGCCTTCTTCTGTCTCCAGCAACTTCCATATTTCCTGCGCCGTTGGCCTGGCTTCGTTGGCCGTCGCTCTTTTTCTCACATTCAGTGGAATTATTGGCTCAGAGTTTCTTCCCCACTTGAACGAGGGCGCCATTTGGGCGCGTGGCGCGATGGCGAACAGCGTAGGTGCCGACAAGCGTGGCCGCAAAACCATCCCAATCGATGTACTGGCCAAGACGAACCAGTGCATGGTTCATGTCGATCAACTTCTCAAGGTCGATCTGAAACAACTCGCGTTGTGGTTGCTTGGGTTCACTCTTGGGGCGCATCGGATTTCCCCGATAATTGTAATGTTTTCAACGACTTCTAAGAATGTTATACCGGAGAAGCACTCGTTATTGCCCCGCTGAAATGGCCGACGCCGGCAGTTCATTCCCGGCTCCGGCTACCACATTCTAAAGAGCTTAGCTGTCGATTAGAGACTTCCCCAAATAGCCTTCTTGCTCTCGATAATAACGGGTGAGAATGATTGCGCCGCTCCAGACGGCGCGAAAAACGCTGGCGGCATATCCCCTTGGCCGTCTGGACGGTCTGATTGTTTTTGCATAGTACAAAAGTTGTAGTGCTATGCCACCCTTGAGCGACTTATTATGCGCAGACTGGGAATCATAGTGAAGATCCCGGCTCAAAACTGATCCATCGGGCGGGCAGCTTGCGGCGGGGGCCGATTGAGCCAGCATGAACTTGGATTGCGGAATGTGGCAAGCCGAAGGCGAGAAGACGCGTTTCCAAACCCACCTTACCTCGAAGCAGCGAACCTTTCTGGTCCAGTCAGATATGCCCTGAACAGGCCCTCCCAGGAAATGCATCATAAGTTGGAGCAGCGCTCCTGATTGACTGAGAAAGCCGGTTGCGGATATGCGCATGGAGACAAAGAGTCTCGCAAGAGAGGGGCGGGGCCTGTGCGCCTCTGCTCTGCGCCGTGTCGCGATTCTCGTGCTCTTTCCATGTCTCGTGTTGTCGCAGGCGCGCGATCTCTCCGGTCGCCGGCCTCCCCTGCGCACGGTACAGGACATCTTCCGCCTGAGCAAGACAGAAGCCGCCAAGGCGTACCCTATCGAGCTTGAGGCCGTGGTTACGTACTCCGATCCAGAGTGGGGTATTTTGTTTGTACAGGATCAAACCGGCACAACCTTCATCGATGTTCACGGCTCAAGCGCAAAGTATCCTAAAGGCGCGCGCGTTCGCGTGGACGGCGTTTCGGCGGCGGGGAATAACGGTCCGGCTATCGCTCAGACAAGGATCTTAGTTCTGGGAAGAGGGGTACTCCCGAGTCCGGAGCAGAGAAGCGTAGCTGAGCTCGACACCGGAGCGGCGGAAAGTCACCTGGTGGTCACCGAAGGCGTGCTGCGCCCGTGCTACATCAATTGGCTCCGCGTGTGTTTCCGCGTATTCGATGGGAAGAAACTGGTGTGGTTGGCCGTGCCTGAGCGAGATAGCGTGGCGGCGCAGAGCCTTATCGGCGCCACAGTAAAGGTGAAAGGTGTTGTCGGGCAGCATGTCAACGATGCAACAAAGAAACGCGAAGCGGCGCAGCTTTTCGTCGATAGCCTGGAAGATATCAAAGTTGAAACGCCCCCTTTGCCGCAGTCCTTTTTCTCATCGCCCATACCCATTGAAGACCTGCGCCCCACAGATGCGGACCAGCGCTTCGTGCGCCAGATTCATGTTCGCGGCATCGTGACGTGGCAGTCTCCGGGATTGTTCTCCATCCAGGACAACTCGGGCATGTTGTTTGTGGGAACCAGGAAGACTGATATCGTCCAAACCGGCAGTACGGTGGACGCGATTGGGTTCCCGGGCCACGGAACATTTGGCCTGGAGTTGTCGGATTCCGCAGTGCGTCTGGCCGCGGTCCAGTCGAACGCCGGTGCTACCGCGCCGCTTCAACTGACGGCGGCGGAGGTGGTCAAGCGCTCGCTCAACGGAAGGCGAGTGCATCTGAGGGCGCGGCTGATCAGCCAGAGCGCCAATGAAACAGAGTTCGTCTACGAACTCCAGGATGGAGGACAGCGTTTCAACGCTGTTCTGCTGCGAAGCGATGTTACACGCGAGACGGTTGGCCTCCAGCGCGATTCTGTTCTGGAGTTGACCGGCGTCGCGTTGATCCAGAGCGGAACGCCTGAGTGGCCAGAGTCACTGTTGATCCTGATTGATTCACCGGCGGACATGGTCGTGCAGGGAGGCTTTGGCTGGTTGACGCTCAGGCGCGGGCTTGCCATTTTGGGCGGTATGGGCTTCTGTGTGGTCGCGCCGCTCGTCTGGGTGACATTGCTGCGGCGAACCGTGCGCAAGCAGACCGCTACCATTCGCGCGCGGCTCGAAAATGAGCTGCAGCTTGAGACAAAGTACCGCCGGCTCTTTGAGCGCAATCTGGCGGCGGTTTATGCCTGGCGCCCCGACGGCACTATTGTCGACTGCAACATGGCGTTTGTGGGATTGCTTGGGTTCCATTCACATCGGGATTTGATCGGCCGCTCCTATTGGGATTTCCAGGCCGACCCCGCTGACTGCGAGCTACTGTGCGCTGCTCTTCAAGAGCGAGCTTTGAGCAACCGGGACGTTAGCCTGCGCCGGAACGACGGAGTCACCGTACACCTGCTGACGAACATAACGCCGGTAAGCACCGCGGAAGGCACGGTGTATGAAACCACTGCGATCGATGTTACTCAGCTCAGGCAGAATCAGGCCGAGTTGCAGAGAGCAAAGGATGAGGCGGTCTATGAGTCGCTCAACGATGTCCTTACCGGCCTGCCCAATCGCAAACTCTTCAATGAAAGGCTCGCCTTAACTCTGGCGAACGCCAGAAGGGATGCCTGCATCGTTGCCCTGCTTTACCTCGATCTGGATGGATTCAAGGCCGTGAACGACAGCCTCGGCCATTCGATTGGCGACGTGCTACTGGTGCTGGTGGCTGACCGCCTGCGGTCGCGCGTTAGCAAAACAGGCTTTCTGGCCCGCCTGGCAGGGGATGAATTCGTGGTGATCCTGTCCGATTTGAATGCCAGGGACGAAGCGGCACTGGTCGCCGAAAGCCTGAGAGAGACGCTCTTCAATCCCTTCAGCGTCGAGGGTCACGAGCTCACCATCAACGTCAGCATTGGCATCAGCATGTTTCCTGAAAACGCCAGCGACGCCGCGGAACTCCTCAAGCAAGCCGACAGCGCCATGTATGCCGCCAAGCGCGAGGGCAAGAATCGCGTCATGTGCTTTGCCCCCGAAATCGGATTCCTGGTGCATGAGCGGTTGAGCATGAAAAACCAGCTGAAGGATGCCGTAGCCGGCGGAGAAATCTCTGTGCACTATCAGCCAGAGTTCAAGGTAAACGGCGGCCGCCTGATCCGCTTTGAGGCCCTGGCTCGCTGGACGCACCCGAATCTCGGTGAAATACCTCCAAGCAGATTCATCCCCATTGCCGAAGAGAGCGGATTGATTTCGTTTCTGGGCGCCCACATCATGCATCAGGCCTGTACCGAAGCCGTCCGGTGGCAGAGCATCGTGCCCTACCCTATTCAGGTTGCCGTCAACGTCTCAAGCATCCAGTTCCTCCGCAAGGATTTCGTGGAAGAAGTCTCCTCCATCCTGCTGCAAACCGGACTTCCGAACGAACTTCTGCAAATCGAGATCACGGAGTCGGCCTTGCTGACTGGCCACGGGGACGCGGTCGAAATCATGAATCGTTTCCACGCTATGGGTGTTAGCCTGGCCATCGACAATTTCGGCGTTGGCTATTCCTCCCTCAGCTATCTGCCATTCTTGCCCTTCGATGCTCTCAAGATCGACAGGTCCTTTGTATCGAATCTCAACTCACAGACCGACATGAACTCCAGGATTCGCACCTTCATCATGCTGGCCAGGAATGTCGGCAAACGCGTGATCGCCGAAGGCGTGGAAACGTCCGCGCAACTGCAACTCATCCGGGCATTCGGAGCTGAAGATGTCCAGGGATTCCTGCTGGGGCGTCCAACCCCAAATCCCATCGATGTATTCCTCATCCCGCCGAAAGATAGCGCAGGGGTTCTATGACCGCATCGCTCTCTGCCGGCAACTGGAAGTTGTCCAGTGTTCATCAATCGCGATCATGCACGGTGAGTGGTGCCCGCCGAATGCTGCACAAGCCCTTCATATCGAAACGCGACGCACGACCGACCTTGGCGTATGGAATGAACTTCAACAAGTCGAACCGTGTTGGCGATGAAGAAAAGATCGCCGAAAAGGATTAGGAATGGCGCCACTGGCGACGGCATGACACGCGAGACGGAGCAGGCGTTGCCAATGGCTCGTGGTTCGCTGAACTGTGGTGCGCTGCGCTGGTAGTCCAGACTTTGAAAGAGTGTCGGTCGAAGTTTCCAGCTACGCAACCGAATCATGCCGGGTTGCAACGGGAAGCCTGCGGACTGAAAGGAAAGAAAGGAACGTTTGGCAGGGCGGTCGTGCCGTACCGGACATTCCCGGACTAGCCCGTGCGCAGTTTTGCGACGGCATGGCGGGGAGGAAAGAAAACGGCTGGCGTGGAATGCCGCTGGAATGACCTCCGGCACAGTGCCGCTTCCCGCATGGCCGCTGGCGGAGCAACCGATCAAACCCTACAGGCGTTGCTCGGATGGAGGAGTCCAAAGATGATTGAACGCTACTCCCACGTTCGGGCGGAAGCGAAGCGGAAGCCTGTCAGCGTGTTCAATCAGGTCAGTGTTCAGACGGACTCCCCACAAAATCCACCACAGTCAGTTGCGAGCGGAATCAACTGCGAGCGGAATCCAAAATGTGATGTAAGCTTTTTAGAATCCTGGTGGGCAGTGAGGGACTCGAACCCCCGACATCCTGCTTGTAAGGCAGGCGCTCTAACCAACTGAGCTAACCGCCCACACATGGCGGCAAGGCGAATGCGCCCTTTTGAAATGATACCAGCGCAGCGACGTTCCGCGAGAAGCCGGTGAATTGGCCGGGTGGGCCGGGCTGAGTTGATACACTCACCCGGTGAGCCGCCTTATCGTAAATGCCGATGACTTTGGGCTTACCGCCGGTGTC
>Ga0302320_10013432_pt1 | contig 17120 bp, 12 predicted proteins | sample Bog_T0_3_FD_202130 | JGI IMG/M metagenome (GOLD analysis project Ga0302320, IMG submission 202130) | Peat permafrost microbial communities from Stordalen Mire near Abisko, Sweden - Bog_T0_3 | ecosystem: Environmental > Terrestrial > Soil > Wetlands > Peat | place: Sweden: Abisko, Stordalen Mire... | reverse complement strand
CCACGCACTTGTCGTACCACTGGATCACGCCGCGCAGCTCCTCGCCGTCCTCCAGCACCACCAGCATCTCGGTCTGCTGCTGCATCTGCTTCTGGAAGTAGAACGCCTCGGCGTGCGAGCTCTCCGGAACGCCGTGCAGGTCCGAGACCATAGCATGGGTGAGCGGGTCCTCGGTATGCACTGGATCGCGGCGCTTCGTCGCCGGCGGCAGATGCGGACGGATCAGCTTGCGCGTTCCATTGAACGTGTTGTCTTCGCGCCGGGCTTCGCTCGCGGTTTGGGTTGGTTTAGCCATTTGTTTATCTCAATCTCTTGCTCAAAGGCCCGCAGGCGGCGCAGCAAGAGGCGCCTGCGCTTTCAAGTTCTCTGTCTGAGACGGCTGAACTGTTGGATGCAGATATGGTCGCGAACGTTCCATTGTTTCCGGGTTTCCTCGCAGCTTAGCCGCGCGCGCCTTCCATCTCCGCGGCCAGCGCATCCAGGCTCAGCGACCGCAGCAGGTTGCGCCGCATCCCGCTCTGTGCCGCGTCCATGCCGCGCACTGCTGTTTCAATCCATTCGAAGCTGAAGGTGTCGGCCAGCCGCTGCAGGTCGGCGCGCTTGTCCACATTGCGGATGCGGTCGCCCGCGCCCGCCTGTAGCAGCAGCATGTCCTCCAGCAGCCCGGCCAGAGCGCGCAGCAGAACGGTCGTCTTCACCTGGCCCTCCGCGCCGGAGCGATAGGTCTCGGTCATCTTGAAGAGCGCGGTGTGGTCGCCGCTCTTCTCGGCCCCACCTCTCTCGGCGTTGTGCAGCAGGACCAGTGCATCGGCACGTCCCGCGGCATACTCCGTAAGGTTGAAGCCCAGCGCGCGTCCCGCTGCGCCCTCGCTCAGCCGCGCGGTCAACTCACGTTCCGTCTTGTTCAGCTCAGGCCGACGCCGGGACAGCAACTCCGCGATCTCCTCCACTGGCAGCGCGCCCAGGTGCACCTTCGCACAACGCGACCGGATCGTCGGCAGCAACTCGCCCAGGTTCTCCGCCAGCAGGATCAGGTGGACATACGGCGGCGGCTCTTCGAGCAGCTTCAGCAGCGAGTTTGCCGCCTCCTTCATAAACGCCGCCGAAGTGACGACAAAGACCGTCGCCGGCGCCTCCGACGGTTGATACTGCGCCCGCCCAATCATCGTCCGGATCTGCCCCAGCTTGATCAGCAGCTGCGGCGGGTCCGGCGGCACGATCAGCACATCCGGATGCGTCTGCACCAGCACGCGCGTGTCCTTCTTGTCGGTCTCGCGCATCTCCTCACGCGCCGCCACGGCCTCTTCGACCTTCGCCTCCAACTCCACGCTCTCGGCAATGCGTGTGCAGTTCCGGCACACCCCACAGAAACCTGCCAGCTCGCGCCCGTTCACTATCTCGCGCGGCTGCCGTTCGCACTCGAGTGCCATCGTCAGCAGCAGCGCCAGCGTGTACTTGCCCGCGCCGCGCGGCCCCAGCAGGATCAACGAGTGCGGCAGCCTCCCCGCGGCAATGGCCGCGCGCAGGCTCTCCACAACCGCCGCATTCCCCGTAAACTCCGCAAATGACTTTGGCAGCGCCACGCTCTTAGCCTACCCGCCTTTGCCTTCCTCCGCGAACCTTCGCGTCCTCTGCGTCCTCCGCGTTTGCAGTTACGCTCGCTCCACCCGCATCCTCATCGGGAACCGCGGCCGCAGCGTAATCTTCGCCTGCGGAACGACCTGGTACTCGGGCACAAACCGCAGCCGCCAGCGTTGCGCAATGGTCGCCAGGCTCAGCACGCCCTCCATCCACGCAAACCCCTCGCCGATGCACTGCCTGCGCCCGCCGCCGAAAGGGAAGTAGGTAAACCGTGGCCGCTCCGCCTTGGCCTCCGCCGTGTGCCGCTCCGGACGGAACGCCAACGGCTCCTCCCAGAACTCCGCCGAGCGGTGCATCACATACTGGCTGAAGAAGAAGTGCGCTCCCGGCGGAATGCGGTACTCTCCCAGCTCCACCGCCTTCGTCGATCGCCTCCCCATCGCCCACGCCGGCGGGTATAGCCGCATCGACTCCGCAAACACCATCTCCGTGTACTTCAGCCGCGCGAAGTCCTCCATCGTCGCATTCCGCCCGCCCAGCACCTCGCAGACCTCGGCATACATCTTCTCCGCTGCATCCGCATTCTGGCTCAATAGGTACCAGGTCCACGTCAGCGCATTCGCCACCGTCTCATACCCCGCGAGAAAGATGGTCAGCACCTCGTCGCGCACCTGAACGTCGTCCATACCCGAACCGTCGCCCTCATCCCGCGCCGCCACCAGCATCGACAGCAGGTCCCCGCGCTGCTCCAGCTCTTCACGAGGCAGCGTGCGGCGGTTGGCGATCATCGCCGCTACGATCTCGTTTAGCCGCGCGCGCGACCGGCGGAACTGCATCACCCCAGGGATCGGCAGGTGCAGAAAGCTTTCCAGCCTGGGGAAAGCTACAAGGAAGTTGTACAGGCCCATGATGGTGTTCACCTCGTCACGCACCGACTGCACCTCCGGCGTGACCTCCGTGTCGAAGAGCGTCCGCGCCACGATGTGCAGGCTCAGCTGCATCATCTCGTCGGCGACGTCGATCTCCTGGCCCTCGCTCCACGCATCGCGCGCCGCCGCCGCGTTGGCGACGATCTGTTCGGCGTAGCCGGCAATCCGCTGGCGATGGAATGCCGGCGCCGCAATCCGCCGCTGCCGCATGTGGATGGGGTCGTCGGAGGTTATCAGACCTTCGCCCAGCAGGATCTTCATCCGCTTCAGCGTGCGCTCTTTGATGAAGCTGCCCGCCTGCTCAATCAGGATCTGGTGGATCCACTCCGGCTCATTCACAAAGACAATCGTCGTGCCAAAGAACCGGTAGTGCGCGATGCGCCCGAAGGTCTGGTGCAGGTGCTCGAAGAGCGGAATCGGCTCCCCGAAGCTGACCCACTTGCGCCGGAAGTAGAAGGGAAGCGTCCGCCGCAACCCCGGCGGCAGCCGCCACTCGCCCCCGGCATCGCTGTAGTTCCGCGCCGGCACATAGTCATAATCCCGTTCAAAATCTCTTGCCATGAATTTGTCATCCTGACCCTGAGCATCGCGAAGGGGAAGGATCTGCTTCTGCCTTTGTCTCCTCCGCGTCCTTTGCGCCCTCCGCGTTTGCCGTTGTCTTACGCCAGCCGCTCGCGCACCACATCCAGAATGCGCTCCGCGATCGCCTCTATGCTCGCCTCCTCGGCGATCACCACCACCCGCTGTGGCTCCCGTCGAGCAATTGCCTCGTATTGTTCATACACTCGACGGTAGAACCCATCGCCCTCACGTTCAAAACGGTTCTCGTCGGTGCCCTCGCGGCGTACGTGTTTGGCGTTCCTTCGTCTTGCCCGTACCAGCGACCGCTCCAGCGGCGGCAGCAACAGGATCGTCAGCTCCGGCCAGACGTCGTGACACACCGCCCCATGCACGACCAGCACCCGCTCCGCGCCCAACCCGCGGCCCGCGCCCTGGTACGCCTCGGACGAGTCTGTATAGCGGTCGCACAGCACGACCGCCCCCTCCGCCAGCGCCGGCAGTACCACCTGATGCAGGCTCTGCGCGCGGTCGGCGAACATCAGCGCCAGCTCCGCCTCCGGCGTAATCGCGCCCACCTCATCCTCGCTCCTGGAATCCAGCAGCACCGCGCGAATTTTGTCCCCAAGCGCCGTACCGCCGGGGTTGCGCAATGTCACCACGCGCCGCCCCTCGGCCTCCAGCGCCCTGGCCAGCAACTGTAGCTGGGTCGTCTTGCCTGACCCATCCAGCCCCTCAAACGTTATGAACAAACCTCGTCCCATCGCTATCTCACTCATCACTCGCAAACTCAAAACTCACAACTCAACAGAACCAGCTCTTACTCACAGCTCAATACCTGAATAGCTCATGGCTCACGGCTCACGGCTCATGGCTCGACAAAACCAGTTCTCACCGTAGGCTAGGGCTGTATCTCCGAACTCCACCTTGCCGTTCCACCCGCAATCGTTACACTCAACGTGCCTTGCTGACCCTCGTGCAACTCTGGCCCGGCCGCCGTGTGGTCGTGGTGCTCTGCGTCGGTCCATAACAGTTTGGTTGCGCCACTGCCGAGGATCTTGAAGCGGTAGTGGTACGTCGCCCCCGCCGCCAGCAATCCCACGCCAAAGCTTGCACTGGGGTAGTCGATCTCCACCAGCGTGACCGGCGCCGTTGTGGCATTCGTTACATCGGCTTCCACATACCGCGACCGGCACCCCGCCAGAACAGCCAGCCACGCCAACCCCAAAGCTGCCACAACTCTCATCCGCCCAGCCTACTCTTTCGGTTCTTTCGACCGCATCTGCCGAATCAACTCCGGCAGACGGTTCAGGCTTGCCACCATGCGCAGCCACGCGCGGTTGTCCATCGCCGGATAACCGCTCACCACCGCTCCCGGCGCCACGTCGCTGGGAATTCCCGTCTGCGCCGTCGCCACCGCGCCGTCACCCACCGTCAGATGACCCGCCACGCCCACCTGCCCGGCCAGAATCACACCCTTGCCGATCACCGTGGAACCCGCCAGCCCGACCTGCGCGCACAGCAGCGAATCCTCGCCGACGGTAGACCCATGCCCCACCTGCACCAGATTGTCGATCTTCGCGCCGGCCTTGACCCGGGTCTCGCCCACACTGGCCCGGTCCACGCAGGCATTGGCTTGCACCTCCACCGCATTCTCCAGCACCGTCGGCCCGGCCTGCACAATCTTGATCCAGTGACCCTCCGGCCCCTTGGCAAACCCAAACCCGTCCGCGCCGATGACCGCTCCGTTCTGCAGCACCACATCGTCGCCCAGCACGCAGCCCTCGCGCACCACCGCATGCGCGTGTGCCAGAAAGCGGTCGCCCACCTCCACACCGGGGTAGAGCACCACATGCGGCAGCAGCACGGCATCGTCGCCCACCACGCAGACCTCGCCCACCACCACGTAGGCCCCCAGATGCGCCCGCGCGCCCAGCTTCGCGCTCGCCGCGACCACCGCCGTCGGATGTATGCCCGGCTCGTAGCGCAATGGTGGATGGAAGACTTCAATCGTCCGCGACCACGCCAGGTAGGGATTCACCACCCGCAGCGTGGCCCCCGGCACCGCCCCAAACTCAGGCTCGACGATCAGCGCCGCCGCCCGCGTGGTCTTCGCCAGCCCCGCATACTTGGGATTAGCGACGAAGCTCACCTCGCCCGGCCCTGCCTGCTCAATGCCGGCAACGCCGGTCACCTCAGTCTCCGCATCCGCGCCGGAGCCCTCGCCCGCCACCAGCTCCGCTCCCAGCCGCTTCGCCAACTCCCCCAGCATCATGCCCCCGATTCTAGCGGATACGCCCGTCAACAGCCGGGTGCCCCATCCTTGACGCGCAGTTGTACCGCGCGGCAGGGTAGGGTGCCTTCGCCTTCGGGCACCCGCGCCTCTTGACACGCCGATTACAATGGAAGTTGATATAGGACGGCGTGGCAACCCCAGGCTCTTCTCCCAAACGAACCTCCGCAGAAAATAAAGGGGTTAGTCCACTATTCTCGGCGCCGGATTCAGCGGGGGGATACACCGCTAAGTCCTTATTTCTGCGGATTTTGCGGAAAAAGGGGGGAGGGGGGAGGTCGTCTCCCAAAATCACCCTCGTTGCCCTCAAAGAGTCCCGGCTGCTCGGCCAGCGCAGCCGCTCGCTTCGCCTTCCTGCTGGCGGGCTGGCCTGCCTCCTTCGCCTTCGCTAACGCCCGCTTGGACGGCGCGGTCACCCAACCCAGCACCTCCAACGATTGAAGCGCCCGGCGGGGAACGAAGACCCGCAGCACGTTTGACCGCCCGTCCGGAGGCGTAAGAAAGATGCCCTGGTCCTCCAGCACCGTCTCCAGGAATCCGAGATCCAGCGGCATCAACCCCTCCAGCAAGCTCTCGTCCGGGAAGCCCAGCCGCACCCACAGGCCCTCCCCGTGGGGCCGTGCCAGAAAGCTCCGCCGTCCCAGCCTCTCCGGGTCGACTATATCGTCCAGATTGAAATCTCTCACATAACAGATCATCTGAATCTCGTTGAAGGCAATGGGGTTCACTCTGCCGTCGACTCCCATCAGCGCGACCTGGTCCTGATGCAGTATCTGGCTCTGCGGCAGGTAGCCCCACGCTACCTTGCCGTCCGTCTTCCGCACCACGACCTTCTTCTGAGCTCCTGCCATGGTCCGCCGCTCTCTCCGGAATTCTCGCACGGGCACCCGAATCGCCACAAAGATTGTGCAAGATAATGGTTATTCCCCGGTCTATCGTGTAAAATTGAGGTTTGCGCGGGCCTGCTGTCACCCTCTAAGCCCTTGAGAGGCAGCAAGTTAGCGAAGGGCCGCCGTCTCTCCCCCGCGGCCCTTCTGGAGCTCACCTCACCCTCATGGCCGACTACATCTACCTGCTGCAGACGCGACTCACTCCGGCGCAGCAAACCGCTCTCCAGCACGTGCGCGACGCTGCCCGTGCCCGTGCCTTCACCGTCTTCCTGGTCGGAGGCGCCGTCCGCGACCTCACCACCGGCGCTCCCATCCGCGACCTCGACCTGGTCGTGCAGGGCAACGCCCTCAAGCTGAAGAAGGATTTAGAGAGGGCCGGGGGCACCCTCATCGGCGAGAACGAGGCCACCCAGTCGCTCTACTTCAACTTCCCGGGCGGTGTGCGCCTGGAGGTCGCTGCTACGCTCAGCGCCACCTGGCCCAAGCCCGGCAAGCCCGTTTATAAGCCGTCCACCATTCTCGAAGACCTGCGCCGCCGCGACTTCACCGCCAACGCGATGGCCATTTCGCTGAATGAGGGCTCTTACGGTCTGCTGATGGACCCGCTCAACGGCATCGGCGACCTGGAAAACCGCGAGCTGCGCCTGGTCTCGCCCTACGGCTTTATCGAGGACCCGGTGCGCATGGTCCGCGCGATCCGCTTCTCCGCCCGCCTCGGCTGGCAGATGGAGCAGCGCACCCAGCAGCGCTATGAGACCGGCAAATCGGAGGGCTACATCTCCGCCATGAGCGCGACCAGCCGCGGCTATGAGCTGGAGGAGATCTTCCACGAAGAAGACCCCCTGCGGGTGCTGCGCCGCATGGAGCACGAGGGCTGGGCCAAGCAGCTCACCCCGGCGTGGACCTCCAAACAGGCCGCCGAAAGCGAGTTGAACCGCCTGCGTGACACGGTTGGCCAGTTGGAGGCGATGGGCATCCATCCCGACCCGTCCCCGGCGATGTTCCCGCTGCTCACAGCCAAGCTCGCCTCCAAGGACGTTGCAGCGCTCAAGCGGTCCTTCGCGCGCCCCGGCTTTGCCGCGCAGATCGGCGCGCTGGAGTCCGAGACCAAGGCACTGAGCGCCAGGTTCTCCAACAAGGCCTCTGCCGCGCCCTCGGACGCCTGGAAGCTGCTCTTTGCCGCGCAGCCCGAGCCCGTACTGTGGCTGGTCCACACCACAAAATCCGGCCCGGTCGCCGCCCGCCTCAAGGCCTTTCTCAACGACTGGTCTCAGGCCCGCACCCGCATCCCCTACCAGCTGATGCAGGAGATGCGCATCGTCCCCGAACTGCCGGTCTACAAGGAGCTGCTGGAGAAGCTGTTCTTCGCCCTGATGGACAACAAGCTCGATACGCCGGAGGCAGCGCGCGCCTTCCTAGAGCCCTACTCGCCGCCCGCGCCGCCGCCGCCGGTCAACCTGCGCCGCCGCGCCGTCAAGCGCGAGGCCAAGCCGGTGAAGTCCCGGGCCAAGAAGGCCGTTGCGCCCGAGCAGACCACCGAGCTCGCGGCTACGCCCGCAGCGCCGCCGCCCGCTCCGGTCAAGCCCGTCCCGGCAGTGAAGCCTGCGCCGGTAAAGCCCGCTGCCAAGCCGGCCCCGGTGAAGATGCCCGCCAAGGTTGTCGCGAAGAAGGCCGCGGCCAAGAAGGTTGTCGCGAAAAAGGTCTCCAAGCCGGCCGCGAAGAAAAAGCCGGCGAAGCCCGCCAAGAAGAAGGCAGCCGCGAAGAAGCCGGTGAAGAAGGCCGCGAAAAAAGCGGTGAAGAAGGTCGTCAAAAAGGCGATCAAGAAGCCCGCAAAACCTGCTGCGAAGAAGCCGGCGAAGAAGAAGCCGGCGGCCAAGCCCGCGAAGAAGAAGTCGCGCCGCTAACGCCAATGTTTGCAGGCGCGTAAAGGCCAATTGTTCCACGTGGAACAATTGATTGCAGAGGACTTAGGCTCCCTTCTAGAGCACCCAAAACGACGTCTTGAGGTGCTTTTTAAGCGCTTAAATGCGTGTTTCAGGCGCGTCATTCTCCATCCTCGTCCACGGCGACGAGGTGTACCCTGTTTCCGTCATTGGGCTCCTGTATGTTTCGGGCTGCGTAGCAGAACCCCCAAGGAGGAAGCCATGCCACAGCATGATTGTGAGACCCTTCGCTGCGCTCAGGATGACAACAAGAAAAGCAACGGCCAAGGCGAAGGCTAAGCCTACTCGCGGCTGCGTTTCTTGACCTCGATGCTGAGGCGTTTGATCTTCTGGTTCAGGGTGGAGAGGGGGACGCGGAAGAACTCGGCGGCCTCGGTCTGGTTCCAGTTGCAGCGCTCCAGGCGGTCGGCGATGATGCGCCGCTCGATCTCCTCCATCACGTCGAAGAGAGAGGCGTCCGGCCGCTGCTCCAGCAGGGCAGTGGAGTAGGTGGTGCCGCGCAGTTGCGCGGGCAGCAGGTCCGGGGTGAGCACCGGGCCGTTGCACAGCACCACGCCGCGCTCCATCGCGTTTTCCAGCTCGCGGACGTTGCCTGGCCACTCGTAGTCCATCATCAGGCGCAGCGCCTCGGAGGCCAGCTCAGGCGGCGCAAAGCCGTTCTCCGCGGCGTAGAACTTCAGGTAGTGCAGCGCCAGCAGCGGGATGTCCTGCTTGCGCGCGCGCAGCGGCGGCAGCTCCAGCGAGATGACATTCAGGCGGTAGAAGAGGTCCTCGCGGAAGCGGCCTTCTTTCACGGCCTGCTCCAGGTTCACGTTGGTGGCCGCGACGATGCGCACGTCCACCTGAATCTCGTGCGTGCCGCCGACGTGCATGAAGCGCTTGTCCTGCAGCACGCGCAGGATCTTGGCCTGCATGTCCATGCGCATGGTGCCGATCTCGTCGAGGAAGATGGTGCCGCCGTCGGCGACCTCGAAGAGCCCCTTCTTGGCGGCCACCGCGGAGGTGAACGCGCCACGCTCGTGGCCGAAGAGCGTGGACTCCAGCAGTTCGGAGGGCACAGCGCCGGTATTGACGGGCAGAAACGGCTTGTCCTTGCGCGGCGAGTGCGCGTGGATGGACTTGGCGATGAGCTCCTTGCCGGTGCCGCTCTCGCCCTGGATTAGGACGGTGGAGCGGCTGGGCGCCACCTGCGCGACGAGGTCGAAGAGCCGCAGCATCACCTCGCTCTTGCCGACGATGTTCTCAAACGAGACGCGCTGCTTGAGGGTGCGCTTGAGGTGCACGACCTCCTGCTCAGCCTTGTTCTTGCCGATGGCAGAGCGGATGTCGGCCAGCAGCTTCTCGTTGTCCCAGGGCTTCTGGATGAAGTTCGCGGCGCCCGCGCGGATGGCGTCCACTACGTTGCCGACGGTGCCGTAGGCGGTAATCAGGATGACGGGCAGGTCGGGCACCAGCGACTTGATGCGCGGCAGCAGGTCAATGCCGCTCTCGCCGGGCAGAGCGAGGTCCAGCAGCATCAGGTCATAGCTGTGGCGGGCGAGCTGGTCGAGGCCCGCGTTACCGTCCGCGGCGAGGTCTACGCGGAAGCCTTCGAGCTCGAGCAATGTCTCCAGCGAGTCGCGGATACCGGCCTCGTCGTCGACGATGAGGATGCGCTGACCGAGCAGGTTCTTCGGCGCGTTGGTCTCCACTTCCATCGGCTCGGTCGCTACGGCGTTAGACATGGATGGCCTTTCCTGCGTGGCTGGCGGCATCGCGGTCCGCTTCGCTGCTCTTCGACGCGTCAACTCTGGATACGTCATCGGCGGCGGGGAGTTCCATACGGAAGACCGTTCCCTCGCCCACGCGGCTGCTCACGTCGATGGTCCCGGCGTGCTCCTGCACGATGCCGTAGGTCACGGCCAGGCCCAGGCCGGTGCCCTTGCGCTGGCCATCCTTGGTGCTGTTCTTGGTAGTGAAGAAGGGATCGTAGATCTTGCGCAGCACCTCTTCGCTCATACCCGCGCCGTTGTCCTCTACGGTAAGCAGCACCCCCTTGGGACCGCGCCCGGTGGCAAGGTTCACCCGTGCGTGCGGACGGTCCTGTAGGGCGTCCTTCGCATTCAGGATTAAGTTCACCAGCACCTGTTGCAGCTTGCCGCGGTTGCCCAGCACCGCAGGCAGGGCCTCGGCGAGCTCGGTGGTCACCGTTACGCCCGCCGAACGCGTCTGGTGCTCCAGCAGCAGCACGGTGTCGTGCACCATCGCATTCAGGTCAATATGCCCGAACTCCACGCTACCCATGCGCGAGAAGTTCAGCAGGCCGTTGACGATCTCGCTGGCACGGAAGGTCTGCTCCGTAATCTTTTCCAACACCGGCTGCAGCCGCCCGTTGGCGGAGCCGTCCGGGCCCGCCTCTTTGTCCAACTGCTTGCGCAGCATCTGGGTGTAGCTGGAGATGATGGCCAGCGGCGTGTTCACCTCATGCGCCACGCCCGCCGCCAACAGACCGATGGACGACAGCTTTTCGGCTTGCGTCAGTTGCGTCTCCATGTTGATGCGGTCGGTGATGTCGTCCACGATCACAATGCGGCCCACCGCCTGGAAGTCGCGGTTGAGCAGCGGCGCGACGGTGATGTTGGCGGTGCGCGCCTCACCGGTGGGCGTGGGCAGGCGAAACTTGTACAGCGTGCAGACGCCATGCTCACCGCGCAGCCGGTCGAACTCCTGCAGGAACTCCGCGGGGAAGACCGCCCGCAGCGGCTTGCGCAGGGCGTCCGCACGCGGGGTGGCGTACATCACCTCCATCTGCGCGTTCCAGCTCTCGATGCAGTCCTGCAGGTCGACGGCGAAGACGCCGATGTTGATGGATTCCACGATGTTCTCGTTGAAGTCGCGCAGCCGCTCGAAGTCAAAGATCTTCTGCTCCAGCCGGCGATAGAGCTGCGCGTTCTGGATGGCGATGCCGATGTAGCCGGCGAGCGACTCCAGCAGTTCCATGTCTTCGCTGGAGAGGAAGTCGCCCTGTCCGGTGCGGCCCAGACCGAGGACGGCGATGGTGCTGGCGCCCTCGCCCTCATGCCGCGCGGCGCGGCAGGGCACGTAGTAGTTCAGGTCCAGCGCCGCCGCGGTTTGCCGCTCGGCGACGGGCAGGCGCAGCACCTGCTGCGGCGACTCAAAGAACAGGTGGCTGTTGCTGTCTCGGCGGTCGAAGTCGAGAAAGCCCAGGTCGAGTGAGTCCGCATTGGACATCACACTCTGCGAGAGCCCGTGCGATGCCGCCAGCGAGAACCGGCTCTTGGTGCCGGCTAGTTCTTCCTGCGCCAGGAAGACGGCGACGCGCGTTACCAGTAGCGTCTCCGGCAGTCGCTCCACAATGGAGCCCACGAGAGCGCGCAGGTCAGTCTGCGCATTCAACTCGCGGCCGAACTCCACCAGCGTCTCGCGGTAGTCGATGCTCTTGCGGTCAAACATGCGGTCTACCCAGCCCTGGATCATGCGCTTGAGCGGGTCAAACGCGAGGCCGGTCACGATCACCGCCGCCACTAGCCCCCATTCGCGCAGGCTTTGGAAGCGCTGGTGCACCACCTCCGCCGTAAGGGCGATCACGCCAAAGTACAGCCCCACCAGCGCGCCGGTGGCCAGCGTGTAGGTGACGCCACGCTTGAAGATCAGGTCCACGTCCATCAGCCGGTAGCGCACGATGGCCCAGCTGAAGGTCAGCGGCAGCAGGATGAGTGAGAGCACGGCAATCTTGGTCAGCGCGTTGGGGATGTCGCGGTCGGCGAGGAACGGAACGACATACAGCGCGGTGAAGGGAAGCACGGTCAGCACCGTGCCGCGCGAGAGCCACTTCAACTGCTGCCGCTGCAGTGCCTGCTGTTCGCGTTGGTACTTCACCCAGAAGACCACCGCGGCCAACACATAGTAGCCGGCCAGATAGGCGTAGTCGATCTGGTCCAGCCGGTGCTGCAGCCGCTCGGTGGCCGACCAGTAGGTGAGCGAGAGGTAGTGCAGCAAGGCCAGCACCAGTCCCGGCAGGTACAGCAGCGGATACAACAGCCTTCGGCTGCGCCGCGTATTTTCCTCTGTAAAGCTGATCGAAAAGTGCAGAAACAGCGCCGGCTGCAGGGCCATGGCCAGCACGTTGCAGGTCAGGATGGTCAGATCCAGACCGTCCAGCACCTCGGTGTACTTGAACGAGTACAGGATGAACGACACCAGGCAGAAGACGAAAAAGTGAATGGACTTCGGCGCGCCCCAGCGTCGAAACAGAACGTACAGGCCGATAGCTAGGTACACCAGGGCGATCAGCCGCATCATCTGCGCGTCAATGCGGTCGGCAGGCGTCAGGATCACCCGTGCTTCTAGCGGGAGCGCCTGCTCGGAGTGGTTCGCACGGCGCAAGATCGAGTACTTTGCCGTGGTGTAGACACCACTCTGCTCAATCTCGCGCTCCAGCACCGCCACTCGCGGCGTAGGGATGTCATTGATCGCGGTGAGCACATCGCCGACGCGGATGCCCGCCTTGTCTCCGGGCGTGTCGGCCGGCACGATATAGGCGCGCAGTCCGCCCGCGGTCTCAGTCCAGTGAACGCCGTCGGTCGCGGGGTCGGAGCCGCTCTCCTGCATCAGGTTGGCAATCGCCAAACCCATCGCGGCCAGGGTGCAGACCGCCAGTAGCAGGGCCAACAATCGGGTTTGAGAACCGCTCTTCACGGGATTCGTCTCGAGAACCGGTACGACAGGCTATGTATCAGCAAATCACTGGCCAAATGCCAAAGTACGCTCCTGGGCCGGAACCTGCCAACTTCCAGGCAAGGAAAACTGCTCTGAAAGCTATGAGATGCAGAAAGTCATATGGCGATACGCATTTCCGTAGCTTTGGGTTCCATTCGCCTTGGTCGCGCCCTAAACCTGGGATTCGTCGTGGTCTCTGAGACAGGCCCCTGTCTTTGACTCTGAGAGATCGGCCCGGTCGCTGGAAGACGATGGACTTTTGTCCTCTGGGATACGTGCCCTTCGATTGCATGGTTCACTCTCTTGACAAGCCAATTAGAATTACAGTCAGGCAGAATGGAGCGCGGGGATACTGCTTGGGTATGCCTCAGGCCGTGTACACTGTCTATGTACAGGGTACAGGAGTTCCGCCTATAAGTCCTTATTTCTGCCAACTTTAGGGGAGATGGGGGTGGGGGACTACTAGTCGATTGCTCTTGCAAAGCAGATGGGGAACCAATCTTGGCTCGCAAAACTTGACCCGGCGGCTGCAATCCTGTGAGATGGGAAGATTATGTCTGATTTTCGGCAGGACGCCGACGCACAACTGATTCTCGACCGCGACTCGGCTCATCTGCTGCCTGTCTACGCGCGCTACCCGGTGGTGATGGACCACGGCGAAGGCGTCTATCTCTTTGACACCTCAGGCAACCGCTACCTTGACCTGATGGGAGGCCTGGGCGTGAACGCGCTGGGCCACGCCCACCCGCGTATGGTCGCGGCGATGACTGACCAGGTCAAGAAGATGGTTCATATCTCGCCGCAGTTCGCCAGCCGCTACCCCGGCGAGCTCGCCGAGCGGCTGTGCGCGCTCTCCGGCATGAAGGGCGTCTTCTACTCGACCGGCGGATCGGAGGCGGTGGAGGGCGCGCTGAAGCTCGCCCGCACCCACGCGCGCCGCAGCTTCTCGCACGCCAAGCACGGAATCGTCGCGCTCGTGAACTCCTACCACGGCCGCACCTACGGCTCGCTCTCGGTCACCGGACAGGAGAAGTACCGCATGGACTTCGGTCCCGGCCTGCCGCACGTCACCTTTGTGCATCGCAACAACCTCGCAGAGCTGCGCGCGGCCGTGACGAATGAAACCGCCGCGATTCTTGTGGAGCCGCTGCTGGGCGAAGGCGGCGTCTTTGAACTGGATACGGAGTTTCTGGCCGAGACCCGGCGTCTCGCCGACACGCACCACGCACTGCTGATCTTTGATGAGATTCAGTCCGGCCTGGGCCGCACTGGCGACTGGTTCGCCTACACGCGCCATGGTATTCAGCCGGATGTGCTAATCCTGGGCAAGCCGCTGGGCGGCGGCATCCCGCTCAGCGCTCTGCTGGTGAACGAGCAGCTCTTCCATGCCTTTGGCGTCGCCAAACACGGCAGCACGCTCGGCGGCAGCCCCATGGCCTGCCGCCTGGGGCTGGAGTTCCTCGACGTTGTCGAGGATGAAGGTCTGCTTGCCCGCGTGACGGACACCGGCGCCTACCTGCTGGCACAGCTGCGCGATCTGGCGGCTAGCAGCGACATCGCCGTTGAAGCCCGCGGACGCGGCCTGCTGCTGGGGCTGGAGTTGAATCGCCCGGCCCGTCCCTTCGTCGAACAGGCGCTTGAGCAGGGCGTGATGCTCAACCTGGTGCAGGGTAACGTGCTCCGCTTCTTGCCATCGTTTCTGCTGGAGCGCAGGCATGTGGATGTTGCAATCGAGTTAATTTCACGTATTATTCATGCTGGCACGGGCGGAGTCGAACCCTCCCCGGCGCGCAAGCGAACACCGGCGAAGGCCGAGGCGCTCGAGCCCGCCACAGTCTAACGACGAAGAAGATTCTGCCGCATGTTGCAACGACGCCATCTGAATCTGGACGGTCTGAACCTCGCCTACCTTGAAAAAGGCAGCCGGTCGCAGACGACGCCTTCGCTCGTCCTGCTGCATGGCTTGATGGGCTCCGCCGAGACCTTTGCTCCGCTGATGCGGTCGCTCGGCCACGACCAGCACGTCGTCGCTCTGGATCTGCCCGGCTCAGGCCTCTCGGAACGCCGGGCGGACATCGATCCCAGCCTTCCGTCCACAGCACGATACGTGGGCCGCTTTCTGGATGAGTTGCAGTTGCGCCGGCCCATCGTGCTCGGACACTCGCATGGCGGAGCCGTGGCCCTGTACCTCGCCGCCACGCGGCCGAACCTGCTGCGCTCGCTGGTGCTGTTTGCGCCGGCGCATCCTTATTTCCGGGAGAGCGATCCGGTCATCCGCTTCTACCTCTCGCTGCCGGGGAGACTCATTGCTTACTCCATGCCGTGGTTTCCGCAGTGGTTGCAGATGATAGGGCTACGCCGCATGGCCGGCCCGCAGAGCTGGGATACGCCCGAGCGGCTGAAGCCCTATCGCGAGAACCTGCGCACGTCGGGCACCGTCGAGCATCTGCTGCGCCTGCTGCGCGGCTGGAAGAGTGATATGGAAGGCCTGCAAGTCCTGCTGCGCACGCCCCTCTCGCCGCCTGTCAAGCTGGTGTGGGGCGACTGCGACCGCGCCGTTCCGTTCCGCTCCTCCACAGAGCTGCGCAAGCATCTGCTGGTCTCGGAGTTCCAGTTGCTCGCCGGGGTGGGCCATCGTCCCGCCGAGGAGCAGCCGGAGCTGGTGGCGGACATCGTCGCCGAGTGGATTGAGCGCATCTCTCCTGCCAGTGAGGATGAAGGTGCCGGCTGGCTGGACTTCGTTCCCGTCTATGCGCCCGGTCCGAGCTCGCTGCCGAGCCCAAATTCTTTTGCAATCCAGGACCGCATGGCCGCGTTCATCACCTCCAGCTTCGAGCTGGGTGAATCGGCGGTTCCCGCGAAGAAGTGATCCGCGCCTGCAACCCACACGATCTGCTTCGGCTCTGAGGCCGCAACCAACTCCGCCTCCAGCGCGCCGCGCGGACTGAACTCATCGTGATCGCCGCTGATGAAGAGCTTGGGAACACTGCCGCAACCGGGTAAGAAGCGATAACTGTAGTCGCGGCCCTCGGCGCGAACGGGCAGTCCCAGCCCCACCAGGCCGCGCACACGAGCATCTCCGCAACACGCGCGCAGACCTACATTCGACCCGAACGAGAACCCCGCGAACAGCAGGGGCAGGCCGTAGCGTGCATCCATCCAGTCCAGTGCCGCACGAACGTCACTCACCTCGCCGCGTCCGTCGTCATGGACTCCTTCGCTCAGGCCGGTTCCGCGGAAGTTGAAACGAAGCACCGGCAGGCCGAAGCTGGAGAACGCCTTGGCCGCGTGATAGACGACCTTGTTGTGCATCGTCCCGCCGCCCAGCGGGTGCGGATGCGCCACGACGGCAGCGTACAGCGCATCGTCGGTGCCAGTATTGAGGATGGCTTCGAGCCGCCCTGCGGGGCCGCGTAGATCGTCTATGGTCTTCAACTGCGCGCGGAAGGGAACTGCCTCAGTCATGCGGTAAGTTTACTGTCAGTTATCCTTACCCCTAATGGCAATAGATCCCATTCAGCTCACGCGGCAGCTCGTCGACATTGAGTCGACGACCTACCACGAGGCACCAGCAGGCAAGTTCCTGGCAGAGTTCCTCGCTGTGCAGGGATATGCTGTGGAGCGTCAGCCTGTACCGCAGCCCGACCCGACCCGCACTCCGGGCGGCGGAACCGGCCCGCGCTTCAACGTCTACGCGGCTTGTAAGGATGACCAGGGGAAGGGAATCACACCCGAAGTCGTTCTCTCCACGCACATGGACACGGTCCCGCCGTTCCTCGGACCGTGCCGCGAAGACGCGGACTTCCTCTACGGTCGCGGCGCCTGCGATGCGAAGGGCATCATCGCCGCGCAGATTGCCGCCGCGGAGAGGCTGCGGGCGTCGAAGGTGAAGGTGGGGCTACTCTTCGTCGTCGGTGAGGAGCGCGACTCGGCCGGAGCGAAGGTCGCCAATGAGAGCCCCAAGGGCTCGCGCTTCCTCATCAACGGTGAGCCCACAGACAACCGCCTCGCCCTTGCCAGCAAGGGTGCACTGCGCGTGGAGATCTACGCGCACGGAAAGGCCGCGCACTCGGCCTACCCCGAGCTGGGCGAATCCGCCATCGACAAGCTGCTCGGCGCGCTGGACGATATCCAACAGCTCAAGCTGCCCGTTGTGGAAGGCATCGGAGACTCGACGTCGAACATAGGCCTCATTCATGGCGGTCGC
>Ga0302320_10013430_pt1 | contig 17122 bp, 16 predicted proteins | sample Bog_T0_3_FD_202130 | JGI IMG/M metagenome (GOLD analysis project Ga0302320, IMG submission 202130) | Peat permafrost microbial communities from Stordalen Mire near Abisko, Sweden - Bog_T0_3 | ecosystem: Environmental > Terrestrial > Soil > Wetlands > Peat | place: Sweden: Abisko, Stordalen Mire... | reverse complement strand
GAAGGTCCACGTATTCGTCGAATCGGCTGGCACACGCCTGGTCGATTGCCATTAGCCCACCCCCTTGGTTACAAGGATAGGCTTAATTGAGCGTCATGCCAATTTTTTTAACACAGTAGTACTAGGACGTCAACCGCCTCCACGAGTTCCATGGGAACCAGGGTGCTCTTGACCCGTGTCAGCTCGCCTGGGACCTCCCCGGTTTTGATCGGCGGCGGGGTTCCGTGCGGAGTCATCCCGGTCCTGGGAAATATCCGGCAGAATTGACTCGTGATGCACCACCCAAATGTCATACCATCTCCAGGCCGCCCCTCGGGGCTTGCGGCGATTTCCCAACCCAGGGCGGGACGATGACACACCCTCCGATCCTTCTCCACGATTTCCAGATCCACCGGCCTCGGCACCAGGCCGAACAGGGGGCCATCCTGGAATGGATCGCCGCCGCCCACGCCCGGGCAGAAATCACCCTGCGCCAGCCGGCCACCGATGGAGAACGGGAGGACATCACCCGCAGGCTGCGCAAGCTCGTGATGCGCTTCGGCTGCAGCACCGACCGGATCAGCTCCCGCGGCGCCAACCTGGACGACTTCACCCACACCGACTGGGAGCGCATGCGCGTCTTCCAGCTGGACCGGTTCCCGGCCGGGAAGCCCTGCGGCGAACGCAGCCGGGTCTACCGGGAGGTGTCGGGCCTGGCCTTCGAGCGGTTCTACGCGGAGGAGACCGATCCGCCCGCGGCGATCATCCACGTCACCTGCACCGGCTACGTCTCACCCAGCGGGGCCCAGCGGCTGGTGGCCCAGCGCGGCTGGGGGCGGGACACCGAGGTGATCCACGCCTACCACATGGGCTGCTACGCCTCGCTGCCGGCCATCCGCCTCGCCGCGGGCCTGCTGGAACGGGGCAAATCCCGGGTGGACCTGGTCCACACCGAGCTGTGCACCCTGCACCTGGACCCCAGCCAGCACCTGCCGGAACAACTGGTGGTGCAGACCCTGTTCGCCGACGGGATGATCCGCTACCGGGCTTCCCTGGAGGGGACGGCCGGGCTGGAATGGGTGACCACCCGGGAGGAGATCGTGCCGGACACCGAGGACGCCATGACCTGGATGGTCTCCGACTTCGGCATGCAGATGACCCTTTCGCGCAAGGTCCCGGACCACATCCGCGCCTGCCTGGGGGGATTCCTGGACCGCATGGGCGCCGGCCTGGACCTGGGCGCGCGCCGGCTGGCGGAGCGGGCCCTGTTCGCCATCCACCCTGGCGGCCCGCGGATCATTGACGAGATCGCCGAGCACCTGGGCCTGCGGCCCGACCAGGTCCAGGCCAGCAACGACGTCCTCAGGAACCACGGGAACATGTCCTCGGCGACCCTGCCCCACGTGTGGAAGGCTATGCTGGAGGACGACACGGTGCGGCCGGGCACCCTGATCGTCTCCCTGGCCTTCGGGCCCGGGCTGACCATCTCCGGCGCCATCCTGCGGAAGCGCGGATGAACGGGGCGCTGCTGTGGTTCCTGCCCTTCACCCTGCAGGGGCTGGCCATGGCCGTGGACGAGTTCGGGTTCCACCGGCGGCGGGCGGTGCCCCGCTGGGAGTGGCTGGGCCACATGCTGGACACCCTGGTGTTCCTGGGCTGCCTGGTCTGTCCGCTCCTGCTCCCGCCGGAACCGGCCCATGTCCGTCTCTACGCGGCGCTGGCGGCGGGTTCCTGCCTCCTGATCACCAAGGATGAATGGGTCCACCAGCGCCTGTGCTCGGGCTTCGAGCAGTGGCTGCACGCGGTGCTGTTCATCCTGCACCCGGTGGTCCTCATGGCCACGGCCCTGCTCTGGCTCTCCGGTTCCGGGGCGCTCGGGGAGCTTGGCCTCCCGCCGCCGGTTCTGGCCAGGAGCCTGCTGCTGCTCCAGGGCCTGCTGGTGGCCGGGTTCCTGGCGCTCCAGGCCGGTTTCGGGGCCGGGCGCAGGCAGCCCAGGCCGGCCTCCGGCATCAACAACGCGTTCTACGACGAACTGGGCGAACGCTGGTACACGGCCCGGGACCATCCGATCGGCCTGCTCCGGGCGGAATCCCGGCTCCGCAACGGCTGGGTGCTGGATGAGCTGAAGGCCCATTTCGGCGAGCGTTCCCTGGCCATCCTGGACGTCGCCTGCGGGGGCGGCCTGCTGGCCAATGCGCTGGCCCAGGCGGGCCACGCGGTCACCGGCATCGATCTGTCCCAGGGCAGCCTGGACGTGGCCCGGCGCCACGACCCCTCCGCTTCCGTGAGCTATCTGGCCCAGGACGCCCGGATGCTGGGGTTTCCCGACGGCCACTTCGACGTGGTCTGCATGATGGATTTCCTTGAGCACATCGAGGACCGGGACGCGGTCATCGCGGAAGCCGCCCGGGTGCTCAAGCCCGGCGGCTGGCTGTTCTTCCATACCTTCAACCGGACGCCCCTCAGCTGGCTCATCGGCATCAAGGGGGTGGAATGGTCCGTGAAGAACACCCCCAGGAACCTGCACGTCTACGCCCTTTTCCTGAAGCCCTCGGAGCTGGCGGAGCTGTGCGCCCGCCACCATCTGGCCATCGAGGAGACCCGGGGGGTGCGGCCCCGGGTGTTCACCTGGGCCTTCCTGAGGCTGCTGTTCACCGCCCGGGTGAGCGACGCCTTCCAGTTCGAGTTCACCCGCTCCCTGCGGGTCGGATACTGCGGTCGCGCCCGGAAGGCCGCCTGATGATGGAGAATGCCATGAGTCCTACGGAACCACGGATGGAACTGGGCATGATCGGCCTGGGGGTCATGGGCCGCAACCTGCTGCTGAACATGGCCGACCACGGCTTCCCGGTGGCGGGCTACGACCAGGATCCGGCCAAGGTGGAGGCCCTGCTGCGGGAAGGGAAGGGCCTGGACCTGGCCGGGGCGGACGATCTCCAGGGCCTGCTGGCGGGCCTGCGCGCCCCCCGGGCGGTGATGCTGCTGGTGCCGGCCGGCGCCCCGGTGGACGCGGTCCTCGGCGAACTGGCGCCGCGCCTGGGGCCGGGGGACCTGATCATCGACAGCGGCAACTCCCATTTCAAGGACACCGACCGCCGCGGCGCCGAACTGGCCGCCCGGGGCCTGCTGTTCATGGGCATGGGCATCTCCGGCGGCGAGAACGGCGCGCGCCGGGGCCCCAGCATGATGCCGGGGGGCCCGCCGGAGGCCTACCAGCGGGTCCGTCCCCTGCTGGAGGCGGTGGCGGCCCAGGCTGGCGGCTCGCCCTGCGTGGCCCATGTGGGGCCGGGCTCGGCGGGCCACTACGTGAAGATGGTCCACAACGGCATCGAGTACGCGCTGATGGAACTCATCGCCGAGAGCTACGACCTGATGAAGCGCGGCCTGGGCATGGACAACGCCGGGATCCGGCGCTCCTTCCAGGAGTGGAGCGAGGGCGGGCTGGGCGGCTACCTGATGGAGATCACGGCGGCCATCTTCGCCCGGAGGGACACCCTCGCGGGCCAGGACCTGATCGACGCAGTGCTTGGGGTGGCCCGCCAGAATGGCACCGGCATCTGGACCTCCCAGAGCGCCATGGAGCTGCAGGTGCCGGCCCCCACCATCGACCAGGCGGTGGCCCAGCGGGACCTGTCGGCCCTGGACCGGGAGCGGGAACGGGCCGGCCACGCGCTGCCCCGGACCACCGGGCTGCGCCGCTACGACGGCGACCGGAGCGTGTTCCTGGTGAGCCTGGGCCAGGCGCTGCACGCGGGCATGGTCATGGCGTTCGCCCAGGGGATGGCGCTGCTGGGGGCGGCCTCGGAGCGCTACGGCTACCAGCTGGACCTGGGCACCGTGGCCCGCATCTGGCGGGGCGGCTGCATCATCCGCGCGGCGCTGCTGGAGGACATCGCGGCGGCCTACGCCCGGGATCCCGCGCTGGCGAACCTGCTGCTGGATCCGGACCTGGCGCGGACGGTGCTGTCCCGGGAGGAATCCCTGCGCGCCGTGGTCTGCGCGGGGGCCCGCACCGGCACCCCCATCCCCGGGCTGATGAGCGCCCTGGCCTACCTGGACAGCTACCGCAGCCCCTGGCTCCCGGCCAACCTCATCCAGGCCCAGCGGGACTGCTTCGGGGCGCACACCTATGAGCGGGTGGACCGGCCGGGCCATTTCCATACCGAATGGGAACAGGAGTGAAGCCCATGGAGACGCCTGTCCAGATCGTGATCTTCGGCGCCAGCGGGGACCTGACGGCCAGGAAGCTGGTGCCCGCCCTGGCCGGCCTCGCCCGCAAGCAGGAGCCGCCGGGTGGCTTCGTGCTGGTGGGCGTGGCCCGCCGGCACCTGAGCGACGGCGAGTTCCGCCAGGACCTGAGGGCGGCCCAGCCGCCGGAGGGCCTGGACGACTTCGACGGGTTCGCGCCCCGGATCCACTATGTCTCCGGGGACGTGCGCAGCCCGGAGGACCTCCGCCGCCTCGGCGCGCGCCTGGACGCGCTGCCGGGGGGCGCCGCGGCCGGCCGGCTCTTCTATTGCTCCCTGAAGCCGGACCTGTTCGAGCCGGCGGTGAGCGGCCTGGCCCAGGCGGGAATGCTGGAGCAGTCCACCCCCGACAGCCCCTGGCGCCGGGTGGTGGTGGAAAAGCCGTTCGGCCGCGACCTGGCCTCGGCCCGGGCCCTGAACCAGCTGCTCCAGGGCTGCCTGCGGGAGGAGCAGGTGTACCGCATCGACCACTACCTGGGCAAGGAGACGGTGCAGAACCTGTTCGCCTTCCGCTTCAACAACACCATCTTCGAGCCGGTCTGGAACCGGCGGCACGTGGAGCTGGTGCAGATCACCGTGGCCGAATCCGGCGGGGTGGAGTCGGGCCGGGCCGCCTACTACGACGCCTCCGGCGCCATGAGCGACGTGCTGCAGAACCACATGCTGCAGATCCTCGCCCTGGTGGCCATGGAACCGCCGTCGTCCCTGGACCCGGAGGAGGTCCGGGGCCAGAAGGTGAGCGCGCTGAAGGGCCTGCGCTTCCGCAGCTCGCCGGACCAAAGCGTCCGGGCCCGGTACCAGGCCGGGGAGGCGGAGGGCAAGCGGGTCCCGGGCTACCTGGAGGAGGGGGTGCCGGCGGACTCCACCACCGAGACCTTCGTGGCCATCCGGGCGGAGATCGAGAACTGGCGCTGGAGCGGGGTGCCGTTCCTGCTGCGCCACGGCAAGCGGCTGAAGCACCGGTTCACGGAGGTGAAGGTTCAGTTCCGGGTGCCCCCCATCCAGCTGGCGGACCACGTCGCCGGCGAGGATTTCCTGGCCCTGCCCGACGGCACCGTCTGCACGCTGCGCCCGAACGTGCTGACCTTGAGCATCCAGCCCCGGGAGGCGCTGTCCCTCTCCTTCAGCGTGAAATCGCCGGGCGGCGGCATGGTCATGGTGCCCGCCCACCTGGACTTCGACTACCGGGACCGGTTCGGGGAGTCCACCACGCCCGCGTACGAGCGGCTGCTGCTGGACGCGATCCTGGGCGACCCCACCCTGTTCCTGCGCGCGGACGAGGTGGAGGCCGCCTGGCGCTTCACCGATGCCGTCCGGGCCAGCTGGGCCGGGCCGGAGGCTCCGCCGCTGCTGGAATACGCCCCCGGCGGCTGGGGGCCGCCGGAGGCCGATGCCCTGTTCCACGGCTGCGAGGGGGGCTGGTCCCGTGGCTAGCTTCCTGTCCGCCGAGGATCCCGCCGGGGCGGCGGCGGGGCTCCTGGTCCCGCTGCTGGGCGTGCTCGACCGGCTGCGGGGGCGGGCGCGGCTGGCCGTGGCCGGGGGTTCCGCGGCCCAGGCGCTGGGCGCGGTGCGGCGCGGGCTCCGGGGCGGGGTCTGGAGCCGGCTGGCGCTCACCTGGGTGGACGAGCGCTGCGTGCCCTTCGCCGATGCCCAGTCCAACCGCGGCGCCGCGTACCGGGACGGGCACCTGGATGTCGGGGATCCGCCGGCCCTGGAACTGCCGCTGTACCTGGACGGCGAGACCCCCCAGGAGGCCTGCGCCCGGGTGGCCGCAGCCCTGCGCGGGGGCTTCCAGGGCGGGCTGGATGTGCTGCTGCTGGGCATGGGCGAGGACGGGCACATCGCCTCGCTGTTCCCGGGCCGGCCCTTCGAGCGGATCGGAAACCCGCCGGTGTTCGCCGTGCCGGACAGCCCCAAGCCGCCGCCCCGGCGGATCACCCTGGCCCTGGGGATGCTGGCCACGGCGGAAAGCGGAATCCTGGTGGCCTCCGGGCCCGCCAAGCGGGCCGCGCTGGAACGGCTGGCCAAGGGGGATCCGGAACTGCCGGCCAGCGGCCTCACGGGCTTGACAGTGATTTCTTGAACGAGCTAGTGAAACGGCGCCTTGGGCTGGGTGGTGTCGGGGAGCTTCAGCAGGTTCTTGTCGAAGGTGGCGAGCGGAAGGTGCCCGTTGGCTCTGGCCGTCGCCAGCAACAGGCAATCCGAGAAGTCCGCCCTGGACGCCCGGTAGGCTGAGATGGCGAGGCTCACCAGCGCCTCCTCCTGGAGGTGGATGTCGGCGTTGCTCAACAACGCGTCCAGCACCCCGAGGATCTCCCTCTTGCTGCGGCGGAAAGTGGACATCAGCACCCAGACCGTTTCCACCAGAACGATGTGGGAAACCCAGAGGGGGCCTCCGCTCTGCTGGTAGGCGTTGGCAGCGGCCGCCTGGGCGGTGTCGTCCTGTTCCAGGAGACGGACGAGAAGACTGGTATCAATGGCTCGCACGTTTGAATTTCTCGGAAACGTGGGCCTTGATGGCCGCTTTGACGTCCAATGCTGGTTTGGGTGCGCGCTTGCCGCTCAGGGCGGCCCGGGCGTCGGCCAGGGTGTGGACCCGGGCAAGATCCACGTAGAGCCTGCCGTCCTCTTCATACCAGCCAAGCTCGCAGCCGGATTTGATCCCGAACCGCCTGCGCACCTCCAGCGGCACGGAGGTCTGGTCCTGGGTCGTGACCTTGGATCGCGCCAGTTCGTTCCTCATGCACCCTCCCATTACCAGGATAAGCCGTTACCGTGGTAATGCAAGGCTCACGGCCGGCGCTGGCCCCGGAGGCTGCCGAAGGTGAGCGCGTACTCCCGGGTGAACTCCGCGCCCAGGAAGAAGACCAGTGCGGAGAAGTAGACCCAGATGAGCAGGACCGCCAGGGACCCCGCCGCCCCGAGGCTGGTGGTGATGCCGCCGCTCCTCAGGTAGGCGGCGATTGCGTATTCGCCCAGGCTGAACAGGGTGGCCGTGCAGAGGGCGCCGATGGTCACATCGCTCCAGGGCAGGGCCACTTCCGGCAGCATCTTGTAGATCACCGCGAACAGGCAGGCGATGACCGTGAAGGTGAACAGGGCGGACAGGCTATAGAAGATCCAATACGAGCCGGCCCAGAGGCCTTCCCAGAAGCTGGCCAGGATCGCCAGCGCGGTGTTGACCACCAGCGAAGTCACCAGCAGGAAGGACAGGGCCAGGACCAGGCCGCAGGCGAGCATCCGGGTCCGCAGCACCGCCAGCACCCCCGTGCGCACCGGCGCCTGGCGCTTCCAGATCTCGTCCAGGCTGTCCTTCAGTTCCGCGAACACGGTGGTGGCGCCCACCGCCAGCAGGACCACAGCGATGGTGGTGGCCCTGGCGCCCGAGCCGGGCACCTGGGCGCCCGCCACCAGGTTCTGGATCGCCCTGGCGCCGGTGGCGCCCATGACCGCCTGCAGCTGGGCGGCGATGGCCCCCTGGGCGGCCTGCGCCCCCAGCAGGAACCCCGCGGTGGCCATCACCAGCACCAGGATCGGCGCCATGGAGAACAGGGTGCAGAAGGCCAGGGCCGCGGACATGCTGGTGATCCGGTGGGTCATGCAGGCCTTGACCGCCGCGAAGAACACCCCGCCCAAGCCCCATGCGAGACGAATGGCCCTGCCTAGCTTGCCCATCGCCGGCTCCCCTCGTTATCGAGGCTACACTGGATCGGGGCGGGAACACCGATGGACATCCAACTCAAGAAGGACGTGGAGAAGCGGCCATGACCGGGCCGGTCGGCCACCCCAACGATCCTCTCCACGGCGTCACCCTGGAACGGATCCTCACCCGGCTGGTGGACCACTACGGCTGGGCGGAAATGGCCCGGATCATCGACATCAACTGCTTCAAGAAGGATCCCAGCATCAAGTCCAGCCTCACCTTCCTGCGCAGGACCCCCTGGGCCCGGAAGAAGCTGGAAGACTTCTATCTCAGCCACCCATGATCACGCTCTTCGTGGACGCCGACGCCTGTCCCGTGAAGGACGAAGTCTACCGGGTGGCCAAGCGCTACGGGCTGCCGGTGCGGGTGGTGGCCAACGCCAGGCTGCGCCTTCCCACGGATCCGCTGTTCCAGCTGGTGGTGGTCACCGGGCACTTCGATGCGGCCGACGACTGGATCGTGGAGCACATCGAGGGCGGGGACATCGCCGTCACCGCGGACATCCCGCTGGCCGCCCGCTGCCTGGCCAAGGGCGCCCGGGTGCTGGACCCCAAGGGCCGGGTGTTCACCGAGGAGTCCATCGGCGATGCGCTGGCCACCCGGGAACTGATGGCCTACCTGCGCGACATGGGCGGAGTCTCCGGCGGGCCGGCCCCCTACGAGAAGCGGGACCGGTCGCGGTTTCTGCAGTACCTGGACGACCTGATCCAGGCCAGCCTGAAGGGGGCTCGTTAGAACTTTTGCGCAACGGCTTACCGCTGCTGCGTCTCCGGGAGTCCGGTCATGGCCGGGCCGCCGGAGCTGGCCTTGCCGCGGTTGAGGAAGAGCATCAGGAAGAACAGCGGTATGCCGATGCCCAGGGCGCCCAGGCCCCAGACCAGCTGGGACTGGGTGGCCTTGCTCAGCAGCCAGACGCAGATGAGGGTGGCCAGGACGGGGATGAAGACCGGTCCGCCCGGGACCTTGAAGCCCAGGGGCAGGTCCGGACGCCGGCGGCGCAGCACGATCACCGCCAGGCAGGTGGGCAGGTACTGGGCGAACCGGGACACCATGCTGATGGCCGCGAGCTGGACGAAGGAGCCGGACAGGGCCACCGGGATGGCCACCAGGACCGTGGCCGCCACAGAGAGCCAGGCCACGCCGAACCGGTTGAGTTCCGCGAACTTGCGCGGCACGATGCGGTCCTCGGCCAGGGCCACGCCGGTGCGGGGGGCGCCGAAGGAGGCCGCCACGTTGATGCCGCCGATGGACACCAGGGTGCCCAGGGTCACCAGCCACTTGCCGCCGTTGCCCATGAACATGGAGGCCGCGTCGGTCACCGGGGCGGTGCTCTTGGCCAGGGCGGGGCCGAGGGTGCCCACGGCGATGGCCTGCACGGCGAAGTAGACCAGTCCGCAGAAGCCCATCACCACCATCAAGGCCCTGGGCAGGTTCTTGCGCGGGTTCTCCATGTCCTCGGCGGCCACGGCCAGGGCCTCGAAGCCGGTGAAGGCATAGAAGATCAGCAGGCTGGTGGTGCCGATCCCGTCTGTGGTGATGCCCTTGGGGAACATCGGCACGAACTTGGAGCCTTGGACGAACCAGACCCCGACCAGGATGAAGATTGCCAGGGGCAGCAGCTTGCCGCAGGTGACCAGGTTGTTCACCAGCTTCACCGGTTTCACCCCCGTGAGGTTCAGGGTGCCCAGGCCCACCAGGATGACCAGGATGATGATGGTGCGGTACGGCTCGTGCAGGGCGTCGGGCCAGACCGCGGCGAGGGCGGTGACGAAGGCCACGGACATGGCGGACCAGGCGATGATCCGGATGGCCCAGCTCATGATGCCCACCTCAAACCCGACGAAATTGCCGAATGCCTCCCGGGCGTAGACGTAGGCCGCGCCGTTGCGGCTGAACCGGCCGGCGCACTCGGCGAAGCAGAGGGCGATGGCCATCACCACCAGGGCGGTGAACAGATAGACGAAGATGCTGCCTGGGCCCATCAAGGCCATGGCCTTGCCGGGCAGCAGGAAGATGCCGGAGCCGATGACTCCGTTGATCCCGAGCAGCACGATGCTCCAGAAGCCCAGTCGGTTGCGGGTTTGAGTGTTCATGCGGGGTTCCCTCCTTTGCGGATGCTGGCTTCCACGAGTTCCCGGAACAGGCGGAGCATGTCCGGGTATTTCCTGACCATGCCTTCGGGGTGCCACTGCACGCCCAGGGTGAAGCTGTCGTCCAGCGTCTCGATGCCTTCCACCACGCCGTCCCGGGCCCGGGCGCTCACCAGGAACCCCGGGGCCAGGTCCTTCACGGCCTGGTGGTGGAAGCTGTTGGTGCCGACGCAGTCGCGGTCGAAGATGCGGCGCAGGCGGGTGCCTTCGGCCAGGTCCACGGAATGGCTGACCGCGTGGCGCCAGCCGGTCTGCACATGGCGCAGGAATTCGGGTGAATGCTCCATGGCCTGGTGCAGGGTGCCGCCGAAGGCCACGTTCATCACCTGCATGCCGCGGCAGATGCCGAGGATGGGCAGGCCCGCCGCCCGGGCCATGCGGGCCAGGGGAAGCTGGTGCCGGTCCATGTCCGGGTAGGTGTCGCCCAGCCCCGGGACGGGCTCTTCCCCGTAGGTCAGGGGATCCAGGTCCACCCCGCCGGAGAACATCACGCCGTCCAGGAAGGCAAGCTGGGCCTGCAGATCCTCAGTCTCGAAGACCATGGGCAGCACCACCGGCATGGCTCCCGCGAGGGTCAGCGCGTCGAGGTAGTCCTGGTTCACATAGGCCCGTTCCGTTCCCGGGAAGGGTTTGTGGTCATCCATGAGTACGTTGGACGGTACCCCGATGATGGGTTTTCGATTGCCCATGGGACTCCTTTCGATTTATCACCAAGTTGGATTCCAACCGAGCAATAAACCTGCCAAGACGCAGATGACCTGAGGTTGGCCTCACTTATGCAGGAACCTGACATGATTTCGACGGATTAATCCTAACCGCGATCATCCCCGCTTTGAACCATCCACAGGGTCCCGGGCGGCGGCCGGATCCGGGGCGGGGAGGGGGTTTTCCGGACCTTTGGATGAAACGGGTTAAACAGGTTATTTGATGGACCTGTTCTTCAGCCCGTCCAGGAACGAGCTGCCCCTCGGGGTCAGCTCGCTGCCCCGGCGCCCCACCTTGGAACGCACCAGCGCGGCCTGGTTGAGCAGGCGCAGGCAGCCGCGCACCTCCCCTTCGGTGAGGGCCCGGCCCTGGCGGGCCAGGGTTTCCAGCAGGTGCTTGCGGCCGGCCCCGTGCTCCTGGGCCTCCAGGGCCGCCAGCACGTCCCGGGCCCGGGCCAGCCCGCAGTGCGCCAGCAGGGCCTCCTCCCGCTCGAACGTCGGGGGCTCGCCCAGCAGGTAGTAGGGCAGGGCTTCCAGGGTCACCACCTGCTCGGTCATGAACGAGAGGTAGCTGGCCACATTGTTCAGCTCGCGGATGTTGCCCGGCCAGGGATAGCGCATCAGGGCCTCCCGGGCCTCCGGGGTGAAGGTCAGCCCGGTGCGCTTCTGCTCCGCCAGGATGTGCTCCAGCAGGAGGAAGATGTCCTCGGGGCGCTGTCTCAGGGGCGGCACCACCAGGGGCAGGGTGTTGATCCGGTAGTAGAGGTCCTCCCGGAAGCGCCCGCGGCGGATCCACTCCCGCAGGTCCTGGTTGGTGGCGGCGATGACCCGGATGTTGACGTCCACCACCTTCTGCGACCCCACCCGCACCACCTGGCGCTCCTGCAGCACCCGGAGCAGCTTGGCCTGGAGCAGCGGCGGCATGTCGGCGATCTCGTCCAGGAACACCGTGCCGTGGTTGGCCTGCTCGAACAGACCGGTCTTGCCCTCCCTCAGCGCCCCGGTGAAGGCTCCGCCCTCGTAGCCGAACAGTTCGCTCTCCAGCAGGTTCTCCGGCACCGCCGCGCAGTTCACCGCCACGAACGCCTGCCTGCTCCGGCTTGACGCCTGGTGGATGGACTGGGCCAGCAGTTCCTTGCCGGTGCCGCTCTCGCCGGTGATCAGCACGGTGAAGTCCGACCCGGCGATGCGCTTGGCCAGGTCCACGCACTGGAGCATGCGCGGAGACCGGGTCAGGACGTCGGCGAACCGGTAGCGGGCGGTGTGCCCCTTCTCCCGCAGCTTGCGGCTGAGGTTCTGCTCCAGTTGCCGGATGTAGGTGACTTCCTGGAAGTTGAAGAAGCTGCCGGCGGGCTCCCCGAAGTGCCGGATGGCCTGCCGGGTGACCACCAGGGAGCGGCCCTTGTGCTCCACGATCCACTCCTGGCCGTTCTTGCGGGTGAGCACCTCCTGGATGTGCGGGCCCAGGACCGCCACCGGCGACCCGGTGAGGTCGCCCTGGAGGTCCAGCATGCCGGCCAGGGCGTGGTTGTGCAGGGCGATCCGGCCTTCGGTGTTCACCAGCAGGATGCCTTCGTGGGACAGGTTGATCACCGTGTCCAGTTCGGCGTTCTTGAGGTAGAGCTCCTTGTACTGGTGGTTGACCCCGGCGTCCAGGGTGACGATGGACTCGGAATAGCGCACCAGGCGCCGGTCCACCGCCGGATCGGCGATGCCCAGGCGGTTGATGATCTCGATGAAGGTGGAGATGTCGATGCAGCGGTGGCCCACGTCGATCACCGTGGGGATGGTGGCGGGGACCTTGTCCCGCTCGCCGGGGGTGATGGCGATGCGGATGTCCGCGCAGTCCAGGCCTTCCTGGAAGGGCACGAACTGGAGATGGTCGATCTTCAGCTGCTGGAGCAGGGCCACGGTCTCCAGGGTGGTTTCGGGGTGGTCGTTGACCACCAGGACCCGGGTGCCGGGCGGGATGGCGAAGATGCGATAGACGTCCTGCTCCCTCAGGGTGCGGCGGACCACCAGAACCCGCCTGGGGTTGGCCACGTGGCCCTGGAGCAGCGGGATCTTGGCGCCGAGCATGACCAGCACGAGGTCGTCGTCGATCGGGTCGCCGGGCGGCAGGGTGTCGAGGGGGTAGTGGTGGATCTGGGCCTGGTCGGCCAGCACTTCCTCCAGGTTGCGGCGGAGGGCCTCCGCCAGCCGGGTGCGGCTGTTGTCGGTCACCACTGCGATGCTTCTCATGACCTTATCTTATTGGAATATGCCTCCTTTACAGCGGCTTCCATTGCGCTGAAACTTCCAGCATGTTCACCCATCGTCCTGCCGTCCTGGCTGTACTCCTGGCCGCCCTCGGCTGCGCGCCGAACCGGGTCGTCGTACTGGCGGATGACGAGGTGCCCCTGGCCGCGCCGCTGGAGGCGGGCATGGACAGCGACTACACGGGCCCGGAGCGGGGCGATCCGCCCACCCGGGTGGTGCGCCTGAACTACGCCGAAGGCCCCGTTTCCCGGCAGCCCGCGGGTCTGGACGACTGGGCCCCGGCCCTGGTCAACCTGCCCCTGGCCGCCGGCGACAGCCTCTGGGTCGGCCCCGGCGGCATCGCCGAGCTGCACGCCGGAGCCACCGACCTGCGCCTGGCCCAGGGCTCCGGCCTGGACGTCCTGCGCCTGGACAGCCGCGCGCTGCAGCTGGGCCTGCCCAGGGGCACCATGGAACTGCGGCTGCCGCCGGGCTGGGACATGGATTCCGTGGAGGTGGACACCCCCACCGGAGCCGTGCTCCTGGACCACCCCGGGATCTACCGGGTGGATGTGGACCCGGGCGGCGCGGCCGACCAGGTCACCGTGCGCTCCGGCCAGGCCGAGGTGACCGCGGCGGGGACCACGGTCCCGGTCAATCCCGGCAACACCCTGGACCTTTCCGGGGGCGATCAGCCGAGCTACGACGTGGGCGAGGCGCGGACCCCGGACGGGTTCGACCGGTGGTGCGCCGTGCGGGAACGGCGGGAGGACGCCTCCGAGAGCGCGATCTACGTGGGCCGGGACATGACCGGCTACGAGGACCTGGACGGCCACGGCGACTGGCGGATGGACAAGACCTACGGCACCGTCTGGGCGCCCCGGGTCGCCGCCGACTGGGCGCCCTACCGGGACGGCCGCTGGGCCTGGAGCGAACCCTACGGCTGGACCTGGGTGGACGCCGCCCCCTGGGGGTTCGCCCCTTCCCACTACGGCCGCTGGGCCCAGGCCGACCATGCCTGGGTCTGGGTGCCCCACGCCGAGGGCATGCGCATGTCCAAGCCGGTCTACGCCCCCGCCCTGGTGGCCTTCGTGGGCGGCCCCGGATTGCACGGCGCCGCCCCTGCGGGGGCCGGAGTGGCCTGGTTCCCGCTGGGTCCCCGCGAGCCGTACCTGCCCGCCTACGTTGCCTCCCGGGCCTACGTGCAGGCCCTCAACGCCGGCAGCCTGGCGCCCGGCGCCTCGGCCTTCAATGCCTCCGCCGGCCATGTGAACCAGGGCATCCAGGGGGCCGTGACGGTGGTGCCGCAGAGCGTGTTCCTGGGCTCCGGTCCGGTGGCCGCCGCGGCGCTCGCCGTGCACGGTCCGGCCCTGGCCCAGGGTCTGCGGGTGGGCAGCGCGCCCGCCCTGGTGCCGCGGCGGGAGAGCGTCCTGGCCGCGCTTCCGGGGGCCGCCCCCGCCAGCCGTCCGCCGGTGTCCTTCCAGGCCCGGCCGCTGATGGTGCGGGACCGGCTGCCCCTGGCTGCGGTTCCCTTCGAGGCCCGGCAGCAGGCCCTGGCCGCCGGCCGCGGCCGGCCCCTGGCCGCGCCGGCGGTGAACGGGCTGCGGCAGCGGGATCCGGCCGCCCGGGCCATCCCGGCGCGCCTGGCCACGGCCCCCGGCTCCGGCGGCAACATGCGTCCGGCCCGGCCGGGCCCCGGTGCCAGCCCGTCCATGGAACCCAGGCCCTTCGCCGCGCCGTCCTCCGCGCCCTTCCGTCCCGGCATGGCCATCCAGTCGCTCAGCCCCCCGCCCCAGGCCGGGCAGCCCCGGCCCGTGAATCCGGGGCAGCAGGGCCGGCCGGGGAATCCGGGCCAGCAGGGGCGGCCCATGAACCCGGGCCAGCAGGGCCGGCCCATGAATCCGGGCCAGCAAGGCCGTCCCATGAATCCGGGCCAGCAAGGCCGTCCCATGAATCCGGGCCAGCAAGGCCGTCCCGTGAATCCGGGCCAGCAGGGCAACCGGCCTCCAGGGGCCGGCCCCCAGGGCGAGCCGAACCGGCCTCAGGTCCAGCGCCGGGCCGCGCCGGCCCGGCGGGGCAAGGGCGGCGGCCAGGGCCAATCGAAACGCAAGTCCCCATGACAGGCGGACCTGTCACGGGATGACCAGCTCGATCAGGAAGGGTCCACGCTGACGGTTCGCCTGGGTGAAGAGCGTCGCGAAGCGCTCCATGGTTTCAGCGCGTGCGGCCTCGACCCCGAAACCGTTGGTGATCTTCACCCAGTCGAGATCGGGGTTGCCCAGGCTCAGCATGTCGAGGGCGGTACGGCCCGGATGCGCGCCCACATTGGCCAGCTCACCGAGCAGGATCGCGTATTTCCGGTTGGAGAGGATGACGGTCGTGACGTCCAGGGACTCGCGGGCCTGGGTCCAGAGGGCCTGCACGGTATAAAGGGCCGAACCGTCCGCCTGCAGCGTCACCACGCGCCGGCCAGGCACCGCCACAGCGGCTCCCGTCGCCATGGGCAGCCCATCGCCGATGGCGCCGCCGGTGAGGGCCAGCCAATCGTGCGGCGCCGCCGAGTGGGTGGCGCCGTAGAAAAAGCGGCCGAAACTGACGCTTTCATCCACCACCACGGCGTCATCCGGCAGCAGTGCGTTCAAGGTCTGGGCCACGGCCTCCGACGTCACGGCCCCCCGGGCCGGCTGGGGGGCGGCGGCAGGAGCCGGAGGGGCGGCTTCGGGTGCTTCGAGCGCGTTCCCGAGGCGTTCCAGGAAGTCCCTGAGATCCTGGTCGGGGCGCGCCAGCGCATGAATGTGCGAGTCCGCGGGCTCCGGCCTCTGCGGCTTGCCGGGATGGGCGAAGAAGGTGACGGGCCGGGTTCCTCCAACCAGGATCAGGTGCTTGATCCCCTTGAGCATGGCCATGGACTGCTCGAGGAGAAAGGAGAGCCTGGTGACCGGGAAGCGCCCCCGTCCGCGCTCCACCCGCGGCGCCGCGTAGGGCGCGAAGATCTTCGCGCCGGTGGCCGCGCCGATGCGGGCGGCGATGGCCAGATCCGCGGCACGCAAAGCCCCGGGGCCGAGGAGAAGGGCACAGGGCTCGCCCGAGCGCAACAACCCCGCTGCCATGGTGATCGCGGCTTCATCAACCCGGGGTGGCGCCGGAACCCCGAGCGGGTCAGCCACCACGCCGCCAGCACTCCAGCAAACATCGGAAGGAAGGATCAGGGTTGCGATGCCTCCCGGGGCGGTGAGCGACGCCTGGACGGCCTCGGCCGCATCGGCGCCGATGCTGCCCGATGCCGTGACGGTCCGCGTCCAGACGGAAACAGGGCGGGCCCACCCTTCCGTATCGGCCGCCAGCGGGGGATCCAGCGGACGGTGGTACGTGGCCTGGTCACCGACGATATTGAGGATGGGCGTGTGGGCGCGGCGCGCATTGTGGAGATTGGCCAGGCCATTGGCCAGGCCGGGACCGCAATGGAGCAGCGTCGCGGCCGGCTTGCCCGCCATGCGCCCATACCCGTCAGCCGCGCCGGTCACGACCCCCTCGAACAGGCCCAGCACGCAGCCCATGTCGGCGAACTGGTCCAGGGCCGCCACAAAGTGCATCTCGCTCGTGCCCGGATTGGCGAAGCAAGTGTCGACGCCAGCCCGCAGCAAGGTCTGCACAAGAGCCTGGGCGCCGCTCACGATCGTAGGGTCCAGGCTGTTCATCTAGCGCGCCTGGACTACCGACTGCCCCACCTTGAGGGTGGCCCGGTCACCGGTCACCTTCAGGATGGATGACTCGTCACCCACATCGGTCACCTGCATCTGGGTGAGCACCCGGCGCTCGCCGTGGATCAGCTTGCCGGTCACCGGGTGCACCACGTCCGGCCCCTGCTCCACCAACTGGAAGGCGGCGCCCTTCTCCAGCCGCTGCCTGCTGCCCAGGTCCACCAGGGCCTCCCGGTCGGAGATCACCTTGATCACGTATCCGGTCAAGGGGAACCGGGCCGCGGTCTCCTTGTCCAGGTTGACGGCGAGGTCGTCCAGCAGCAGCTCGTAGGAATGGTATTCCTTGGGATCCGTGGAGGAGGCATGGAGCAGGAACGACTCGCGGATCGAGCCGTCCTCG
>Ga0302320_10013427_pt1 | contig 17123 bp, 16 predicted proteins | sample Bog_T0_3_FD_202130 | JGI IMG/M metagenome (GOLD analysis project Ga0302320, IMG submission 202130) | Peat permafrost microbial communities from Stordalen Mire near Abisko, Sweden - Bog_T0_3 | ecosystem: Environmental > Terrestrial > Soil > Wetlands > Peat | place: Sweden: Abisko, Stordalen Mire... | reverse complement strand
TGAGGCCGGATGGGGATCGAGCCGAATCTGCACGCGGGCGACAGCGATAAGCTTGCACTAATGCCTGTTCGCTTTCTATTGTGCTTCGTCGCCTGCCTGCCCACAATCGCGGCCGGGAGCTTGGCCGCACAAGGCACTTTACATCGCCCCACTGCTGAAACCGCCGATAGGGATTCAAGCGGCAATCTCAAAACCGAGGATCCCAATTCCAAAGCCAATCTCCGCATCCATGGAACCGTCGCCGCCGCCAATGGCGCAATTCCCGAACAACTCGTTGAAATCCGCGCCGTGTGCCCCACCTTTGAGCGAACAATGGCAATCGCCGATTCCAAAGGAAAATTCAACTTCAGCTTCGAACCCGGCCGGCTCGCCGATATCGCTCTAACAAAGGACTGTGTTCTCCTCGCATCATTGGACGGTTTTCGCTCGGAACGCGTAGGCCTCAGGGCCGGCACGCTGGCGCTCGAACCAATAGCACGCGATTCCACCGGTCTCACTCGCGCTACTGGCCAGCAAGCAAGTGCCGCGCAGAAAAAGCTCTATGACAAGGCCGCAGATAAGGCGGCCAAACAGGATTGGAAAGGCGCCATCGCCACACTGCAGGAACTGGTTTCAGCTAACCCCGGCTATAGTTCCGCCTGGCTCAATCTCGGCATCCTGCAAGAGATGCAAAACGATCCTACCGGCGCTGAAAAATCATATTTAGAATCCGCCCGCGGCGATGCAAAGTTTGCTCCGCCGTTGGTTCGCGCGGCGGCGCTTGAGGTACAAAAAGGGAACATGCCGGCGGCGCTCGCTCATTCGCAAAGCGCCATTGACATCAATCCGCTTGCCTTTCCAAACGCCTACGCGCTGAACGCCATCGCCAACATAACCTTGCAAAATATCAGCGGCGCGGAAAAGAACGCGCGCGCCGGTCTGCTGCTCGACACCAATCATCAATACCCGGAATTGGAATACGCTCTCGGCTTGGTTCTGTATGTGAAGGACGATCGCCCAGGGGCCGAAGAACATTTCCAAAAATATCTGGCTGCATCGCCCAGCGGCCCGCACGCCGTTGCCGCGAGAAATCAACTAGCGCAAATGGCCGAAGCAGATGCGGCTGTCAAGCGGTTAGCTGCGGGCGGCAGTGCTGAGCCCACCAAGATCGTCTTAACCAGCGACGCAAATCCGCCCATGGCTGTCTTGCGAAACCGGAACGCGCCTCTGCTCGCGAAAATGTCTTCCTACACCTGCCTCGAAAGCATCTCCGCTACTAAAATCGATGTGCGCGGCAAGCCTCTCCAGTCAGACACCCTGCGCGTCGATATCGCCGTATCCGAGGGCAAGGAGGTTTACGGCCAAGCTGACGGCAAACGCCTGGCGGAGGCCACCGACCTGCTCGGCTACAGTTTCAGCACCACTGGGTTGTTTAAGTCGATCGCGCCCGCTTTACTCGCGGAAAATCAGGTTGCCATTGAGCCCGCCGGTGAGTTCCTCGCGAGCGCCGAACCGGTGCTGCGCTACAATTTTCATTCTTTGTTAGGCACCAGCCCCTGGACCATCGCTCACGGCAAAGAATCGGGAAGCGCGGCGGAGGAAGGTTGGCTCCTGGTCGACAAAAAGAGCGTGGTGCTACGGCGGGTCTTCGTGAAGGCGGCCAGCCTTCCTAACAACCTAAGGCTGGTCAGTCTGAGCGCACTGATCGACTACGAACCCGAAACCCTGGCCGGCCGCCGCGTTCTTCTTCCCACCCTCGCTAAGGTTGAGGTCGCCGAGCGTTCCGGCATTAAACGCGTAAGCGTCATCTCTTTTGACCACTGCCGCGCCTTCACGGCCGACTCCACCGTCTCGTTCACCGAGGCGACTTACGAAACGCAAAATGCTCAGAAGGCCGGCCCTCGTCATCTGCCCGATGGCATTGACGTTATCGTTTCACTCAACTCCCCACTCAATCCCACCATTGCCGATGAGAACGACATCATTACCGCCGCCGTCGCGGAGCCTGTTCTTTGGAAGGGCCAGGAACTCATTGCCAAAGACGCCATCGTAGAAGGCCACGTGCGCCCTAAGCGCGGAGAGAACTCAGTCGTTATCCAAATCGACCGCGTGCTTGCAAAATTTGGCTGGACGCCCTTTTACGCGCAACTGAGGTCATTCGAACCAAGCGGCCAAGCGGAGATTCAACCGGGCGCGTTCGAGATTCCCGGTGTGGCTAGCGTAGCATTCACAACCCAAACCGCCGGGTTGCCCGCTGGAACTCGATTAGTTTGGAGGACCGAACCACTCTTCGTCGCACCGGAAGGCGCACAAACGCCTCAATTGAACACCTCGATGGGTTTAAAGTAGACCTACTAGTACTTAGTTGACCGAAATCCTCGGAATCAACTACACTCAACAAGTCATGCCCATACGCCGCCTTCATCAAGCAATCATCTTCACCCTATTTCTCTTCTCCGTCTTATTCATGCTCCCCCAAAAGGGGAAAGCTGAAATAGTCCGCACCGGATACACCACCATCGTTGCGTCAAATAGCGCCAAATGCCTCGATATTACGGGTGGCTCTACCGCCGCGGGCGCCACCGCCATTCAATGGCATTGCGACGGCGGAACGAACGAACAATGGACTGTACAACTCTATAACGGCTACTTCCGCATCATTGTGGAACGAAGCGGCGATTGCCTGGTGGTTTCCGGCGCAAGCACCGCGGCAGGCGCACCGCTCGTGCAGGAGCCATGCTCCGGGGTGAATAGCGAATTGTGGTCGTTCGTGCCGAACGGAGTCAATTATCAGATCGTATCGAAAAGCAGCGGGCAGTGTGCCAGCATCGGCGGCGACAGTAATGCCGATGGTGCAGCCGTGCTCCAGTGGCCTTGCACCACCGTGTCCAATTTTCTCTGGACTTTTTCTTCGGGCCTTATCACTTCCTCTTCGCTCAACGTGCTGCAGGCCGCGCACAGCGGACAATGCCTGAACGTGAGCAACGGCAGCAAAGCCGTAGGCGACCAAATCATCCAGTGGCCGTGCGCCGGCAGCGCCAACGAGCAATGGAAAATCATTCCTTCCGCCAATTACTACGAGCTGGCGGCGAATAATAGCGGCCTCTGCCTGTCCGATAACGGCAGCGTCACTTCCGGCGCGAATATCGTCCAGGAAACGTGTAGCGCTGCGGCAACCGGCGGCCTGTGGACTCTCAAGCCTATCGGCGGCTCCTATGAACTGCTTGCTGAAAACAGCGGCTTATGCCTCACTGTCTCAGGCGCAAGCCAAACCGCTGACGCCAATATCGTGCAGACCGCCTGCACCGGCGCTCTGAACCAACTCTGGAGTCTCTCATCCGCCACTATTCCCTCCAGTTGGACCGGCGTGACGGCTCTCCCTGTCGACCCCATCGCCGTGGCCAATCTGCCCGATGGCAACCTCGTCATGTGGTCGTCCAACGCGACTTATACATATGGAGGTGACATTGGCGACAGTCCCAATGGCCAGACCTACACGGCGGTCTTCAATCCTTCTGCCCTCACCGCCAGCGAGATTTTAGTAACCAACACCGGCGACGATATGTTCTGTCCGGGAACCGCCAATCTCTTTAACGGTGATGTTTTAGTGAACGGCGGCGACAGCAGCCCCAAAACCAGCCTGTACAATCCCTCAACTGGTCTTTGGACCTCGGACGCTCTCATGAACATTCCGCGCGGCTACGAAGCCGACACGGTACTCACCAATGGCTCTGTCATGACATTCGGCGGTTCCTGGAGTGGCGGCCAAGGCGGCAAGACCGCGGAGGTGTGGACGGCGGGCAGCGGCTGGACCATCTTGTCGGGTGTTCCCGAAACAACCATCATTGGCCCCGACCCGCAGGGCGTCTACCGTGGCGATAATCACCTGTGGCTCTTCTCGGCCCCCAACGGCGATGTCTTTCACGCGGGGCCTAGCGCCCAGATGCATTGGATCACCACTACTGGCGCCGGCACGATCACCTCCGCCGGCAACCGTGCCGACGACCCTTACGCCATCAATGGCAACGCCGTGCTCTATGATGTAGGTCTCATCATGAAAACCGGCGGCGCTCAGGCATACCAGGACGCCAACGCCGAAGCGAATACCTACCTCATCAACATTAACGGCGGAGTCGGTGGAGTCACTGTGAATAGGCTCGCTCCCATGGCTTACCCGCGCGCCTTTGCCAACGGAGTGGTCTTGCCCAATGGCCAAGTGGTCATTATCGGCGGACAAACCTACCCCGTACCCTTCTCCGACGCAACGGCCATTCTCACTCCCGAGATCTGGGACCCTCTCACTCAAGTCTTCCGCCAGATGACTCCCATGCAAACGCCACGCGTCTATCACAGTACCGGTATTTTGCTGCCGGATGGCAGAGTATACGAAGGTGGCGGGGGGCAATGTGGCGATGGGTGCTCGGCTAACCATTTCAACACCGAGATCCTCACTCCGCCCTATCTCCTGAACGCGAACGGCACGGCCGCTACCAGGCCTGTTATCTCGTCCGCCCCCACCTCCGCTGTTTTAGGAGGTACGCTGGCAGTCAGCACCTCCTCGCCCGTCGTCTCCTTTGTCCTGATGCGCCTGTCGTCGGTGACTCACACTGTGAACAACGATCAACGGCGCATTCCCTTGCAAATGCAATCCACTGCCGGCAACGCCTACACTCTCGCGATTCCCTCCAATCCCGGAATTGTGTTGCCCGGCTATTACTGGTTGTTTGCGTTGAATGCCCAGGGGGTGCCGAGTGTGGCGTCTGTTGTTCTTATCAGCTAGTTTTGCGGCGGCTCTCCTGCTGGCTCAGTCTTCCGAGATTCGCCGCGGAGACGCGCTCTTTCACGGCAACGAGTCCCTCACCGGGAGGGTTCGCGGGCACGACGAAACCCTTCCTCCCGACGCCGTGCGCTGCGCTAATTGCCACGACGCTGTTAACGGAGGCCGCCTCACTCGCGTTGCCGCGCCTCACCTCGACCGCTCGCTGCTTCTCGAACCTAAACAACGCCGCGGAGGTCCGCCGTCTCGCTATGATCAGTCTGCCTTTTGCAAGCTGCTTCGTACCGGCGTAGACCCGGCCTCCGTCGTCGTCGCCCGGGAAATGCCTGTGTACGATGTCGACGAAACGGCGTGCGTTAGTCTCTGGAGTTTCCTCATCGGCAAGGAGTCAGCCAATGCCAAGCACTGAGGCGTTTTCGCGCCGCTCATTCATGCAATCCGTGCTCGCTGCCGCGCCTATCATCCGCGGCCATGGCAAAATCAATCCGCCCGTCTCGGTACCCGATCTCGCGCTCGTGCGCTACGACGGCGCGTCTACAAAACTGCTGCCGTTGGTGAATGGCCATGCCACAGCCATCCAGCTCATGTTCACGTCTTGCATGACCACTTGCCCTATCCAAGCCGCCATCTTCGACAAAGTACAGACCATGCTTCCACGCATGACGGAACGCGGCATTCAGTTGTTGTCGCTCAGCATCGATCCCGAAGACGATACTCCGGCCGCCTTGGCCGCGTGGCGGCTGCGTTTCCATGCGGGCCCGAATTGGATTGCCGCCGCGCCCTCTCTCGCGGACGTGCCGCGCCTTCAGGATTTCTTCGGCAAGGGTGGAGATTCTTCCGATCACTCCACTCAAGTGCATATCATTGACCGCCGTGGCAATCTGGTCTGGCGCACCTTCGAACTGCCTACTCCCCTGGAAGTCGCCAACATCCTCCAGAAGATTTGACCTCTACGCCCCTTGCACTTTTCGGTCTTTCCCCCGCCAGAACGTATCGCGAATTTCGCGCTTCAAAATTTTCCCCGTACCCGTCTTCGGTAATTGCTGTTCCGAGAAATTAATAACCCGCGGCGTCTTAAACTTCGCCAGCCGCTGCTCCAGAAACACGAGCAATTCCTCGCTGGTCAATCCTTCGCCCGGTTTCAGCACAACCGTAGCTACCGGTATCTCGCCCCACTTCTCATCCGGCGCGCCCACCACCGCACACTCGAACACCGCCGGGTGCGCGAAAATCGCCTTCTCCACTTCTATCGAAGAAATATTCTCACCTCCGCTGATAATAATGTCCTTCTTGCGGTCCACAATGTGAACATAAGTCTCTTCATCCCACACCGCCATATCGCCCGTGTGAAACCAGGCATCCGTCATCACCGCCTCGGTCGCCTTCGTCTCCTTGAAATATCCATCCATCACGTTGTCCGAGCGCACAATAATTTCGCCCATCGTTTCGCCGTCGCGCGGCACGTCCTTGCCGTTCGCATCCACTACCCGCATTTCCACTCCCAGCCCCGGCCAACCGGCCATCGCCACATGGAACATCCGGTCTTTCTCGTCCTGATATTCCACCGTGCCTTTGCGCCGCGAGGTCGAAACCATCGGACTCGTCTCCGTCAACCCATAACCTACCAGCACCCGGCACTTGAAAGCTTTCTCCAAACGCTCCATCAACTCAGGCGACGAAGCCGCGCCGCCCATCATAATCTCCTTCAGGCTCGATAAGTCATATTCGCCCAAGTCCGGCGAATTCAACAGCGCGTTCCCCATCACCGGCACCATGCCCATATGCGTCGCCCGCTCCTGTTGAATCAGCCGCAGCACAAACGTCGGCTCGAAACGCCGCACCATCACCTGCTTATTGCCATACATCGCCGCGATTTGTGCCGCGCCCCAGCCATTCGCATGAAACAGCGGAATCGTATGCAGCGCCACATCGCCGTCCTCATGCAGCCAGCTCGCCCCGCCATTCAGCGCATGCAAATAAAGGGTCCGGTGCGAAAGCATTACGCCCTTTGGCGTGCCCGTGCTGCCGCTGGTGTAAAACAATTCGGCAATTTCGTTCTCGTCGAAATCGGTCCAATCGGGCCGCTCAATCCGGCCCTTCTCAAGCAGCTCCTCGTAGGTCAGGTTCGCTTGCGGAACGGCAGCGTCCGTCGTCACATAAGTTTTGATATCCGGGCATGCCTTGTGAAAAGCATCCACCAACGGCGCAAAATCGTTCTCAAAAATCAGCACGCTTGCCCCGGAATGATTCAATATCTGAATCAGCTCCGCCGGCGTCAAGCGTACGTTCAGCGGCATCACAATAGCGCGGATCAGGGCCGGCCCGTAATAGCCTTCTAAAAGCTGATTGGTATTGAAACTCAGATACGCCACGCGGTCGCCGGGCTTGATTCCCAGCGCCAGCAGTCCCGCCGCCAGCCGCTCACAGCGCTCGCCATATTGCGCGTACGTGTAGCGCCGCTCGCCGGAAACGACGGCCTCCTTCTTGCCGTAAAGATCCACGCCCCGATAGAGGCAACGAATGGGTGTTAGCGGAAGATACATGTTTTTCCAACCTATATAACGTAGCGTTCACGGCTCAATAAGCGGCCGGCAATCTTCCGGCGCAGCGCCACCGCGTCTACCGGATCATATCCCGCCAGCCGCCTGAGCACCATTGCGTTCTGGTGCAAACTCTCACCCTCCGAACAAGCGCCCAGCACATTGCGCGCCGCTTGTTCCACGCGCCCCATGGCATCGCGCAGAAACACCGCGCACATCTCGCCGGCAATGCTCGCTTTGCCCGCCGCCACCGCCTTGCGCGTCCGCAGCAGTGCCGATTCCATGGCGAATGTTTCCATCACAATATCCGCAATATTCATCATCACTTCTTGCTGACTTCCGAGCGCTGCTTGGAACTTCTGCAAGGCCAGTCCCAACGTCAACAGTGCAATCTTTTTCGCGTTTTGCACGAGGCGCATTTCTTCATCGCTCTCCCGCGACCCGATTGTCCCGCCCTGGATATCCTTGAGCAGCGCCATCGCCGCCGGCAGCAACGCTAATTGCCCGCGCGCCGCGCGCTTCGCCAGCATGCCCGTTATCAACAGCCGGTTGATCTCGTTCGTCCCTTCGAAGATCCGGTTAATGCGGGAATCGCGATAAGCGCGCTCTACTGCGTAATCCTGATGGAACCCATAGCCGCCATGAATCTGCACGCCCTCGTCCGCCGCGTAATCGAGCACCTCAGAACCGTAGACTTTGATCATCGAGCATTCAACCGCGAACTCTTCCACCGCCTTCAACATCGTTTGCGGCGCATCCGGATTGCTCCACGAAAAATCTCCCAAACGGTTCTGAATGTTCCCCACCACGCGCCAAGCCATCGCATCCGCCGCATAAATGCGAATCGCCATCTCGGCCAGCTTATGTTGAATCGCTCCGAAATCGGCGATCGTCGAGCCAAACGCTTTTCTATCTTTGGCGTATTTCAAGCAAATCGCCAGAATCCGCTTGGCGCCCGCCGCCGTCAGCGCGCCCAGCTTCAAACGCCCCACATTCAAAATGTTGAACGCGATGATATGCCCGCGCCCGATCTCGCCGAGCACGTTCTCCACCGGCACTTTCACATTTTCAAAATAGACCGCCGTCGTGGAGCTGCCCTTGATGCCCATTTTGGCTTCTTCCTTGCCGCTGGTCACGCAGCCAAAAGCACGCTCGACAATAAACGCCGTGAATTTCTCGCCGCCGATTTTCGCGAACACGATAAACACATCCGCCGCGCCGCCATTGGTAATCCACATCTTCTGGCCGTTCAGCACATAGTGCGTGCCGTCGGCACTCAAATCCGCGCGTGTCCGTGCCGCTTGCGCGTCAGATCCCGCATGCGGCTCCGTTAGCGCATAGGCTGCCAACAACTCCACCTTCGCCAACCGCGGCAAATACTTTTCCTTCTGCGCTTCCGTGCCGAAATACAAAATCGGCAGCGTGCCAATCCCCGTATGCGCCCCATGCCAGCCGCCATACGAAGGGTCTTTCCCCAACTGCTCCGCCGCCACCAGCGCCGACGCCAGGTCCAACTCCATGCCGCCGAATTTCTCCGGAATTGCAATCGCCGTCAGTCCCAACTCCGCCGATTTGCGCAGAATCTTCAGCGCGAGCCCCGGCTCCATATGCACAATGCCTTCCAAATTAGGCTGTACTTCCAGATTGAAAAATTCTTCGGCCGTTTTACCGATCGCCAGATGTTCTTCGCTCAAATCTTCCAGCGTGAAAATCTGGCTGGGCGCCGTTTCCTCTATCAGGAACGCGCCGCCGCTTGTCGTCAAGAGAACTGCTTCGGCGGTTGCCATCGTTGTCTCCTGCCTTTCTCGCCTACTCGGGCGCTACTAAGATTCCCGCGAACCGCGTCCGCAACGCGTCCGGTATCGGAATCGCGCGCTGCGTCTGCCGGTCCATGCACACCATCACAATCGCACCCGTGGCCGCCGCCTCGCCTTCTTTTCTAACCGTGAATTCCAGCCGCAACGACGACCTGCCGAGCTTTGTCAAGCATACTGCAACCTCAATCAAATCGTCGTGCCGCAGCGCCCCTTTGATATCGCACTCCGCATGCACCCGCGGAAAATTGAATGTGCCTTTGTCGTAATGAATGCCAAACGTGCGGAACAACTCCGTCTCCGCCGCTTCAAAAAATCGAAACAGCGCCGTGTAGTGTATGCGCCCGCTCGCGTCGGTATCCACAAAGCGAATGCGTGTCTCGTAGCGAAACGGTTCAGCCATCTCAATCTAGGTTAGACTGGCCGTATGGCGCTCGTCATTGACGACATTTTCCTCCCCGCCACTCTCTCGGCGCCGCCGATGACCGATGATGAGTTCGCCGTCTTCTGCGCCGAACAACCCGATCTCTCCTTTGAAATGACGGCGGAAGGCGAACTTCTGGTTATGGCCCCCACTAGCCCGATGACAGGCGACCGCAATTCTGAACTTGGCTACCAGCTTCGCACCTGGGCCAAGAAAGACGGCCGGGGCAGGACTTACGATTCGTCCACTGGCTTTGTGCTCCCCAACGGCGCGCGGCGCTCGCCGGATGCTTCCTGGATTCTAAAATCCCGCATTGCCCAACTCACCAAAGCTCAGCGGGAAGGCGCTTGGCATCTCTGCCCCGATTTCGTAATCGAACTGCGCTCGCCGTCAGACCGGCTCGGCGTTCTGAAGAAAAAGATGCAGGAGTACTTCACCAACAGCGCTCAACTCGGTTGGCTCATCGACCCCCTCCATCATTCGGTCACCATCTATCGCCCAAACCGCGAGCCCGAAACCCGCACCGGCATAGACTCAATCCTTGGCGAACCTCCAGTGGATGGTTTTGTCCTCGATCTTGCCGAGGTCTGGAATCCACTCGGCGAGTAGACGCGGAAAAATGGGGGCACCCCAGCGGCTCGGCCTCTTTCAGAACCCGGCTCGCGGCGTGCCCCCTTCTCTACCTGGAGTAATTTACGCAACCTTCTTAATGGGGAACTTCAGAAGACTCTTTAGTTTCGCCTTTGCTTTGGCATCCTGCTCGGCGTCCTCTTCAATCGCGTACGGCGTAATCACCGCCAGCGGCGCCTTTTCATACCGTCCCTTGCCGTTAAAATACTCATCAACCGGATACAGCGCGTGCGGTTCCAGCTCACGAAATACCTTCCCCAATTTCTGTTCTATCCGATATATTTCGTGAAAAAAAGACCCGCGATCAGTGTCCATTCTTACGCAACATAGCTTCCAATCGGCGCCCAATAAATAATGATATCGGAATATTCTGTGCTCTCTCAGCGACAGACTTCGCCGGCTCACCAGGCAGAAATCGGCGATATATTCTTCGTCCTTTAAGCCCCAGACCGATCGTCTGTTCGGGTTTCCAGGGTTCGTTTCCAGGGAGACGCGGCTTACATGCTTCTCCTTTGATACACAATGGCGGAATCTTTCGTAACACGCTCGAAAGATTGCCCGAAACACGCAATTGCAAGGGGTTGACGCCCCGGCTCTTCCGGGCCGTAAGCCCAAGCCGTAACAAAAAGTGCAAGACTGCTGCGCGAGAGCCAGAGTTTCAGAACGGGTCCACTCCATTTTGTTCTTTTTGGCCTCGGAATTATTATCGTTTCTAAAGCTTGTATTTGGCATCGCTTTATGATCAGACGATACCTTAGTTCTGGTACTTTTACAAAGAATAGGCGTGAACTTTTTTCAAATTAAATGAGAATTATGGAGTACGTTTTGCACTATCTTGCAGAAACAAAGGAGATAGAATCGCGTAATATTTTTGTCCTAAGGTGGTAAACTTTGAGTGAGTTTAGGGCAAAAAGGCGAACCCTATTTCACAGTGGAATCATTATTGGGCCCGACCAGTCTGGACCAAACCAGGGTCACGTTCGAGGTTCTTCGCGCGCGGCTCATTCAGCGCGTGAAACTGCGCATTAACAATGGAGAATTCACCGAACGCGGCTTGGCCCGCATTCTGGGTATCTCTCAATCGCAGACGCATAACGTTCTGAAGGGTGCGCGCACGTTGCGCATGCAACTGGCCGACCGGATTCTAACGAGATTGGGGCTTTCGGCTATGGACTTACTAACTGATGGCGAGCTTGAAGCGGCCCTCCGGCTGAAAATGGCCGAGTGGGACAAGGAAATCGCCGCCGGATTGAAAAAAGATTCAGCAGAGGCGGATCTAGGATTGGCGGACTTGTTCCCCGTCAAGCGGCCCGCGGCGCGCAGCGCCAGCCGCAAAGGCTTAGAAGACCGCAAAGCCGGCTAACCGAAGGTCACTCCGCTTCCACCGGTGCCGTCAGTACTTCTTCCGCCGGTCCGGCATCGGCCGTTCTCACCAGCAGCCGAATCCCTTCCCCCATATTCAGGTGCGGCCGCTGCCCTCCGCAATCGTCATGGCTCAACATGCAATCGATGCCGAACGCTTCGAGCGCCGCCTTCGCGATATCCGCCTCCGATTCGCTCAAAAATGTCCGAATGGCCAGCAGATCTTCGTTGGTGGAGCCGGTATCAAAGCTCATGGCCGCTTCACCTCCTGCTTACCAGCATAAGCCTCGCCAGCGGCTATTTCTTCTTCGCCACCACATCGTGCCCGTTTTGATGCAGCGTCACCTGCGTCGCCTTCCCCGCGCCGTCTTTGGCAAACTCCAACTGCGCATCCACCACCTTCAAAAAGAAGAACGTGGGGCCTTCCGGGTAAATCTCGAACTTTGGCTGGCCCGTTAGCTGAGTCGAGAGCTGGCTCCCTTCCAGTGTCACTGCCAAATCCACTCCCGGCGCGAGCGAATACACTCCCACCAGCGCGCTCAATTCTTCCGGCTTCAGGGCAATCGCCTTGCGTTCCGACGTCAGCTCTACCTTGCCGCCGAATTCCACGGTCGCCGCTTTATTCGCAATCTCGCCCGGCGCATTGCCGTTCAAATTCGCCAAGGCGATCACCGCCATCTGGTCGTCCGGATAATAGGCCAACTCAGTATTGAATCCTTCAATCCCGCCGCCGTGATCGATCTTCTTATGCCCGTCCGCCGTCGAAATGAAAAGTCCGAAGCCATACTCGCTCTTAAACGGCGTCGTCATCTTCTTCAACGATTCGGCGTTCAACACTTTCCCGCCATACAACCCGCGCTCCCACTTCAGCAAATCGTGCGTTGTCGAGTACAGCGCACCCGCCGAATAAGGAATCGTCATGTCGATATAACCTGTATTCTCAATCTCGCCTTTCCCCGTCGGCGTATAACCGGAAGCGCGATGCGCAATGACTTCCGCATTCACGTCATAGCCCGAATCCGCCATCCCTAGCGGCGTAAAGATATTCTCCTTGACAAATTGCGGATATTTCTCGCCGCTGATTTTGTCGATCAAATACCCCAGCAGAAAATACCCCGAGTTGCTGTAATTGAATTTCGACCCAGGCTCAAACTCCAGCGGCCTGTCTTTAAACAGCTTGACGATTTCCTCTGGCGTCGCCGGCTTCTTTTCCATATCCGGATACTCTTTAAAACCCGTGAAGCTCGGAATGCCCGACGTATGCGTCAGCAAATGAAAAATCGTGATCTTATCCCATGCCGCCGGCGCATCCGGCATGTACTTCTTCACCAGATCGTCCGTCTTTAACTTGCCGCGTTCTTCGAGCAATAAAATCGATGCCGCCGTAAACTGCTTCGTCACCGACCCCAGCCGGAACTTCGTATCCGGCGTGTTCGGTATCTGCCATTCCAAATTCGCGAACCCGTATCCCTTGTCGAAAACGATTTTGTCGCCTTTGGCAATCAGTACCGTTCCCATGAACTCATGGTTCGTGACATACGATTGCACAATTTCTTCAATGCGCGCTTCCGGCGTCTGCGCCCGAGCCGCCGCCGAAATCAACAAACACAGCGTGAGCTGCCGCATACCTTCGTTACCCCTCGACCAACTTAACTAACCTAACAAAAACTATAACCCCGGATCGGCCTCGAAATAACGGAGCCGCTCGTTCGCTGTTGAATGCATTGATGGGATACTAGACGTATGGACGCTTGGACCTCTCCGCTCACGCAACACATTGGACTACTAGGTGTCATTGGCTTTGTGATCCTACTTGTTGCTGGACTAGCCGCTCGGATTGTGTGGACACGCTCAATTTCCAGAAACCAACAATCCAAAACAAGCGAAAGCGTTTTAGGTGCAATCGGCGGCCCTTCCACTTACCGTTCAGTGCGAAAGAGCAAAAGTCTTTAGCCGCCCGCCGCTGGCCCACCCGTTGGCGGCTTTGTCAGCAATTGAAGGATCGCTGGCGCCGACGCGCCAATGTTGATCGCAAGTAAGGGCTTTGCCGCCTCCTCGGCAACTGCCAGCGCTCCCGCGATGGCGGTCACGAGAATGCGAACGAACCAAAACAGCGGATTCTTATAGTAACCCGCTCGCATCCGCCGCCCGAATTTCGCTGTAAAGCGACAAGATCTCTATTGCCAGACTACCGCCCGCACCCCACCAAAACGCCATCATAGGCGTAAGAGAAGCCGCTGGAGGAGATTGGGCGTCAAGCAACATATCTAAAGATCGTATCTCACAGGACCAACACCCTTTATATCGGCCACACGCCTGTTCTTCACGCGCATCATAGTAAGGGCGTGATACCGCCCCGAAAGGTGTTTTGCCAACCTTTGCAACTCGCCGCCTACACGCCTCGGCCCGCCGCACTCCGCGCCAGCGCCTCGTGCAGCAGCATCTTGATATACGTCTGATAGCGCAGCCCCTTGGCTTCCGCTTGCTGCTTGGCCCGTGCGATTTCGCTGTTGCTCAGCCGGATGGTAACCTGGCGCGATCCGCTCGCCAGTAACTCCTGCGCTTTGCTGTTCAGCCCAGCACGGCCTCGATTCAGGTCCGCGGCGAACGCCGCTTCCGCCTCAATGGCTTTGTTACTGTTTTTCTTCATAGCGCCTCCTTTCATAAGCATCCCGGTCATAAGCATCCCGGGTTTTGCCATTGGCCTCAAGCGCAGTCACCGGGCGTGTCCGCTCGCCGCCTATCCTCCACGCCACGAAAAGCACGCGGCCGCGATTCGTGTGACCGAGCTCGGGAATCCCTTCTTCGCCGCTTTCGCCATCAATACGAGTCTCAATATAAATTGGTCCATTCGCGAGAACTTCCTCGAATTCATGCGGCTCAACACCATGCCCGGCTATATGTGACTTATTGTGCCGATCCCAATCATATGCGGAACCGCGCTCCATGTAAATACATTATACCGACATTGTAGGTTTTCTCCACAAGCTGCCCCTCGCTCCCCTCACGCTACAGTTAATCTAGGCCTATGCCCCGCTTCCCCGGTGTCGATTATATGCACGTTGATTCCTTGCTCAGCGAGCAGGAACTTCTCGTCCGCCAAACCGCCCGCCAGTTCGTCGATGACCGCGTCATCCCCGTCATCCGCGACGCCTATAACCAGGCTTGCCTGCCCAAACATCTCATCGCCGAGATGGGCGAACTCGGCTTCTTCGGCGCCAACCTCGAAGGCTATGGCTGCGCCGGCATGAACAACATCGAATACGGTCTGCTCATGCAGGAAATCGAGCGCGGCGATTCCGGCCTGCGCAGTTTCGTCAGCGTACAAGGCGCGCTCGTTATGTATCCCATCTACACTTACGGCAGCGAAGAACAGAAGCAACGCTGGCTGCCCAAGTTGCAATCCGGCCAGGCCATCGGCTGTTTCGGCCTCACCGAACCCGACTTCGGCTCCAACCCCTCCGGCATGCGCACCACCGCCGAAAAGCGCGGCGCGCAATGGATTCTCAACGGCGAAAAAACCTGGATCACCAATGGCACCCTCGCCGATATCGCCATCGTCTGGGCCCGCACTCCGCAAGGCATTCAAGGCTTTCTCGTCGAAAAAGGCACGCCCGGATTCCACTCATCCGACATTCACGGCAAACTTTCCATGCGCGCCTCCGTCACCTCCAGCCTGCATCTCGCCGATTGCGCCGTGTCCGAGGAAAACGTCCTCCCGCAAGCTAAAGGACTCAAATCCGCTCTCGGTTGTCTCTCGCAAGCTCGCTTCGGCATCGGCTGGGGCGTGCTTGGCGCGGCCATGGATTGTTTCGAAACCGCCCGCGCCTACACACTGACTCGCAAGCAGTTTGACGATAAGCCCATCGCCGGCCACCAACTCGTGCAGGAGAAATTGGCGTGGATGATCACCGAGATCACCAAGGGTCAGCTCCTCGCTCTCCAAGTCGGCAAGCTCAAGGATGCCGGCAAAGTCGAAGCCGCCCACATCTCCATGCTCAAGAAAAACAATGTCGCCATCGCCCTCGAATGCGCTCGCCTCTCGCGCGATCTCCTCGGCGCCAACGGCATCATGGACGAATATCCCATCATGCGCCACATGTGCAATCTCGAAACCGTCAAAACTTACGAGGGCACCGACCACATCCACACCCTCGTCATCGGCGAACGAGTTACCGGCGTTCCCGCCTATCGCTAGCGCCTAATTTGATTTGCCGAATCGGAGACGCGAGCGTGCGTCGTTTTGGATCCGACCGATATCTGAGCAGGATTGTGACTATAGCAAATCCAGTCACAAACTATATTTCCCTTCTTTTCAACAACATCCATAAAATCGCTTTTTCGCTTGTGCTACACTGACGTTTACGGGATCGGTCCACCCTCCCGTATCTCAGTCTCAAAAAAGCGCCCGACCACGCCGCTGGTCCCGGGCGCTTTTTTATTTCTACCAAGGAGTTTCCTCATATGTCATCCGAAGCGCAAATCAACGCCAACCGTGCCAACAGCCAGCACAGCACCGGCCCTAAAACCGAAGCGGGCAAAGCCATCTCGTCTCACAACGCCGTCAAATCCGCTCTCACCGGCCGCACTGTATTGATACCCACCGACGACGTGCCTCGCTACGAAAAGCTCACCAAAGAAATGACCGATTTCCACAAACCCGCCGACTACATGGAAGGTCTTCTCGTCCAGTCACTCATCGATACCGACTGGCGCTTGCAGCGCATTCCCTCGCTCGAATCCGCCCTTTACTCCCTGGGCGAGCGCGATCTCGCCGGCACCCCCTTTATGGATTCCGAAACCATGATCATGGAAATTGAAATCCGCCACGAGCGCCAGTTCCGCAACCTGCGTCTGCAGGAAACCCGCCTGCGCCGCATGTATCGCGAAGATCTCGCCCGTCTCGAAGCGATGCAAGCTGCCCGCAAGGAAGCGGCCGAAGCCGCCGCCGAAGCTGCGACCGAAGAAACCGTACCTGCGGCCGCTGTCAGATTATTCAACGAAGCCAAACGCGCCGCCGCGACCAACCCCAACCTCGACATCTCCCAAATTGGCTTCGAATTTTCAACCGCTCCAAACACCGCCCAAAAGGCCGCCTGACCCCCGAAAACGATGAATAAACCGCATTAAGAGCGCCTTTGAATCGGAACTCGCGCTGTCGAGTCCAATACTCCCCGCAACCACCCCGCTCTTAGTGCGTCTGTAGTAAGCGTTAGTTCGCCACCGCCTGCTCGGATCAACTCGCACATGTGGCGCCGGCACCCGTGCCTGCCGTCTCGACATTCGTGTCGAGACTTTGGTCCTTTCAGGTCAGCCCGCCGCTTGCCCTAAATCCGCTGCCTTGAAAACGTGATCAAATCCACATTAGGAGGTGCATGTCCCAGCGCTCTGATAAACCCAACCGCCTGCCCCCGATGGTGAGTCGAGTGATTGACTACATGCAGTACGATCATCCACATCGGCTGCGTGTAAGGATTGCCCTTCAAGTCGTGGTAGCTCATCTCCGCCACTGCCTCGTCATCACTCAACTCGCGCGCCCAGTCGGCCCAGCCACTGCGAACGCTGGGCCAGCTCTGTCGCAAGCCAGCCAAGGTGTC
>Ga0302320_10013426_pt1 | contig 17123 bp, 18 predicted proteins | sample Bog_T0_3_FD_202130 | JGI IMG/M metagenome (GOLD analysis project Ga0302320, IMG submission 202130) | Peat permafrost microbial communities from Stordalen Mire near Abisko, Sweden - Bog_T0_3 | ecosystem: Environmental > Terrestrial > Soil > Wetlands > Peat | place: Sweden: Abisko, Stordalen Mire... | reverse complement strand
CTGCTTGCGGACGGTGACGCCGTTTGTGGTCACTTCGGCGGGAAGCAGCGAGGCGGCCTGCGCGACGCGGTTCTGCACGTTCACGGTGGCCATGTCGGGGTCCGTGCCCTGCTTGAAGTAGACGTCGACCTCGGCCGCGCCGCCGTTGCTGGCCGTGGAGGTCATGTAGGTCATGTTGTCCACGCCGTTGATCTGCTCCTCCAGGGGAACGATCACGCTCTTCTGGACCGCGTCGGCGTTGGCGCCGTTGTAGCTCGTCGTGACGCGCACCGTTGGCGGCGCGATGTCCGGGTACTGCTCGACCGGGAGCAGCTTGATGCCGATGATCCCCAGGACCACCAGCAGGATGGAGATGACGGTGGCGAGGACCGGGCGTTGGATGAAGAGCTTGAGCATGCGGACGTCCTCAGCGGATCTTGATCTTCTGCCCGTTGGACAGGTTGACGATGCCGTCGGTCACGATGCGATCTCCGGCCGCAAGCCCGCTGTCGACCAGGTAGTTCCTGCCGTCGGAAAGGGGCACGACCTTGATGTTGCGCTGCATGGCGCTGTCGCCTTCCACCGAATAGACCAGCACCTTGTCCTGCAGCGAGAACGTCGCCTTCTGGGGAATCACCAGCGCGGCGTTCCGGTGGTCGGGAAGCACCACCTTGCCGCTGGTGCCGCTGAAGAGCAGCCCCTGCCGGTTGGGGAAGATGGCGCGCACGCTGACGCTGCCGGTGGTGGGATCGATCTTCCCCGAGATGGTCTCGATGCGACCGGGGAGCGGGTAGGACGTGCCATCGGACAGCACGAACCGCACCGGCGGGACGCTTTTCAGCTTCTCGGCTTTGCTCGAGCCCTTCCACTGCCCCAGGGAGCGGTAGAGATCCTTCTCGTCCAGGGAGAAGTAGGCGACGATGTCGGACGTGTTGGAGACCGTGGTCAAGGTGGTCGCGGTGGTCACCAGGTTCCCCACCCGGTCGTCGATGGTTCCCACCAGGCCGTCCACCGGACTGGTCACGACGACCCATCCCATGGAAGCCTTGGCGTCCTGGAGCGCGGCCTTGGCCGAGGCCAGGGCGTTCTCGTAGGAGGAGAGCGAGACATCGCTCACGATCCCTTTTTCCGCCAGCGGCCGGGTGCGCTCGACATCGAGGTTCGCGGTGGCGAACTGGGCCTTGGCCTGCTGCAGCGCCTTGGCGGTGGAGGGGGAATTGATGCGGAAGAGGGCCTGCCCCTTGCGCACGTGCGCGCCCTCCTCCACGAAGACCGCCTCGACGGTCCCCTCCAGGCGCGGCTTCACCTCCACTTCGTCCTTGCCCAACAAGGTCGCCGGGTAGGTCGACTGCAGGTCGACCGGCCCCGCGGCCAGCACCTCGGTGGGAAAGACCTGCGACTTCCCCTGTGCCGGACCTTGGGCCTTCCCCCCGCCGGCGCCTTCCTGGCAGGCCGCGAGGCCGCAGATGGCCGCCAACAGCACGATGTTCTTCCCGATGCCCGATTTCATTTCCAGTCCTTGGTTTGGAGTTGCGAAGCGACACGAGCCCGTCGGTGCCCGTTGCCGCGGATCATGCGATTTCGGCCTTCGCCGCGAAGGGAGGGGGATCGTCCACGGGAGCCGGTTCGTAGCTGAAGTGGAGCCCCCGTGCGTGGTAGTGCACCCGCAGGTGGCGGTGCCTCCGGAGGTACCGGATCCCGACGCCCGCCGCGAGAAGGCCCGCCGTCGCGCCCACCCCCAGCGCCCACCTCGGTCCGAAGGTGTCCGCGACCCAGCCCACGATGGGAGCGCCGAGCGGCGTCGTGCCCATGAGCGTGGCCAGGAGGATCGCCATGACGCGTCCGCGCATGGCCGGCTCGGTGGTCATCTGGATGGTGCCGTTGGCCGTGGTGCTGAAGGTCTGCGCGGATACCCCGATGAGAACCAGGACCAGTCCGAACAACCAGTAGTTGGGCATGACCGCGGCCAAGGCGAGACCGAGTCCGAAAAATCCCGCACCCGCGAACAGGAAGGAGAGGCGCGGCTTGTCCCGCCTCGCGGAAAGCAGAGCTCCGGCGACGGACCCGATCGCCATCGCCGAGGTCAGCAGACCGTATTCGCCGGCTCCCGCGTGGAACTCCTTGACGGACATGGTCGAGATGAAGATCGGGAAGTTGAGTCCGAAGGTGCCGATCAGCAAGGTCATCAGGAGGATGGCCCTCAGGTCGGGTCGATCCAGCACGTACCGGAAACCGTCGGAGAGCCTCCCGGAGGTCCGGTTCGACGTCCCCCGGGACTGGAGTTCGCCGACGCGGATGAAACCCAGGGAACAGAGGACCGCGACGAACGAAATCGCGTTGATCAGGAAAACCCATCCCGTCCCCACCGTGGCGATGAGGACGCCGGCGATGGCCGGTCCGATCATGCGCGCGGAATTGAAGGAGGTGGAATTCAAGGCCACGGCGTTGGAAAGGTCGTCCTCCCCCACCAGATCGGAGACGAAGGTCTGGCGCGCGGGCGAATCGAAGGCCGTCACGCATCCGAGCAGGAAGGCGAACACGTCCACGTGCCACAGCCGGACCAGCCCGGTGACGGTGAGGATGCCGAGCCCGAGGGCGAGAGCCCCCATGGACGCCTGCGTGCCGATCAGGAGCTTGCGCCGGTCGAGTCGATCCGCCGCGAGGCCTGTCAGGGGCAGGAGGAGCAGTTGGGGCCCGAACTGGAGGGCCATGACAAGGCCCATGGCGGTCGCGTTCTTGTGGGTCAATTGGGTGAGCACCAGCCAGTCCTGGCCGATGCGCTGCATCCAGGTTCCCACGTTGGACACGATCGCACCGCTCGCCCAAACGCGGTAGTTGTGGTTCTTCAGCGATCGGAAGGTGCCCTTCACCGCGTCTCCCGGGAGTCCACGAGCCGGCGGAGGAGTTCGACGCCGGTGGCGAGCGCCTCCTGTTCCCCGGAGGAGAGGTTCGACCGGATGGCGCGGAACAGCCAGTCCACGCGCACCGCCCGGTTCGCCCGGATCATGTCCCGGCACGAATCCGTCAGCGACAGGACGGTCTGCCTTCCGTCGGTCGGGTCCGGCGCGCCCGTCACGAGGCCAGCGGCTTGCAAGACGGAAACCGTCGCCCCCATGGATTGCGGACGCACGCCTTCGGCGCGGGCCAACGTGGTCACCGTCGCCGGACCTTCGCGTTCCAGCAAGCCCAGGACGGACATCTGGGACCACGCGAGGTCTCCGGGGTTCGCCTGTTCGCGGAGCCTTCGTCTCAATCTGCTCAGCACCGAGCGAAGTTCTCCCGCGAGATCCAAGGCAATCTCCGCCTCTGGATCCAGATCTCCCGTTTGATGGCCCAGTTCCCCCTCCTTGGACATGCAAAGGGAATCTACCAAGGTTTGCTTCATAAATGCCACAGGTGAAGGCACATGCGCGGGCCTTGGCCGCCACCGACGCCGCCGGGGGAGAAAAAAAAAGGCCGGGACCCGCTATTTCACTGGGGTTCCCGGCCATTATCGTATGTTGTCGAATTTCCTGAAAGTAGAGCGTAGGTCTATCGAACTTGCGATGGAATTATCGATAAACAAAGAGTATTGGCGCGACCAACTACCTGAAGAGAAAGTTTGCGGTACGCAAAACGTACGTAACTATTCTGCATCTCTTTGGACCTCCTCGCACGTCTTCGGACTTGGGGCCGACTCGGGTCATGAACTCCGTCGTCAGGGGATTTTCTCACACACTTGGCTCCCGAAACCCCAAGGTGCGCCAAACCCGTTGACGCTTTTTGGCCATTGAGCGCAACAAGGGACCTTCGTCGACATAATCCAGGATTCGGACGAGATTCTTACCCGGGCGCTCGCGCTGGATGCGACCGACGTACTGAACCAAAGTCCCCTTCCAGCTGATGGGCATGGCCAAAACAAGCGCGTCCAGTCGTGGTTCATCGAATCCTTCCCCGATGTAACGTCCAGTAGCCAAAACCGCCCAGGGCTCTTGGTCGCCAAGGGCAGCCAATCGAGCCGCCCTCGCGCGCTGCAACTTCACTCCTTCCCCACCCTTCAGGACAATGAGTTGGGGAATTTTCTCTGCCAGTGCCTCCGCGAGCGCGGCTAGGTGCTCTACCCGCTCGGTGAGCACCAAGGGATGGGCGCCCCTGGCGACGAGCTCCGCGATATCCATGACAATCAGTCGCGTCCTATCCGCGCTGCTGGCCAGAAACCCGAACTGCGCCTGGATTCCGGCCGGGCCCTCTGTCGGCGGAGGAATGATTCCCGTCTCGCGCCTCTCGAGAATTTTCTCGACGCTACCCGACGCGGCCGTCTCCGGTACCTTGTGCAGAATCGGACCGCATTGAAATTGCAGAATCCGATGCAGACCATCCTTGCGTCGAGGGGTCGCCGTGAGTCCGTACACGCGCCGCGCCTTGACTTCTCGCAGCACCTTCTCAATGCTAACCGCTGGAACGTGGTGGCATTCATCCACGATCACGACGCCGTAGGTTGTGATCCAGTCCACCACGGTCGCATCCCGAACCAGGCTCTGAACCATGGCCACATCCAGAGATCCATTCCGGCGGTCTTTCCCACCTCCCACCTCGCCGATTTCTTTCGGCGAAATTCCGAGGAAAGTCGAGAGTCTCTTCTTCCACTGTTCCAGAAGAGGTTGGCGATGCACCAAGATCAGCGTGCTTCGCTTCAATCGCGTCAGCAATGCCGCGGCCATCACGGTTTTCCCCGCCCCAGGAGGTGCCGACAAGATTCCCAAACGATGCTGCTCCAACACCGCGACGGCTTCCACTTGCTCCGGACGGAGTTCCCCCTTGAAGCTGACATCCAGGAGATCACCATCGAGCAACTGGTCCTCCCACTCCAGGACGATTCCAAGTTCACGAGCAAGCTGCTCCAGTTCGATCTCGCATCCACGCGGCAACGACAGATATTGCTCATCTTCCTCGAAGCAGCGTACCAGCCTCGGAGTGCCGGCAACCGACATTCTCATGGCCTCGCGTCGGTGAAATTCTGGATTTGGGATTATGGCCAACCGCTTGCAACGGGCCAAAAGCGGAGACGGCAACCCCAATCGCTCCAGGAACAAGGCTTGTCCCCTCACAACCTTCAGGAACGTCGGAAGACCTTTGATTGGACCTGGAGTCTTTGAGCGAGATGGTGCACGAAGCCAAGGAGGATCCTCCTCCGGATCTTCCTCCAAATATTTGGGCGTCGGACTGGCTTCGAGACTTAATGTCCAGGAATCGAGCTGGTTCGCGGAGACACGTTGTAGCGCCGCCAGGAAATCCCAAGGGTCCGCGATCATCTGCAGGTCGTCGTCCAGGAACAGTGTATTTCCCTTTTCCCGTGCCTTGCGCTGCAGAGGGAGAGCGATCAGGTTTCCGAACCCACCGTCGGGGAGAATGTCCTGGTTCGGAAACAGACGATCGTAGGACTGCAGCGAAAGCCGATGCTCATGCTCCATTGCGCTGGACAAAATCATGAAACCCAGTCGGCGGGCCCGCGCCGCGGAGACCGGCTCTTCGAAAAACACCCACAAATGTGCCCCGTCTCCCGATCTGGATCGCTCCACAGCGAAAGGAACACCAAATTCTCTCGCGGAATGTATCACTGCGCGAAGATCGCGCGACCAGTCTTCCCCGTCGAAATCGGCGGCCAGGAATATCGTGTGTCCGAACGTGTCCAGCGGGTACACCCCCACCACCGACCGCCCCTGGAGGTGATCCTTGAGAACATTTTCGCCCAATCGAGTGAAGGCTTGGTGGGGGCAGAAGGCGCATTTGACTCGAGGCTTCTCGCAAATTCCTCGAACCCACTCGTTTCCGCAGGCCGGAGCATAGCCCGCCTTACCCGTCTTGACATTCTCCCAGCGACGCGCAAACACGTCGTCGCGACCCACGAAAAGCGATCGGAACAGAGTGATCTTGTCCTCAGAGGACATTAATGCGGTGGATGCCTCGGGTGGCGGGTCAGCCAAGTGGGCTGCGATTTCCTCTTCCGCTAGGCGCAATTTCTCGCGCAGGGTCTGCGCTCGCTCCTCCAAGCTCGACAGTCGGGAATGCCAAGGAGAGATCTTCATGGTTAGCCGAATTCATTCCGCCGCGGAATCAGCTTGGTGACCACAATCCCTCCTTTTCGAACCACCTGTGCCGATCTATCCCCCGATATTTGGCAAGAAGCTTCCAAGAGTTAACCCCAAATGGGTTCGGACTCGATCAGCCGGTGGAGCATCAAGATCGCCTTAAAACATATTTAGTTATTACAATATGTGAAGGAAATGAAGCAACCAGCGCCCATTGATCGTCTTCAGCACCTCCCCTCGAACTTCCGGTTCCGGGAAGCCCTTGCGCTTGGGGTCGATTCTCGACGCCTTCGGATCTGGCAGAAGAATGGACAGGTGGAGTTGCTGGCACGCGGACTCTACCGGAAGACAGATGCCCCGGCATTGGTGGACGAGGACTTGTTCGTGGTCGCGCACAAGATCCCTCAAGCCGTGCTCTGCCTGATCTCCGCTCTGCAGTTCCATCGATTGGGTACACAGATCCCGCACAAAGTCCAAATCGCTCTTCCTCGGGGCACATGGGTACCAGTCCTTGAGCATCCTCCGTTGGAGGTCTTCCGCTTCTCAGGGGCATCTTGGAGCGAAGGTATCGAGGAGTACCAGATGGAAGGCAGCCACCTGAGGGTCTACTCTCCGGCCAAGACCGTGGCGGATTGCTTCAAACTCCGATCGCGCTTGGGACTGGATATCGCTTTGGAGGCATTGCGCGACTGGAGGAGCAAAGCCGAATTCGACGTGGAGGAGCAACTCGCCGAAGCACGACATTGCCGGGTGGAAGCAGTCATGCGGCCCTACCTGGAGGCCATGCTGTGACCGCAAGCCACCCGAAGCTGGTCCTTCTTCGCCGTAAAGCCCGTGAAGAAAACCGCCCGGTTGCGGAGATCCTCCAGTACTACGCCATGGAGCGCTTTCTTTACCGGCTTGGTGTCTCTCCACATGCTGGCGCCTTCGTCTTGAAGGGAGCGATGATGCTCCGGGTGTGGGATGCACTAACCGCGCGGCCAACCCGGGATATCGACTTCCTGGCCTTCGGCCCGAACGATCTCGACCTCGTGGTTCCGAGGCTGCGAGAGATCTGCACGACTTCCGTCCCTGACGACGGACTTCAATTCGATACGGATTCTTTCCGTGCCGAGCGGATCAAAGAGGGTGACGACTACCAAGGCGCACGGGTCCGGTTCGTTGGACGACTCGGAGAGACGCAGATCCAAATGCAGATCGACCTGGGATTTGGAGACGTGGTCCACCCCGAAATCTCATGGGCCGATTTTCCGACCCTCCTAGACGATCCCGCGCCACGAATTCGGTTGTACCCTCGAGAGACCGTAATTGCCGAGAAGCTGCATGCAATGGTCAAACTGGCTTCCCTCAACAGTCGGATGAAAGATTTCCACGACATCCTTCATCTCAGCCACCAGGGATCCTTTGCATTGGAAGATTTAGCCCAGTCAATCACGAAAACGTTCTTGACGCGGGGAACCCCTCTACCGACAGATATCGTATCTTGGCAGACCGAATATGGCGAAAGTCATGCCGCAATGTGGCGATCCTTCCTGGAAAAGGTTGGCGAGCCCAATGGGCCGGATCTGTCGGAGGTGGTTCAGGAACTCCACAACTTTCTCACACCTGCCTTGGCTTCCGCCAAAAATAATCAAACCGCCAACCACATCTGGAATCCAGACAGAAGGATTTGGATTTAAGGGAAATTGGAGTGATATGCTGGCGTACGGAAAGACAAGCGGACACTAATCGAGTCCGCCGAATGTCCATTCGCCAATTAGAAAACGAAGAAAGATCTACATTCGAAAGCAAGATCAGAAATCAATGTAGCCAGAGATTAGCTTCCCTCCCTTCCAACAGAATATTGATATATCCAATGACTTCAGACTCGAGCCAAAGAGTGTTGCGTCCGATATGAATCGGCCTCGGAAAATTGCCATCCTTCACTCTCTGTAGAACAGTGCTACGAGACAGTGAAAATATCCTGAGTAGTTCCGCCAACTTGATCAGACGATCATTGTCGCCCATTGTTCATCTCCGCGTGCGTTTTGTATCCGTACCAGTTTGCAGTCGCATTCTGGGTGCAGGAACCTCCATGCGAAGTTTCTTTACTAACTAGATGTGAATTTCCTTCTGAATATTTTCGGTAATCAGAATGCGCATCTTTCACACGGATCCAGTGCCAAACCGTTCGCATCGAACACCAATATTGGCAGGTGCGTATTAAGTCGGGGTGACCTGATATGAGAAGCTCAAACGGGCAAATGGTGAAGTTAAAATGCTACGCGATGTAGCGCATATAAATTTTATATACGCTATATCTGCCACAAACATAACTGGCAGCAAGAGTTGGAAACCTTCCTTGGTCTACCTTGTTGGGTTAAACAAAAATGGTGGCGATTAGTTATTGTCAGAGTCCTGTGACTGAGCAGTTCGTTCACCAAGCAACATCATGTCGACAAGTTCTGACGCAACCGCAATAGAGCGTATACATATTTGAACGGTTAAAAGCGTCTAAATACGAAAGTACATCGAGCTACATAACGGACGTAAATGATCAAATTGACCATTTACGAATACTTGTTGAACATATGTTTTTTCGACACGCTCGCGCGAGTTTTCCCAGAAAACCGAACAGTCCGGTGGCACTTAAATCGGAGTTTGTAAAGAATCCGTGATCGGGCAAAGCATGCTCGGTTTGCAGAACCCACGCAGTCTGACGCCTACTGGAGTAAGGTCGAATGCACCGATTGTGCGTCTTTGATCTGCTTTGCGACGCGCCGGAACTTTTGGCTTCTCGCACACAGATTCGCGCGCACGCTGGAGCAATATCATGTTCAAGAAACATCACAACCCATCGACAAACGAAAGTCGCGACAACTTCATCCGACAGCTTCGAGAACAAAAATCTCGACATGAATACGAATACAAAGAACTTGCCAACAAGCTCGAGAACTGCAAGTATAACGATTACCCGAACCGAAGATGCCACGAACATCGGCTGTGTCCGAGGTGCAACTACAACAACGAAACAGCAAGATGGAAGCGCACCGGTTTCAACAAAACCTCGGCGTTGCTCGCGGCGGGTGCGATCCCGATCTCAATGCGCGGCAGTGTACCGGAGTGTACAGATATTAAACAGGCGATCAGCCATCTTCTTCATGCAATTGAAGCGTTCTGCTTGCCGTTCAAATCATGTTACAGCATGCGCGCGAGTGATCCGAGGAGTCGATCCGTGGTTAGCGGTCGGTATGGCATACACATCGATCGAGGATCCGTCCAAGGAACATGGCATGCACATATGCACATGGTGATCTGGCTTCGCCCTGGATCGATCCGCTCTGTAGATCTGGTAAAAAGTCTGCTTAAGGCCAGTTGGATCGCATCAAGCGGCTGCAGCTCCAACGGAGTATATCTCAGACGCTTCTTCCAGCATAAGCCCGTGATCAAGAGCACGTTGAAGTTACATCGTTACTTGGACAAGACGTACTTAGCAAGCGTTGCATATCTCACTCCCGACGAATATCTCACCATCGAAGCAGCCATGCGCAATCGTCGACATACGCAAGAGTTCGGCATCTGGACCAAAACGTTGAGAACCCAGGGTCGCCTAGAACAACTTGATATAACGCATGAAGAAGTCGACAGGTTACTTCGCGACGGTGAGATCAGGCGCATTCGACGAAATAGAACCTCTCCGCCTGCGATACAAGAACATGCAACGTTTCAACTTCGCCATGCTGTTGAACATGTTGAATTTCCTGTCTTCCCTGACGACCACGGTGTGTGGAGCGCTATAGTCAATGCGTACAGGATGTCGCTCGTTGGATGAGCCGGACTGACGGAACTGAAACGCGTCTGGTGCAATAGCGTTCCTACAAACATCTCGATACAGCCAAATCCGCAAGTCCAAGTTCTAGCGGCTTGCACTTCGACGCGACGCGCAACTTCTAAAAAGCCAAGTATCTTCGTTCTGCAGAGGACTTTATATGCGTATATAAAATGCCGATCAAACCGAAGTCAGAACAACAAACCGTGGCGCGCGGCGCGTTGCACGTGAACCGGAACCGGAACCGGTGAACGTTGTTTGTTCATACGATCACGTATCTGATTTTGTAGGATCTCCGAAGACTCGGAAAGTTTGCTTCTTGCATGTCAAGCAAGCCGATACTTGATCTGTATCTACGATCGCCATTCGACCAACGCTACAAGGAGATGCTTGAATCCTCACCAGGACCTGCTACGATCGGACTTGGAAGACGTGCCTATTGCCCTACGGGGTAGACGTATAGAAAGTGAAAATATCTCGTCGGAAAACGGGACGTGGTTTGTAAAGAAGCTGAGTCGATCATCTACGCAGGGCAATCTTGCAGACGATGATCGGCAAAAACCTAAGCTCGGAGCCGAACGATGACATCAAGCAACTCAACCCAGGATACTGCAGGCAAGCCCCAGACCGGAGCCATGAGCTCGCTGCGAACCGTACATCTCAAGTCTATCAAACCGCGTGTCAATCCGAGCACACGGGCGCTGCAGATCGAGCATGTCATGGAGTTGGCTGAAACAATAGGGCTTGTCGGGCTAATATCTCCGATCACAGTCGATCGCCATGGGCATCTTATTGCCGGTGCTCATAGACTTGCTGCACTTAGATTGCTTGCGCAGCCAGTACAATCGAGACTCGCAGAACTTCAAGCAATTTATCGGGAATATTCGCTAGAGCGATCGCCCAAAGTCGAGCAAAAATTAACCCCGCGTCTCGAACAACTTCCGTTGCGTATAGAAAAAGTGCCTGTTAACGTCCGCCCAATCGACTCTCGCCTGAAGACACGAGAAGCCTTGGCGATCGAAATTGCGGAAAACGATAAGCGGAAGCAGTACAACAAAGAAGACATCAAGGTGATCATCCAGAGGCTGGAAGATGCCGGATTCAGCTTTTATCTTGGTAAGGGGCGACCAAGTGAAGGCTCATCGTCAGGCAGACCCCATTTGATGAAAATCCTTGGTGTTAGAAGCCGGGCTACCATAAGAAAGTTACTGGCTTCTGTTGAAAATGGTCAAATTGACCATTTAAAAGCTGCGGCGACTTCGAACCTTGTATCAAAGGACCTTGCCGCCGTACTTCGCGCACAACAAAGATTGCTGAGTCGAGAAGACTTGCCTCAAAACTTGCGAAACCATCTCCAAGCAGTTCATGCAGAAGTTTCTGTCTACGCCCAAAACACGCCGAGACACAGCAACGGCTCACAAACCACCGCACCCAAACGGACGGGAATTCATTTGTGAGCAGCTAGATGTAAAACGCAGTTTCCTTCAACTACACGGTTGTCCATTGTTTCAAACTGAATCGCCGTGAGTTTTCTATCGGGCAGACACGTCAGATCGCAGTCCGAGCAGCGCACAACTCTGGAGAATTTGGAAATTCAAAGAGCATCAACTATCAAGCAGCAAGCATCTGCAGCATCGGCTGAGGGACCGAACTGAAGATCGTTGGATTCGCGCCGACCTCACGCTTCCTCGACCGGAACTTGAACGTCTTGCAAATCTTGCTGATTGGAAGCCAAACTGTTTGAACAAAGTTCTTCAACGATCTACAGACCAACTGTGGCTGGCGTTGAAACTGTGACGGCCTGATCACGCCGACATCGTTCCTCGAGCATTGCCAATACAACTGTGCGCGGCGTGGTACTGCTGGATGGGCAGAGCCAACTTTCGCGATCTACCGGAGTTTGCGACTCGGTATGAAAGCTTGGTTGTTCAAATGCGAAAACATGGAATCGAGATCAAAGGCGCCACCAACACCACATCTCCGACGATTGTCGAGTTGCTTAAAACTGGTGGACTTGCTTGACGCCAAGCGATACGACGGCAACGGCAACACAAACACGATAGATCTCAACGCTCGCGCCCAAGCTGTTGTAGAACGATCACGCAGATCAGCAGCACTGCTGTTCGATCCCCCTAACGAAGATGACATCAACTGGGAGTTCATCGAAGCTGTTTGATTTTTCCAGGGCCTGACACCACACCTGTGCTCATCATCGGGGGAACTCCTATCAGATCGGGGCGACAGCATCTCCCCGACCAGGAGGATAAACCAATGCAACTTCCCCAGGCAACTGTATCACGCCGCTTGGTACATGATTCGAAGGCTGTTACGGTAGCGTCTGAACAGCATTCTGGCGAAATGGATCATAAGCAATCGACGACGCTCGTTCGCTTGTACGTTACGAAGGCCGAAATCCTTGCCAAAGTCAACCGACTAACACAACTCAAATATGCCTTCTCGATTTCACGTGGACGCCCTGCGCGAGGTGTACGCGCTGGCATCCCTGCACTGGCGAGGTCGCTGGGAGTTACGCCGCAAAAGGCATCGACGATCTTTCACCGACTCGATGAGCAAGACTTTGCAGGATTTTACGTGACTCGTCCAGTTCAGCAAATTCCCCAACGCGACAATCCGCAGCATCAATCGTCGCAACGACCACCCCAAGTACCAACAGTGCAGCCAGCAAAATCACGTCTCGACCGTTTGCGTTGACAAGAAGGGTGATGCCTTGAATGGGAATTTTACTCGAATCCATCATTACTCGCCAACTCTTATTGGCTGAGGGCATTCCGTCTTCTGCCTTTACACCACTTCATGCAAAGGGGAATTGATCATGTACGACGACGATACTTCAACCGCGGATACCAACGCGCTTTCGGCCGCGACGGCTAACCTCTATCGACTGATTTTGTCTCATTTGGAAGATGTAGCCGAGTTGTCTGGTGAAACATCAATCCTTTTAGGTCGTCTGCAACACTACATCAGCCAACTCGAGAGTTCTACACTTTCTGAGCAAACGCTGAAGATTTACAGTTCTTCTGAGCGTGTCGGCTTGTTTGTAGAGGAGAGCGATCGATACCTCGAAGAGGTATTGGCAGATCACGAAGATTTGGGCGCCGAACAAGTTCTGGGTGATGATCGCTATCAAAGAGATCTCACATCACTCGGCGAGAAGGTTGATCGCCTGCGTGATTCCGTTTTCGGCGAAATTCCAACGTCGAATGCCGATGACGAGAGCGGCGCGAACACAACTACCGCCTTGTCTTCGATTCGAAAATCTCTTCACCGTGAAGGATGTGATTCGATTGTCGTAACTGGTTTGCATAAACTTTCCATCACGGAACGACTGAAGCACAGGAAGCGGCGAATCAAATGGTTGCGGACGGGATCTGGCAGGAGATACCTCCGAGCCCAGGAAATTCGGCACAGGATGAAAAAACGGAAGGACCCTAAAAGGGTTCGTCTCGGACGTAAAGTTGCACAATTGTACTCTAACGATTAGACAATTTTTGGGTGGGTGATGTGCTCCGCCATTTCCGGGGAAAATTCGGAGCCATCACCTTTGTCGAAGTCTTGTTGAAACCTTCCCGCCGTTTTTATTTACAGATCTATAAAGGAGCGTATAATGCTGCTCGATCCGCTGAATCCCGACCCCAAACGTCTTGTCGCAAGTGCGATTGATGTATTTGCCTTGCTCCTTCGACACCTTGATAATATCGCTTTGATATCCGGCGAATTTACACTTTTAATTGAAGAACTTGATGCCAAGCTCGAAAGGCTTCGCGGCACAATTGATGTGATACACCTGCTCAAGATGACCAGTAATATAAGCATCGCTTGCATATTGGATCACATGAATCAATACCATCGCTTCGTGCGGTCTAAGCACCCCGAGTTGAGCTTCGATATCGTTTTCGGGATCGATATTTTGGACGAACTTCGGTTTCGCGGACATTTGATGTCCCAAATTCGGGCAGAAATTGTCTCCGCTTTTAGAAGAAATCCCCAATGCAAAACTCGGTAATCAGCCGCCACCTTTCCCGATCTGAATACTTCAGTCGATCTGCGGAGCATATGGACAAACATCAACAGTACAAGACCATGATCGTCAATGTTGCCTTGACGTCCTGGATCGAGGCTATCGCAATTTCTGAAGAGTTCCATCTCGAGTTTTCATCCCAATATCACAGGCGCTTTCTTGCAGATATTCTCGGCTTGTACCGAGTAAACGACCGAGAACAGATCGAAGGTTTACACGAGTCCCTGTACCTTATCGATGTCTTTAAAGTGGTCCACGAATTCCAGTCGGTCGCCTACTCGCAATCCGGTGCAAGCCAGAAACTGTTGGACGGCCGCTGTGATTTGGTTGACGCGGTGATCGACGATTTACGTGTTGAACTCCAGCGATTCCACATTGAGAATTTCGGCCGAGAGCCAAGTGGCGCCGAGGCAGTCGCGCGCGTTATACGCTTACGTGGTCTAAAGGAGTTTTTTGTCTCTGGAATCAACATTTCCCGCTTCACCGAGTGAAGACTGACCTGCAATTGGCACACCGCATTTCTGTTGTTTTCCACCAAACCAAGGAAGTGGATCTCGGATCAATTTCTGCAATCCGTTTGCTAATCCCTCGCCGTCATGGATGAGCCGGAAATGTTTTTAATCGGTTCCTCGGAGACGTCATGGGCATCACAGATCCATTTGCCGGATTCTGTACCTCGATTGGATTTGTGTTGGAAGTCGTTTGATCGCGGCGTTGCGTGTTCGGGTTGGACAGTTCCTCGGACGGCTGGACAGCTCCCGTTGTTGCTGAAGTCCCATCGGCGCCCTGATCTCGGCTCTGGTTGAATTTCTCCCAGGCGCCGAGCTTGGTCACCCTTGGCCTCGGTCTGGAAATGGTGCCGTCACGCTGAGCGCTCACTTCCTGGTCGGCTCGAACGAAGACCTCGGACTCCGGATGCCGAATCGACTTCACCGAGACGACACCCTCCTGGACTCTGACGACGCTCGTGCTGTCCTTGTTCACGATGGTCTCGAATACGGTCCCGTGGACACCGGCGATGGCGTTGGGAAGCAGCACCTCGAAATGGACGAGAGGACCCGCCCATTTCTCCACCTTCGCCCAAATCCTTCCCGTAATCAAACGCACTCGTGTATGGGGCCTGGAATCGCCGGAATCGGACGACTGGACCGCGACCAGCGACATACGCGTTGGACCGCGCAGTCTGAGGATGCTCTGGTTGTCCACGATGAGTTCCACCATTGAGCCGGACTTGGCGACGACGAGATCCCCCGGTGAGAGGAACATGTCGGCGGAAAGGATCTCCCTTACCCCGTTGGCGCGGACGACTTCCCCACCGCCGGTGACCGAAGTCACCACCGCCTGGCGCGAAGCCATCGCCACTTGCCGCTCGGCTGGAAGTTGCCTTCGATCTTCGGTTCTGCGAAACAGGAGCGTTTCCCCCTCGAAGATCCTGGACGGATCCTTGAGGTCGGGGTTGTCCGCCAGCAAGATTCCCCGGATCTCCGGTGTGTAAGCACCCAGGTGACGAAAGGACAGCCCCGAGAGCGTCTGCCCCTTGGCGACCACCACGGGAACCAGCACGGACACCGAGTCCCGCCGGGATTCCACGCGAGTGCGGACATCCTGGGGAAGGCTGCCTCTCAGGTCAGCACTGGCGGCGGAATCTTGTGCGATCGTTCCAGAAGGCCCCAAGCACATCAGCCCCCCGACAGCCCATGAAGTCCAACGCATCCAACACCGCCTTTCCGTGAGGACCTGCACGCAATGCGGATGCCACCGAACAAGTACGGTGTCCGAGCCCGTCTTCAGCAGATCCGATGGTCGATTTTCCATCCCAAACTGCCTCGACGTCAAGCGATGTTGGGGCGAACTGGGCCGCTGCCACCTCGGCGCGTCATCCGGCAAGCAAATCCAACGTCTGGCCAAGGGTCCCGGTCCAGTCCGAAGCCGGAGTGGACGAAAATGGCGAAGAACTGCTCGATCCCGATGCGAGCGAGGACAGAAATGCATCGACGGATGCGGCGCTGGTCGCGGATGTCGAACTGGTTGCGCTGGTGCCGCTGGTCGCGTCCGCCGAACACGTCCTGGAGCCCCGAATTCATCACCGAAGAGGGACATCGCATCCTGCTGGAGATGGGAAAATGGTGATCCAAGCCGCGCTCCTGGGATTGTCCACTGGACTCTACTGCGCCACCGCCTGCTTCCCCATACTGATCTCCGCGTGCTTCTCGCGCACGGCGAATGGTTGGATGGGTACCGCCAAGGGGGTGGGACAATTCCTGATGGGTCGTTTGGTGGCCTACCTGATTGTCGGTGCATTGGCAGGTCTCGCCGGTTTCTTCCTCGGGCGTTTCCATACCGTCTCGGATCTCCTCGTCTCCTTGGTCTACCTCGTGTCGGGGGGCTTGATGGCCGTTTACGGGATCGTGGAAAGCTTCCCCCATGCCAAAGCCTACATGATCCCCTTCTTCTTTTCGGGACTTGCCGCGAAGAAGGTCTACGTGCGAAAGGCGGCCCGAATCATTTCCATCGCGATGGGGATCTGGTTCGTGTGGGTAGGTGGCCACAGGCTCACCATGGAGATCCTTCAATACTTGGCGAGATGAATTCCACGTACCAGCTTTCCGACTGCATGTTACCGCAGGAAAGGTTTCAGGACAGGCTTGACCAGCTCTCGGTTGGTGTAACTGCGGGCGTAGGCGGCTTTCCACCAATCGCGTGAACATGCCTTTGGGCGGTGGGTACCGCAGTCCCTGGGCCGTGTTTGAAGCACCATGGCGTGCGTGGCGCCAAGCGCCCTTGTCGAGGCCAAGGGGATCGCCTCGGTAACGCCGCCGTCCAGGTAGCGGTGACCCCGAAAGAGGATGGGCAAATAGGGAAAGCCTTGATTCCTCCACTCCCGGTGGGATAACATATGGATACCCAATTCAAAACGCTCTATGCCTTCTGGATATCGGGGTCCGAAATGACGAGGTTTCCACCATGCTTCAAAATCTGTCAGTACGATCCCGGATGTTGCTCTTCGCTGGCATCTCTGTGCTGTTCACAGCATCCGTCGGCATCGGAGGACCCGATGCGAGCGCCCGGGAGATTGGACGAGAGTGTTGCCGAAGGTATTTGGGCTCTTCCCGGAAATATGTGGGCGGATTGAAGGGGTCTGTTTCGCTCCAGGCCTGACGTAGAGGGCCTTTCCAGGTAATTGAAGGATGTCCAGATTTGGCACGATGCCAGACGCCACCATTTCCGA
>Ga0302320_10013425_pt1 | contig 17124 bp, 14 predicted proteins | sample Bog_T0_3_FD_202130 | JGI IMG/M metagenome (GOLD analysis project Ga0302320, IMG submission 202130) | Peat permafrost microbial communities from Stordalen Mire near Abisko, Sweden - Bog_T0_3 | ecosystem: Environmental > Terrestrial > Soil > Wetlands > Peat | place: Sweden: Abisko, Stordalen Mire... | reverse complement strand
AGGCGGCGCTTCCAGGTCTCTGCGAGGGGGGTCTTGAGGTTGACGGGCATGGCCTTGCCTCTGAGTGGAGGAAAGGCGCATTGTCGGTGATGGCTAGGGGGTCACGCTAGACGGGTTGGCCGGACGCACACCGTCAACGCCACAGGAACAGGCGCACCGGGCGGTAGGGCGGGCTGCGGCGGGAGCCTTGGATGGCGCTGCCGGTGGCGAAATAAAGGCCGCTGGGAAGGCTTTCCACGGGCAGGGGCACCGTGGTCCAGCCGGCCCGACAGGGCCCCGCCTGCACTTCGGCCACCAAGACCAGGTTCACGCTCCAGACCTTCAAGGTCAGCGCGTCACAAGCGCTGGACAGTTTCACCGCCATGGCTTTGGCCCCGGGATTGGGCACAGGCTTCATATCCAGGATGCTCAGCACCCCGGACCCAGGCGTTCCCCCTGTCACGGTCGGGGTGGCGGTCTGGCTCAGGCCCGCTAAGGCGGTGGGCGTCGGGCTGGGGCTTAGGATGGTGGATGTTGGCGTCGCCGACGAAGCCACCGTGGGGCTGCCGCTGGTCGTCAGCGTGGCGCTGGCGCTGGGCTGGGCGGTAACGGTCGCCGTGGAAGCGGGGCTGGCTGTCGCTGTCGCCGTCAGCGTCGGCGAATCCGCCGCCAGGCTGGCCGTGACGCTGGGCGTCGGGCTGGCGCCAGCCGTGAAAGAGGCGGTCGCGCTGGCCATGGGGCTGGCCGTGAGAGAAGCGGTGAGGCTCCCCGAGGCCGTCGCCGTGGGGCTTGGCGTGGCGTTGGGCGTCACGCTGCGCGTCACCGAAACGGTCACGCTGGGACTGGCCGTGAATGGCTCGGTGAGGGTCGGCGAGGCGCTGGGGCTGGCGGTGGCGGTGCTGCCCGGCGGTACGTCCGTCACCGTCGCGGTGGCGCTGACCAGCGCCGAAGGGCTGGCGGTGGGGGACGCGGTGCCGCTGACGCTGGGCGAAAGCGTGGGCGTCGGCGTCCCCGTCGCGGCCACCGGGCTGCTGGTGGGCGTTGCGCTGGGGCTGTGGGTCACGCTCGGCGTGGCCGTGGCCGTGGCGGATGGCGAGGCGGTTCGGCTGGGGCTGACCGTGCCCGTGGGCGACCCTGCGGCAGGCGTGGCGCTGCCACTGGGCGTCATGGACGGCGTGGGGCTGCCCGTGGCCGTGGGGGACCCGCTGGGTGACACGGTGACGGTGCGAGTGGCGCTGGGGCTGGCGGTGCGCGTCGCGCTGGGGCTGGGGCTGGGCGAGGCCGTGCGGCTGGGCGTGACGCTGGCCGTGGGCGTGGGCGTGCCCGCCACCAGGTCCCCGTAGACATAGCCGCGCCCGGCGGTGGTCAGGTAGCAGCGGCCAAAGACGTTCTCATCCCCGCCGATGTAGCAGCCCTGCAGCCAGCCGTACTGGTGGGCATTGTCGTTGATCCGCGTCCAAGCCGCGGCCGTGGCGCCGACGCCGTCGTCGCAGCGCCAGAAGCCGTACTGCCCGCCCACCGTGCCGATGATGAACACCGCAGGATGGGTGTAACCGGCGGCCGCCTTGCCAAAGCCCACGCCATAGACCGCGCTCACCCCGGCGACCTGGGTCTTGGTGTTGGTGGTCCCCACGCCGGTGAAGCGCCACAGGGACCCGCCGTTGTTGTCGGCCACCCAGACCTCGCCGGCCTGGCCGAAGACGGGCCGCGGAGCCCCATTGTAGGTGAAGGTGCCGGCACTGCTGAAGCTCTGCCCGCTGTTGGTGCTCACATAAAGGGTGCCAGCGCTGGTGCCATAGAAAAGGCTGGCGGTGACGCGGTCCGCCGCCACCAGGGCGCCGGAAGGAAGGCCCGTGCAGGTGGTCCAGCTGGCCCCGTTGTTGGTGGACCAGGCCGGGCTTCCCTTGCCGCTGTAGGGCGAAGCGACGATGGTCTTGCCGTCCGCGCCCACCGCCACGGAAGCCATCTGATTGGGGCCGCCATAACCCGGCAATGCCCCGGTGCAAGGCGCCCAGGTGACCCCGTTGTCGTTGGAATAGGACACGTCGGAGGCCGCAACCCCGCTGTTGCCCACCCGCACCACGAAATTGGGGCCGCTCTCGGCGAAGTCGATCCCATTGTTGTTGTTGCAGGTGGGGTTGCTGTATTCGCCCGAGGCCGAATAGCTGGTCAGGCTCGTGTTGCGCATGCCCCCCAAGTCGCCCACCACGCCCAGGAAGGCGCTGCCCGCGCCCACGCTGGGCATCATGAACTGGGGCACGGTCTCCTCCAGCCCGGCGTCATTGAAGTTCCACACCACCCCGGATCCCTGGGTGCCACCGCTCTGGATGTTGGTGCTCTCCCAGATGCCGGCGCCACAGCCATGGAAGGCGTGGGACGAGTTGAAGGGGTCGATGGCCAAGGCCTCCACCCAATTGGTGGGGCCGGTCCCGATGGTGGTGGCCCCGCCGGGGTACCAATAGAGCACGCCGTTGTCGTTGTAGGTGGATACCCCCGTGGACCAGTAGGACACCGCCGGCTGGGCGATGACGTTCCAGGTGGTCCCGCCATCGGCCGTGGCCAGGATGCGGTCCGGCGTGTACCAATCCAAGGTGGAGACCGCGACATGCGAGGGGTTCTGCGCATCCACGCTCAGGCCGCCGGCCATGCCGCCCCAGTTGGTGTTGGGCGGGGTGACGTTGGTCCAGGCGCCCGTGGAGACCTTGTACTTCCAGACCTGCCCCTGCAGCGCCACGCCGCTGAAATCGTAGGGGCCCATGTCATTGGAGTAGGCCAGCCACAGGGTGCCGTCACTGGCCAGGCCCGCGTGGTGGGCCATGAAGCCGGAGGGTCCGCCAGCCACCAGGGTCCAGGTGGCGCCGGCGTCGTTGCTGCGATACAGGTTGCTGTTGGCCTGGGTGTCGGCGGCGGCCACAAAAAGGGTGTTGGAGGCCGTGCCAGCCGTGCCGCCTTGGCCGTCGACGATGACGATGCCCAGGCCCGAGGGGACATTCCAGCTAAAGGTGAAGTTGCCGCCGTTGGTCGGGAAGCTGGCCACCTTGGCCCAGGTGGCGGCCGAATTGGTGCTCTTGTAGAGCCCGGCATTGCGGGTGCCAAAATACAAGGTGCTGGGCAGGTTGGGATCCACGGTCAGCCGCTCGCCGATGCCGCGGCCCATGTCATTGCCGCCCATGACCACGCCGATGGTGTTGATGGTCCAGCTGGCCCCTTGGTTGGTGGAGCTCAGGATCACCCCGTTGCCGCTGCCCTCGTACATGCCGCCAGCCGCATAGACCACATTGGCATTGGTGGGGTCGGGCGCGATGCTCTCAATGCCAAGGTAGTTGCCCTGGCTCAAGGGGAACATGTCGGTGATGGCCACCCAGCTGTCCGTGGCGCTGTTCCAACGGTAGGCGCCGCCGACATCGGTGCGGGCGTAGAACAATCCGTTCTGGGCTGGGCTGCTCTCGATGCCCGCCACGAAGCCGCCCGCGCCAATGGCCACGTTGCCCCAGTTGTAGGCGGCCTGCGCCGGCCGCGCACCCAGGGCGAAGACGAGCCCAGCCAAGAACACCGATGTTTTAACGTTTGAATTTTCGGGCACACCGACCCCTGCGCGATTTCATTTCAGACGTCTGAATCCTCACCGAAAGTATAGCAATAAGCCGCTTTCGGCGCGCGGGCGCAATGGAAAATAGGTTTCGCCTAGCGGCAAACAGGGGCTTACTTTAACGAATTCTTGCCTGTTGGGCCTTCAAAGACCCACTCCAACGGAGCTTCCACGACTTTTTCCCCTGCTTGCAGGCGGCGCAACGCCCGGAAAGCGCGGGCGCCTGCAGCAGCCAGATCGACGTCCACCAGGGCCAACGCATGGCGGCGGGCGCGGATGGCGAAGGGCCGCGGCCCGAAGCTGATGACGCTGAGGTCCCGGGGCACCGCCACGCCCTGTTCGGCCAGCACATCCAGGCAGATCACGGCCTGGGTGGCATTGGCGATGATCAGCCCGTCACAGCCTTTCGCCCGCAATCGCGCCAGCAGCGGCGTCAGTTGGGCGGGATCCGTCAGGTCAGCGCTGACGACCACCTCAGCCTGGGTCCGCGGCAGCCCATGGCGGCGGGCCCAGGCGCGCAACGTGGCCTCCGCCAGCCCGTCATGGGCCGAGCCGGCGAACAGCCCCAGCCAGCCCAGGCGCCGCCGCCCAGCCCGCGCCAAGGCCGCCGCCGCCAGCTCCACGCGCTCCCGCACGCCCGAGCCGATCTGGGTGAAGCCGGGCACCGGGTCATCAGGCCCCAGCAGGACCATGGGCAGGCCTCGTCGCCGCAGGTCGGCCAAGCCTGCGCGGTCCCGAAGGCCGCCGCCCAGCACCACCCCGCCATCGACGCGCCCGTCGGCCAAAGCCTCCAAGCCTTGGAAACGGGTGGCCGGCGCCGGCCCCGCCGCATGCGGCAGGTAGACCACCAGCGCCACCCCTTCACCCTCGGCAGCCGCGGCCACCCCGGCGGCCAAGCGCCCAAAATAGTCGTTGTAGAAGACCCACGGCCCCGGCTCGCAGAAAAGCCCTATGGCGCCGGCCCGCCCGGCCTGGAGGCCGCGGGCGCTGGCGTTGGGCCGATAGCCCAGCTTGGCCGCCATCAGCGCCACGCGGCGCCGAGTGCCCTCAGCCACGCGCGGGTCGCCTCGCAGGGCCCGGCTGACCGTGCCATCGGTGACGCCGCAGGCGCGGGCCAGCGTGACGATGGTGGGCCTGGATGCCAGGTTCACGGCCGCCGGCCTAGTTCATGGTCGGCTTGAAGCGGCTCCATGCCAGCCCCATCAGGCAGACCCCCAGGATCAGCAGCCCCCCCACATTGGGCCAGAACAGCTCCGGCGAGCCGCCCTTCAACAGGATGTTGCGCACCAGGATGGCGAAATAGCGCAAGGGGTTGAGGTAGGTCAGCGTGTAAAGCCACTTGGGCATGTTATCCAGCGGGTAGGTGATGCCCGATAGCATCTGCGCAGGATACATGAACAGGAAGGTGCCCATCATGGCCTGCTGCTGGTTCTTGGCCTGGGTCGACACCAGCACCCCCAGCGAGACCGAGCACAGCAGGAACGCGATCGACGCGATCCACAGGTCCACGAACGTGCCGCGGAAGGGCACGTCGAACAGGAACACCGCCGCGAACAGCGCGATGTGCATGCTGACGAAGCCCACGGCCATGAACGGCAGGCTCTTGCCCAGCAGGATGGTGGCCGGGCTGATGGGCGACGCCATCAAGGTCTCGAAGGTGCCGCCTTCCTTCTCGCGGCTGATGCTGGTGCTGGTGATGGTCAGCGACCCCATCAGCAGCAGCATGACCAGCACGCCCGGCACCATGAAGTTCTTGCTCTCCAGGGTGGGGTTGTAGAGCACGCGCTCCACCAGGCGGATGCGCGGCGGCTGCTCCGTCCCCGGCGGAAGGACCCGTTCCTTGATCACGGCCAGGCGGATGGAGTCCAAATAGCTCTGTATCCCCGCCGCCCGAACGGTGTTGGTGCCGTCGACCAGGAGCTGCTCGTCCCCATGACCCCGCTTGACCCACATCGTCAGGCCCCCGGGGGGCGCCACCAGGGCGGCGTCCGCCTGGCCCGCCTGCAGGGCCATGAAAGGGTCGCGGCTGGCGGGGGTGACCAGGTGGAACCAGCCCCCGCCCTCGGCCCGATGGGCGATCTCCCAGCTCAACGTGTCGGACGGCGGGGCATAGACCGCCAGTTGGATGTTGCGGGTCTCGTTGTGGAGGGCCAGCCCGAACAGCGTCAGCTGGATCACAGGGGCCAGGAACAGCATGGTGCGCATGCGCGGGTCGCGCAGCGTCTGCCCCAGCTCCTTCTTGGCGAACGCCCACAGCACTCGGAAGTTCATGGCTCCACATCCGTCTTGAAGTTGCGTATGGCCAGCCCCGTCAGCAGCACCGCCATCAACGCCAGCACCGTGAACGGCACCGCCAACTGCCCCAGGCCTGAGCCCTTGAGGAACAGGCCGCGCACGATGGTCATGAACCAGCGCGGCGGCAGCACCGCCGTGAAGATGCGGAAGAACAAGGGCATGCTCTCGATGGGGAAGATGAAACCCGACAGCAGCATGGTGGGCAGCATGGCCAGCATCATGCTCAGCTGGAACGCCACCTGCTGGTTGCGGGTGCCCACCGAGATCAGCAGCCCCTGCGACAGCGCCACCAGCAGGAACAGGAAGCTCCCCAGCATGAACAGCAGATGGCTGCCCTCAAAGGGCACATGGAAGACCACGCGCGCCGCCACGTACACGATGGCCACGTCGAAGAGGCCCAGGCCCACATAGGGCGCCACCTTGCCCAGGATGATGTCCATGGGCCGGATGGGCGTGGACAGCAGCAGCTCCATGCTCCCCTGCTCCCACTCCTTGGCCACGGTCAGGGCCGTCATCAGCACGCATAGCAGCCCCAGGATGATGACCAGCAGCCCCGGCACGATGAACCAATGCCCATCCTGCTCGGGGTTGAACAGGTAGCGCGTCTTGAACTCCAGCGGCTCCAGCGGCGCGGGCTGGCCGCGCTCCACCTGCAGGCGGCTCCAGGCGCTGTTCACCACACCGCCCAGGTAGCCCTCCACCACGCTGGCGGCGGCATTGTCCGACCCGTCCAGCATCACCTGGATCTGCGGGTCCTCCCCGCGGCCGACGCTCTTTTGAAAGCCCGCCGGGATCACCAGGGTGGCCTTGACCCGCTCGCTCTCAACATCCTTCTCGGGGTCGCCATGGCTGGCCTGGATCTTGAAGAAGCCGCTGCCCTGCACCGCCTCCACCACCTTGGCGCTGGCTTGGCTGTGGTCCTGGTCCAGCACCGCCACGGCCAGGTCCTTGGGCTCGAAGCTGATGGCGAAGCCGAAGAGCAGCAGCATCATCAGCGGCAGGAGCAGGTTCATGCCCAGGGTGTAGGGGTCCCGCACGATGTGGCGGGCCTCCTTGCGGGCCAAGGCGGCGGCGCGGCGCGGCAGCACCAGGTCGAAGATGCCTTCGGTGCGGGTGGCTAGCCGCTCGAAGATGCCCGGGCTGTGGTCATCCATGCGCGGCTCCCTTGGGCTTGGCGGGCTCGACGATCTTCAGGAACACGTCCTCCAACGACGGCGCGATGACATGGGCCTTCAGGCCCCGGGGCAGGCGGGCCTTCAGCTGGCCCCAGGCGCGGGCCGTGGAGGGCTCCAGGTGCCAGCGGCGGCCGTGGGGCTTCAGCGACTCCACCCCAGGCAGCTGGCTGAAGGCCTTGTCCCAGCCCTCCTTCGGCTCGCCCGACAGCTCCAGCTCCACCAGCCCGTAGGGGAAGGCGTGCTTCTTCAACCCTGCCGGGCTGTCCAGCGCCACCAGCTTGCCGTCGCGCATCAGCGCTATGCGCCCGCATTCCTCGGCCTCGTCCATGTAATGGGTGGTCACGAACACGGTCTGCCCGGCCTTGGCCAGGTCCCGGATGACGGCCCAGAAGCGTGCCCGTGAATCCGGCGACACGCCCGCCGTGGGCTCGTCCAGGAACACGATCTGGGGGTTGTGCAGCAGCGCCGCCGCCAGCGAGACCTGCTGCTTCATGCCGCCGGGCAGCGCGCCCACCAAGGTGTCCTCGTCGCGGTCGAAGCCTACCAGCTTGAAAAGGCGCTCTTTCCTGGCCTCCAGCTCCTTCACCGGCACGTCGCGCAAAGCCGCCGTGAACTCCAGGTTCTGCGCCACGGTCAGGTCATTGTAGAGCGTGAACTTCTGGCTCATGTAGCCGGAGTGGCTCTTCAGGCCGCTGTTGTCGTCGTGGTATCCCTCGCCGCCCACATGGATCTCGCCCGAGCTGGGCAGCAGCAGGCCGCATAGCACCCGGATGGTGGTGGTCTTGCCGGCCCCATTGGCGCCCAGGAAGCCGAAGATCTCGCCCTTGGCCACCTGGAAGCTGACGTCGTCCACGGCGGTGAAGTCGCCGAATCTCACGGTCAGGTGCCGCACATCCACCGCCCAGCCCGCCTTGGGCTCCGCCCTCTGACGGGGGCTCATGGCGCCGCCTTCAGGCCGGCGGCGGCCAGGAAGATGTCGTCGAAGCGCTTGGCGTGGTGGCTGGCCAGCAAGGCCCGGGGCTCACCGGCGTCCAGCAGGCGGCCCTTGTCCAGCAGGTGGACCTTGTCGCAGCGCTCGGCCTCGTCCATGTAGGCGGTGGCCACCAGCACGGTGATGCGCTGCTTCAGCAGGTCCATCAGCAGCTCCCAGAACTCGCGGCGGCTGACGGGGTCCACGCCGTTGGTGGGCTCATCCAGCAGCAGCGCCTGGGGCTTGGCCAGCAGGGCGCACATCAGCCCCAGCTTCTTGTACATCCCCCCCGACAGCTTGCCCGCCGGGCGGTCCACGAAGCGCTCCAGGCGGGTGAGGTGCAGCAGCTGGGCCCGCCGTTCGACGTAGTCGCCCCGCTCCAAGCCATAGAGGTCGCGGAAGAAGTCCAGGTGCTCGCCGATGCTCAGGTCGCTGTAAAGGCTCTGGGTCTGCGGCATGTAGGCCAGGTTCGGGCGCACCTGGGCCAGCGGCACCGGGTGGCCGGCCGCCATCCACTGCACCGTGCCCGAATTGGCCTTCAACAGGCCCATCAGGTGGCGCAGCAGGGTGGTCTTGCCAGCGCCGTCGGGGCCGATGATGCCGTGCAGGTGCCCCGCCTCAAAGAGCGTGCTGAGCCCGGCAAGGGCCTGGTTGGGCCCCAGCTTCTTCGACAAACCCGTGACTTTGACCGACAGGCTCAAGGCTTCCTCAACGCGGCAGGTCGGCTTCCACGGTCATGCCGGGCTTCAGCACGCCGTCGGGATTGTCAAAATGGACCTTGATGCCGTAGACCAGGCGTTCGCGCTCCTCGCGGGTCTGCACGTTCTTGGGCGTGAACTCGGCCTCGGGGCGGATGTAGGCCAGCGTCCCGTCAAAGGACTTGCCGGGCAGCTCGGGCAGGGTGCATTTGATGACCTGGCCCAGCTTCAGCTTTGCCAACAGCGGCTGGCCCACGTACACGAAGGCGTAAACGCTGTTGAGGTCGGCCAGGCTCAGGATGGGCTGGCCCGGGCGGGCCCACTCGCCGGCGCGGTGGTAGATGGTCATCACCGTGCCGTTGATGGGCGCGTCCACGGTGCACCAGCCCAGCTTCACGTCGGCGTCGCGGTTGGCGAACTTGCTGTGGTCGAAGTTGCTGGCCACCAGCGAGCCCGCGGTGTAGAGCTGGGCGTTGCGGTTGTAGTCGGTCTGAGCCTGGCCCGCGGCCACCCGCACGTCAGGGCAGCTCAGGTCGGCCAGGCGCTGGCCCTCCTTGACCACCTGCCCCTCCTCCACCTTGATCTCGGCGATGGGCGAGGCCACGCCCGGCTGCACGTCCACCTGGTCCACCTCGATGGTGGCGGCATAGGTGAAGTCCGGGTGGGCCGGCTTGTAGATGAAGAAGTACCAGGCCGCCGCGGCGGCCAGCACGAGGATGATGGGCAAACGGCGCTTCATGGTTCCCTCTTAATGGGTGGGATCGGTGAGAGCGGCCAGGTTGGCCAGCTCGATCTGCATCTGGGCTTCGGTGATGGCCAAGGCCAGCTTGGCTTCCAGCGCGCCCAGGCTGGAGGTCTGCACTTCAAGGTAGGTGCTGCCACCCACCTTGTAGGAGCGGTAGACCAGCTGTTGCAGCTCGTCCGACTGATGGGCCGCCTGGGTCTGCAGGTCGCGCTGGTCCTTCAAGCCAGCCAGGCGGTCGCGGGCGCTGAGATAGGCGGTGCTCAGGTCGGTGGCCACCTGGTCGCGGCGCTCGTCCGCGGCGGCCTCCAGGCCCTTTTGCTCGTCGACGTGGCGGCTGACCTGTCCGAAGGCGTAGACCGGCACGCTGACGTTGGCGCCCAGCGTCTGCTGGTTCACATCCACGAAGTTCATGCCGTCGGGGTAATCGTGGCTGAAGCGGTAGCTCACGCTGCCCAGCGGCAGGTGCCCCGCCCAGGCCGCGTCCACCTGGCGGTGGGCCAGGTCCACCATGGCCTGCATCTGCAGCCACTGGGGCCGCGCCTGGGGGTCGAACTGGGCCTTCTCCGCCGACGACAGGGCCGCCAGCAGGGAGCTGCTGTCGTCAAGCTTCACCACCACGCTGGGGTCGGCCACCTTGGCCGGCAGGCTCTGCCCCACGGCGTCGTCCACCGGCAGCGTCAGGTCCGCGCCCTGGTCCCCGCCCGTCAGCGCGAACAGGGCGCGCAGGCCGCGGGCCAGCTCGGCCTGGCTGATGCGGTAGGCGCTGCGCCGCTCCAGCTCGTCGTTGCTGGCGCTCAAGGCGTCGATGCGGCTGCTGGTGCCGGCCTTCAGGCGCAGGCTCAGGTCATCATCCGTGCTCTGGGCCAGCTTGAGGGCGTCGGCATAGAGCCGCTGCTGGGTGGCCGCCAACTGGGTCTGGAAGTAGGCCAGCCTCACCTGCAGGCGCATCTGCTGGCCGGCCTGATCCAGCGCCTGGCGCCGCGACTCGACCTGGGCCTGCGCCGCCTGCCAGTTGGGATAGGCCGCGCCCAGGCTCAGCAGGTCCCAGCTGGCGGTGGCCCCGTAGCTGTAGTTGTAGTAGTCGCTCATGGGGATCTCTTTGCCGAAGAACTCCGCCTCCGGGACGTGCGAGATGTTCCCCCAATGCCCGTCCAGCGACAGGCGCGGGTACAGGGCCGTCTTCAGGCTGTCGGCGTGGGCTTGGGCCGCCTCCACCTCGGACCGGGCGGCCCTCAGCTCGTGGCTGGAATCCAAGGCCGCCTTCTCGCTGTCGGCCAGCGTCAACGTCAGCGTCTGGGCCCCCGTACTGGCCGCCGCCAGGGCCGCCAGGGCCAGGCTCATCATCCTCATCCGTTTCATGTCGCCTCTCATGGCTTGAAGGCCTTCAGGGCCAAGTCCACCCGCAGCTCCAGGGCTGCGTCGCTCAAGATCGAATCACGCACTTCGTCGGCGTCCAGCTTGATCCAGCCGCCGCGGCTGACCTTGGCGATCATCACGTCCGCCATCAGCGTGGGGGCCGCCAGCAGCCCCATGATGGACCCCATCACCATGGGGATGGGCAGGTCCATCAGCCGGCCCTTGGCCTGGCAAGCCTTGATCAGCCCCACCAGCACCTTGCCATGGCGGGGCATGTTCCCCTTGGTGAACGCCTCGGCGCCCGGCTCGCCCAGCATGGTGTCGCGGATGATGCTGCGCACCATGACCCGGTGGTCGCGGATGAAGCGGCCCAAGCGCAGCAGCCCCCGGCGCAGGGCCTTCATGGGGTCCTTCTCGCCTTCCACCTGCAGGGCGAAATCGGCGTAGAACTCCTCATAGACGTCCTGCACCACCTGGCGCAGGAAGGCTTCCTTGCCGCCGAAATGGTAGCTGACCAGGCCCACGTTCACCTTGGCCCGGGCGGCCACCGACCGCAGGCTGAGCCCATGGAAGCCCTGTTCCTGCAGGATGGCCTTGCCCGCCGCCAGCAGGCGCTGCTCCGCGTCCCCGGCAGGCCGCGTCATCGAGGCGTCCCTTTTTTAAACATGCTGTATAATTAAACGAAGCGTTTAAAAATGTCAAGCGCCGTCTCGCGCGCTTGCCCAGTCTACGCCGGGGCGGAGCCCTGCGGATTGGCCTCTACAGCAACGATCCGCCTGCTTTGGATTTTTGTCTGGATCAGGGAATTTTCCGCGCCCGCCACGCCATCCAGCCCTGGGCCAGGGCCAGGCCGCCCATCACGGCGGGATAGGCGTTGAAGCGGGATTCGAACAAGGCCCCCGCCAGGGCCAGGCTCAGCGCCACGGCCGCCTGCATGGCGCACGACAGCAGGCTCTGGGCCAGGCCCTCCTTGCCCGGGGGCAGCAGCCGGGCCAGTTGCTCGCTCATCAGCGCGTTCAAGGGCGCGCTCAGCAGGCCCCCCGCCACGGCCAGGCCCAGCACCCACCAGGGCCCCCAGCCCAGGAACAGCGCCAAGGCCGGCAAGGCGTTGGCCGCCGAAAGCCACGCGAACTGGGCGCCCTCCCTGCCCGGGCGCAGGCGCGGCACCCAGGCCAGGCTGGCGGCCACGAAGGCCAGGGCGCTGGCCGTGGTCAGCAGGCCCACCCAGCCGTCGGGCAGGCCCCAATGCTGGGTCACGTATAGCGCGTAGTAGGCCTTGTTCAGGTTGGCCAGCATGTTCAGGACCACCCAACTGCCCAGCACCGGCGCCAGGATGGGCAGGCGCAGCAGGGCTTGGGCCACCTCCCCGGCCTCGCGCAACAGCTGGGGGAGGTCGGCCCCATGGCTCACCGCCGCGCTCTCCTTCAGGCGCACCCGGCGCCACAGGATGCCGGATCCCGTCAGCAGCGCGCACAGGCCGAAGAGGCAGCGCATGACCGGCACCACTCCCCAGTGGTCGATGCCCCAGCCCGCCAGCGCCGGCAGCAGCACCATGGGCACCACGAAGGTCAGGCTGAACAGCGCGAAGACCATGCCGCGCTTGTCCTCGGGCGTGTCCTCCACCAGCAGCTGGGTCACGCTGCCGGCCACCATGGCGTTGGTGCTGATCAGGCAGGTCGCCACGTAGACGTGCCAGGGCTCGGTGGCCAGGGCCAGGCAGGCGCTGGGGATGACCCAACTGACGGTGTCGAAGATGATCAGGGTGCGCTTGTGGCCCCAGCGCTGGGCGAACAGGCCGCCCAGCAGCACGCCGAAGATGCGCAGGCCCATGTCCAGCGCGAAGAAGCCGCCGATGGCCAGGTTGCTGAGCCCCAGCTTGCTCAGGTACAGGGCCTTGTAAGGGTCCGTGAACGCCATGGCCACGGCCCAAAAATAGGTCGTGCCCACGAAAAAGCGGGCGTTGGGCCCGGGCGCCTGCCACAGGCGCGACCAGCCGCGGCGGCCCTGCAGCCACGTGAAGCGCGCCAGCGTGAACGGGTTCAACAGGTCGAAACGGGGGTCAAAGTCGGGCATGCCGCCATCTTACGACAAAAGAACGCCGGCCCGTGAGCGGGGCCGGCGTGGGTCTGGACCGTCAATCGTCCTGTTTTCCGGGCTTTTCGGGCTAGAGCTTCATGCCTTCGGTGGTCTCACGCTTGGGCTGCTTGTGGCTGAAGTCCGTCAAGTGTCCGATCACGCGCATGCCCGCCATCCAGAAGAATCGGATGTCGTCCATGCTCCGGATGCTCATCAGCTTGCGCAGCACGAATCGCGGGGTCAGGAAGCTCTTATAGATCCCCTGGGTCAGCTCCAGGATCTCCTCGTACTTCACGTCCTCGCGCAGCTTCATCACCGGCTCGCGCATGTCGTAGCGGTCGTAGTCCTCGGTCAGCAGCCAGCCTTGCTCCTTGGCTTCCTTGTACAGCGGCGTGCCAGGATAGGGCATCACGATGGTGGCCTGCAGGGTGTCGATGGCCCCCTCATCAAAAAGCCCCTTGCATAGGTCGATGGTGTTCTTGGCCTCCTGGTAGCCTTCCCAAGGATAGCCGACCATGCAGGTCACGTGGGGCTCCATGCCGGCCTTCTTGCACATGCGCATGGTATTGGGGATGTCCTCCACCTTCCCGCCCTTCAATAGCCTGTCGGTCGTGCTCTGGTTGGCCGACTCCACGCCGAAGAGCACGAAGCGGAAGTTGGCCTTGCCCATGCGGTCCCATTGCTCCTGCTTCAGCACGCCGGGCTTCATGTTGCACCCGTAGGTCACCTTCTTGCTCAAGCCCGTCTCCACCAGGCCCTCGGTGAACTTTTTCAGCCACAGGCCGGCCGGGAAGGTCCCGGTGTCGTCAAAGATCTCGCGCACGCCGTAGCGCTTCACCAGCTGCTCGACCTCGGCCAGATGCCGCTCCGGGGTCACGCTGCGGAAGTTATTGAAGGTGGTGGTCCAGCTGCAGAACGTGCACTTGCCCCACCAGCAGTCGCGCCCTGCCATCTGGTAGGTGCCCGGCGTGTATTTGAAGTTCCCGTTCTCGAAGGCGTAACGCTCCCACTGGGTCAGGTCGCGGTCGATGAAGGGGTTCAAGTTCAGGTCATGCTCCAGCTTGAACGCGCCGCTGTTGGCCACCTGCCCGGTCTGCGCGTCGCGCCAATGCACGCCGCCTTCCAGCGCCTCCCCCTTGGTCAAATGGTTGGCCAGGTTCAGCAGGGCCCAGTCAAAATCGCCGCCGGCCAGGCAGTAGTCGACCTGGCTGTTGTCAAAGCCCTCGTCCGGGAAAGCCGTCACGTGGTCGCCCATCAGGACCAATTTGGCGTTGGGCAGCATGCGCTTGAGCTCGTTGACCCACTTCCAGTAAGGCCGGATCACCGGGGTCTTGGCCTCAATGGCGATCATGTCCGGCTGCTCGCGGTCCACCAGCTCCTTGAACTGGTCCACCGTCATCTGCGCGGCCACGCCATCGGCCCACACCGCCTGGTAGCCGCGATCCTGCAGCAACGTGGCCGCATAGGCTGGCACCACCGGATAGATGAAAGTCGGCCGGTTGAACCACTGGAACTGGCGGTTCTGCGAGATCAGCGGCACGCCCTTATCGCTGGGGATGGGCGGATAGGCGATCATAACTTTGAAGCTCATGCTGCTCCTTTGGGGTCCCAAGGTGGGGACCCGAGGGCCGGGGGGCTCCGCGGCCGGGCAATCTTGATATCTGACAAGATTCTACTAATAGAGACACTGGGGAGCGAGGTATATTCCAAAAATCCATGAAAAAGCCTGATTCAGTCTATTTATACCTACTTATACCTATTTATTCCAAAGCCTTGGACGGCTCCAGGCCACGAAAAAGGGGCCAGCCCGGAGGCTGACCCCTTTCCCCTACCCCAGGCCCTCTGGGCGGCCTTCCAGCCCCCCTAGCCCGTCGCCGCCTACTTGGCCCATACCCAACATTGGTGCGATTTAGTGCCAAGTTGAGGTTTAGCATTGTAGCACAAGGGTTCTTCGGCACTTTGTTGGCGGACAGGATGAGGGATATATCAATTCCCTCTTAATTTAAGACCTTTTTCGGTTTCGTAATCGAACACCGGGGAAGTCAGTAGCTCCCCAAATTTCAAAACCAAAACATGCACGCCAATTTCATGAAAATCCTTTATTCCCAAGGCTTTTCTAAAAACAGGTCCCAAAAAACGCTGTCCTATAACCCAACGTTCGTGCGATTTAGTGCCTTCTTGGTCTGAAAACCCTATAAAAATAAGGGAAGTCAGTCAGAACCCATCCCTGGGATGGGCCTTGCGGTAGCTCTCCGCCGCCCGGGACTGCGAGACCTTTGTGTAGATCTGCGTCGTGGCCAGGCTTTCGTGCCCCAGGAGCTCCTGGATGACTCGGATGTCCGCGCCGTGGTCCAGGAGGTGGGTGGCAAAGGAGTGCCTGAGTTTGTGCGGAGTGTAGTCGGCGTCCAGGTTGGCCTTGATGAGGTAGGCTTTCAGATTCCGTTGGATGGTGCGCGGGATCAGTCGGTCTCCACGCTCACCAAGAAAGATCGGATCCTTGGGCTTGCCCGTGCCGCGTTTCTGCAAGTATTCGGCGATGGCGGCAATTGAAGCCCGCGATAGGGGCACCAGCCGGGTCTTCTTGCCTTTGCCGGTGATACGGGCGCACGGACCGTTCTCATTCTTCAGGTCCAAGCTGTTGAAATTGAGGCTGCACATCTCAGAGATCCGCAAACCCGAACCATACAAGAGTTCCATCACCGCCCGGTCTCGAAGGCCTCCGGCCTGGCTAACATCGGGGGCTTCGAGGAGGCGTTTGAGCTCCTCCTCGGCTATGGGCCGCGGAATGCTCTTTGGCCGCTTGCCGGATCGGATGATCGAGATCGGGTCGGCCGTGATGACCTTGTTCTCGGTCAGGAACCGGTAGAAATGTTTGAGCGCCGAGGTACGACGGGCCCGGCTGGCTTCACCGTTGTGTTTCACTGTTTTGCACCAGGCCAGGTAGGCTCGAACGATCTCAGGCGTCATGTCGGCCGGCGCCAGGTCCAGGCCTTTGTCGGCAAGGTAGTTCAGGAACAGCATCAAGTCCGACAGGTAGTTCATCTTGGTGGAGTCAGAGAAGTTTCGTTCGGCCAACAGGTACTGCCCAAAGCTCTCCAAATGCCCTTTGAACACGCTCAGCTTGGGCATGGAGGCGATCTTCTGCAGTTGGTCGGCGTCGAGGCGCTTGGTGAACCAGGTCTTTTTCATGGCTGGATTCTAGCATGACTTCTAAAACGCGTCAAATTTTAGTTATACGACAAATAAAAATCCCGCTGTCAGACCTTGAGTGCTAAGCAGCCTTTAAAAAGACCGGCTCTAGCGTGACCCCCAGGGTCCTTGAGATCCCCATGACGTTGCTCATCGTCGGATTGCCGTCCACTGAAAGTATCTTGTACAGCGCCTGACGGCTCAACTTAGTCCGCGCCGCAAGCCGAGCAATTCCCCCGCGTGCTTCCGCCACCTGGCGCAGCGCTTGAAGATATCCAGGCATGCCATCGTTGGCCAAGGCGTCTTTGAGATACTCCACGGCGATATTCTTGTCTTGGAGTTGCTCAAAAAGCAGGTCGTCAAAAGGCAGTAAGAGCTTCCGCTTTCCTTTCTTGGTAGTCATTCCATGCCTCCTTTGCATTTGCGAAATCTTTGGATTGGGTAGACTTGTCACCGCCGCACAGCAGAACCACTAGCACGGGTCCATCCTGGCCGACGTAAACTCTGTAACCGGGGCCGAAATGGATGCGCAGCTCGGTGATCTGACCGTACCTCTCGCAGTCACCGAAATTGCCGCTGCGCACCCTGTTCAGGCGCCCTAAGATGACAGCCTTGCCTTTGGCGTCCTTCAGGGTCTTGAGCCAATCCCTGATGGAACATCTGCCGCTCTTGCTGATATAGGCGGAAAGTATCTTGGGTTGAGGTAGAGCCATGGAGTGATTGTAATTTATAGTTAACTTATTGTCAAGTATGGTTTAATCACTCAAGTTCACCATCTCACAATGGGTAGCGCTTGCAGTGGAAATCTGACTTCCCTACCAGGTGGACCCCAAAAGACCTCTTGGCCCGAAAGGTCCCTGCAAAGCCCTTCTAGGCAGCAAATTGGGCCTCGGAGAAGGTCGGCGCCGCAGCCACCGGCCGCCGATGACTTAGAATCCGCATATCGCGGTAGGAACCCCCATTGCTGGAAGCCCCCCGCACAGATCCCGGCGGGCGCGATTCACGCACCGGGCTCCCACCTTGGGTATTTGGCGGCAAAACGAACGCCTGGC
>Ga0302320_10013422_pt1 | contig 17124 bp, 17 predicted proteins | sample Bog_T0_3_FD_202130 | JGI IMG/M metagenome (GOLD analysis project Ga0302320, IMG submission 202130) | Peat permafrost microbial communities from Stordalen Mire near Abisko, Sweden - Bog_T0_3 | ecosystem: Environmental > Terrestrial > Soil > Wetlands > Peat | place: Sweden: Abisko, Stordalen Mire... | reverse complement strand
CCGAAGCTCTTCGCGGAGGAGACGTTCCTAGACACAAAATGCACACAATCCACAAACCTCCTTAACTTTTTCCTTGCCCTCTTTCGCCTCATAGCAGGGACGCCCGGCCCGGGCGTCCGGGCAAACAACGGAGCCATTCGCAGTTCCCGGACGGGCGGGCCGCCCGTCCCTACCTCGAAACGCTTGGCCGAATCAGCTAGCCCAAACGGGCCCAGCGCTAAAAAAGGATGTAACTTTTCCCCCAAATCGGTGTTGTGGTCTTATGCCCAGTGTTCCCGCCTCACCCACTGCGCCCGCGACGCGGGTTGCGACTAAGAAGAAAAAGTTCCGGACGCTTGTCTGGGCTTCCGTCGCGGTCCTGGTTGTGGCTGGGATCGGCGGGATGGCGTGGGTGAAGTCCCGTCAGTCGGGAAAGGGCCTGGGCGTGACGACCGAGAAGGCCGTGGTGAGGTCCATCACCCAGATCGTGACCGCCACCGGGAAGATCCAGCCCGAGACCGAGGTCAAAATTTCGCCTGAGGACTTCGGCGAGATCGTCGCGCTTCCGTTCAGGGAGGGAGGCCGGGTGAAGAAGGGCGATCTCCTGGTGAGGCTCAAGCCCGACCTGTACCAGGCCGAGGTCGACCAGCAGGTGGCGGCCGTCAACACGGCCCGGGCGTCGGCGATTTCCAGCGAGGCGAAGCTCGAGAAGGCTGAGGCCGACCTGAAGCGCAACGAGGACCTGTTCCGGCGCAACCTGATTTCCGAGTCCGACTACGTGGGCTTCAAGACCGCGCACGACGGGGCCAAGGCCGACCACAATGCCGCGCTCTCCAACGAGAAGGGGGCCGAGGGCTATCTCAACCAGGCCAGGGACGCGCTCTCCAAGACGATCATCTACTCGCCGATGGACGGCACGGTGAGCTCGCTCTCGTCCGAGGTGGGCGAGCGCGTGGTGGCTACCGGGCAGTTCACGGGAACGGAGATCATGCGGGTTGCCGACCTCTCGAACATGGAGGTGCGGGTGAAGGTGAACGAGAACGACGTGCCCAATGTCAAGGTGGGCGACCACGCCCTGATCAGCATCGACGCCTACCCGGACAGGAAGTTCAACGGTTTCATCAAGGAGATCGGGTCCTCGGCCGAGAACTCGGGAGGGGCAGGAAGCGGGAGCTCGAGCCAGTCCTCGGGCGGCGTCTCGGACGAGGTCACCAATTACCTGGTCAAGATCCGGGTGGCGGACCGCGACGTCCAGCTCCGGCCCGGGATGAGCGCGACCGCGGACATCGAGACCCAGACGGTGGAAAAGGTCGTGGCGGTGCCGATCCAGAGCGTGACCGTGCGGGCCGAGGGCGGTCTTACCACGGAGGAACTCGAGAACAAGCAGGACAAGGAGGCCAAGGAAAAGTCCGGGAACGACCTCGGGGTGTCCTCGGACAAGGACCAGGCCCGCCGCACCCGAACCCAGCTCCAATACGTCGTGTTCGTGAGGACGGGCAACAAGGTGCGCCTCCAGAAGGTGGAGACGGGGATCGCCGACAACACGTGGATCGAGGTCAAGAAGGGGGTGAATCCCGGCGATGAGGTGGTCTCCGGCAGCTACGCCGCAATCAGCCGGAAGCTCAAGGATGGGATGGAGATCCACATCGAGCAGCCGAAGAAGGACACCGGTGGAAGCTGACAACCAGGCGATTGCGGTCGTCGGCGGGGGCGGCCCCAGGCCCGTGCTGCCGCCGGGCCCGGTGGTCATCGCCATCGAGAATGTCACCAAGCTCTACAAGATGGGCGCGGAGACGGTCCACGCCCTGCGCGGCGTTTCCCTCGAGATCCGTCGAAACGAGTACCTGGCCATCATGGGCCCCTCGGGATCGGGCAAGTCCACGCTGATGAACATGCTCGGGTGCCTGGACACCCCCACCTCGGGGCGCTACGATTTCAACGACCGGTCCGTCGCCGGCATGGACGACAACGAGCTGGCCGAGATCCGGAATCGCGAGATCGGCTTTGTGTTCCAGACGTTCAATCTGCTTCCCCGCTCGGACGCCCTGCGCAACGTCGAGCTGCCGCTGATCTACGCGGGCATGCGGCCGGCCGACCGCCAGGCCCGCGCGAGCGAGGCCCTGGCGAACGTCGGGCTCTCCGACCGGATGCACCACCGGCCCAACGAGCTGTCGGGCGGCCAGAGGCAGCGCGTTGCGGTCGCCCGCGCCCTGGTCAACCGACCGTCCATCATCCTTGCGGACGAGCCGACCGGCAACCTGGACTCCAAGACAGGCCTGGAAATCATGGCCCTGTTCGAGCGCCTCTACGAGGAGGGCAACACGCTGATCGTGGTCACCCATGAGGAGGACATCGCCCGCTACGCGCGCCGGATCGTGAGGTTGCGGGACGGCAGGATCGAGAGCGACCAGCCTGCATGAACGAGATCATCGAGTCGTTCCGCATCGCCTTTGCCGAAATCCGCGCCCACAAGCTGCGGTCCGCACTCACCGCGCTCGGCGTGATCATCGGCATCGTGGCCGTGACCCTCATGGGCACGGCGATCAACGGAATCGGGGTCGGTTTTGACCGAAGCCTCGCGATGCTGGGCGACGACGTGATGTACGTCCAGAAGTGGCCGTGGCACAACGTGGAGGACTGGTGGAACTACGTGAACCGCCCCGCCATCGCCCCCGAGGACGCGGATCGGCTGAACCGCATCATCGCGGACACCCCGAACTCCCAGCTCGACGTGGCCGTGTTTGTCAACGCCAGGTCCTCGTCGGTCAAGGCCGGCGGGAACAGCGTGAGCGGCGTGTACACCTTCGGGACCACGGCCGACTACGGCCGGATCCTGACCGCGGACTTCTCCGAGGGCCGGCTGTTCAGCGACACCGAGAGCCAGGCCGCGCGGCAGGTCTGCGTGCTGGGGTACGACGTGGCCCAGGCGCTCTTCCCGGGGCGATCCTCGCTGGACTCGACCGTGACCGTGCAGGGGCAGCCGTTCCGGGTGATCGGCGTCCTTGCCCACCAGGGATCTTTCCTCGGCCTGTTCAGCATGGATAGCCAAATGATCGTGCCGCTCGGGGCCTACCGGAAGCATTTCGGGACGCGGGACGGAAACGGGGAACTCCAGGTCAAGATCAGGGACAAGAACCGCCTCGACGAGGCGCGGGAGGAGTTGACCGGGGCCATGCGGCGCGAGCGGGGCCAGTTCCCCGGCGAGCGCGACAATTTTTCGATCAACGAGCAGCAGGCCTTCAAGGCGCAACTCGACCCAATCCGGGGGGGCATCGCAATCGGGGGCCTCTTCATCACGGGACTCGCCCTCTTCGTGGGGGCCATCGGCATCATGAACATCACGTTCGTGAGCGTGAAGGAGCGCACGAAGGAGATCGGCACGCGCAAGGCGCTCGGGGCGCGCCGACGGACGATCCTCCTGCAGTTTCTCATAGAATCGGTGTCGATCTGCCTTGTCGGGGGCCTGATAGGCCTCGCCTTCACGGGGGGGCTCTGTGCGGTCGTGAGCGTCGCGATGCCGAGCCTGCCGATCGTCTTCTCCGCCGGGCTGGTCGTCGTCGGCCTCTTGGTTTCCACCCTCACCGGGATCTTCGCCGGGTTTGCCCCGGCCGTGGGGGCCTCCCGCCTCGACCCCGTGGTGGCGCTTCGCTACGAGTGACGCCATGCTCTTCCGGGAAATCCTTCGCATGGCGCTCGGATCGCTGGGGGTCCACAAGCTCCGCTCGTTCCTGACGATGGCGGGAATCACGATCGGCGTGTTCTCCGTGATCGGTGTCATGACGGCGGTGTCCGCCCTGCGCGGCTCGATCGAGACCGGCCTGAGCTTCCTCGGCTCGAACATGTTCCAATTCGCCAAGTATCCCACCGGGATCCAGGTCGTCGGCAACGAGCGGGAGAAGTACGACAAGCGGCGCAATTTCACGCTCGCACAGGCCAGGCGTTACGCGTCCCTCATGGAGGGATGGGCCGACGTCGTGTGCCTGAAGTCCTTTGACCAGAACGGGGGCCAGGCCAGGTACGGGAACCGGAAGACGACCCCGGGCCTGACCTATGGGGGGGCGAACGAGTACTTCCTCGCGGCCAACCAGTACGCCATCGACACCGGGCGCAACTTCACCGGGGCGGACGTCGACCTCGGCTCCCCGAACGCCATCATCGGCCAGACGGTCGTCGACAAGCTCTTCCCCTCCGAGTCCCCCCTGGGAAAGTCGATCAAGGTGAACGGGCACAGCTATACGGTGATCGGCACGTTTGTGCCGCGGGGAACCTCGTTCGGGGAGGACCAGGACGACCTGGTGATGGTCCCGATCACCCGGTTTCTCAGCGACAACGGACCCGAGAAATTCAGCGTCAACATCGCGACCCAGGCGCCCTCGCCGGAGGTCTACAACGCCACGATGGACAGGGGCGTTACGGCGATGCGCATCGCGCGGGGGTTGCGCCCCGAGCAGGACAATGACTTCGAGATCTACTCCAACGACTCCCTGATCGCGGCCTTCGCCAAGGTGGCCGACGCGGTGCGCGCCGGGGCCCTCCTGATCAGCGGCATCGCGCTGGTCGCCGCGGGCGTGGGGATCATGAACATCATGCTCGTCAGCGTCACCGAGCGGACCAAGGAGATCGGCGTGCGCAAGTCCATAGGCGCGCGCAAGACCGGGATCCTCGCGCAATTCCTCCTGGAATCGGTCACGCTGTCCCTTTTCGGCGGCCTCGCGGGCATCCTCCTCGGCGTCGCAGCGGGCGACGGGCTCGCGCTGCTCATGCACGTCGACATCGTGTTCCCCTGGGGATGGGCCGCGACCGGCCTGATCGTCTGCACCGCGATCGGGGTCGGCTTCGGGCTGTACCCGGCTGCCAAGGCGGCCTCCCTGGATCCGATCGAGGCGCTTCGCTACGAGTAGCTCAACCCCTCCGGATCTCGGAGCCGGGAAAGCGGATCTGGATCCGGTACACCTTTTTCACCCGGCACTGGACGAGCCCGGTCTCCGGGGCGACGCGCTCCGGCACCTCGATGCGGTGGATGTCGACGACGGCGTGGTACCCGCGCTCCGAAAACACGTCGATCAGCATCGCGAGGGCAAGGGGGTTGTCGAGGAGCGGATCCTCGGCGTTGACCAGCGCGGAGCCTGAGATGGCGTGCCGGTACACGATGGGGAGAATCCTCTTCTCGATGAAGCCCACGACCTCCTTGAAAAGGGAGCCGTGCTCGACCTCGTAGGAGTCGAGGCGTTTGACCATTTCCTGTCGGGCGTGGACGATGATCTCGCTCGCCACTGGGATCGCCCGCAGGCGGTCCACGGTGCGCGGATCCAATTCGAGGGTGCTCTGGTACTCGAGCTCCCTAAGGATGTTCCGCTCGACCTCGGCGATGGGGCCCTGTGCGTTGACGAAGTGGTAGTGGAAGATCTCCTTGAGTTCCTGGAGGGCGTCCCAGGTCTTTTCCTTGAACGTGCGGTACCGAAATTGGGCCAGATTCTCGTCGTAGTCGGTGACCCGTTCCTCGAGCAATTCCCCCATGCCCGTGCGCCGCACCTCGCTGTTGTGCTCCCGAACCTCGGCTCCGCGCCGCAGCTGGCGCTCGACGCTCGTCTTCTCGTCGACGAAGAGGACCATGATGTGGGTGGTCGGCAGGCGGAAGTGGATCCCGAGGGGCGTCCCGGTGAACTCGCGCCGCAGTTCGTGCATCTTGTCGACGAGCAGCTTCAGGCATTCCACCTGCACCTTGGTGCGGGGAAACCCGTCGAGGATGACGCCATCGCGGTACTCGGGCTGCAGCAGCTTCCGGAACAGGAGGTCCATGACCTCGCGGTCGCCCACCATGCTGCCGGCATTCTTCAGGCGCTGTGCCTCTGGCGAGTCGAGCAGGGCGCTCACCACGATGGGGCCGCAGGTCAACCCCCTGGCCTTGGAGATAAATGGGGTCTGCGTGCCCTTGCCGGCGCCCGGCGCGCCGCCCAGCAGGATGAACTCCTTCGGGAACCTGAGCTTCTCCCGCCCGAAGTCCGCCTCCAAGGACTGCCATACCGCATCAAAGATGATGTGGGCGTCCTTGATCTCGAGATCGGTGATCCTGGCCGATGCGGGGGGCAGGTCCGGTTGTTTCGATTTGTTGGCGGAGGCTGGGGGCATGGGGAGGTTGGGCTGTTAACAAAAATTTCCGGAACGGGAAACCTTTTCCGGGGCTGCGCGTCAAACCCATCCGCAGTTCCCGGGTTTAACCCGGAGAATTGTCAAGTTGAAGCTGGACCTGGCGGAGCCGCGCAAGCGGCTCCGCCTTGTTTTTCCAGGGTCGCGGTGCCGCGCCCCGGGGGTCCGTCGTGGTCAGGTCGCGGTCGGTTCGGGGGCCTTTTCCTTGCAGAATGCCTTGTCGAGCGAGATGCCGCCGCCACCAAGGAGTGCGAGCGCGATCGCAATGCCGAGCACGAGGATGAAGAGTTCGATCCCCTCTCCCTTCTGCTGACCGCCCCAGTTCATGAAGAACCCGTTGGGAAGGTGCACCAGGTAGGCCGCAATCGCGAGTTCGAGCCCAACGAGCACGGCAGCCACCCTGGTGAACAGGCCCAGGATCAGCGCGATTCCGCCGAAGAACTCAATCAGGATCGCCGCGAGCGCGAACACGTAGGGAATGTGCAGGGTCCCGGTGAAGAACTGAATGGTGCCGGAGTAGCCGTAACCTCCGAACCATCCCAGCAGTTTCTGGGCGCCGTGAGGGAATATCATGATGCCGAGGGCAAGCCGCAGGAAGAGCGACGCTAAGCAAGGGTGCGAGGAGCACGCCGTATTACTCGAGGTGGACATGGGGTTTTTTGGGTTGCGGCCCGTTGTTCGAACGGGCCGTCCCTTCAGGTATCCGAGGATACCGGAACCGTCAAGCCGCTGCTGGCGGCAGGCTCCTCCCACTTCCAGTCGCGCAGCAGGCCGAGCAGCTGCTCCGAGCCCCGGCTCTGGAACCGCTGCAGATGCCGGATCATCGCTATCTCGCGAACAGGGCTCGCATCGGCGAGAGGAATGTAGACCAGGGAATCCTTGTCCTCCGGCGATCTTGAGACCCTCGGGAGAATGGAAATGCCGGCTCCAAGGGCCACGAAGGCCTTGACCGTTGCAATCTGCGAACAGTGGAACCCGATCCTCGGCTCGAAGTGATGGACACCGCAGAAGGCCCGGATCTGGGCAGCAGTGGAGCTGGAGGAGCCCATCATGGCGAAGGTCTCGTTGGCGAGGTCCTCGCCGGTTACGAGATACCGGTTCGCGAGGGGATGGTCCTTCCCAACAACAAGCAAAAGAGGCTCTTGCATCAGAGGCTCGACATAAAGCCGAGGGTCCTGGACCGGCATGGCAACCACGGCCAGGTCGAGTTCGCCATCGAGAATGGCCTGGATCAGGTGAACCTTAAAGTCTTCACGGATATCGATTTGCAGATTTGGAAATTTTCTCTTGGAGCGGGCGATAAGTGACGGCAAAAGGTAGGGCGCGAGGGTAGGGATTGCTCCGATGGTGATGCGCCGACCCAGGGAAGGGCTGTCCGCCAATTCCTTCGTGGTGTTTTCCACCTCAAGCAGGATTCGCTTCGCTCGCTCGAGGAACACGATCCCGGCTTCGGTTGGAACAGCCTTGTGGCCAAGCCGGTGGAAGAGCTTGTGGCCAAGCTCCTTTTCAAGTTTTATAATTTGTTGGCTTAATGATGGTTGAGATACATTGCATCGAGAGGATGCCTTCGTGAAGTTTCCAGACTCACCTATCGCGACCGCGTACCGAAGTTGGCTCAGTTCCATAGATAAAAACTATCATAACTATAAACAATATCAACTTTAACTATCGGACTTTCCGAGTAAGTTAGGCGGCACCCACTCGATAGGAGTGGGACCAACGAAAGCAAAAACATGAACTACCAAACGATCCTGAAGAGAGCGGTCATCCCCGGCGTCATTGCTGCGGCCGCGATCTGGTTGTTCTTGGTTACCCGCCTGTCAGCCAGCGTATTCATTGGCTTCGCTACGGTCGCAATTGTGGCCGGAGTCGTGGTCCTTGAGTACCGTTTGAGCTGGAAGTGGCTTTCCGGACGCCTGGCGTTCGAGAGCCGCTCGTCCTGGAAGTCGTGGCTCGGGCGATAAGCCCGAGTCCCAGTCGTGGCTCGGGCGATAAGCCCGAGTCATTCAAATAGTAATCAACCAGGGCCCGGAGAAATCCGGGCCCTGTTTTTTTTGTGGTTTGGGCGAATGGGTCAGGTGGGGTGTCCTCCGGTCGCTTTTCATTCGCCAAGCCTCACACAGTCGACCTCCGGATACCCTTCCCGGCCCACCTGCGACCCCACGTGCTGCGGTGTTTGGTAGGGACGGGCGGCTCGCCCGTCCGGATCCGCTTTCAGCCTCGTCCGCAACCCCTGGGGCCGTCTTGAATCGATCCCGTTTGCCCGGGAGTATTCGAATGGGCCAGAAAGCATGCCCTGACGGGCGGGCCGCCCGTCCCTACCTTCAAGCCGCCCGTTCCTGCGTTAGTCCCGTCCCTTCGTTAAGCCGCCCGTCCGTGTGGCATGCCGCCCCAGCTGGCAGTCCGGCAATGTTCGCAGCCGATTAAAATGCCACTTGGGGGCCTCGGCTGCGTCTAACCGCAAACGGTCCAATGCGTATTCTTAGACAAAAAATGGAGGCGGCGACGCTTTCTGGGTATAAATCAACAACCACCCCTGTTTGCATGGAGGAAGCCCCCGATCATGAGTGCTGGAGAGAATGGTTTGAGCGCCACGGCCCTGGACTGCTGTTGTATGCCCGCCAGTGCACTCGGTCGCTCGCCGATGCCGAGGACGTCGTGCAGGAGGCTTTCGTCCGCTATTGGAGGAATCAGCGGAAGCTCGGCGGCGAGCCTCTCGGCCTCCTTTTCACGTCGGTCCGGAGGGCCGCAGTCGACCTTGCGCGGCGTGACGGGCGGCGCGAGGTCCGTGAAACCCAGTCCGAGGGCCCGCCCGATGAGTCGGGGAGGGTTTTCGAGGCTCCCCTTGAGGGGGAGGACCGCCGCATTGCCATCGAGTCCGCACTTCGCCGCCTTCCGGACGAGCAGCGCGAGGTGCTTGCCCTCAAGATCTGGGGCGGACTCACCTTCGATGGCATCGGGGAGCAGTTGGGACTCTCCCCGAACACTGCGGCGTCCCGCTATCGGTATGCCCTCGATGCGCTCCGCCGCGAGCTGCCCGTTGTGACCTGCCATGGATGACGAACTGCAGGCTCTGGAGGCGGAACTTTCCCGACTGCGCCCGTTGGCTCCGTCGCCGGAGCTGTCGGCCCGCGTCGGCCGCGAACTCGGGCCAAGGGGCCGCCTGATCCCTCTCTGGTCCTGGATCGCGCTGCCTACGGCCGCCGCCGCTGCGGCCGCGCTCATCATCCTTGGCGCCCGCCCGGCGTCCGGCGCGGCCCCGGCGGCCGCGTTCAAGCCTGTTTCGGCGCAGCAAGTGCTCCTGTCGGCCAGCGACGAGGGATATGTCCAGCTGGGCGACGGCACCCCGGCCCACCGCTTTCGCGCGTCCTACGTGGACACGATCACGTGGGAGGACCCGCAGAGCCACGCGTCGCTCCGTTGGAGCGTTCCCCGGGACGAAGTCCGGGTGATTCCGGCAAGCTTCCAGTAAACCTCAAAGTCAAAGGCAACCCATGAAATGCACCGTTCCCATCCTTATTCCGCTTCTCGGAGTCGTCCTTGCGCTTCCGTTTGCGCGGGCCGACGCCCCGCCGCCCACCTGCGCATGCTCGGCAGACCAGGAGGTCGTCGGATCGCCCCACGCCATTGCCATCGAGGTCAGTGGAGTCGTGAACGAGGGCCCGCCGGGCGCATTTCTCGGCGTGGAGACGGAGACCGCCTCCCCAACCCTCACCGAGCAGCTCGGCCTTCCCAGCGACACCGGGCTTGTCGTCGAGCATGTCGTTCACGACAGCGCCGCTGCGTCCGCCCTGAAGCCCCACGATATCCTGCTCAAGCTTGACGACCAGCTGCTGATTGATCCCCGCCAGCTCTCCGTCCTTGTCCGCAGTCACAAGGTGGGCGACACGGTGAGCGTCGTGTTCCTGCGCGGGGGAAAGCAGGAGACAGCCACCATCAAGCTCGGCCGGCATGAAATGCCGAAGATCTCCGATTGGGGCGGGCCGGGCGGAGAGATGTTCAACGCCCGCGATCGGGAGCACATGCGGGAGGACATGGACAAGGTGCTTTCGCTCATGAACGGGCCCGCTCCCTGGCCGCTCGCTCCCGGCGAGCCGCGGCCGCCCGAGCCGCCGGTACCTCCCAAGATGAGCGAGGTGAGCGTCGACATGGCCAACAGCAACATCGTCTACACCGACGACAAGGGAACCCTAACGCTGACCATCAAGGACGGCAAGCGCACGCTCGTGGCGGTGGACGCGCACGGGAAGCAGCTCTTTTCGGGGCCCATCAACAGCCCGGAGGACTTTCGCGGGCTGCCTCCCCAGGTCCACGACTGGCTGAAGGGCCTGCACGGGCTACGCGAATTCAGGTTCACCATGGGCCGCGATTTCCAGGGGAAGCCTCCCCAGATGGCCCAGCCCGAGAATCAGAGCATGCCGCTGCCGCCGCGACTGGACCAGCCGCCCCAGCCGGCGTTTTGAACGACTTTCCCGCATCCTCGCGCGCCGCAAGGCGGCGGGGACACGTCTGGAGCCGTGTGTGGGTTGGGAGCCCCGGCCCCGGTCGGGCGCCGCGTCACTGAGCGGGCGCCGCCTGATCGGTGGCCGGGCGCTTCAGGAACGCTGCCACAATCAGGGAAATGACGGTTCCGAAGATCATCATCATGATGATCACCATCACGGCGTTTGGCAGGGGAGACGCCATGAACCGGATGCCCTTTTCCATCTGCTCAATCTGGTCCGGGCCCATGCCCTTCGCCTGGGCCTTGGCCAGTTGGGACTGCACCATGATGTCCGTGAAGCCCGTGTTGATGAAGGTCAAGTAGACGTAGTTGAGAACGATGTCCAAAATGGACGCAAAGAGGCTGATCATGACGCCCGCGCCCACGGCTTGGCCGTAGCTGAAGCCCGCCCCCTCGGGACCGGCGGCCCGCTTGACCTTGGTGCCCAGCACAATGGCGGCGACGGCGATCACGATGCCCGCCACGCCGGCGATCCATTGTCCCTGGCCGAACTTTTCGACGTCTGAGTGGTAACCGAGGATGAAGAGAACCAGCTGCAGGAGGAAGCCCACGGCCGACATGCCAAAGCCATACACGAGGTAGGTTTTCATAGGGGTGCCCGGAGCGTGGCCCCGGCCTGCCTCGCAGGCAAGCTTCGGCGGATGGGAGTGCACCGCCCCAATTGTCTGTGGGAGAACGTTTGGAGGTAGGGACGGGCGGCCCGCCCGTCCGGATCCGCCTTCAGGCCTGTACGCAACCCCTGGGCCCGTCTTGAATGCGCACCATTCGCCCTGGATTTTGGATTGACCCAGGGGACTGCCCGGACGCGCGAGCCGCGCGTCCCTACCTGACCTCCAGTCAAGACGACCCTGCAACGGGACCCGGAAGTCAACCCTCCTTCGGCCCGTGCTCCTGGACGTCGGGCGGGGGCACAATCGTCCGGGCCGGAGGCGTGATGATCCGCGGCGGCTGGGCAAGGTGCTCGCCCTCGTCCACGACCTTCTTGAACTCCTGCTCGACCTCGCTCGCAGCCTTCCGAAACTCCCGCACCGCCTTCCCGAGGCCGCGCGCGAACTCGGGCATCTTCTTTCCGCCGAAGAGAATGAGCGCGATCACGAGGATCAGGACCATCTCGGGGCCTCCGAAATCGATCAGCGCGAGCGGGGAAGGATGCAGGTTCACTCGAGAACAGTGGGGCAGGTTTTCGGAAAACGCCATCCCGATGTCCGGGGGCCAAACCAATCCAGCACCGGCTTGCTTCCGGCGGTGCATCCGCATTAGGCTCGTGCGATGATGCGGCATTGGCTCAAGTGTGTGCTCGGCGTCCTGGTCGCGGTGGCCGGCCTGGCGCCCGTCTCCGGATCGGCGGCCCAGACGCGCGTCGTCATCATCCCGATCCATGACGAGATCGCGCAGCCCACGCTCTTCGTCCTTCGTCGCGGATTGAAGGAGGCGATCGCGGCGCATGCCGACGTGGTGGTCCTGGACCTGAACACGCCGGGCGGAGCGCTCGACGTGACCCTCGACATCATGAAGGATCTCGGAAAGTTCCCGGGGCAGACGATCGCCTTCGTCGACGACGAGGCCATGTCCGCCGGGGCCTTCGTCTCGGGGGTGACCGGCGAGATCTGGTTTGCACCCAAGGGCGTGATCGGGGCCGCCGCTCCCGTCCAGGCAACGGGGCAGGACGTGGACGCGACGATGAAGGAAAAGCTCGTGAGCTTCCTCAAGGCGCGGATGCGGGCCGTCTCGGAGGGCAAGGGGCACCGCGGCGAGGTCATTTCAGCCATGATCGACGCGGACACGGAGCTCAAGGTCGAGGGCCAGGTAATCAAGGAAAAGGGCGGCCTCCTTTCGCTTACGGCCACCGAGGCGATGAAGCCGTACGGCAAGCCGCCGCAGCCCCTCCTCGGCGCGGGGATCGCCCGCGACGTCGACGACCTCCTCGCTCAAAAGTATGGAGCGGACGGATACGAGGCGGTCCGACTCGAGGTCACGTGGTCCGAGCAGCTCGCCGTCGTGCTCAACCACCTTTCCCCGATCCTGCTCGCGCTCGGGATGCTCGCCCTTTTCCTCGCCTTCAAGACGCAGAGCTTCGGCCTGTTCGGGGCACCGGGGCTGTTGCTGCTCGGGCTCGTCTTTTTCGGCAGCTACATAGCCGGCCTCTCGGGCCACGAGCCCGTCCTCGTCTTTGCCGTGGGCGCGGTGCTTCTCCTGCTCGAGCTCATGTTTTTCCACAGCGCGGGATTCCTTGGCGCGGTGGGCCTGGGCCTGATCTTTGGCTCCCTCGTCTGGGCGATGGCCGACCTCTGGCCCGGGGAGCCGCTGGGAGCCGCCTGGACGGCGAACGTCTTCCTCCTTCCCCTCGTGAACCTCGGGCTCGGCCTCCTGCTCGCGGTCGCGCTCGCGATCGCCTCGCTCCGCTTCCTGCCCAAGGGCTGGATCTGGGACCGCCTCGTGGTGCAGACGACCCTCAAGGCGACCAGCCAGCCCCTGCCGGCCCCGCCGGAGGCGGTCGTGGGCAGGACTGCCCACGCCCTCACGACCATGGCTCCCACCGGGTATGTGCTGGTCGACGGCGCCCGCTACGAGGCATTCTGCGATTCCGGACTCGCCGAGAAAGGGGCCTCGCTCAGGGTGGTCTCCGTCGACAATTTCCGCCTCATCGTCACCCAGATCCATAAAACCCAAGCCGCATCATGATCAACCTTCCCCTTCTCATCCTCATCCCCGTGGCGCTCGTCGTCCTGGTGCTGGTGGGCGTGTTCCTGTCCTTCATCGGCACTTGGCTGAAAGCGCGGCTGAACGGCGCCCCGGTGAGCGTGGCCAACCTCCTGGGCATGCGGCTGGGAGGGGTGCCCTACAACCTGGTGGTCACCGCCCGCATCACGGCGGTCAAGGCGGGAATTCCCATCACCACCGACCGGATCGCGGCCCACTTCCTGGCCGGCGGCAACGTGGTCCCCACGGTCCAGGCGCTGATCGCCGCCCAGAAGGCGGGCATCGTGCTCGACTGGGACCGCGCGTGCGCGATCGACCTTGCGACCAAGGGGTCGGGCAAGTCGGTCGTCGAGGCGGTGCGCACGTCGGTGGACCCAAAGGTCATCGACTGCCCGAACCCCCAGAGCGGCCGGACGACGATCGACGGCGTGGCCAAGGACGGTATCCAGGTGAAGGTGAAGGCGCGCGTGACCGTCCGCACCCACCTCGACCGGTTTGTCGGCGGAGCCAAGGAGGAGACCATCATCGCCCGCGTCGGCGAGGGCATCGTGACTACGATCGGCGTCGCCGAGTCGTACAAGCACGTGCTCGAGTCCCCGGCCAGCATTTCCAAGACCGTGCTCGCGCGCGGGCTCGACGTCGGCTCGGCCTTTGAGATCCTCTCGATCGACATCGCCGACGTGGACGTGGGCGAGAACATCGGCGCGCGGCTGCAGGTGGCCCAGGCCGAGGCGAACAAGAACATGGCCCAGGCCCAGGCGGAAATCCGCCGCGCGGCCGCTGTTGCCCTTGAGCAGGAGATGAAGGCCCGCGTCCAGGAGATGCAGGCCAAGGTGGTCGAGGCCCAGGCGCAGGTGCCGCAGGCCATGGCCGATGCCTTCCGCAGCGGACGCCTGGGGGTCATGGACTACTACAAGATGGAAAACATCCAGTCCGACACCGCGATGCGCCAGAGCATCGCCCAGCCCGAGCAGAAGAAGTGAATTCGGGGGTGTTCCAGATCCTGGTCGCCGTCGCGGCGGTCCTTGCGCTGTGGGTCAAGCAGCGCCGGGAATCCGCGCGGTCGCGCGGCGAAAGGCCCGGCGCCGCCGGTTCCGGCCAGCCGGATCCGACGGAGGAGGAGCGCACGCGAAGGGTCCAGGAGGAGATCCGCAGGAAGATCGCGCAGCGCAATGCATGGCAGGTGGCCCGGGAGGAGGCCCCTCCGGTCATGACGGAGGAACCTCCGGTCGAGGAGGGGCCGGTGGAGGTCCCGGTTCTCCGGGAGGCCCCGCAGATTCCCATTCAGGCCCAGGCTCCTGCGTACCGCGCGGAGCCGGCGCCCGCGGCCCCGGCCGACGACTGGCTGACGGAGTTGCGCGGCACCCAGGGAGCGCGGCGCGCGATGGTCCTCAGGGAGATCCTGGGACCGCCCGTGGGCCTCCGCTAGCGGGTACGCGCAACCGTTTGCGCCCGGAGGTAGGGACGCCCGGCCCGGGCGTCCGGGCAAACCCCGGTGTCATTCCAAAACCCCGGACGAATTGTGTCTGTTCAAGACGGGCCGAGCGGCTGCGTACGGGCCCGAAAGCGGATCCGGACGGGCGGGCCGCCCGTCCCTACCTGTTCGAGAAGTCCAGGGCGACCTTGCTCCAGCCCTTCTGGCCGGTGCTGTAGTGCCTGCCCTTATACACTATCTCGACGGACTCCAGCGCGTTGGAGGTCAGGTAGAGTGGGACGTTCGGGTAGTCCCGGCGCTCGCCGCGCTCCAGGGGCCCCTGGTACAGCTCCGAGCCGTCGGACTGCCGGACCACCTTGATGCGCACCGCGTCGAGGGCGCCGATGGACACCATGGCATCGGGGGCGGCCGGTGCCACGGCCGCGGCGGGCGCGGGGGCCGCCGGCCCCTCGCTCATCAGCGACCGGACCGCCCAAAAAGCCAGGAAGGCGACGACCGCGATCGCCAGGGCGATCCCCCCGCGGAAGATCAGGGCGGGCTGGATCAGCGGGCTGGCCGGCAGGTTTGTCCGGCCACGCGGGATCCGCGGCTCGAGGGCGGGCGAGGTGGCCGCCGAGGTCGGCTCAGTCCGCTCGTCGGCCGTGGCGATCGAGACGTCCATGCGCCCGTACACTTCGCGGCTGGGTTGGCGCGGACCCGGCTCGCGGTGCCCGAGCGCGGCGTAGTCGGCCAGGATCCTGTCGGCCGGCAGCTTAAGGAAGTTGGAATACGACCGGAGGAACCCCTTCACATAGATCTCGGAAAGATCGATGTCGAACTGGTTGCCCTCGAACTTCTGCAGGTAGTCGCCCCGGATCTTGGTGGCCTCCGCGGCCTCGCGGATGGAGACACCCTTCCTCTTGCGGGCCTCCTCAAATCGTTCGCCGATGGTCTGCATGTGGGGTCTACGGGGCGATCCTCTAGCGGTGGGGCGGGGAAGTCACCTAAATTTTGTCCAGATCCACCAGGATTTCCCGCGGGCTGGAGCCGTTCTCCGGGCCGACGATCCCCTTCTCCTCCATCAGCTCCATGATGCGCGCAGCCCGGTTGTAGCCGATGCGCAGGCGCCTCTGGAGCATGGACGTGCTCGCCCGGCGGGTGGACCGCAGGACGTCGAGGGCCTGCTGGTAGAGCTCCTCGTCGTCGCCCATCTCGCCCTCCTCGTCAAAGTCCCCGTCCTCGTCGTCCTCGCGGGCTGCGCGGTCGATGTGCTGCTGGACCGCCTGGGCGTAGAGGGGCGGGTCGTTGTTCTCCTGGCTGTACGCGACGATCTTTTGTATTTCATCGTCGGATACGAAGGCGCCCTGGGCTCGCACCACGCGGGAGGTTCCGGGCGGGGTGAAGAGCATGTCGCCCCGGCCGATCAGCGTCTCGGCCCCCTTGGTGTCGAGGACGGTGCGGGAGTCCACCTGCGAGGCCATCTGGAAGGCGATGCGCGAGGGCAGGTTCGCCTTGATGACGCCGGTCACCACGTTCACCGAGGGGCGCTGCGTGGCGATGATCAGGTGGATGCCGGCGGCCCGGGCGAGCTGGGCGAGCCGGGCCACGTTGGTCTCGACCTCGGCGGGCGCGATCATCATCAGGTCGGCCAGCTCGTCGATGATCACGACGATGTAGGGCAGGTGGTCCGGCACCTCGATCCCGTCGTCCACGGGGGGCGTGCCGATCCCGGGGAGGGGCAGGGAAGCCTGGGCCTCGTCGGCCGCGCCGGCGCCGGACTTCTTCCGGTTGTTGAAGCCCACGATGTTTCGGACGTTGGTCTTGCCGAAGATCTGGTAGCGCTGCTCCATTTCAGCGAGCAGCCACTTGAGGGCGCCCGGCACCTTCTTCACCTCAGTGAGGACCGGGATCAGCATGTGGGGGAGCGAGTTGAAGATCTTCAGCTCGACCACCTTCGGGTCGACCATGATCAGGCGGACGTCGCGCGGGCTCTTGGAGTACAGGATCGAGGCGACGATCGCGTTCACGCAGACGGACTTGCCCGAGCCCGTGGCGCCGGCGATCAGCAGGTGCGGCATCTTGGCCAGGTCCGAGACGAGCGGCTGCCCGGACACGTCCTTTCCCAGGACGATGGGAAGCTCCGCGCGCGTCCCCACCCAGTCCTCGCTCTCGAGGATCTCGCGCAGCCCGACCGGCGTCGGGTGCTGGTTCGGCACCTCGACGCCGACCGCCGCCTTGCCCGGGATCGGGGCGAGGATGCGCACCGATTGCGCGCGCATGCCCAGGGCGATGTTCTTGTCGAGGCTGGATATCCTTTCGACCCGCACGCCCGGCGCCGGCACGACCTCGTAGCGGGTGATGACCGGCCCCACATGGATCT
>Ga0302320_10013421_pt1 | contig 17125 bp, 10 predicted proteins | sample Bog_T0_3_FD_202130 | JGI IMG/M metagenome (GOLD analysis project Ga0302320, IMG submission 202130) | Peat permafrost microbial communities from Stordalen Mire near Abisko, Sweden - Bog_T0_3 | ecosystem: Environmental > Terrestrial > Soil > Wetlands > Peat | place: Sweden: Abisko, Stordalen Mire... | reverse complement strand
GGATGTTCAGAGCGTCGTGCTCATCCTTCATACCCGAGCGTGGGCCCAGCACCAGATGCCCTCCCTGCTCAACGTAAGCAAGCAGGTGCGCGGCCAGGCCGTTGGAGATGACGTTCAAGCTGGGCGCGAAGACCACCTTGTATGCGTCGAGCGGCGCTTCGGGTTGGACGATGTCCACTGTGAGCCTGTCCTCGCGCAGCGGCGCATAGTAGCCGAGCAGAACTTCGAGCTGATCGTAGTTGCGGTTGTGGGGCTGGAAGTCGATGGCCCAGCGGCTGTCGTAGCTGTGCAGCAGGGCCACCTGCGCCACGGGCGCGGTGCCCTGGAGCGCCTTTGCCGCGCGCTCAAATTCGGCGCCAGTCTGCGCAATTTCGGGATAGATGGGTAACGGCTCGCCGTCGGGACCGACAAGCGCTCCGTGGTATTGCTCCTGGCCATTAAGCGCGCTGCGCCACTGCCAGTAGAGCACCGCATCGGCGCCGTGGCCGATGGCCTGCCAGGCCATGGCGCGCGTCTCGCCGCGATCGAGCGCGTTGTTCACCGGCGCCCAGTTCACCGTGCCCGGCTGTGTCTCCATCACCCAGAAGTTGGCGCGTTTCCAGCCGCGCACAAAGTCGTGCAGCGCCCCATTGCGCGCTACGTTCAGATGGCCCTGTCCTACATAGTCGTCCCACGCGGCAAGGTCGAGCTCCTTGTTGATCTCGTAGTGATCAAAGTTGTCTGACCATCCCAGGCCGCCGAGATTGGTGGTGATGAACTGCCGCTTCTCAGCAAATTTGCGAATGGCCCCCAGCTGCACATGCTGAAAGTCGCGCCAGGTATCGCTCACAAAGTGGCGATGCTCGAGCAGCAGCCCAGGATTTCCGCCGCCCGTGGGCAGCGGAATCTCATCCCAGCTATCGTAGGTCTGGCTCCAGTAGGCCGTGGCCCACGCAGCATTCAAGGCGTCCAGCGTGCCGAAGCGATGCTTGAGCCAGTCCTGAAACTCGTGCCGCGTCTCCGCATCGAACGACTCGTCGCTGAACTCGTTGCCGATCTGCCAGCCAATCACATCGGGGTCGCGGCCGAAGCGCTCGGCCAGCTGCGTTGCGATCCTGGCGCAGTAGACGCGATAGAGCGGGTTCGCGTAGTTGAACTGCCGCCGCTGGCCGTGCTCAGCGCGATGGCCCATTGCATCCACGCGCAGCGTCTCCGGGTGCGCCTTGGTCAGCCACGCCGGCGGCGCATCCGTGGGCGTGCCGATGACGACAGCGATGTGATGCTTCTGGGCCGTGCGAACGGCGCGCTCCAGCCAATCCAGATCGTAGCGACCTTCGACCGGCTCCATGCGGCTCCAGGCAAACTCGCCCACACGGACCACGTGCAGGTGCGCCTCCTCCATCAATTGCAGATCGCGGTCCCAGCGCGACTCCGGCCACTGTTCCGGATACCACGCCGCTCCCAGCATTGCGCCGGTCTGGGCGTGCAGCGCGCCGCAGCAGAGAACCGCCGCAAGCAGCACCAGTCGGCAGCACGTGCCGCGAGCCAACCCCGGCGCGGTCAATCCAGTCTTCAGCACAAAGGTTCTCCCGCCCAACTTGTATCACACGCGCCGCCCGCAGAGCAGCCGTATGCAGCAAAAGCCCATTCGCTGCATACGGCGTCTCCGGCGTTTGCTGGGCAAGCAGCAGCAATCTCACTGCTGCGCCGTCTCAAACTATGACAACGGCTGCGCCGCCAGTTCCACTGAGCGGAATTCTCTGTGCCGCGCAGGAAAAGACTGTGCAGGAGTTGACCGGAGCGGCTATCGTTGTGGGAAAGAAACCAGCCGGCTTGAATGACTGCACTCAGCTCGATTCAGGACCTGTGGCTGGTAGCGACCCTGCAATGAAAGGCGCGCACTTGGCCACTGATTCGTCTCCCACGCTTGCCCTGGTCCACACCAGCCCCACGCTTGCACCCATGTTCGCGGCGCTGTGCCGGCAGCATCTGCCCGAGGCGAGGTTCTTTCACATGGTGGACGAGAGTCTGATTCAAAACACGATTCAGAGTGGCGGCCTGCGGAAGCTGACCATGCGCCGCCTGCTGGATCAGATTGCCTCAGCCGAAGCCGCCGGGGCCGACGCGGTGCTGGTCACCTGTTCGTCGATAGGGCCCGGCGTGACGCTGGCCCGCGCGTTCTTTGACATTCCCGTCCTGCGCATTGACGAAGCCATGGCCGAGGCCGCGGTCGAGTTCAGCAGGATTGGTGTGCTGGCCACGCTACGCACCACGCTCGACCCCACGACCGCGCTCTTGCGTGAGAAAGCTGCGCAGGCCGGCCGCGACGTCGAACTCGTGGAGTGCCTCTGCGCCGACGCTTTTCCCGCATTGCTCGCCGGCGATACGGAAACCCACGACCGCATCCTGCGCAAGGCCCTGCTTGACGACCTCACCGGCGTGGATGTGATCGTGCTGGCACAGGCCTCCATGGCCCGCGTGGTGGCCACGCTGCCGCCTGGCTCCCTCGGTGTCCCCGTGCTCTCGAGCCCGGAGCTTGCTATTCTGCACGCGCGGAAGGCGCTGGCTCTTCCTGCTCTCGAATCGCGCATTCAAGACAGGACCGCCGTTTGAGGCAGCGCCACAAGGTTCTTGGCCTGCTGGGCGCGCTCTCCGTCCTCACGTTTGTCGATCGCATTGCCATCGCCGTGGCGGGCCCAGGCATCCAGGCAGACCTGCACATTGAGCCGCAACACTGGGGCTGGGTGCTAAGCGCCTACGTGCTGGCCAATGGCTTGTTTGAGGTTCCCTCCGGCGCACGTGGCGACCGCTACGGCCAGCGCGGCGAACTCACGCGCATCGTAGTCTGGTGGTCCGCATTCGACGCCCTCACCGGTTGGTGCCGCGGCCTGTGGCAGCTGGTCGCGGTGCGCTTTCTGTTTGGCCTGGGCGCGGCAGGCGCTTATCCCAACGCGGCCGGCGTTATCGCCCGCTGGTTTCCAGTGCGCGAACGAGGCCGCAGCCAGGGCTTTGTGTGGGCCGCAAGCCGCCTGGGCGGTGCGCTGGCGCCGCTGATCATCGTTCCTCTGCAACACTATTTCGGATGGCGCTCGGTCTTCTGGATTCTCGCGCTCGCCGGCTTTGCATGGGCTGCCATCTGGTACGCGTGGTTCCGCAACCGTCCCGATCAGCAGCGCGGCATCACCACGGTCGAACTCGAAGAGATTGGTCCGCTCGGCGCAGCGCACGGCGAGGAAGCCATTCCCTGGGCGCAGCTGCTGCGCCTGCGCGCGCTGTGGCTGATTGTGCTGGCGTACGGTTGCTACGCCTGCGGAACCTGGTTCTACTTCTCCTGGTTTCCCACATGGATGGTGCACAGCGCCGGGTTCACGCTCAACGGAGTTCTGTTGGCCTCGCTGCCGTTCCTGGTGGGCCTGGGCAGCAACCTGGTGGGCGGGGCTCTTGGTGACCGGCTTTCCGCGCGCTGGGGCGCGAAGACCGCTCTGCGTGCCATCCCCTGCGTTTGCCTCACGCTGACATCGCTGATTCTGGCGGCCATGGCGTGCTTCCACGGAAAGGCTACGGTCGTGATCCTGTCCAGCCTGGGCTTCGGCGTCATGGACCTGATGCTGCCATCGGCATGGGCCATGTGCCTGGCCATTGGCGGGCGATCGAGCGGCACCGCCGCCGGCATGATGAACACGGCCGGGCAGGCCGGCGGCTTTCTGTGCACGGTGTTGTTCGGCTATATCGTCCACGCCACAGGCAGCTACAATCTGCCACTCTGGTTTATCGCTGCCATGGTGTTCCTGAGCGGGTTGATTTTTTCGCGCATTGACTGCACGCAGGGATTGGATGCACAGGCGCTTCCGCTGCAAACGTAGCGGATCATGCACCGTCGCGAACTTCTGCAAAAAAAGTTTCCGCTCCGATCTGCCCTCCCTTGAGCACCAGTTCCAATCCATCGAGCGGCGAGCCGGGCGCGTGGGCGCGGCACAGCGGCGCACCGGGCGTGAGCGGCGCAACAAACGTGAGCGCCGTCAGCCCCAGCTGTTTGACCGCGTGGGTCGCGGTGTCGCCGCCGACTACGACGACGCGACGCACGCCGGAGGTGAGCAGCAACTCCCGCAGCAGTTCGCCGAGCGCGACGCCCAACTCCTCGCCCTGTTCGTGATCGACCGCCTGCGGTCCCAGCGCGGTATAGAGCACCACGCTCTGACCCTGCGCCAATGCTTCCAGGGCATGAGTCCTTGCGGCATTCCATGATCCCCTTTCTACAAGGTGGATGGCCGCGAATCCATCCTGGCCGGCGCGGCCAATCTGCGCCGCCGTGACCGGCGAACAGCTACCGCTGACGACGAGCAGGCGATCGACTGCGACGGCCCCCTGCGCAGCGGGGGCGCTTTCGATTAGACCCAGCTGCCGCCAGTGGCGCAACAGGCCATAGGTCAATCCCGAACTCCCCACGGCGAAGACCGGTCGCGCCGCAGCGCGCTTCCAGAGCAGGCGCGCCGTTTCATCCAGCATCGGCTCATTGCATCCGTCAAAAACCACCGCCTGCGCGCCGGCTGCGAGTTCGGCGGCAAGCTGATCTTCGGCACGGGCCGCTTGAAACGCGCTCAGGTCAACGGTGCCTATCATCATCGCCGTCTCCCGTGCGAGATGCACGCGCAGATCGGCCTCGTTCATGGGCGTAACCGGATGTCGGCTCATGGTCGGGTGCCGGTCAATGCGATAGAAGATGCCATGGGCCGCGGCGAAGAGGTTTCCAAAGACGACGGCCCGTCCCAGCTGGGGCGCGCCCACCACTACAGGAACAAACTCCGCGTCAAATGCTGATGCGCCCAGTTCCATCGCCCGTCCAATGCTGCCCACATGCGGAGCGCTGTCAAATGTGGAGCAGACCTTGCACTGGTTGACAGGCGCGCCCAGGGCTTTCATGCGGGCAAAGATATCGGGCAGATTGTCGGTCATCCATTGCGGCCCGCGGCTGCGGCTTTCGCCCGCGATCCCGATTGCGCGGCAATGCGAAAAGGCCTGCAGTTCGTGCTCTTCGGGCAGGCGCGTGAACAACACAGAGTCGACGCCGTGCAGCGCCAGCGCCTCCAGCACATCGGTGGAGCCGGTGAAGTCATCGCCGTAGTACGCGTAAAGAAGGCTGGAAGCGCTCACGCTGGAAATGCCTCCAGTGCCGCGCGCAGTTCCTCATGCTCTTTTGCGTATGCGACCAGTGAAACGCCGCTGGCCGCAGCCTCCCACGCCTGGCGCAGGCTGCGCACACCTGCCGCCGGTCCGCCGGGATGCGCAAGAATCCCTCCGCCGCATGCGTACATCAGGTCCATCGACCCCAGCGCCTTGTAGGTGTCCGGCGCCTGTTGCGCCGACTGGCCGGAAGAGAACACGGGCATGATCTCGCATCCCTTCGCCGGCGCCGCAAACATGGGCGTGAGGCACTCGCGCGCCGAGGCAATGACAGACGCATCCTCCTCGCAAAACTTGTTGCGCAACCCGTTCACATGCACATGGTCAATGCCCGCCAGCCGCCAGAACTTCTGGTAGGCGATAAAGCTCATGCCGGTAGCGTGCGAGCGGCTGAGCATGCCCCAGCCGTTGCGGTGTCCATGGATGGCAACCTGCGTGTGACGCCGCAGCTCCACCAGCGCCGGCAGCCCAATGCTGTTCAGGCTCACCATCACGCACGTTCCGCCGGCAGCGGCAACAGCGTCGTGACGGCGCAGCATCTGGTCGATCTCGCCCGTAATGTTCACCGCGTACATAACCCGCTTGCCGGCGACGTCTGCGTGATCATCCAGAACCCGCATCACCGCAGCGAGCCGTGCCTCAAACGGACAGTGCGGGCCATCGGATTGCAGTTCGTCATCCTTGATAAAGTCCACGCCCGCCTCGGCCAGAACCCGCACCTGCGCGGCAGTCTGATCGGGCGTCATGCCCACGCTGGGCTTGATGATGGTGCCGATCAGCGGACGGTTGTACACGCCGGTCAACCGGCGCGTTCCGTCCACGCCGAACTGCGGACCCTGGTAGCGCGAAAGAAACTCCGGCGGCAGCGTCACGTCCAGCAGCTTGAGGCCCGAGAACGGCTTCAACTCGAAGAGATTGCCGGCCACCGTTGCAAGCAAATTGGGCAGCGACGGGCCCATGTTTTCAAGCGGCCACGAAAGCGTGACCTCTGCGGTTCTCCGTACTAACGGGCCGGTGTGTTTCTTCACCAAGCCGGAGCCGTTGAGCGATGGCGCATTCACAACCCCCAGTTCAACGATCTCTTCCACGCGCGCCGCATACCGCTCGCGCAGCTCGTCAGTCTCGCCGGGCACGCGGATAAACGTCCCCGTGGATTGCTCACCGGCCATGATGGCCGCGGCCTCCGCCAGCGGGTACGCCGTCTCAATCCAGTAGCGGGCTTGAACTCGATTTGTCGTTGCGCGTTCCTTCCAGACAACCGCTTCACCGTCCTGCACGCTTCAGCTTTTCTCAAAATAGGTGGTGTAACTTTCTTCCTGCACCGCATAGAGCGGCACGTTGACGCGATCCCCGCCCGTGGCCTGCTCCACAAACTCTCCCGGCGCTCCCGCAATGGCATGCTGCTTCTCAAGCTGCCCCAACGCGGCGGGCCCCGGCCGGGGATTCAGCTCCACATACACCAGCGGCCCGCGCAGCACAGCCACGGTCTTCTGGTGCAGATCGTCGATGGCTTCCGTGCGCAGGGCGAGCGGCAGGTCGAGCGTCACCGTGTCTCCCTGTTTCCAGAGGCGATGGACGACGGCGAATCCGCGCTGCGTCTCCCCGGACACGGACTTGCCGTTGACCCGGATCGCGGGCTCCCGCTCCAGCCATCCCGGAAGGCGCAGCCGCAGCGCGAAGGCCGTGGGCGCTGCACAGTCGACCTTCATCGCCACAGCCGGCGAGAGCGGATAGCCGGTCTCCTGTGTCAGCGCAACCGCCGCGCCGTTCTGATTCCAGCGCACCGTCGACGGCGCATAAAGATTCACCGCCACGCCGTCCACCGCGCGGAAGTAGATGTTCTTCACGTAGTCGGCCACGCACTCGACAAGCGTGCCGGAGCAGCACGGCCACTTCTTCCCGTAGTAGACCTTGCGCGCGCGCGGACCATACGTCGAGTAGTAGGGATAATCGCCGTCGCTGTCAGGCTGCTTGACGGCGAGAATGGCGTTGAACAGCACCCGCTCCAGGCCATCGCCGTAGCGGCCGTCGGCTGAGGTGCAGAGCAGATAGCGCGCCAGCTTGATGGCTGCATAGCTGCCGCACGGCGTCTCAAAGTGATCGTCGGTCGAGTGCAGGCTGTCGTAAAGCTGGCCCTTGTGCGGCTCAATGAAGGTCTCATTCGGCCCCCAGCCACCGGAAGCATACTGCTGCGTGGCCGCCAGAATCTGCCATGCATTTTGCATCGCGCGCAGGTACTTTTCATCGCCCAGCACCAGGTGCGCCTTGCCCGCCGAGCTGAGCGCAATGGCGTGGCTGTACGCGTGGCGGCCGGGCAGCACGTCTTCTCCTCGCGCCAGCGGATCGAAAAACTCCCGGTCGAGCAGATAAGCAAGAGCGCGATCGCGGAAGGCGGCGTCCCCGGTGAGCTCATGCGCCGTGAACAGGCTCTCCGGCAGCACATAGGTCTCGTCGTAGGGTGGGTCTTTCTTGCCGATACGATCGCGGCCCGGCTCCGGGATGAACGGCAGCGCGCCATGCAACACGCGCGGCAACAACGCCCGCGCCTGATCGATGCCTGCCAGGTTATACGCGTCGATCAGTCCCGCCAGGTGCTTGTCCAGGATGTAACAGGGCCATACCTTTTCGGCGTTCGGGCCGGCGAAGATCCGGTCTTCGCTCCCCATGGTGGCGGCAAAACCCTCCACCAGCTCGCCCACCTTGGCCTGGCACGCCTTGTCACCATTCGTCTGACCCATCCGCGCCAGCCCGGAGATGTACTGGCCCAGCGTGTGGCCGGGCACAAAGCCATCGGCGTCGTACCAGCCGCCCATCGCGGCGCCCGGCGCGGGCAATCCGGCGCGTTCTCGGTAGACCTTCAGCAACCGGTCGTTGTCCAGGGCCAGATAGTTGGCTAGAACCCGGTCGTACTGCTCTTTGAGCGGCCCCCCGGTCAGCTGCACCTGTCCGTAGTCGAACTCTTCGAGCAGCGTTCTGCCCAACGGAGCGGCGCCAGCCAGGCGCGGCAGCCCACCGGCCACTGCTACCGCCCCGGCGTAGCCCAGGAACCGTCTGCGCGACAGATCTCCGCTCATGTATTCCTCCCCGTGTGCCGTTCTTGCCTGGAGCCTGTTGCCAGCCTTCGCCTGTCCCATCCCAAATTGAAAACCATCCTTGATTCCGCTTTGCGGAACAGACCCGGCTAGATATCTGCCAGCTGAAGCCGAATCTCCTCCGGCTCCGCGGACGAGGAGGATTGGCCGTCGAGCGGGTAAATCAGATCCACATTACGCGGGGTGATGAGCTGGTGCTTGACAAAAAGCGTCGCCGGCGCCGGCTTCTTGCGCAGGATATTGAGCGCCAGCGGAATCAGCTCCTCGCCGTAGCGCTCCGGGAAGTACGCCACCGATCCCACCAGCCGCGTACCCGGCCGGCGCAGTTCGGCGCGGGCTTCGCGCAGCGCATTCTGGCCCATTACTGCGCATTGGCTGGCGGCGCCCGCTTCTTCAAAGGCGCGCAACGCGGCCAGCGCGCAGATGTCGTTGACCGTGCCCACCAGCGTGCGCCGCGCCCCGCGCCGGCGCAGGTAGCGACGCATCACATCGAGCACCTGCTCAAAGGTCCCGCGGCCGTTCAACCGCGCATGAGGAACATCCACGATTCCCGGCAGCTCCTTGCGCAGGCCATCCACCAAGCCGGCCAGCCGCAGCTCCAGCAGCGAGCCGGCGATGGGCAGCTCCATGAGCACCAGCTGGTCCACCTGTCCGCCCCAGTTCTCGTTGGCCCAGCGGCCCAGCGCCTTGCCGCCAATCAGGCCCGCTTTGTAGTTATCCGCGCCAAAATAGGTCGCGCCAGGGTGCGGCACCTCGATGGCGATCACCGGCGTATGGGCAGCCAGAAACTTGGACGCAATGACCGAGGCGACACGCTCGTAGGTTTGAAACTCGAGGACCAGGTCAACCCGCTCACGGATCAGCACATCGGCATTGCGCAGCGCTTCACGGGCGCTGTAGCGGTTGTTGAGCGTGATCAGCTGCACATGTTCGCGCGCAGCCGCCATCTCCACGCTCCTGGCCACCTCGCGCGCAAACTCCGTATCGCCCTGGGTGGCAAAGCCGATGCGAAACGTTTGCGCGGTGACGGGGACAAAGCTGTTGCGATACACGCCGGCGCTGACTCGCTCAATCAGGCCGCCGTGGATCAGCGTGCGCAGCAGGCGAAAGGTAGTGGTCTTGGGCAGGCCTGTGCGGGCAATCACCTCGGCCAGCAGAAGCTCCTCGCCGACCTGGCGAAAGGCCTTGAGCACCGTACAGGCGCGCAGCACGGTTTGCGACTCGTTACGATCGAGATTGCGGCCGCTTCTGGAGGCCGACTCTCCGTCGCCTATGGGTTTGTTGCTGTGCGCAGCGCTCATCCATTCACCCACGGGTCTAGGTTTGCGTGCATCAGGGTACATTCCGTTTCCCGGAATTGGCAAGTACGATCTTCCATCGCGCCCCAGGTCGCGGCATTTCAAGTATGGGAGGCGCTTGGCCCGGTCCAGGAAGCATAAAATGCCGGCAATCAGCGCCCGCAATACCAATACATAAAACATTGCAAATGGCATAGTGGAGGTGCTATACCTTGGCGTCGGTCGTCGATCGCCTTCAGCTCTCTCTGCGAGCCTCTCAACAGGCGCCGGCGATGCGCGGAGGAGTGCCGGTTATGAAGTTCTTTCACACGATTTTGCACGTTCGTGCTTTGAATTCTTTCCTGCTTGCGGGTTTGGCAACTGTTGCCATGAGCGCCGCGATGGCCGCCCAGGATGCCCCCAAGCTGACCATCACCTGGGACAAGCCCGGGGCGGTTTCGAAGACCACGCCAACGCTCCAGGTGGTCGTCAATCCTCCCCTGCGCCCGGGCCAACCACTGGGCATTGCCGCCTACAAGGCCGTGAAAGAGCTGGGCGCTGAAAACGTGCGCTATGTGCCCTGGCTGCCCTATCCGCGGCTGGCGGTCGCAGAGCTTGAGCCGCCCACCGCCCAAAAAACCTCGTGGGACTTCAGCGTCATCGATCCCATGACCAAGGATTTCCTTGCTGCCACGGATGGCCACGCTCCCATTCTGAACTTCAGCACCAACCCTACCTGGCTCTACAAGACGGACAAGCCGGTCACCTATCCCGACAATCCGAACACGGTTACATGGGACTACACGCAAGGCACCGAGCTGCGCGACCCCAGCGGCAAGCAGCTGGGCGACTACTACGCACGGCTGATCAGCTGGTATGTCAACGGCGGATTCACCGACGAGAACGGCGCTCGCCACGACTCCGGCTACCACTACAAGATGCCCTGGTGGGAGGTCATGAACGAGGTCGATTTTGAGCACAACATGACGCCCGAGCAGTACACGGCGCGCTACGATGCGATCGTCACCGCCATCCACGCTGTCTCGCCGGATACGAAGTTCGTCGGCATGGCGCTGGCCATGCCCAGCCTCAGCCCCAAATACTTTGAGTACTTCCTGGACCACAAGAACCACGAGCCCGGCATTCCGCTGGACATGATCTCGTACCACTTCTATGCTTCGCCGGGATCTTCACAAACCATTGAGGACTGGCAGTACACGTTCTTCGCCGAAGCCAACGGATTCCTGAACTCGGTGCGCTACGTTGAGCAGATTCGCAAGCGCCTCTCTCCGGAGACCAAGACCGACACCGACGAGCTGGGCGTGATTCTGCCCACCGACAACAAACCCGGCGACAACGTGGCGCCGCCCAAGCTCTACTGGAACCTGGCCGGCTCGCTCTACGCGTACCTGTTTGTGGAACTGTCGCGCATGCAGATCGATGTGGTGGGCGAGTCGCAGATGATCGGCTATCCCACGCAGTTCCCCAGCGTGAGCATGATGAACTGGGAGAACAACAAGCCCAATGCGCGCTTCTGGGTGCTCAAGCTGATCAAGGATTCATTCCACCCCGGCGACACGCTAGTGGGGACTGAGCTGGGCGGCGCGGATGGCGTGACGGCGCAGGCCTTCATTACGCCCGCCGGCCACAAGCTGCTGCTGGCCAACCAGCGCAATCGCGTCGTCGAAATCAAGCTGCCCGATGCCGACAAGGCGAGCACGCTCACGGTTGATTTGGCCACCGGCGACGGCCCGGCGCGCAGCACGAAGCCCACAGGCGGCTCGATCAAGCTGGAACCCTTCGCCGTTGCCGTGGTGAGCTGGTAGGTTTCGGCAGCGCAGTCAATCAGGCAAAACAGAATCGGCAGGCATGAGCCTTCATGCCTGCCGATTTTTCTTTGCAGCGATCATCGTCCGCAAGCGCCCAGCGGCAGGTCTGCCTAGTGGGCCGTGACTGACTGAATCAACTTGACTGGCCCCAGGATGCCGGAGGGCAGCGGACGGAGGTTCTCCATGCCCTGCGGTATGAAGAGCATTCCATAGCGATCCCACAAGAGCCGGTTGTCCGGTTGCGGCTTGCCGGCCATGGTGTTGATAGCCGTGTTGCCGACAACGATGCGGATCGCATTCGCGCCAGCATGCAGTTGCTCCGTCACGTCGACCCGGTAAGGCGGATGCCACACCACGCCCGCGAGTTTGCCATTCACATAGACCTCAGCCGCATCGCGCACCGGCGCGTCCAGGTAGGCCCACATGTTGTTCTTGCCCGGCGGCGAGGGCAGCGGCTGCCGGGTTCCCTGGCCAAAGTCGAGCAGGTATCTGCTCCCCGCGGAAGCTGAATCCGTGGACAGGTCGAAGCTCTTCTCATAGGTTGCGCGGCCGGAGAAATACTTCGTCTGCGCGTCGTCACTCCAGGATGCGAGGCTCTGCATCTGCCTGCTCAACCCGGTGTCGCCAAAGGTGACCTTCCACGATTGCGAGAGGTCGGCTGTCACCGTCTCGCGCCGCGCTGGCTCGGGCGCAGCAGGCTTGGCTTCGTCTGAAAAATAAATCAGCCGCGATCCGTAGGCTTCGAGATCGAGATCGATCTTGCCTGGATCGGCGAGTCCCGTAACCTCGCCGGTGAGAGCATCCCACATCTCTGCATGGCGGGCCGTGGCGCGGAAGCGCGCACTCACGTGCTTGGTCTCATTCGCCGTGTTGGCCACAAAGTAGAGATCGCCGCCGGCAAGTTTGCGATGAATGAAGCCGACCTCGGGCGTTTTGGGAGTGAGCTGGATATCGGGCTGCGTATCCCTAGCCAATTCCGCGCCCAGCCGCGTCTCGTCCGCAACAAAGTGCGCGGTCGCCAGGTTGCCGTGGAACAGTTGATCAGAGAGCGCCTTGATCTTCGCCGACTCTTCAGCCGCATGCATCAGCCCAGGCGCCGTCCCTGGCGTGCGCCGCGTGGTGATCACGATGCCGCCATGCTGCGCAAAGGCCAGAATCTTTTCGTAGGTCGCGAGGGGCAGCCTGTCCACGTTGGGCAAAATCAGCACCTTGTAGGGAATGCCCACGCTGTCGATCGTGTCTGCGTCGATGAAGTCCAGGTTGAAGCCGGCATCGAGCACCTGCGCGATCACCCGCTTGCCGAGAAATTTGTCCAGTTGCTCATCGACTGTGACGTTTGATCCCGACTCATTGAAGCCGCCGGCAGAGGTGGGCGAGAGCCGCTTCTGAAAGCTCACAAAGAAGGAGGCCCACACGTCGTCGTTGGGCAGCAGCAGCGCCACGTCGTTGGCCGGCTCGCCCTGGCGCAGTGCAAAGCTCACCCGTTGCAAATAGCGCGTCACTTCAGGCATGGCGAAGAACCACGGGTTGTGCGCATTGAACGCCGCGGCAGCATACATGCGCCAGCCGGGCTCGCCCGCGCTCTCCGGCGAATACGGCCAGCCGTGGCCCACCAGCTGGTTGATGCCTTGCAGAAAGTGCAGGTCGGCCTCGGCCTTCATGTCCAGCGGCGTGGCGCGGAAGGCCGGCGAGTGCAGCCAGGTCCACGTCTCAGACGAGATGACCGTGTGGTGGAAGAGATGACCCGCGGACGCAGCCCAGCGCGTGTCAGAGAACTCCCTCCACATATTGAACGTCGCCTTGCCCTCGCCCTCGGGCAGGTCGGAGATGCGGTTGCTGTAGAGCGTCACCGGCGGATAGCCATAAGTCTGCGACCGCAGCAGCGTGTGATGCTCGGCCGCCCAGGCCTGCATGGGCTTGAGAAAATTCTCGTCTGCCAGCTCAGTCAGCGTCCGGCCCCAGTCGCGGCGAACGGCTTCCGTCTCCGGCCCAACGTTCTTCACCAGCGCCAGCAGATGAGGGCGCAGATCGTAGCCGCGGCGGCGCTCGAACTCGTCAAGCAGTGCCGGCGTCCAATCCGAAGCGTAGTCCTCCAGGCTGTCGCTGAACACGGCGTAGGGCGGCTGGTCGCCAAAGGCCGAGAGCAGGCGATCGCCGACAGCGTGCAGGTGGTTCTCGATCGCGGCGTGATCGTAGTGGTCGAGCACGAATCCGGCACCGCCCACCGAGGGCCGCTTCACCATCATCCCGGTGCGGCTGGAGATGAACCAGATGAGCGTGCGCGGCTGAGCCGAAGCTGCGAAGGCGTAGCGCCCGTCAATCGGCGCGGCCAGCGGAACCGCGCCAGCCAGCTGATCGGCAGAAGCCGGCTCGGGAAGCAAATAGGCAGAGATCAGCTCTTCACCCACATCAATGAATGGAGCCGTTGCCGAGGTCTCACTCGTCTCCAGCGGCCGCGTCTCGACACGCAGCTTGCCCGCAGCTTCCGTCACCGGAATGTGCGGCCCGCCAAACGGCCATCCGCTGCCCAGGCTCACATCCACCCGCAGCCCCAACCGCCGCGCCTCCCCAACCGCGTAATGGAGATCGTCCAGGTGCTCGTCGGAAAGAAACGGCGTGTTCTTGAGCCCGGTCTTCGGGTCGTCGAGCGAGAGCGCGTAGAGGTGCGTGATCTCCACACCGCCAATGCCGGCAGCTTTCATCTGCTCCAGCTCGCGCGTCAGCTCGGGTTTGGTGACGGCGGGTCCAAACCACCACCAGCGCATCATAATGCGGCTCGAATCGGGTGGATTCTGAAAGCCGCTGTGCAGCTCGTCCAGGCTCGATCCATTTTGCGCCTGTGCCGGGCTGCTGCCTGGGAGCCCCAGCGAGAACGCCAGCAGGAGCGCGCTGAGAAGATGTGTGCGACGGCAAGCGGTGCGCTTGTACAACAGAATTCTGAACATGACGGAGACTCCCCGGTTGCTCGATCGAGCCTTGGCTCAAGCCATCGTCGATTCACTCGGCGCGTCCTTGATAACAGATGGGGAGGGAATCTGCAAACCGCCGCCTTCCGTGTTTCACGCGTGTCCCGGCGCATCCTGGGCACGTCCCGGGAGCCGGGGCTCAGCCCCTTGAGGCAGCGCAGCGCACCATGGGGCGGGGCCGCTATTACCTTTATAGATTCCTGATTCAATATGGGTTACCGTCAAGGTGGGGGTCTGATGCGAAGGACCATGCACGCGCCGTAACCACCGACACCCATTACCGATTACCGATCCCTGCAAAGTACCAACGGCCCATCACTCTGACAGAAAAGGGGCATTGGCATAACCCCTTCAGGCAGTAAAGATGGAGCGGTAGCTGCCTGACTTCCCAAAAAGCCTGTATTCTTAATTCCACATCGAAGCAACCACTTCGTCTGATGGAACAATGGGCTGACCAGGGCATCCGGCGGCGCGGTCTTAGACGAGGGTTCACTCCGGTTTCACAGGTTTTTGGAACGGCGAGATAATCGTTCCCCTGAAGCCGGCCTGACTTTCGCTCCGAGGCACGAGTCCGCTGCCGGGCGATCTGCTCTTTGGATGGTTCTCGGTGTCAGGTCTTTCTCATACTCGGGTAAGCAGTCTTTACCCTTTGCGTTCATCCGGATGTGCTTTGCCGCACTTCCCACTCCGTTGCCTGGTAGGTGAAAAAATGAGCACCATTACGCTGTCTCCCCAGATTGGCAAAGAATCTCTCCTCGATTCGATTCAGCAGCAGATTGTAGCCGCCACCGACGATCTGATTGCACAACTCCCCAACCCGGAAAGCCTGACTCCGGCCGAGCGGCGCGGCATCATCGCCCGTTATAGTTCCGTTCTGGAAGGAAACTTCATCTATTGGATGACCGCGGCATACATCGCGGTCAAGTCCGATGAAGTGCGCCCCATTCTGGCGGAAAACCTGTTTGAAGAGGTCCGTGACGCGCACCCCGCCATGCTGCGCCGCTTTGCGATAGCCGCACACGCCTTTCCAACGGATGCGGACGCGCTCGCAACCAGCGAGGAGCTGACTGAGGTCCGTCTCTTCCTGGGCAAGCTGCAGGGCGTGCAGTCGGTGCTGACCATGGCCTTCTTCGAGGGATGGATTCAACGCTTCATGGGCTACCTTGCGGACCTGGCAAGGGCCCAGGGTTCAACGGACCTGGAGTACACTGACGTACACGGCGTCTGCGACGTCACGCACACGGCTGAGCTGTTCCGCGCACTATCGCTGGAGATGGCCATCAACCCGACCAGCCCGGATGCTGACCCGTTTGAGGGTGTGGACCTGCTCCGCAAGCTGATCATTGCGATCGTTCAGGGCCCGGCGCCAGACTCTGCGGCATAACCGATTCAACAGGTGTTGCCTTGCCAAGTCCGCTCCATTCCAGCAAGCCGCTCGAAGAGCGCGCCGGATACTTCCCCGTATCCGGCGTGCACCTTTATACCGTTTTGCATGAGGCGCCAAATCCGTTGGCGCGCGTTCTGCTGGTGGGTCCGTTCGCTTCGGAACGGCACAACTCCTATTTACCCTGGGTCCGCTGGGCGCGGTTCCTGGCCGGGGAACAGATTGAAGTCCTGCGCTACGACTATCGCGGCATAGGCGAGAGCACGGGTGATTTTGAGCAGATGACCTTCGCCGACTGGCAGCAGGATGTCCAGCGCCTCGCCGCCTGGCTGGAAGCCCGCTCGCCGCACGTGCCGCTGCTGTTGCACGGGCTGGGTATGGGCGCGCTGCTCGCCGGCCGCGCGTTTGATGACGGCGTGGGCGACGGGCTCTTGCTCTGGTCTCCGCCTCAGAACGCCAACCAGGCATTGCGGGCTACGCTCATGCGCTGGGTGGGCCTGGAGCAGATTTTCAAATTTGGCGACGAGCGCAAGTCGGCGTCGGACTATATCCGCGAAATCGAGCAGGGCAATCGGCTCGAAGTGGATGGCTATTGCTGGTCGCTTGACCTGTGGCGAGATTCATTCCATGTCACCATGCCGCAGTCCCTGGCCAGCGAAGAAGGCGCGGCTCTCGCTTATAAAAGGCCAGTTCGCATCGTCAAGCTCACCCGCGAAGCCGCTCCATTGACCAAGGGCGGAATCGTCGGCTACGACGACCTGAAGGATTTCAACTGGCTGTTCGAGCCCAATTGCTCCTGGGTCACGGGGCGCTTCGCCAAATCCGCATCGCCATCCGGCATGGGAATCGCCTATGCGTGAGGCCATTGCAGACCGCGAATTGATTGTGCTGGACGGCCTGGGAACACAGATGCTGGGCACCCTGCATCGCCCCGCCGATTGGCGGGCAGACACATCCGTGCCTGCTCGCCCCGGCGTTCTGTTCCTCAACTCTCTGTCTCTGCCCCGGGCGGCGAGCGGCGACTCTGCCGTGCATTGGGCGGCATCCATTGCGGCCGAAGGCTACCCGGCGTGTCGGGTAGACCTGCCCGGCGTGGGCGACACCGCAGGTTCGAGCTCCACCGAACTGCTGGACTTCATCAATGGTGGCGGCTTCACCACGGCGGCAACCGCCGCCATCGAGGAACTGGTTGAGCGCTACAATCTGACCGGCGTAGTGCTCTTCGGCCACTGCGCCGGCTCAGTCTCTGCCATCTACGCCGCCGCCGCCAGCAAAAATTGCAGCGGACTGATCCTGCTCGACCCGTACTTCCATCTGCCCCAGGCCAGGAGGCCAAAGGTCCGCGAAGGGCTCAGTACCTGGGCGCGGCGCAGTGCGCTGGGTGGCTTGATGAGCGGCCTCTACGACCGCGCAAGAA
>Ga0302320_10013420_pt1 | contig 17125 bp, 13 predicted proteins | sample Bog_T0_3_FD_202130 | JGI IMG/M metagenome (GOLD analysis project Ga0302320, IMG submission 202130) | Peat permafrost microbial communities from Stordalen Mire near Abisko, Sweden - Bog_T0_3 | ecosystem: Environmental > Terrestrial > Soil > Wetlands > Peat | place: Sweden: Abisko, Stordalen Mire... | reverse complement strand
TGCCGAGTGATGGTGGCCTTCAGGCTCTCTTTCAAAGTGTTGCGCACAAGGTGCGCGACGCCCTCGGAAATCTTCAGGGCTACGTTGCCTACGAATCCGTCGGCGACGATGACATCCACTTCACCGTTATAAAGATCGCGGCCTTCGACGTTGCCTACGAAATTTATAGGAAGATTCTTGAGCAACTGAAACGCCTCCCGCGTGAGCGAATTGCCTTTAGTTTCTTCTTCGCCGTTGGACAGCAATCCGACGCGAGGACGGCGAGTACCAAACATGCTGCGAAAATAAATGTCTCCCATCACAGCGAACTGCTCGAGGTTATGCGCCTTGCAGTCCACGTTGGCGCCTACGTCGAGCAAAGAAGCTGCCGTTCCGAGTGCAGTAGGGAACACCGCGCACAGCGCAGGACGATCCAATCCCGGTATTGCGCCCAGTATCATCTTTGCGGCGGCCATGGCTGCGCCGGTATTGCCGGCGGTGACGAATCCGTGAGCATGGCCGTCGCGCACCAATCGAAGACCGCGGTGTATGGATGAATCGCGCTTATGACGCACCGCGTCCACCGCTTTATCGTCCATGGCGATGACTTCGCTGGCATGCACGATTTCGATAGGCAGTAAGCGGGCGGAGAGATATCGATCCAGTTCGGCGCGAAGCTGCGGTTCGGGGCCGACCAGAAGGACGCGCACACCGAAGTGCCGCGCGGCTTGAATTGCGCCTTCGATTTCGGGCTTGGGCGCGCGGTCGGAACCGGCCGCATCCAGCGCGATTACGCTTGCCATGGGAACAGCTTAGCTGGCTTCATCGACCGCGACAATCTCGCGACCCTTGTATTGTCCGCACTTGGGGCAGGCGCGGTGGGGCATCTTGCGCTCGTGGCAGTTCGGACATTCAGACAGCGAATGGGTTTTCAGGGAGTCGTGGGCGCGCCGGTTGCCGGTGCGCGATTTGGAGTGCCGCCGTTTCGGATTAGGCATGAAATGTCCTTGTTATGAAACTCGTAGTCGTTAATTATGGAACTCGTCAACGAAGTGATGAAACTCGCAGTCGCAAAATCCGCCGCCGAGTTCACTTCTAGCTTTCCAGTTTGCTTCGAATATCTTTGAGCGCCGCCCAGCGCGGATCTTCCAGCGGTTCCGCACACGAGCACTGTTGCTGATTCAGATTCGCGCCGCAATGTGGACACAGTCCCTTGCAATCCTCGCGGCAAATCGCCCGAATCGGGGCTTCTAACAACACCTGCTCGCGCAGGGCGTCTTCCAGCAAAATTCCGTCTCCTTCATAATACCCGACTTCGGCTTCGGCGGAGGTCACCGAAACCTCTTCGCGCCCTGTATCCACGCCTAGAGGCCGATACAACAGGTCGAACTCTCGCTTGATGTCAACCTGCACCGGATCGAGGCAGCGCGCGCAAGGCGTTTCCAGCGCCGTCGACAACTTGCCCACCAATCGGATATCGAGGATACTCTTGTGCTTGCTCTCATGCTCCTCGACCAACTGCGCGCTGCCGTCCGCCTTCAGCGCACGGGTCTGCTTCCAATCCGGCCCAAAATCGATCACGCCGGGAGCAAGATCCTCATTGTAATCAATGGGATGATCCTGAAGTTCTGCGATGGTAATGCGCATTTCGACCTCCGATCCCCATCCCTGATACCGCAACCCGCACAGAGGACTGGCACAGAGGCACAGCAGGGGCAACGCCTCTAAGCATAAATTGGGTGGGTGGGAGTGTCAACGTGACCCGTTACATGACCTGGACCTCCCCTTGAGTGGCCGAAGCATGGGGCCTGAAAAGTAGTGTTTGGGAAGCGCGAGTATCAACTGAGATCACTTCAGGTCAAGTCCGTTCCCTGCCAACTCGCACTCCTGAATGCGGTTCGAGCGGCCTCCGACTGCCCCCGCCTGAGCCGAAGTCCACTTTAGAATGATCCCCCCACGGCCTAGTACTCCGCGAGCGCTTTCATCGCGTCGAACAGGTCGCTGGCCTGCGGCAGGATCGCGTCTTCGAGAATCGGCTGGTAGGCGACGAAGACGTCTTTTGCGGCCACGCGACGGACGGGCGCGTCCAGATGCTCGAATAGTTTCTCTGCAATACGGGCGGCGATTTCGGCACCGTAGCCCCAGCTCAGAGTGTCCTCGTGGGCGACGATGACTCGATTGGTTTTCTTGACCGACGCGGCAATCGCCTCCCAATCAAACGGATTCAGGCAACGCAAGTCGATGACCTCTACGCTGATGTCATGCTCGCGCTCGATTTTCTGCGCCGCTTGCAAAGCGCGCGGAACCACGGCGCCGTAAGTGATGACGGTCATGTCCGTGCCCGGCTGCACGATTTTCGCCTTGCCGAACGGAATCATGTAATCAGGCCCCGGATAAGCAGCGCGGCCAAAGGTTTCGCGGTAGAGCCGCTTGTGTTCGAGAAACAGCACCGGATCGTCGCAACGAATCGCCGTCCGCAACAATCCTGCGGCATCGAGCGCGTTTGAGGGAAACACTACGCGGAGGCCGGGAATATGGGTGAACGTGCTCTCGCCGCATTGCGAGTGATAAATCGCGCCGCCAGTGAGATAGCCTCCGATGGCCACGCGAATCACGCAAGGCGCAGAGAACGCATTGTTGGAGCGCCAGCGAATCAGCGGCAACTCGTCGCGTAGCTGCATCATGGCAGGCCAGATGTAATCGAAAAACTGAATCTCGCCGATGGGCTTCATGCCGCGCGTGGCCATGCCGGTGGAGCGTCCGACGATGTTGGCCTCGGCCAGCGGAGAGTTGAAAACGCGATCCGAACCGAACTCAGCCTGGAGGCCATAGGTCAGCTTAAAGACGCCGCCTTTGCCCTTGACCAGCTTCTGCTCGAGATATTCTTCGCGGCTACAGTCGGCTACGTCTTCGCCAAAGAGAACAACTCGTTCATCGCGCCGCATCTCGTCGCGCAAAGTCGCGTTGATGAGATCGGCCATGGTTTTCGGAGCGGGCTTCTCATCGCTCTCTTCGACTGCGATCGGCTGCGTGTCGAACGCCGCCGAAGTCGGATCCAAATCCGGCGAGTACACATAGTGCTCGACCGTGTCGGGAGTCGGAAACAGCGCGGCCAGAGCGCGATCTACGGCGTCCTGCAACTCGTCGTCCACATCTTTTTCGAGCTGGTTGATGCCCTTCTCGTCCAGAATATTCTCGCGAATGAGAAGCATTTGCAGCCGCGTCAGCGGATCGCGGGCCGCATCGCGCTGCCGCTCTTCATCGGGACGATAAAGCCGTTCGTCGTCCGACAACGAATGCGAATACGGACGAATCACATGCGCATGAATAAACGCCGGCCCGTGACCCTCTCGGCAATACGCCGCCGAGCGAACGAACGCAGCATAACTCGCTGCAAGATCGGTGCCATCGACTTCCTCGAAATGAAAGTTGGGAAATCCGGAGACGACGCGCGAAATATTTCCGCCCGCCGTCTGCACTTCCACGGGAACAGAGATCGCGTATCCGTTATCTTGCACGACGAAAATCACCGGCAGGCGGCGATTGGCGGCGGTATTCATCGCCTCCCAGAATTCGCCTTCGCTGGTGGTACCGTCGCCCAGTGAAACGTAGGTCAGCTCGTCGCCTTGGAATTGAACATTCTTGAACTGGCGATAATCGCCGTTGGCCTTCTTAGCCGCATCGGGATGCGCTGCAAAATAGCGTCCAGCCTCGGCGCAGCCCACAGCTTGCAAGATCTGCGTACCCGTCGGCGACGATTGCGTCACCACATTTTGCCGGACGAAACCCCAGTGCGAAGGCATTTGCCGTCCGCCCGACTGCGGATCGTCGGCCGCTCCCACGCCATTCAGAAACATTTCGTAAGCGGTCGCGCCCAACCCCAGGCACAACGCGCGATCGCGGTAATAAGGGTAGTACCAGTCGGTAGGCCGCAGCGCAAACGCCGCCGCCACGCCGATGGCCTCATGCCCCGCGCCGGAAATCTGGAAGAACAGCTTCTGCTGCCGCTTGAGGAGAATCTCTCGGTCATCCACCTTGCGCGAGGTGTACATCAGGCGATAGGCCTTAATCATCTGCTGCCGCGATAGGCCCTCATAAGTCTTGCCGGGCGCGGCTTCCCTATTCATGACGGCGAGTTTAGGGGGTGTTTTCGTGGTGGCCATGCATACCCCGCGGGACGGAAGTTAGAAACACTAAGAGATTGTAAATCCCTCAGCCCAACGGAGCATAGCGAATTTCATGTATGGGCTCGTGTGGTGCGGGCGCCCCCGCCCGCGCGGCAGCATCAGAACTGTGGGGCCGGAGCATTGGTGCCACCCGCGAGATCTCTCGCCCCGCTGGAGAGAACGCGGGGACTTCGGGATGACTGAGCGTTTCTTAATTACTGGCAGTCATAACGAAGACGCCGCGTACTTCAGCCGGGCGAGAGCCTGCCCTGAGCGAGCGCTAGCAAGCGAACAGGGATCTCGGGTGTGGCACCGATGCCTCCCGCCTCAAGCATTTAAACTAACCAGTGATCAAATTTCACCGCCGCTTCGACCCCACGCAGATCAAGCTCATCATCTTCGATCTTGATGGCACGCTGATTGACTCGCGCCTTGACCTGATCCAATCCGTCAATGCGACGTTGCGGCATCTTTCGCGGCCTGAATTGCCGGGCGACCTGATCGCGTCCTACGTTGGCGACGGAGCGCCCATGCTGGTGCGCCGGGCGCTGGGCGATCCCAGCGAGGCTTTGCTGCGCGAGGCGATTGATTTTTTTCTTGCCTACTATCGGCAGCACAAGCTGGACCACACGACTGTTTACGACGGAGTCCACGCCGCGCTGGACGCTATCGCCGCGCTCACGCCCAAGCGCACGCTGGCTGTGCTGTCGAACAAGCCGGTGGCGCCGTCGCGGGCGATTTGCGCAGAACTGGGGCTGAAGCCATTCTTCGCGCAGGTCTATGGCGGCAACAGTTTTCCCACCAAGAAGCCCGATCCGCAGGGAGCGCTGGCGCTGCTTGAAGAAACCGGAATCCGTCCCGAGGAGGCGATGATCGTCGGCGACTCCACCATCGACATCCTCACTGGACGCAACGCCAACCTCTGGACCTGCGGCGTAACCTACGGTTTTGCCCCCCACACCCTAGCCACAGCCTCGCCCGACGTGCTGGTGGATGCGCCGGGGGAGTTGGTGGAGTTGTTCGAGTGAAGGGTGCTTAGCAGGCTGGGACGCAAGGATCTTTCCGAGCAATGTTCTAACTAGCAGCCTGAGATCGGATTTCATAAATGCAATCTCCTTGGAGAACCGCGAGTAGAGTCATGCTTACGGTGTTTTTCGGCTTGCTCTCCTTGCCTCCTCTGATCTTCGGTCTGTATTTGCTCCAGTGTTGGTTCCGATTTCACGCTTCCGACTATTACTACGTCGAATATCCGTACCTGCCCATCGCCCTTGCCGCGAGCGCTCTTGGGATAGCCTGCCTATGCACCACCCTCTACGGCGCTTGGCGTCGGAGTTTCTACGGGGCCATTTTCCTCATCCCGCTCATCATGGGGCTCGTGTCGATGGTAATGATCCCGGATGCCCTCCCACATAACCGCAGCATGTCCGCCGACATCAATTACATGGGCCACGTTAGCGCATTCTTGCGGGTTTGGTACGAAGCGCATCGTAAGTTCCCAGCCGACGTGACCGAGTTTCAGGAGGCAATGAAGACGGGACCAGCAGCGTGGGGAGATCGAATGCAGTCGCCTGCTTCCGTCAGTATGTATCTTCGAAAAGGAGTCCGGGTGCCTTACCAGATCGTAGTCACACAAGGGGCCGTTGGGCCGCAGACGAGCAATCTCTCAGATCGTCCGGGCGTAGTCTATTACTGCGTGTCAGACGATCAACAAGAGTTTTGGCTGACTCTAACCAGCATTCGCTCGGACCTAGCTCACAAAGCTAAATTTATGACTCTCGCTCCGGGTGACGGTGAGGCGTTGGTTGTAAAAGGGGCAGGAAAGGATTATCCCCCGGCCCACACTAACCGCCGATAGCGAAGCAGCTATCGCCCCTCGGATAAACTCGTCGCCGTTACCCGCGGCAACTGCTTTGGCGCTCCGGCCATACGCCATGACCACATCAGAAATGAGGTCGTCGTCAGATCGATGCCCGGCTCGGTTGTGGTGTAGGACTGAACGTTGTCCCGGTAGACGGCCACTTTCGACGCGCTATATGCGCCGTCGTTTCCGTTGAAGATCGCGAACGTGTCTTTTCCGCTGGCGGGACAGAGATTCATTCCTTGCAGCGTTCCTGTAGTCGCCGAGCTGGCTGGCCCTTCGGACGCGGCGCCCCAGAGGATGGGCGTGCCGCCTGAGGTTCCATTGAGCGCTCCCGCGAGATTGGCCACCTGATGCTGAATGCAGTTGGGGAAGGTGCTGCCGTCGCCCACGATGAATGACGATCCCCAGGAGTTTGCGCCCAAAATGTTGCCCAGCCACTTCTGCGAATAAGTGTTGTAGCTGGCGGAGCCGGTCAAGTAATAAAGCTCGCTGGCCATGACCGATAGGCCGGCTCCGTGCGAGGTGGTGTCGCCATCCTGCCAGGGAACGCCGAATCCCCAGACGTCTTTTTGCGATTGCGTCGTGGCGACGGCAAGCTGGTTTTCGAGCGCGGTGAGCAGCGTCGATTCATTCACCGCCAGTCCGCCGGGATTGCCCGCTACTTGCAGCGCGCGATACAACTCGAAGTGGGCCAGTCCGCTGACGTCATATAAGTTGAGCGTGTCTTCAGCACCCGTGTCGTAAATTTTCGTGATGTAGTTGTCGGCATACTGCGCGGCGTCGGTGAGATACGTCATGGGATTGGTCACCGGCAATCCCTTGGGCAAACTCGCGCCGCCTTCTTGCAGAGCGATGTAAAGCTCGGTTGCGCCGAGTTCCATGTCGTCATCCCAAACCGTCTCGGGATAGCCATCGAACGGAATGACGGTCAGCAGGCAGCCAGACTTGCAAGTTCCGTCACCGACCGACTTCGCGGGGTCGGGAAGCGAAGTGTCGGCGAGCGCAAAAATATCCTCGGCGTAGAGCAGCGCCTGATTCGCCGTCGTCGGATTGGTGAGGTGGTAGAGCTGATAATATTCGGCGAACGACGCAGCCATGCGCCCCGCAAGATTGGGGCTGATCGTTGATCCGGCGGGCGCAGCGATAAACACGGGCCGGTAGCAGATATAAAAATAATCGGTGGTGCAGCCCATGTAGTCGTCCGCGGCCTGCGGCAGCGTCCAGATGTCGTACTCGGTTTCGAGGTCCGGGAAATTTTTCCAGTCCTGACTGTTGTCGACCTGGTAATAGAGCGTCTTCGACGTGTCGTTCCACATTTCGACCAGCCAATCGAACCCGAACTCGGCTTCGGCAGAAAAGTCGGACGAAGTCGGCGCGCCCGACGCCGTGCCCGCATAAGAAACGGAAACGGGCGGCGCAGGCGGATTCGCGGGCGCGTTCGGCCCCATCTGATGCGGAAAATCGCGAATGCCAATTTCCATCAGCGCGGTGGTGTAGCTGATGGTGTCCACATATTTCATGTAGTCGCCAGCGTCCCACCAGCCGCCCGCGCCGTTGATCGTCGCGCCCGTGGCGGTGAGCGGAGTTCCGGTCGTGTTGATCAGGTCGCTGCTGGTGAGCGGCGGCGTATCGTAGGCGGTCGTGTTCTCGTCCTTGAGATGTCCGGGAGCGCTGCGCAAGGCGTTCGGAATGTAGTCGGGGCCATCGCGATCCGTTTCGTAAAACCACAATGTATTCAGCAGCAAGCCGGGATAGAGCACGTCGGGCGCGTCCACGGCGAACTTGGGAGAGGTTGCGTTCACCGGGCCGGTGACGGAGATTGTGTAAGTGTCGCTGCCGGGGGCGGTGAAGCGGATGCCGTAGACGTCATAGGAGAGAGTCTTGCTGTTGCTCCAGGTGCCGAGGAGGGCGCCGACTGTGCCCGAATCTACGGTCTGTCCTTCAGAGTCGATGACCGCGAAGGTCGCTCCCGATTCCGAAGCCGTGGACATCAGATAGGCCTGAAACGGTGTGTTGCCAGTTTCGTATCCGACCTGGTTGACGCGCACGTAGGCGGAGTTGGCGGCGAGGACGGAGGTGGAGACGATCAACAGAAACGCTGCGATGGCTGAGAGAGTTCGAGGACGAGTCATGCGGCACTCCGACGGTCGAAGTTGCGCAAAAAGCCGCTATTAAAACGAATGAATACTGGCTTTTTCGCGTACGCAAGCTTTATACGCCTGCGGGCGGGACGTCGTCAACCGGAGTTTTTGCTTTACGAGATCCCAATAATTTCCCCCTCCGCATCCACATCGATCTTGAGCGCGCGCGAGCTTTTCGGCAGGCCGGGCATGAGCATCATGGCGCCGCAGATGACGACCAGAAATCCTGCGCCTGCGGACAGCGATATATCGGTCACCTGAAGATTCCATCCCGTCGGAGCGCCCATTTTCTTGGGATCGTCGGAGAGCGAATACTGCGTCTTGGCCACGCAGATGGGCAGATGGCCGAATCCCCAGTGCTCATAGAGCGCGAGCTTCTGTTGGGTGCGCTCCCCGATTTCGACGCCACTCGCCCCGTAGACCGACTTAGCCACGGTTGCGATCTTTTCAGCGACGGAACTGTGCGCGTCATAAAGCGGCGCGGGATGCACTGCGGAATTCGCATCGAGCACCTCCACCACTTTGTGGGCCAGCGCGGTCGCGCCTTCCCCGCCTTTGGCGAAAGCCTCGGATAATGCAAACTCCGCGCCGCGCGACTTACAAAACTGTTGCAAGATGCCCAGCTCAGCATCCGTGTCGTTGGGAAAGCGATTGAGCGCTACGACCACGGGCAAACCGAAGCCGCGCACAATCCCGATATGCTTTTCGAGATTGGCAAATCCTCGTTCAAGGTCTCCCTCGCCCTGATTGCGCACACTCTGCACGGTGGTCACCAGCACGGCCAGGGACGGCGTGATGCCCGACGAAGGCATCACCAGGTCCATATACTTTTCGAAGCCGAGATCGGAAGCGAAACCGGCTTCGTTCACGACATAATCGGCCAGCCGCAGTCCCATCTTCTGCGAGATCACGGAGCTGGTGCCGTGCGCAATGTTGGCGAATGGTCCGCAGTGAACGAGCGCGGGCGTGCCGTCGGTGGTCTGAGCCAGGTTCGGCAACAGAGCCTCGCTCAGCAGCGCCATCATGGGCCCGACCGCGCCAAGATCGGCAGCGCGGACCGGTTCGCCAACGCGGTTTGAGCCCACAATGATTCGGCCAAGCCGTTGGCGCAGGTCTTCGCGATCCGCAGCGAGCGAAAGAATCGCCATGATCTCAGACGCGGCCGTGATCACGAATCCAGTCGATCGATTGCTCCCGTCACGAGCTTTCTCTGGCGCGGTCACGCTAACGACAACGCTGCGCAGCGCTCGATCGTTCATATCGAGCGCACGAGGCCAGGTCACCGCCGCCGGATCGAGGGCAAGCTCGTTGCCGTGAAACAGATGCGAATCGATCAGCGCAGAAAGCAAATTATGCGCCGAGGTGATCGCATGAAAGTCGCCGTTGAAGTGAAGATTGATCTTATCCGCGGGCTCGATCTTCGAGCGTCCACCGCCGGCCGCTCCGCCTTTCATGCCGAACACCGGGCCGAGAGACGGTTCGCGCGAAGTGATGATGGCGCGCTTGCCGATTCTTTCGAGGCCTTGAACCAGACCGATGGACGTGACCGTCTTGCCCTCGCCTGATTTCGTCGGCGTGGTAGCGGTCACCAGGATCAGCTTGCCAAGCTTTTCTTTTTGCAATTCCAGTAAATCGAGGCTGAGCTTGGCGGTGTACGGGCCGCGCTTCTCATAAAGATGTTCCGCAAGATGAAGTTTCGCAGCGACTTGTTCAATAGGAAGAAGTTGTTTCAAGAAGTCCTCGCAACTAGTAATCCGCGTATTTCTTTAGCACGAGCGATTATCCTACATTTACACTGCCCACACCGATGAACAACTTCACTCCCGCAGAATGGCGCAAGCTGCGCAGCCTCAAGAACCCTTACGGCATCCAGCGGTATTTGGATGACATGCCTTATCACCTGGCCGACACTTCGTGGTCGCCGCGCCTCGTGCTGCGGGAGAACACTTCGCACTGCTTCGAGGGCGCGATGCTGGCGGCGGCGGCGCTGCGCGTCAATGGATATCCCCCGCTGATTCTCGATCTGGAGGCCGAGCATGACACTGACCATGTCATCGCCATATTTAAGGAGCGCGGGCTGTGGGGCGCGGTCGCGAAGTCGAACTATACGGGCTGCCGCTATCGCGAGCCGGTGTATAGGACGTTGAGAGAACTCGCACTTAGCTACTTCGACGTGTATTTCAATCTGCGTCGCGAGCGCACGCTGCGGACTTTTTCCAATCCAGTGAATTTGACCCGCTTCGACCGGCGCAACTGGATGACGACGGACGATCCTTTATGGTTCATCGCGGAATATCTCTTCACGGTGCGGCATTACCGGCTGTTTCCCCCGGCGGTCGCGAAGGCTTTGCATCGCCTCGACGACCGTTCCTTCCGCGCCGGCTGTCTGGATAGAGCGGAGAAGGTTTAGGCCATAACAGATTGCAACTTCGTGAAACCTTGCGTGTTCTAATCGCGTAATGCAAGCTATGCGATTTGCGTCGGCTTTTGTATTGATCCTCGCTTCGAGCCTTCTGCGCGCGCAGGTCTTGCCGTCCGCGCCCGGAACACTCACGCAGCCTCAAATCCAGCAACTCATTCGCACCGTCGCCGACAAAGATATCGAAAACGACAAGAAACTCAAGAACTACACTTATGTCGAAATCGGCGTCGAACAGAAATTGGACGGTAAGGGCAACGTCAAATCGACTGAGTCGAAAACCTACGAAGTCCTCGAAATCGACGGCGAACAGGTGCAGCGGCTCGTCGCGAAAGACGGCAAGCCGCTGAGCGACAAAGAGGCGGCAAAAGAAGAGGAGAAGATTCAGAAGATCGTGGATAAGGCGAAGAGTGAATCCGACGACGACCGCCGCAAGCGCAAAGAAAAGCAGGACAAAGAAGTCGAGCAAGGCCGCGAGTTTGAAAAAGAAGTCGCTGACGCTTACAACTTCACGCTGCGCGGTATCGAGCCGCTCAATGGTCGCGACGCCTACGTGATCGACGCCGAGCCGCGCCCTGGATTTCAGCCGCACGTCAAAGACGCGAACATGCTGCCCAAATTCCGCTTTCGCGCCTGGATCGATAAAGACGAACTGCAATGGGCACAGATCGATGCCGAATGCATTGACACGGTTTCTTTCGGATTATTTCTGGTGCGCCTGCATAAAGGCTCGCACTTGCACTTCGAACAAACGCGCGTGAACGACGAAGTCTGGCTGCCTAAGCACGCCGTGGTGAAGTTCGACGCGCGTATTGCGCTGTTCAAAGAATTGTCCGCGAACCTCGACTTCACCTTTCGCGACTACAAGAAATTCCGCACGGATTACAAAATCATCCCCGGCGCCGAAGTGACCGGGCAGCCTTCCTCTTCTGATTCGACGGACAAAGAAAAAGCCCCTCGGTGACGAGGGGCCTCAATTCGATGCACGGCAAAATTAGAACGTAAATTTGGCCGCCAGCTGAATGCCGCGCGGACCACCGCCGCCCAGGAACGGGTTGCCGATGCCCACGTCGCCGGTTGCGGTGATGGGATATCCGCCAGAGGCGCCCGCTACCTCCCTGCCATTTACAACGTGGAATCCACCGGATCCTGCATCTGCGATGAATGCAGGCAGAAACGGATTGGCAAAGTTCGGATGGTTCAACAGATTGAAGACGTCGGCACGGAGTTGTACGCTGACGCGTTCGGTAATTGACGTGTTCTTATAGAGTGCGAGATCCCACTGCTTGTAGGTCGGCCCGTGCAGAGAGCCGCGGCCTTCGTCGCCAAAGTGCCTGGTTCCCGGAACACAGTCCTGGTCTGTGCCAGTTGGTGCCGCTTGTGCCGCGGCCGTGATGGTACAGGGAATGGCGAAGGAACTCATATCTAAGTAGTCGGACGGGTCGTGCGAGTGATAAATGATGGGGCCGACAACGTCAGGGCGGTCAAAACCATTTCCACTCCCGGTGTAATCCCCCCCGTTCTCGAAGTTGTAATTGAGCTGGAAAGGCTGCCCGCTCTGTAGGGTTGCGGTGCTTTGTGTACCCCAACCGTTCTTTAAGCGCTGCCAATCGCCGCCGATTCTCGGTAAGTCATATCCGAATATCCAAGTGAAGCGATTTGGGACGTTAAAGTTGGAAGGGCCGTATTCGAGATAAGGGCGGGTGCTGTCCTGAGGCTGCGCCGCATTTGGCTCGAAGTCTTCGCCGTCACTCGAGTTATCCAAGGACTTCGAGTAGACGTAATTTACGATCGAAGTCACGCCATGATATTCCTTGACGCGGAGACTGGTCTGGAGCGAGTTGTAATTCGACTGCCCGGTCGAATTCTCCTGCAAGACGTAAAAAGAGTCGTAGGGATTCCCGTTGAGCGGGCGGTATGAGCTGCCATAGTCGTTGATACAGTTACAAGCAATATCAGCGGCGCTAATCTGGGCCGTGCTAGGCTGGCTGATGTCGAAGAACCTCCACAGGCGGTGCCCCTGCGATCCCACGTAGCCGACTTGAAGCACCATCTTGTTGGTCAGCTGCTGCTGAATGTTGAGGTTGAAGTTCTCCATGTATGGTGTCTTGATGTTGCGTGTGAAACCAAACGAGTCGCACTCGTAGTTGCAAGTGGTCGTCGGAGCAAAGACAGGCTGCCCGGAAACGATGGGTCCGCCCACGACGCCAGTCGAGAGAATCGGATCGGGCCCGATGTTGTTATACGCCGGGCCGGGATCAAAATAGGGCGAGTACGGCAAATGGCCGAGCGCCATGTCCTGCGAGAAAGCGTCATAGAACATGCCCCATCCCGCGCGCACTACCGTGCGACCTGTGCCCATCACATCCCACGCCATGCTGAGGCGTGGCGCAAAGTCGGTTTTGTCGGGATTGTAAAGGCCGCTCAATCCCGGCTGGCCCACTTGGGTGAGCGTAAAGGTTCCCGTGCCTGGCGAAGGCGACACGCTGGTGATGTTGCTCAGCAAATTGTTCTCTTCGCCGATGACTCCAAAGTAGTCGTAGCGCAGGCCGTAGTTCAAGGTCAGATGCCAGGAGGGAATCTGGAAAGAATCCTGCACGTACAAGCCGAAATTATTTTCGTGGGTGTGCCGGGTTGAGTCGCCGAAGTATTGGAAGCCGCCGTCCACATCGCCCGCCAGAAAATCCTGTAAGGGAGTGCCCAGCGTGCTGCCGTCGAACGAAAGCCGTCCACGGAAATATTTATCGAAAAACTGTTGGACGGTCGTGCGATGGAAGTCGGCGCCAAACTTGAGCGTGTGGCCGCCGATCTTCCAGGAAAAATTATCGAGAACCTGATTGTTGCTGTCCACGCGATGGCGGGGAACGCTGCTGGTCGCGCCAAGCTGAGCAAACCCGTCCAGCAGGACAATCGGCAGGCCTTGATCGGCGGAGCCGGTTCCGTCGTCGAGTCCGATGGAACTGGGCGAGAAACTTTGATCCGCGGGGAAGAATCCTTCGGCGAAGCGGTTCCAGCCGTAGCGCAGTTCATTCACTTTGTTCAAGCCAAAGGTGTGCGTGTAAGAGAGTGAAACCAATTGAACCCGAGTGGGAGTGTAAGTATTAAATCCCGGCAACTGGCCGCCAGTCGCGGTCAACGCCAAGGGAAACGACTGCACGCTGTCGCCGAAGAAATATCGTCCCGTGAGTTGATTGGACGCGTTGATGCTGTGGTCAATCTTGGCAATGAAGCTGGTGAGCTTGTTGAACGACGGCGAAATCACCGAGCTGTTGGGCCCGTTGGGGCAGCCGCTATTTTCCGATCCGACCAAAGCTCCGCCGTAGGTTCCGGGAATATTAGGAGTCGGCCATGGATTCCGGGCCAAAAGTGCTGCGATCACCGGATTCGTTGCTCCGCCGTCCGCCGCGATCTGCGCCGGGTCAGGTACGCACGCCAACGTGACCACGCCAACCGGCTCCTGCTGCCCCTCGTAGTCGGCATAGAAGAAGGTCTTATCTTTGACAATCGGCCCCCCGAGCGACGCACCATATTGATTGTTGTGAAACTGCGCCTGGGGCTGGCTGCTGACGTTGAAATAGTTGCGCGCATCCAGCGCGTCATTGCGGAAATACTCGGCCGCCGAGCCATGCAGGCGGTTGGTTCCGCTCTTGGTCACGATATTGACCACAGCGCCGGCATTGCGTCCATACTCCGGCTGAAAGTTCGAAAGCACGTTCACTTCGGCCACGGCGTCAATCGGAAGAATCGTCGAGGGCGTTCCGAACACTCCCGCCTGATTGATCGCCGGATCGTTGCGGTAACCGTCGTTCATATCGGTTCCGTCGAGCAGATAGTTATTGGAGCGGCCGCGCGCGCCGTTCATGGAAAACTCGCCATAGGAGCCGGGCGAATCGGAAATCTGGTCGGGAGATCCGCTCACGCCAGGACTGAGATAGATCAGCTTGGTGTAGTCGCGTCCGTTGACTGGCAGGTCTTTCACCGTGTCGGCGGTGAGCACTTCACCCAAATTGTCAGTTGTGGTCTCCACCTGAGGCAGGTTCTCGCCGGAGACTTCGACTTTTTCGCTCACCTGGCCGGGCTTCAGGGATGCGTCCACGCGGCGTTGACTGGCGACGTCGACGGCAACCGCCGTGGTCACCGCAGTCTCAAAGCCCTTTTCGCTGATGCTGACCGTGTAGGTTCCGATGGGCAACTCGGGGATGGCGTAGGTTCCGTCGGCGCTGCTGGTGGTGGAGCGATCTTGCCCTGTATTCACATTATGAACAGTGACTGCGGCGCCGGGGAGGACCGCGCCGGTGTTGTCAGTTACGGTACCTAAAATCGTGCCGCGAAAGGTTTGCGCCGCCAAAGAAGTCGCTAAAAAGCAGATCAATGCGAGGGTAATCCTCACTCTCATAAATTCGCCTCTCCTGTGTGATTTATTTGAATACGCGAGTGGCGCTGCACGGCGGGGTGCAGCCAAAAAACTCCGTATTTCCCGTGGGCGGAAGTTTAATTGCTATTGGCGAGAAAAGAAACAAGAAAATGCGGGGGAGAGTTCGCAGACTGGGTTCCCCCGCATGTTTACTGGGTTTTGCTACTCGTCGCGATGCACTGTGTCCGGCGAAAAGGCCGGTACGCAGACTGCGATATATTCCGCCCCGCCCGTCAGTGGAGTGGAATATTTCACCCATTCTCCGCCGTGAGCGATGATCGCCTGGCCTTCAGAAACGTCGGTGTGGCCGTCTTTATGCTGGACCCGAAGCGTCCCCTTGAGCACAATCGTGAATTCGTCGAACTCGGGCTTCTGCCCAGGCTCACTCCAACCTTCGGGGCTGCGCATGTGCGCGATGCTGGTGGCGGAGGTCTTCGAGTTGAGGCGTCCAATGTATTCATCGATGAGCTTGGGTTTGGTACCGACGCACGGAATGCGGGAGGGTTGCGAGATCAGAGTAGGCATGGAGATATCCTACATAAGGCGGGCGTAGCGCCTCAACTCGCGGCTTAGTGCGTGGCAGCGCGGCGCGCTCGCGGTCTAAACGGTTGCAAGAGTACGCTAACGGCGTTCTTGCTTTTCGTGCCGTGCTTGCGCAGCCATTGCTTCAACTGCCGCCGCGAGGCGATCGACAGATCGGTGAAGAACAATCCGGCGCGACCGTTTTCGTCCGACCAAATTACTTCACCCGTGGCTTCGATCATGCGTGTGCCTCCCGGCAAAACGAAGCGCAGCGGCATTTCCCGCAGTGCAGGCAGCGGCTCCGCCGCCTGCAACGTCAGCCCCTGCTCGCTTAGGTCCATGGCGAGCGCGGGCATGGATACGACACCACATTGCACATAGATGAGAACTTCTGTCTTCTGCCGCACGGCACGCCGGCGATCGGCCTTCATAAACGCTTTGGCTGCGCGCAGTGCTTGCTGGACCGGCTCAAGTTCGAGTGGCTTATACAGAACATAATTCGCTCCGGCCTGAAACGCCGCGCCCACCGAAATATCTGGGCCGAGCAGCGCGAACATCACGGGGCGATGCTGCGCTGCAGTCATGCGCGCGAGCGCTGCAACCTGAGCCGCTCGGGGTAAATCGAAGTCCAGCAGCAGCGCTGAATAGCGTGCCCGCACCATGCGCTCCATCATGTCGTAGGCCGAGTCGCAAACATCATAATCCATCGCAGCATCCGCGAAGGCTTTGCTCAGCACTTTCCGACATGCGGCTTGCCGGCACAGCACCAGCGCGTTGTGGCTCACGTGGCTCATACCATGGGAGCTTACGGCGACGGCGGAGGCAGGTAAAGTAACACGTGTAATCGAGCGAGGGTTACTCTAAGGCACTGGTTCCAAAATGGGATTGACTTCCATTTAAGGATTTTTTCTTGATAATTGTGCACGATGTGATACTCTCGCGTCCGATGACGCAACTCCCCCGAAAGCGTCGCCCCGGCGTTCGTGAAGCCGAACCTCGCGACGACAGGACAGACTCCGGCGAAGTTCGCGCAGACGAGGTTAGAGCCGGTGAGGTTCGGGCTGGCGACGTTCAAAATGAAGACCGTCGCCGTGGCGCCCGTCACCCCTTGCGTGTTCCGGTCGCGATTCAGGTCGTGGCACCGGAGAAAAGACAAGACGCGGTTCACGGCACCGGCGAGACTCGCGACCTCAGTTCCAACGGCGTCTTCCTTTATAGCCGGACAAAAATCGAACCAGGAAGCCTGCTTGATCTCGTCCTCGTGCTTCCCGCGGAGCTTACTGGCGGCGAAAAAAGCTGGGTGTGCTGCCAAGCCCGCGTGCTACGCCTCGAGGAAGAAACCAGCTCCGGCAACTTCGGCATCGCCGCGGCCATCGACCGGCTGCAACTTTTGCCCGAATTGGCCGGATAATCTTAGGGCGTGACCCGCCACCCTTCTTGGGGTCGAAACGACGAACTCGACCGCCCTCAAAAAAATGTTGCGGAAACGGTAATTCGCTCTTCCCATGCATCGCGAATGGTGCAATAATTAGGCCCTTCAAGTGCTTGCTGTCCCTGAAATGGTTTACTAAGTAGCGACACTTAGCTGATAATGCAGGAGTTTCTATGAGTTGGGAAAAATTG
>Ga0302320_10013419_pt1 | contig 17126 bp, 16 predicted proteins | sample Bog_T0_3_FD_202130 | JGI IMG/M metagenome (GOLD analysis project Ga0302320, IMG submission 202130) | Peat permafrost microbial communities from Stordalen Mire near Abisko, Sweden - Bog_T0_3 | ecosystem: Environmental > Terrestrial > Soil > Wetlands > Peat | place: Sweden: Abisko, Stordalen Mire... | reverse complement strand
GGACAGCGGCGTGGGCATTCCGGGCCGCTGCGAGATTTCACTCTGGAACAGCGGAGTGATGAACTGTGCACCGGCTCCGATGATGATGCCATCGGGCTGAGGATTGGCACCGTTACCGGCATTGCCGGCCGTATAGAAGATGCTGGCGCCATTCGTGTTGTTGAAAATCGCAGCCCGGCCATTGTTCCCGCTGTACGCCTGGGTCTCCGTAAAGTTGAACTGCCCCTGGTTATTGACCAGCGCCACCGCGCGGTAATAATTCGTCCCCACGGGATTGGTCGGATCGACGACCAGCGGCGTGTTGGAGTTGGAGACGTCCAGATTGTCGACGGACGAAACGTATCCCATGAAGGTCAGGTACTGACCGTCGGCCGACAGATTCAGCGATACTTCGGACTTCGAGGAAAAACTGGTGACCAAGTTGTCGGCCAGCAGCGGCTGTCCAATTCGGCGGGCGCTGGGAACTGAAAGCGTGTTGACCAGCGTGCCCGTCGGAGTGAGCTGGTCCAGGAAGATCGCCGAGGTAATGCCGAAACTACCGTCGACCAGATCGTTATTCCACACGTAGGGATAGGTGCCGTTGTAGGTCGCGGGCCCACTGCAGCCGCCTTGCGTGACCTGGCAATTGGGCGGCAGGATCTGCCCCACTTGCACATTGTTCGGATTGTTGTCATAAACGCTGCGGCTCACCACGATGTTGCCCGGCGAGAAGTAGCTTTGCGCCGGAGCAACGATGGCGCCGGCCACGACGGTCGCCGCAACCAGCGCGAGAGGTTGAAGGATGGAGCGCAGGTAGTTCCGTTTTCTGAGCATCTCAGCTGTCACAGAAATCTCCTTCGAAGATTGAAGTGGAGTCGAACCCAATGACCATCATGGGTCCGAGATCTATGCTGACAACTGGCTGTTGCGGCGCCGTTGCAGACTGGTTACGGTTTAATGAATGTGCGACAGCGTAGGAAGAAAGTGCTCGCGGAATGGTCAGTTCCGGGTAAAGGAATTCGTAATATTTATTGAACAAGGGGGTTTTCCAACAAACGCTGTAAGCTGCGGAAGATATCCATTATCCGGAAGGTCTCGGAACATCATTGAGACGCGGGAGTCAAGTCGGCTTTCGCGTTGTGTTCGGATTGTGATCGCCAAGCATTCGCCTGCGGGATTCTTGAAAGGAGACTCCCAATAGAGGCTCCGGAGAAAAACAACTGCGACGAGAGCGAAACAACTCTGTGGGCAATTTTCTCTGGTCCGGTTGTTGGAGGAAATAACGCGAAAACGCGGCCTTTTTCGCATATTTCGACAGCAATGCAGCAGAGTTTCTCTGCAGCTGAGGCTGCATGGCGGAGGGAGGTGGATTCGAACTCTAGATACCCTTTTGGGCTATTCCCTAAGGTCTCGTATGTCAGCGACTTACCGGAATCTCCGGCCGGAAACTAGCGCACCGGAGAAACGAATTAGGCTCGGGTACGGGGTTGAGAAGTCCGAGTTCCGTGACCGGTCTAGGGCGAACGCTTGGAGATCATCGGGCACCGGGGCTGGCTTCAAGACGATTCGATTCTAGTATTGTTCGTGTGTGCTTGGGAAGTTAACCGGTGGCCGAGAGAGGGAGTTTGCACCCAAGGAGGAATTTCACCATGTCGCTGGACTCTGGCGGCATCTGCGGTGACTTGCTTGTCATCTTTGCCTCAACAGTGATCCTTGATTCCGCCCATACAACTTTTCCATGCAACATTTATCTCATTCATGATTAAGGCTTTAACCCCCGTAATGTCATTAGGTACACAACTTTCCCCGCTTCTTCGCCTTAGTGCAAGGATTATGAATTGGAGATTCGCAGGATCTGGCACATGACGTCGTCGGCGACCGATCCAGGTGATCCTGTTTGCAATGTCGAACTACGCGAGTTCTCGAGCAAAGTCGATCTCCTGCGTGGCGAATGGCAAAACCTCGCTGCTCGGCATATTCAGACTCTGGTCGAAATCGGCGTCGCAAACCCTTATTGTGTCGCTGAAAATCCCGTGACGTGAGCTTACAAAATCGTGTGGAATTGGACAATTCAAGCATTAGAACACAAGCCAGTAACTCAGGGCTTAGTGAGGGAAATTTTGCTCTCGGAGGTGCCTGACCCCCTTCACAGGTGGGTTCGCGTTGTCTGCGACGGCTGGCCACTGACGGTGATTGAGGTTCGCCCGGAGAACCCTGATGACCAGTCGAAGTTCATTCAGGTCGAGGACTTGGATAAATGGTGCGCTCCGGGTTGGTTCGCCGATTTCCCAAGGCGATCCAGCCCTGAGAGTAGAAGCGGTCGTTTATCTCTCGACGAGACGAGCAGCCGCCTCGCTGACTTTAGGGCTTACTTTGTAAATGGTCTGCAAAGAGGATTGGAGCAGCAAGTACTGAAGCCCGCTCGCGTCGAACTGGCACTGCAGGGCTGGCATCCACTCCAGATTGGCGATTCTAGCCAGGGGGTACTCGCTACTCCTTTGGATCTGAAGCTCCAGCCACAGCAACAGGCCCCGGCAGGGATGTGCGCTGGCGGGCTTGCCGAGCCGGAACGGACTAAACAACCGGGGCCGGTGACTAGATCCGATGCTCTTCTTTCCAAATACCGCTCCGCCGTAAAACGCGCCATCCTGATCCAACTAACCCAGAATCCCCGCGCAACCGACTCAGAAATCTGCCGCGGGCTTGACGCCGATGGATCGGTGGAACTGCCGGAGGGGTGGAGGGTTCGACCACAGGATCGGCTATTTTTCGACGCTTACTCGGATGCCGGCCGAAAGCACAACGTCGAAACTGCCATAAGCAAAGTGAGACAAGACTTGCGAAAGAAAGGGTTGCTGGGTAGCCGATAAGGGGGCCCTTTTAGACCCTTACTCGCCACTCACCACTGACTCACCACCTGCATTAATTTTCCTGCCTCCATGCGTTCTCCTACCGTCGTTCCGCAGCATCGCCAATAAAACACACGCTGATTCGAGAACCTTTAACAGAGTACTAAGTCTGTTTCGGATAAAACCACAACGACACCCCGAACACAAAGCAACTCCCCGGACACAACCGAAGGGCGGAATGGCTCGGGCCGGCGAGCACCACAGGAAGTCGAGGACTAGATGAGCGCACTTGGATTTGTACCAGAACGCGAGAATCGGTTGCCGCACATTTGCGGGGACGTTCGTCGCCTGGCCGTCCGCGGCTGGCGCCTGTTTCCAGCCCGAGAGGAGCAGCCCTTGGTAAATGACTGGCCACATGAGGCTAGCAGCGACCTTGCGCGCCTGGAGTTTTGGAACTGGCGTTTTACCGACTGCAACTGGGGAGCGGTTACCGGTGAAACCTCTGGATTCTTCGTCCTCGATGTCGATGGCCAGCTCGGCATCGATTCCTTAGCGCAGTTCGAGCGAGCGGGGAAGTTCCTGCCTCCAACCCTTAAGGCTCGTACAGGCAGAGGTGCCCACTTCTACTTCTCATGGCCGGAGCGTTTCGACCTCCGCAATTCTGTGGGAAAGCTGGCCGTTGGACTTGATGTGAGGGCAGCGGGAGGGTATGTCATCGTTCCCCCCTCAGTCCATTCGAGCGGAGCCGCATACGAATTTGTTGACGAAAATATCCCGATTGCTCCCGCGCCGGAATGGCTTCTTGAGAAGGTGGCACAAAACTCTGCTCCCGCAGAACCACGCCAATCTGTAGCCGAGACACGAACTGAGAGCATTCGTAGGGGAAAGCGGCACGACACGCTTGTAAGCCTTGCTGGAACTATGCGGCGCCCGGGGATGACTGGAGAAGAAATCGAAGCTGCCCTGCTGGCTGTAAACACAGCACGCTGTGAGCCGCCCCTCGATGAGTGTGAGGTTAAGGAGCTGGCACGCGACGTCGCCTGCCGGTACTCCCCCGCGGCAAAGGGAACCGTGAAATTACCAACCGCCGCCCGCGTGTGGCCCTCCCCGCTCGGGACCGCTGCATTCCACGGTTTAGTCGGCGAGTTTGTCCGGCTTGTAGGGCCCGAGACGGAAGCCGATGAAGCCTCGCTGCTTTTCTCTTGTCTCGTAGCAGTGGGGGCGATCATCGGCAGGGGACCGTACTACCAAGTCGGAGGTGACCGACATTACACGAACCTGTTTGCGGCAATCGTGGGCGAGTCGGCAAAGGCCCGTAAAGGAACTTCATGGGGAGAGGTACGTCGCTTTTCGGAGCTGCTCGATGGGGACTGGTGCAAGGAACGAGTTGCAGGCGGTCTCTCATCGGGTGAAGGATTGATTCACGCTGTACGGGGTCCAGTAGTCGAGACGGTTCCGCAGCGTGAGCGGGGAAAAGTTGTATCCCACGAGCGTCAGACAACCGATGCCGGTGTGGACGATAAACGTTTGCTGGCAGTGGAGAGCGAACTGTCACAAGCGCTGCAATCAGCCGGCAGGGACGGCAATACGCTTTCCCCAATCATCCGGCTTGCCTGGGATGGTGGCCCTCTACGCGTACTCGCCAAGAGTGCAAAAGCGGCCTGCCTGGAGCAGCACATTTCAATCATCTCGCATATCACAGTTGCCGAACTTCAACGACAGCTCACTACCACTGACATGGCGAATGGTTTTGCCAACCGATTCCTTTGGATCTGTTCTGCTCGATCAAAGTACCTGCCGTTTGGGGGTACAGTGGATTTACAGGCGTTGGCGCAGTTGGCAGCCAAAGCGAGGCAAGCTATTGAGTTTGCTCGCAACATCGGACGGGTTGAATTTGCTTACGAGACTCGTTCTGAGTGGTCGTAAGTGTATCCCACGCTTAGTGAAGGGCGCCCCGGTCTCTTAGGTGCGATCACTACGCGTGCGGAAGCCCAAACGGTGCGCCTGGCCTTGCTGTATGCCTTGCTCGATCAATCTGTCGATATAAAACCACCTCACCTCCATGCCGCCCTCGCCGTCTGGCGTTATTGCCAGGATTCCGCCCAATACATCTTCGGTAACAGCTTGGGCGACTCAACCGCCGACGCAATCCTGAACTTGCTGCGCAGTAGCGGAGAGGGAATCACCCGCAATGAGCTTACCGACCATTTCAAGCGCAACAAGCCCAGTGCGGAAATCGGAAGAGCGTTGGCCGTCCTCCAGTCGCATGGGCTAGTTCGCCTTGAGCGGCGCGAGACGGGAGGGAGAACGGCCGCGACCGGGAAGATCGGACTTTGGCTGCGCGCAATGTTTGAAGTGGGCTACACATATGGTTGGCGCCACGAAGAATTGCTGGCCTTGCGTGTCCGCCAAGTCAACCCGTCTGTTGGCTCGATCCGACTCGAACCGCGAACCACAAAGAACGACCAAGGCAGAGAGGTGAGCATGACGCTGCCGGTTAGGGTCCTGTTGACTCAATGCATCCAGGGCAAGGCCCCAGACGACTTCGTGTTCACGCGAGAGGATGGCAAGCCGGTACGCGATTTCCGTGGAGCATGGGCGAGTGCATGTGAATCCGCAAAGGTTTCCGGTCTGCTTTTTCATGACCGACGAAGGACCCGCGGCGCGAAACCTTCGTCGTGCTGGAGTCGCCGAAGGGGTCATTATGAAGATCGGCGGCTGGAAAACGCGGAGCGTGTTCGAGCGCTACGCAATCGTTTCACAGTCCGACATTCGCGATGCGATGGCAAAACTCGAAGCTGGGCAGCAGGATAATGCTGATGCGGCCCAGGAGCAAGAATCAGAACAGGTTGGTCAGAGTTTGGGCAGGGCGACATCCACAAAACGTGATTCGGAAATCCCTTCCGCCCGAACTACTTCACCGGTCAACTAGCTGTGTGTTGAATGGGTTGGACGTTGGTGCCGGGAGGGGGGGTCGAACCCCCATGACCCGAAGGTCGGCGGATTTTGAGTCCGCTGCGTCTGCCAGTTCCGCCATCCCGGCTCAGTGCTTAAACTGAAGAGAAGACTAGCTTAATTGACGATCTGAGGGTTTGCAACAGCGTTCGGCTTAGCAGCCCTGGCAAAAGTGTGAAACTCGCCAAACCGCGTCGTAACTTATTCAAACAGCAGGGCCGCATGTTGCGATATTGAGAAGAGGGGGCATTGCACCACTAGCGGTTAGCGGCTGTGTCGCAACCGTGCCGCCGCTGCGCGGCTCAGGATTATTTCCCACTTTACCCGGCGCTCAACCATCCCAACTCGCACAAAAGCGGTGCGAGTTGGGGACCCCGGTCCCGCGCCGGGCTAACTTCATAGCCGCCGCTGCGCGGCTGGTTTGATAAATTTTCCAGCCCTTTGTTCCACGGCAAAATTTCTGCCGCAGTTGCGACACAGTCTCTGTTAGGGGCGGCTGTGACCGCGCGGAAGCGGTGGTCAGCTTTCCGTTCGCTGGGCTGCAGCTTCTTCGTCACGGCTGCAATCTGGTTCTATTCCGCCCTAGCATAGCGCTCAAGCACCGATTGAGTATGCCATTCGCCGATTTTCATGAGGAGACACCGTCAGCGATTCCAGCGCATCTGAGATGCTGCGATCCTCCGCCGATCAGGGAAGAGCAGGCCAGGAATTTCCGCGTGCGGGCAAGCCTTTGTCCAGGTGTCACGAGAGTCGAGCAGGGGTTTACCGTTCGGAAAAAGGTGAGGCGCGTTCCCAGGGGAGCGCGCCTCGTGAGGAGAGGAGCAAGTTAATTGGTAGCGGCCACCAACGGCCCATACAACTTGTTGGCTTGGTAAGTGCCGATTCCGGTCACCAGATCGTAGCCGGGGCCGGTGTCACACTGCGATCCGCAACCACCGTTGGTTCCTGACGTGATGTCATGGAAATCGGTGAGGTAATTGGAAGAATAGTAAATCTGGTACAGGTCGTAGTCCGCCTGACTGAGCGTGCCTTTACCCGCAAGCACACGCGCCGAGTTCACCAGAGTAAGGAAGCCGGCCCAATCGGGGGTAGCTACGCTGGTGCCGCCCACCTGAACCCAGCCACTGTAGCTGAAGGTGTCATACACCGGAACACCGGTACCCGGATTGGCATCCGAGGCGATGTCGGGAACGCAACGGTTGGTGCTTGACCAGGTTGCGCACGCTGGACTCTGGAATGAGGGCTGCAATTCAAACCCACTGACTCCGCCGCCGCTGCCGTTCCACGCCGATTCGGTGCCATAGTCCAACAGAAGAGGATTTCCCAAAGGAGCGGCGCTGGTCAAGGCCAGCGTGGTACCGCCGGCGGCAATCACGCACGGCGAAGTTGAAGGATAGATGGTTCCGTGTCCGCCGTCTCCGGTGGCAGCGATAAAGGTCACAGGCTGCCCGTTTCCGTTAACGATGTTGCAGAAATAGCTATCATATTGCTGTTCACCTTGCCCCTCACCGCCGCCCCAGCTCATGGAGACTACGGTAGCGTTATAGGGGGCTGCGGAGGCGGTCGCCACCGCGGTGAGCAGATCGCTGTAGTTAGAGCTGGCGGCTTCGACCAGCACGATGTTGGCTTGCGGCGCCAAGACACAGGCCTGTTCGACGTCCAAAGACTCTTCCAGGTCCCATCCTTGGCCTTCAACCGTGGCCAAGTCCACTACTTGAAAGTTGCAGGGCGCAATGTGAAAATAGCTGGCGTAAAACGCCAGGTCAGACGCGATGTTCGGATCCTTGTAGGCGTCCACCAGGGCGATGGTCATTCCTTGTCCCTGGTTGGGGATCTGATTGAACCCGTAGGCGGCCTTGAACGCACGCGGTAAAATACCGCTGGGATTGTTCGGATTTTGCGGCCCAGCCAGGACCTTAATGGGCGGGTAGGCCTTAGTCTGACCGAAGTCCGACGGCGACTGCGCTGCCAAAGGAAGGGTTACGGCAAGAAGAACCATCATGCCGACCGACAAAACAAAGAGCTTCTTCATATTCTCCATATCCTCGTGTTACGGTGTTCGCTGGGTTAGGGCGAGATGTGCGGTGACCGTTGCAGAAATCGGTCTTCGCGGCTACGGGCAAAGGAATGATCGGCGTCTCGTGCAGTGAGAGTTGGACGTCTTCGTGAGTACCACCCCACTCTCCATGGCTAGAAAGCGTCCTGCGTACTTTTCTAAAATCGTCGATCACATTCCCAGGCAGATTATTGGTTGATCGTAAAGACTGAACGGTGGATAGATATTAGTTCACCCGCCCCTGCCATGTCGATCAAGATTTAAGGTAATTTGTAACGCGATTCCTTGGCCTGGCATTACGTACACAATAGTAGAGATAGTCGCACTACTTCTCTATTGTTGATCGCCCCCTAAGCCGAGGCCCATTATTGCAGGGGACAAACAAATGGACACGCGGGGAACACTTAATGTCCCGAATGTCCCACAATACTTTCAATCTTCCCAATCCATCCTGGTCATCGGACGCCAGAACGACCAGCCCCTCCGGCAAGACTCCCGAGCCCAGGGGTACCCGGCTTCGCGGTGGTCTCTGCCGCACGCGTTTGTCAGACACCCTTCGCTGACAGGCGTCCGCGGGACATAAGCCCACCAAGAAGTCCTTTTGAAAGCGCCCGTTCGCCTACTTCAGTTCTTGCCGTAGTAGCATTCAGGCCCGGAGACAGACTTGTCCACTGCCTTAAAATCGACGCCCCAGTAAGAGTCGGACGGAAATGCGTCCGGCGTTGGCGGGCCGGGCTTAATGCCCCGGTCGAATTCCGGTTGTATCTGGAAGCTGAACCCAAAGCATCCCTGGCTCGGGCAATCGACGTCGCTCGGCCCCCACGCGCAGACCGAGTTGTCCTTGCAGTCAGAGCCGGGTTGGCAGCCACAGCTTTTTGTAGTTGTATTCCACGAGCAATAGTTCACGGGCTTGCAGAAGTTTTGCTGGTCGTTATCGAACTCAGTTTGATAGCCCTGCAAGTTGAGGGTGACCTTCAGCCATCCGCTTACCGGATCGTACTGGACCGAGGTAAGGAAGTCGGGATTATTCTCGTCAATCTTCACCGGATTGAACCCGTACACTTGGCTATTCACATTCACACGATACCGGCCAACCTGTTTCTCGACGTGCATGTCGTCGTCGTTCACCCCCGCTCCGACATACATCCAGTACGTCATCTGGGTAGTGGGCGCTCCGTAAATGAGGTAGACGTAATAGGCGTGGCCCGAGAGGAACGTGGTTTTCCCGTCCTGCAGGGGGATGCCTTGTTGTTGCGCGTAAGGCACCGTGGTGTCGATGTAATACCAACCGTGGTTCGCGGTCAGGGTGCTGCGCTGACCAGTGCTCTGGCCCATCATGGTGATGCGGCCCGGCCGATGCAGAGGGTCCTTCAGACAAAGGGGATCGCCGTCACACTCTTTGTTGTCCTGTGCCGTCCAGTTTTGCCGGAACAGAGGTGCTCCATAACAGTGGGTGCAAGACCAACCCCAGTTTCTCCCTCCATCATCAGCTTTGCCGCATTCCGCGAGGTAGTCCCACTTGACGCAATTGTTCGCATTATCATACTTCTCGCATTTATCCAGCACCGACCTTAAGGCGCAGTCGGCGATGATCGCCGTGCTGACGTACTCGTACGGACTGGTGATTGCAGTTGCAGGCAGGCCCTTCTGATCGGGGCCGTCGTGCTTATCGGAGGAGCACTCTTCCGTCACCGTGGGAGCGCGGAAGAAGTTATCCAGGTTGATCGACAAAGTCTCGCGAGGCGGGCTGGTACCGGCCAGCAGTCCAGTCAGCGAACCGTCGTTGTCGTTCAACACGGTTTGGCGATCGACGTCGTTGAAGGGTTCAAACAGATTATTTCCCCAGGTGCAGTAACGGGCGGCGATGGCGTCTAAGTTCGGATTGAAGCTGTTTTCCTTAAATAACGGCTCGATGACGAAGTGACGGATGTCGACATTACTGAAGGCCAGATTCCTGGAGTGAAAAGCCGGGGGATAGTAAAAACCATTTTCCTGCTTCCAGGCGATCGCCGCGTTGGGTATATAGCAAGAGCGGACCTTATTGGGGTCCTTGGAATCGATGAGCGGTCCCTGCGGCAAACCCTGGGCGTGGCCATACATATATTTGCTGCTGTCGCAGACGCCGCTACTCGGGTTGCGATCTGCCGAAGTGCAATCGGTAATGGTTCTCGCTTTGATGTTGAGATAGGCACTGGAGTCTTGAAAGGACGGCCCATCATAGATATTGAACATGCGTTGGCCGGCATTAAAGTTGGTGATGGGAATGCTGATACCGTTGTTCTTCGACAGGCAATAGCCCCCGGGTACCTCACCGTTGTCGCACTGGGGAATTCCATTGGGAACAAACGGCCCGAGATCGGAGGCAAAAAAAGTCTGCGTCTTGTTGGTCGGATCGGGCTCGGTTTGTCCGACATAGACGTTCCTAAGGCCTACGTTCCAGTTGCCCAGGGAGCTATCGGACCGCGTGTAGCCGCCGCCGGTAACGAAGGTCAAACCCGGTCCCAGTTGATCGGTGACCGAACTGTCGGTCACCAGCTTCCACCACGGTCGCAGCCAGATGGCGGAGAAGTTTTTCTGGGCGAAGTTGAAGGCCGTGGTGTAGTGATCCAGCACTGTAGCCATGCAGTTCTTCTCGTCAATGTCGCCGGTTCCGTTACACTTTAGATTGGTCGGATCGGTGTTGCTTCCGCAGTCGCCGTTAAGAGTGTTGCACTTGGTGGGATCGCGCAAGCCGCTGACCAGAGGATAGTAGTTGAGCGTGGCTTCGTCGGGCAGGCCCACCGGCGGGTCGGGGCCGCGTCCTGGCAGCGCCGCTACCGTAGTGGGAGTGTTCGGTCCAAATCCATCGCAGCCGCTATTGAGCTGACCGATCTCCATGAAGGAAAACATGGCCGTGGAACAGGCATTGCCAACGAAGGTCTCGAGTGGAGAGGTGCCGACATTGTATTCGCGAAGGCCAGGCAGGTCCTGCAATCCGCGCTGGCGCGAGGCATATCCCTCCCAAGCCTCATAGCGGGATGGCCCGCTGTTGGCGGCCGCCGGAAGCCAGTAGCAAACTCCGCAGGATGCCGCTCCGGCCGCCATGTTGTATTCGAAGTCGTTCCATCCGTTCATGATCCAGAAGATACTGGGATGTTGCCAGTCGGTAGCGTAGGGGTCGCGGTTGTCGTTCAGGTTGGGATGGGCCAGGATGCCGGGCACTTGGCGTGGGTTCTGGCTGTTAATCACGCCGGCACGGGCCAAAATGCCGATGTTGGCATAGATTCGGTTGTCGGTCTCCGTACCGTCTTCGATGTAGAAGCCGTGGCCGATCGATTTCCATCCCACGTTGCGCGCCAGCAACACGCCTTGCGTACCATGGATGGTAATCCAGCGCGTCATCGATTCGTTGATCGAGCTGTCTTTCACGAACGTATCCGCAGGCACCTTGCGGTCCATATGAAAATGCACGGAGTAGCGGCCTTTGAGTCCGCCTTCGCCGAGTTGACGGAATTCGACACCTTGAATTTGTACCTGCTTAAATCCCTGGCGGAAGATCACATGACCGCCAAAGAAGTTGCCGGGATCCGGCGGGAATGACGGATCAACGGTCTGTGAGGTATCGGGACCTGTGTCGCCCTCCGACACGACACGAATGCTACGCGAGAGCAACGCCACCGCGGCGCGAGTCTCGACTTCCGCGCGACCAAGCTTGAGTTTAGTTTGAATGGCGGACGGAATCTTGTAAGTGGTTCCATAGTGCGGGAACTGTACTCCTCCCGCCTGCACCATGCCGTTGTCGAGGACGATGCCACTGATCTTGATTGTCGTGGTCGTGCCATTAGGCGTGACAGTGGACACGATCGCCTCTTCGACGTGGCCGGGCAGATAGTCGGTTGAAGTTATAACAATGTGGTCGCCTTCCTCCCAATCGACCACACCATTCACGTCGAAGGTAGCGCCTTTGGCCGCCAAATTCGTGACCAGCCTGGTCCAACTGGTGCCCGTGTTCTCCGGGTCGGGATCGAGCGCGTCGGTATCGAAGGTGGAACCTTTCTTCCCGAACAGTCGCAGCGTGCCGCCGTACGACACTGCCAAGGTCTTGCGTCCGAAGTAAAACTGGCTGACCGCAAGATCGTCATACTGATAGAAACAATCGTCCACGTCACCCGGAAGTATCTGCGGTGGCTCTAACTGCGACGCCTTTTTGCAGCTCGTGGGATATATCTTCTTCAGGTCGATTTTGTTGGAGGCCCAAATTGCCGAGTCAATGCCGCACATGCCATCGTCGTTGCCATTCGCATCCTCGCAAGGGATGGCGGGAGCATCCTTGGCACCCCACAGGTGAATAGTCACCGGCCCGCCATCAGCCCCGATAGCTTCGTTCGCACTGGGCCCTCCGGCCTGCAGCGTCCCGCCGTTCAACACCAGAATCGATGACGCGTACAGATCCAGCTTGAGGTCCTCGAAAGTCAGAGTTCCGCCCTGGTGGAGGAAGACCCAGTGATATTTGTAGATCCCTGTCCCATTTTTTGCGTCAGCCACGCAAGGCCCCACGACGTGCAAGTCGGAGTTGTAGTCGCCGGCGGGCAGCGATTCAGGCTTCAACGGGTCGGTAATGCCCTTGCCGCAGTAAACGATGGTGTACGGCGGAAGTTTTTCCGCCTTCCTTTGCTGCGCCGCCTCCATCTCGTTGTCGTTATCCATCACCATCTGCGCCGAGGCGATGGCTGGGGAGAATAGTCCTATTAGCAGGATCAGCAGGAACGCCGGCGAGAAGGTCGGCGGGTAAACCCGGCTTGTCGGGTGGATGACCGACGCATCCCTGTTCTCGGATTTCTCGCCCCCGTCCGCCGCCATCCTTGCAGCAGGTGGCTCATGGTTGTAATTGACGAATGGCGAATGAGAGCTCTTAACACGAATCGATGCGAGCAGGTGCGGAGTCATGACGCAGCAGTCTCCTTCAACGATAGCAATGCCAGATCTAATTTAGTTAGGGGCCGGAGATAGAACCTCGACTTCTTGGGTGCGCTTGCTCACGTAACGAGGGTGAGCGAGAGGCGGCGACTCGACGAGCCTTGGCTCTGGAAGGCTAGTTTGGTGCAGGAAGCGCAAGCTGTCAATGCCAAATTGATATATCCTTGAATGCCGAATTTAGGGGAAGCTCCGTATCATCCCGTGAACGGGGCACACCTGCTCTGCGTTCTCCAGTAACCCACTAAACCGGCCACCGGATCTACCCTACCTCGCTGCCGAAGCGGGAACCATCTTCTGCAGTGTTGTAACTACGCTCGACTGGGGAATTATGTACTTGAGGAGTTCTGCATTAGTCTGATGCACAGTACAGGACATCGGGCACCGTCCCATAAATAGCCTTTGGATTTCTATAGGGAGTTGCTGCGCGGAGCGCTCGCTCGCCACTCAAGCAAAACAAGCTTTGAGTGGGCTCTCGGCTTACTCATTTCGGCCGATACTTCGCTCCCAACGCGTTAGGCTCGTAACCGAAGCCACTATTGTGTCCCAGTAATCTTAGACAGTCGTCAACGCGGAGGTTGAAGTTCTGCCGAACTGATTGCAGGTCTGCAGCATTGCTAAAAACGACCTCCACCGACTTTCCAGCATAGATGCTATCTGCAACGAATTTCGACGCGTCAACTGGGGTCGAGTACTCGACCGATTCTGCCGCGTTGATACTGACCACATAAGTCGTGACCGAACGAGGGTCATGATAGGGCAGAGGCATGATTTGACTATACACTCGTGGTTCCTCGACGGTAACGCCGGGGTACCCCATCAAGCCAGTGGCCCTATTTGTCCCATCAATTTATGATCTGTCATCCTGAGCGGAGGTTCGCGCTGTCGGCCGCGGTCCCCGACAAGCGCCGCCGTTGCGGTTGATGGGGTGGCTTTGCGCCAACCGGAGTCGAAAGCCTGCCCTGACCCGAAGCCGAAAGGGATCTGCGGTTCGCCGGCAGCCGACACAAATTGGGTTGAGTCCGAGACCGCAGACGTGTCGACAAACCAGTCCCGCCCTGCGTGACGGAAGAGCTTAGCCCAGTGCGACACGGGGTCCCCGAACGGCGCCGCTTTGATCGGGGCAGACGCCGCCCTTGCGTCTGTTGGGGTGACTTGGCGCCGTTTGGGGCTGAGCGCTGGGTAGGTGTAGTAATGAAACCCGAGTCCCTTCAGGGACGGCACATCGGGCTGCGGTTCCGTAGGCGAACGGTCTGGATCATCACGACCGCCATGCGGCAGGGAGTAGAATGCGAACTCACAATGCCAACCGTGCTGAGAACGGGCCCGTATCGTTTCTATTTTTACAGCCACGAGCCAAACGAGCCGCCGCACGTTCATGTCGACCGCGATGACCTCTCGGCGAAATTCTGGCTCGATCCCGTCGGACTGGCACGGAACTTTGGCTTCGCTGCACGCGAGGTGAATGCGCTAGAATCAATTGTGCAGGCCAATCAGGAATGCCTGCTGTAGGCTTGGAATGGGTATTTTGGCCATAGCGGCAGATGAGCGAGTGGCAGACGTGTCCTTCGATCAGGACGCGCTGAGTGTTCGCTTGAAAGACGGCCGCACCATCTCGGTCCCGCTCGCCTGGTATCCCAGACTCTTCCACGCCAGCGTCGAGCAGCGCCGCAATTGGAAGATTGCCGGAGGCGGCTACGGCATCCACTGGCCCGAGATCGATGAAGATATCAGCACCGAAGGGCTGCTGCGCGGAGCGCCCGCTCCCAGGCGCACTCAACAAAAGTAGTTTCCAGCGGGCCGCGCTTCAGCGGCGAGGATCCAGTCCCGCCCTGCGGGACGGAAGAGCTTAGCCCAGTGCTTCAGCGCTGGGTAGGACAGTTAGATACACCCGAGTCCCTTCAGGGACGGCACACTCCATATCCGCAACAATTAATCACCAAGTTAGCCAAAGGACGGCAAACCTGGGGCCACCAGGCATCTGTTTCACAAATCAGAGAACAACGTATAAATATCGAGCGAGGACCCTAAGCTTGCTTCACTTTCGGGAGGGTCATAGTCCGGCTCGCTTGAGTCGGAGCCCATCTCGTGATACACCTCTCGTAAGCGATCCTCTTGAGCCGAAGCTGCGGACACAACTTCCTCTATTTGTTTATTTCGCTCGGGGAAAAATGGTACTAGTCTAGCACATTGAGAGCTTGTACCAGCAGCAGCATACGCACCGCTTCTTCCAATATTTCGTCAGCATCATCACTATCGAATTCAAAAGCCGATTCTTGTTTAACTATCTGTAGGAGTTGCTCTAAATCGCCAACATAATTTCTAGGAAATCCTAGCTGTCTTAAGTATCGCGGTTCATTTTCTCCGATCAAAGCGGTTAACCTCGTCCACTCGAGAAATGCGACTCCGTCCAGAGGTGTGCTTCGGTCAGCCATACTGGACTTAACTTCGCCATACGCATTCATCCATGACGGTGCAATCGCCGGCGCTACGGGCAAGGTATCAGAAAGGATGCTGGCGTCGAAGAATTCGTGCAGTTGGGCTTCCGTCAGCAACGTCTTCTGTTGGTCCCACTTTGCACGCGCTTGCTCACAACAGTCACTGATAATGCGGCAAATCATCTCTTTTGGGTCTGGGCCCGCATCGACGACAGCGCTTCTCAAAACCCGAAGGTGCGCCGCGATCTTGTCCGGGGTTGAAACCTTTACCAGCTCGACGCAGCGAGACCGAATGGCGGCCCAACTCGTCGCATCCTTTAAAAGCGGCAAGTGCCGCTCGCCCTTTGCACCACCCGCCTGAGATAACGCAAGTTTAATGCCCTCTAGATTCGCCATCTGAAGAAAACGGAGTCGAAGTGACTGATCTTGGCTCAGTTCGTCAATAACCAGGTCACGATAGCTGGGATGGATCCACTGAACCGTCAGAGAGAAAGGCAGTACTACTATGGGATTAGACATATTTGATAAATGCCTCGGACAGCTCCTCTATCACGCAGTCGAACGGCAGCTTCTCCAGATCAGGCATGAGACGTTCATAACCTTCTCTTAGACTTTGAATGTCAGGCATGTGTCCTTGTTCTAGAAGGCCTATCAATACCCACTTATGTTGCAACGGCAGAGCCCGGTAAGACTTCACCATTCTTTCTGTTGGGTTTCGTAGCGCTTCGTGAATCTCTTGCCGAATCATTTGGTCCTTCGACTTACCCGATCGCACACTAGCTACCAGTGCCGGCAAACTTTCTTGGACGAACCTGCGAATGCGTTCTGGGGTGAAGGACCCATCAGTAACGATAAGCTTTACGTGGGATTTCAAGACCTCTTTTGCTTCCATGTCGAGGTTAGCCGCTCGCGCATGACGATACAAGATGAGAGCTTTTTCTAATTCGGATAACTTAGCGGCATTAACCAGAACAGCCGCAGAATCTGGGATAGTCGCCGCCTTACCTTGTAGGTCCATTTCGCGGCGAGCCCTCTCGAAAATGTGCTTCCGACTTGTCCAAATTAGCCAGTGTCTGTCGTCCAACGTGCCTAGCTAGCACGCGATCAAGTTGCTTTTCCCATTTTGCGCCCATCGTGGGGTCATATTCTGTGCGACCAAAGGTGTCATCGGCGACAAACACCTGCGAGATTTCAGACTTAAAGGAGCGGAATAGGTCAGCCGGTTCATCACAGGCGATGGCCTCCCAGTCATTGGCGAGCTGAGCAATCGCAATCATCCAAGCAATTGCCGTCTTTCCCATCTCCGGAGGACCCTCAAGGATGGCGAAGTGTTCTTTGGCTAAAACCCGCCAGGTGCGGTTATATGCCGAGGTCGGGACAAACACAGGGATGACGCTCTTTGCGGCAGAAACGGCAGCGGTACTCCGTACTACAGCTTCCCTGTTCACAATCGTTTCTAGGATATCGGTAAGATTACGAATGCTGAGTAGTTGTGGGAATGACCGGGCTATGGTCGGCTGGTGGTCTAAGAGGTCACAAATGTCGGTTCCACTAAGTATGGTTACTTTCGCCGAAGTACATTTTGTGAGGATTGCTTGAAGCCGAACCCTCAAATCTGCAGGAACCGGCGCATTTGTGAGTAGTCCGTAATGACGCGGCTTTCCCCAGAATTTGTTCGACGTTCGCTCGGCAATTAGCGCAGCTTCTTTCCTCACCGCGTCGCTCAGCAGGCGCTCGCTTTTTGCCCCCGCTGCGTTGGCGCCGCTCACGAACTTTGCCTGGAAAACGAATGGCCCTTGGGTAGGTGCTTTTGACAACCTGACTTGGCCCACCTGTGCTCATCTCATTTGGCCCACCCTAGTTAATAGTTCTCTGCTCGGCAACGGGTGAGCGTCG
>Ga0302320_10013416_pt1 | contig 17128 bp, 8 predicted proteins | sample Bog_T0_3_FD_202130 | JGI IMG/M metagenome (GOLD analysis project Ga0302320, IMG submission 202130) | Peat permafrost microbial communities from Stordalen Mire near Abisko, Sweden - Bog_T0_3 | ecosystem: Environmental > Terrestrial > Soil > Wetlands > Peat | place: Sweden: Abisko, Stordalen Mire... | reverse complement strand
CCGTCCAAAAGTCGAATATCCTGCTCAGGCAGAAGAGGCCCACGGAGGCTTTGGTTGCGGCACAAAAGGCCGTCGCTTTGCAGCCGGAAAATTTGCTGGCGCAGACGGCCTTGGGAGACGCCGAGGCGGCATTGGGCGACAAGAACAGCGCACGAACCGCCTATGAATTGGCGCTGGCAGCCGCGCATCGATTGGAAGCCGACGCCCAGCCGCTGTATGTTCCGGATTTAGAACAGAAGCTGCTTCCATGACACCGTCAAAACATAAGCGGTGTTGATTTTCTTTACAGCCGAAGTCGATGGAGAAGTTGCCCTGAAAGCCAGGGATAGCACAAACTCTATGGTTACGGCTCACTCCTGACAAACGCCGTTACCATCGGGGATCAAGGATAGGCACGGCGGCTACAATCCAGCACGTTGGCCGACATTGCAGGCCTATTCAAGCCTGAAGCAAATTCCAGGCTGGCGGTGCTTCGAACAGAACGTTGATTCTGGAGACTGGGCGTCTCGCGGAGGGATCGGCGGCTGTCGTGTTCACGCTATCCCCGGTCTCAGAGTCGAGACCGGGGGCACCCAGCGTTCGCTGGTGCGAGCTTGTCCTGGGCTAATTTCCCATGGCCCCTACGGGGCCGGCGGTGCGGCCCTTCGCTCATGTCTGGAGTCTGGATCGTGGGCGCTCGCGGAATGATCTGAGGCTTTAGAGTCCACGGGATCCCGGATCTGTCCGCCGCGGGGGACGAGACCGGAGGTACCCGGCTACAAGCCGCTTGGCTCACCGTCCCCGGTCCCCAAAGGCCAGGGACCGGGGACACCCTCAGCTGGATAAGATTCCCGCGAAACCGGGGGCACCCGCCGCCTGGATTTTTGCCGTGACTAGCGAAAAACAACCGCAGGTCCTTCGACTCACCACCCCCAAACTGAAAAACGTTTGGGGCCCCGTTCGCTCAGGATGACAGTTTTGTTTTGATAGGAAATTCAGAGTCAGGATACTAGCCCTCCGTGGCTAAAGCCATCTTTCATTCTGTTGGCTTTTTACGGGGGTTGAAACCCCCGACTCCCTCCGTTTTGAGTTCTTGCGCGGGCTGTAAAGTCGTGGCCTTTCAAAACACAAACGATCGATTGTGCGGCGCACCGCTAGCTGGGCCGAATCTTCAGGCTCGTGGCTTGCTCCATGGCGGCGTACCAGGTGTCGTCGTCGGCGCTTTGGAAGGCGATGTAGTCTTCGTCGCTGGTGGCCTTGCGGCGGTCGAGCAGTTCCTGTGCACCAGGGCCGAAAGCATGATGGACTGGTTGTGCTTCGAACAGATCCTCGATTCTGGAGCCTTGGGTTCATGCGAAGGGATCGGCGGCTTTATAGTCCACGCTATCCCCGGTCTCAGAATCGAGACCGGGGGCACCCGGCGACGCAAAGGCGAACGGCAAAGCCGAGCGGAGCCATGCTCGGAAATATCGCGCGGTTGAATTCGTTGTAGTGTTCCGGTTCCGTTTGCAGAAATTGGATGCTAACCGATGCCAAGGGATTGAACGCTTGCGGCAAGCCAACTTTTCGGGAGAAATCGATGTCGACGAGTCACTCGGCGGAGATGCGCTCGTTGACGACCAAAGCAGATCGCGGAACTGAGGTTCCTTTACTCCCATCAGGCTTTGACGCGGTCCGTCTATTGATGAATGCGTCTCAGGAGTGCGGTGTAGCGGGAATCATCGCGGACCGAGTCGAAAAGCGGATCCACGCGAATGAGCGCCATATAGAAGCAGTGGCTGTCCACCGCGTGTTGAAAAGATTCGAAGGCATGGTCGAGTTCGTTCACGCGAAGATCATCGATGCCGATCTCGAAAGCGGTGCAAGGGTACGCTGAGGTGGTGAGGAGGGATCGGGTGCGCGCGCGCCAATAGGCCTGCCATCCTCGCTGGTGGTAAACGCCAAGCAGAGCGGCGGTGTCGAGATGCGGCTGACCTTCGTGCAGCGCCGCTGTCAGATCGTGCTGGACGGCCTCGTCGCGATCGCCCTTCTGCTCGTAGATGAGGCTCATGTAATTGTCGATGGAGCCGGGCTGGTGCTCCATCTCGGCAGCGCGCTGAAGCTGAACGAGTGCGGCATCGTACTCGCGGGCAAGGTAGAGAGTGGCGCCTAGTCGGCGGTTGACGAGGAAAGATAGCGGATCGAGCTGAAGCGCGCGCCGCATGTGGGTGACGGCATCGTGCGGACGGGCCACGGCGTCGAGAAAAACGGCGTACTTGAACTCGGCAATCGAGTCGCTGGGATTGAGAGAGATACCGCGTGTCAGGTTTTGCTCTGCTGCCGTCCAGTCCCACTCGTAGATGGTTTGGACGCTGCCCAACTCGGTGAATGCTTCTCCGTTCTGGGGGTCGAGCTGGATCGCGCGCTGGGCCGCGGCGAGTGCTTTGGGCATCAGCTGCTCGGGCGTACCGATGCCGAACGTTGCTGCAGCGTCGAGCGCGGAGGCATAGCCGGCGTAGGCGGAGGCATAGTTCGGATCGAGGGCGATGGCCTGCTCGAAGGACTCCAGGCTGTGATCGAAGTCCTGCTTGTTAAAAAAGAAGCGGCCGCGCAGATAGGCGTCGTGCGCGGCCGGGTTGACGGGCGCGCGCGGCGAAGTAGGGGTCAGGACGAGGCTGGCCTGCGCGGCAATCTGCTGGGCCACGCTGTCCTGGAGAGTGAGCACGTCGGAGGCAGGCCCCTCAAAGGACTGAGCCCAGAGATGTCGGTCGGTGCGAGCGTCGATGAGTTGGGCCGTGATGCGGATGCGATCGCCGGAGCGGACGATGGAGCCCTCAACGATGGCGTCGACGTCGAGCTGGCGGGCCAGGTCGGGCAGTGGGCGGATGGACCCCTTGTCGGCCATGACGGAGGTGCGGGATACGACGCGCAGGTTGGGAATACGAGCGAGTTCAGTAATGAGCTCGTCCGTCATGCCGTCGGCAAAGTACTCCTGTCCGGGGTCGCCGGAGAGATTTTGGAGAGGCAGCACAGCAAGGGAGCCGATTGCGGAGGAACTTCGTCGATTGAGGAAGCGCGCAGCGAACGGAATACGGCCGACGGCGAGTACCGCAATTGCGATGAGAACGAAGGCACACAAGATGGCGACCAGCCAGAATCGTTGCCGGGGTCGAACAGACGACGGAATCGGGAGCGCCGCGGAGACCTCCGGTGCAGCAGAAGGCTCAACCGTAACGTCGGCGGATTGGGTTGGCGCGGTGTCCTCCGGCTCAACCACCGTAACGGTTGCGATAAACCTGTAACCAGACCCGGAGATTGTCTGCACAAACTGCGGCAGGTCCGGACTGTCCCCAAGCGTCTGGCGAATCTTGCGGATTGCCGTGTTGATCCCGTGTTCGATGTCGACGAACACTTCCTGCTCCCACAGGCATCTGGCCATCTCGTCACGGGTAACGACCTGACCATGACTTGTGACGAGCAGGACCAGGAGCTCGAAAGGTTTCCGCTCGAGTTTTAGCCTGCGGCCTCTTCGGCTGAGCTCAAACCTGCCGCAATGAAGCCGGAATTCGCCGAACTCATACGCCGACAAAGGACACCTGCTTCCTCCCAGGGAGGCTGAAGTATAGCATTCACGCAATCGTCTTGAAATGAACCCTTTTAGATTTAGTTACTTGGACCTTCACCTTTCTTCACCTCGGAATTTACCTTCCTCCATTGTTCCCGAAGTCAGTCTCGCGTTTTATCTGATTCGAGCCGGCCGATTCCCCGGCACAGGAGGAAATAATGAAACCAGTAATGATGAAAATCGTGCCGGTGCTGAGCGCGCTGGCGTTTCTAACCGTGGTCGTTCCCTACGCCCATGCCGGATGCGGCCAGTATAGCCCGGCGTCATTCAACTCAAGTTCGCAGCATCAGTCGCCGTACTTGATGCTTGCGTCGTTTCCCGGTGACGAGGATGCCAACGCAGACAGACCCACCATTGTCGGCACCTGGAAGGAGCACTGGATCTCGGAAGGCAGCGATGGCATCCCGGACGGCACAGAGATTGACGCCGGCTACGCTCAGTGGCACAGTGACGGCACCGAGATCAACGTCTCTGGGCTGCGCACGCCGATGTCCGGCAACGTTTGCCTCGGTGAATGGAAAAAAACTGGCGAGCACACTTATCAGCTCAACCACTTTGGCATCTCCTATGACTCCACAGGGCTCAACCTGGTTGGTCCCGCCCGCATTCAGCAATGGCTTACTCTTGATGAGAAAGGGAAGGCCACGTCCGGCAAATTCACCATCGATCAGTATGACGAGTCGGGCAATCTTCTCGCTCACATCCAAGGCAACGTCATCGGAACCAAGGTGACCATGGACACCGGATTCGAGAAAGTTGAGTAATTCGATCCGTCGGGACAACTATTTGAATTGGAGCACGCCTTCGTCACGCGCGTCTGCGGGGCGAAGGCTTTTCCAGATCGATCTGCCTCGATCCGTCCTGAAAAACGCCGTAGGAAACGGTGATCCGCTTGGAACCATGTCGCTGCGTAATCGGCAATTGATGATCCTTTAGCTCGGTCGAATCTTCAAGCCGGTAGCTTGTTCCATGCCGCCATACCAGGTGTCGTCGTCGGCGCTTTGGAAGGCGATGTAGTCTTCGTCGCTGGTGGCTTTGCGACGGTCGAGGTGTTCCTGTGCGCCGGGGCCGACGGGATGACGGAACTGCCAGGTGCCGCTCTCGATGATGTCTTGGATCTTCTCGGCAACGAGGACCGGATCCCGCGGCGTTGTGAGCGTGGCCAAAAAATAGTGCGCCATGCGGCGCTTCTGCGGATAGGGAGTGTTGGCGTCGTGCTCGCCGATACTGCGGGCCATGGGCGTGTCGATGATGCCGGGCTCAACCACGGCAACGCGGACGTTGAAGGCCTTCAGCTCCTGAGCGAGCGCCTCACTGATTGCTTCGAGCGCATGCTTTGACGCGGCATACGCGCCAAGCGGAGAAGTGGTGACGCGGCCGGCGACGGACGTCACGTTGATGATGCAGCCGCTGCGGCGCGCGCGCATTTGCGGAATCACCGCCTTGATACAGCGAACCGCACCGAAGTAGTTGGTCTCCATGGTGTCGCGAATATCGTCCATCGAAAGCTCTTCAATGGCGCCATCACGCGCGATGCCCGCGTTGTTCACGAGGACGTCAATCTCGCCGGCAGCCTGGAAGATGGCTGCGATGCCTTTGGCAACGGAGTCGTCGGAGTCAACGTCCATGACGGAGACGTGGATGGGGAGATTGAGGTCATGAACCTCGGCGGCGAGTTCTCTGGCGCGCGCCGGATTGCGCAGCGTTGCGTAGACGGTGTGGCCTGCGCGTGCAAGCGTGAGCGCCGTGGTGTGGCCGATGCCTTTGCTGGTTCCGGTGATGAGAATTGTTGCCATGTGTGCCTCCGTGCGGGGATGGTGGGGGGAAGTTTGAGACACCATCATAGAGTGCGTAGGATGGCCTTTGAAGAAGGGCACTGAGCGTGCTGGAAGGGACGTCGACATTATCTGTGGACAAACCGGTCGTTTTGGGAACGCTGGATATTCCGGGAAGCACGCGCCACCAGGAGGGGGCGATGGTGGCGGAACTGGTGCGCTAGCTGTTAGGGGAACGCGCTTAACATGCATAGATTGATAGGCATGCAGGCTTGACCGCGCCGTTCCAATGGGCTGTTTTCTGCGCCGGAAGGCTGCCCCCGCCCGGCGGGTGGGCATGTTGCCAAAGTGGTGTAGCAGATGACCTGTTTGAGGGGTACTAAAGAGGGTTACTTAAGCGTCATGTAGCGGTACGTCAGAATCTCAAAGTGACTATAATCACATATGGGCGTGAGAGCGCCGCTTCTTAAAGTTCCTTCGGAAGGACACCCCGCCAAATGGCGACAGGAAACATGGCCTTGAGTCACGAGCAAGGCCAATTGAGCGCGCGCCAGCGCGTGACTAACGATTTCAGCATCAACGTAGCAACGGTGAACGGGTCCGGCTCGCAATCCGCCAATAGCGTACTGCTGAAGAGCATCTTCGGAATGGGAGTTCCCGTAAGCGGAAAAAACCTGTTCCCGTCGAACATAGCCGGATTACCCACGTGGTACACGATACGTGCAAGCAAGGACGGGTACGTTGCCCGCAAGCGCGAGTCAGAAGTGCTGGTGGCGTTGAACCCGGACACGGCAAAAGAAGACGCTCTCGCACTGCCCACCGGCGGTGTGGCCATCTACGAAGAAAAGCTCGATCTCAAGCAGTATCGCAATGATGTCGTGTTTTATCCGGTGCCGTTGGACAAGATTACGGCCGCCATTTGTCCTGAAGCCAAGCTGCGCAAGCTCGTCAAGAACATGGTCTACGTTGGCGCGGTGGCGCAAATTCTGCAGATCGACCTGGGCGTGGTCGAAAGCAATCTGAAGCGGCAGTTCTCGAAGAAGCCCAAGGTATTCGATTTGAACTTCGGCGCGGTAAAGGCCGGGTTCGATTACGCGCAGACGACTTTTACCAAGCAGGATCCCTACTACATTGAAGCGATGGATGAGACCAAGGGCAAGATCATCATCGACGGCAACGCGGCGTGCGGCATGGGCGCGGTGTTTGCAGGCGTCACGGTGGTGGCCTGGTATCCCATTACTCCTTCCACCAGCGTCGTGGAAGCAACCGCGGATTTGCTCAAGAAGTTTCGTGTAACGCCGGAAGGCAAAGCGACCTACGCGGTGGTGCAGGCGGAAGACGAACTGGCGGCGATCGGCATGGTGCTGGGCGCAGGCTGGGCGGGTGCACGGTCGATGACAGCAACGTCGGGCCCGGGCATCTCGCTGATGGCGGAGTTTACCGGGCTTGGCTACTATGCCGAACTGCCGGGCGTGATCTTCGATGTGCAGCGCACGGGCCCTTCGACGGGCATGCCGACGCGCACCTCGCAGGCCGATCTGCTTTCAACCGCGTTCCTGTCGCACGGCGATACCAAGCACATTGTGCTGCTTCCCGGAAACGTGAAGGAGTGCTTCGAGTTTGGCTGCCAGGCATTTGACTTGACGGAGCGTTTGCAGACTCCGGTGTTTGTGCTCACTGATCTTGACCTGGGCATGAACAACTGGATGTCGGAACAGTTCGACTATCCTGAGAAGCCGCAGGATCGTGGCAAGGTTCTCAGCAAGGAAGACCTCGACCGCCTCGGCGGATTTGCGCGCTACCGCGATGTCGACGGCGACGCGATTGGCTACAGAACGTTGCCGGGCACGATGCATCCCAAGGCGGCTTACTTCACGCGCGGCTCGGGACACAACGACGCCGCCGGCTACACGGAGAAACCAGACGAGTACCAGGAAGTGATGGACCGGCTGGTGCGCAAGTTTGAAAGCGCACGCAAGCTGGTTCCCGGCCCGGTTACGGTGAAGCAAGGCAGCTCCAAAATCGGCTTCCTCGCTTACGGCACAACGGATTTTGCGTTGCGCGAGAGCATGGACCAGATCAAGAAGGAATTCAACAAGGACGTGGATTACATGCGCATCCGGGCCTATCCGTTCGCGCACGAGATTCACGATTTTGTGGCTTCGCATGAGCGTGTGTACGTGGTGGAACAGGACCGCGACGCACAACTGGCGAGCCTGCTCAAGCTGGATCTTCCGGCCGAGCAGGTGGCGAAGCTGCGCAGCATTCTGCACTACAACGGATTGCCGCTGGATGCCCGCACCATTACCGAAGAGTTCGCGACAAAGGAGGGCCTCTAAAATGGCAACATCAACTCCAACACCTAAGGTCAACCACATCGGCCTTCCGATTGTGGATTATCGCGGTGGCAAGAGCACACTGTGTGCAGGTTGCGGACATAATGCAATTTCAGAGCGCATTGTGGATGCGATGTACGAGATGGGTGTGCAGCCGGAGCGGGTAATGAAGATGAGCGGCATTGGCTGCTCGTCCAAGAGCCCGGCCTACTTCATGAGCCGCTCGCACTCGTTCAACAGCGTTCACGGCCGCATGCCCTCGGTCACCACCGGCGCAGTCATGGCCAACCAGACCATGATGGCTCTCGGCGTTTCCGGCGACGGCGATACGGCGTCCATCGGCATGGGCCAGTTTGTTCACCTCATGCGCCGCAACCTGCCGATGATCTACATCATCGAAGACAACGGCGTTTACGGTTTGACGAAGGGACAGTTCTCCGCGACGGCCGATATCGGCTCGAAGCTGAAGACTGGCGTCATCAACGAACTCCCGGCCATTGATACTTGCGCTCTTGCGATCCAGTTGGGCGCAACGTTTGTAGGCCGCTCGTTCTCAGGCGACAAGAAGCAGTTGCTCGCCATGCTGAAGGCCGCGATCGCGCACAAGGGCACGGTGATGCTCGACGTGATCAGCCCTTGCGTCACGTTCAACGACCACGAAGGATCGACCAAGAGCTACAAGTTTTTGCAGGAGAACGACGAGCCCATCAACGAGATCGGTTTTGTGGCGAGCTTCGACGACATTGAAGTGGACTACGACTCCGGCGAGGTGTACGACGTGCAGATGCACGACGGATCGAGCCTTCGGCTGCGCAAGCTGCTGGAAGATTACGATCCGACGAACAAGGCCAACGCCGTGCGCACTCTGATGGAAGCACACGCGGGCGGCGAAGTCCTGACCGGCATCTTCTACATTGACACCAAGAAGCCCACGTTCATAGATCAGCTGGGCATGGTGGATGAGCCTTTGGCCACGCTGCCCCAGTCTCTGACCCGTCCGCCAAAGGAAGCGCTGGAAACCTTGATGAAGAACCTGCAGTAGTTGATGTAGTTCAAAGAAAAGAAACGAGCGGCAGCCTCCTTCGGGAAGCTGCCGCTTTTGTTTTTCCACTTTGAACAAAGCCTTGGTTGTCTTTGCCCCGATTTTGCAATCCGTGGCAAATTCCACCAGAGACATAAGTGCCATCCCGAGCCGAGACGAGGGATCTGCGGTTGCTTTTGCGTTTGTTTTATCGATTCAAAAACCAACTCGGCGTCGCCCTCTTTCGCTACGCTTCCCACCAATCCAGCAGTTTCATGCGCGGATAGTAAAGCCCGGTGCGGATTGGCGCGTCTGCACCATGGAGATTGCGAAGCACCCGGGCGTAAGCCTCAAGCTGTGGCGCGAATTGTTCGCGAAGGCGGGGAAGGTCGGCCACTGGATCGGGATTTTCGGCATGCGCGGTTTTGTAATCGACAATCCACCACGTGTCCGAACCTTCCGAGAGCGGCGTGGGTCCGGCGCGAAAGACGCGATCGACCTGTACCGTGCGCAAAGCACCGCCGAGAATGCCCACCCAACTGGCTTCCGCCGAGTCATCGGCATGGGGTGAGAGAATCCATTGGCCGTTCGCATCATGAGAGGCGTCGAGGGCAAGGTTAAGAGCTTCGCCAGCCAGACTCGCGGCGCGTTTCGCATCGATGCCGATGGAGCGAATGCGCGCCGTGATGCGCGGCTCGAACTGCTTGAGCGCGGCGCGTGCGGCAGGCCAATCGTTGGTGGCGCGAAGGCGCGCGAGTTGCTGGAAGAACTCGTGGACAGCTGTTCCGAGCGCGCGAGAGACTAGCCCGCCTTCGTGGCGTTGATAGAGTTCTGAAGCCGAGTGGACAGGAGTCTCATCGGATCCCACCCATTCACCCAAAGGCCTGCGCATGGATGCTGCCCCCGCTTCTTCAGCGAAAATGGGCGAGCGGTAATTGGAGGGCAGGCGGCGCAGGCGCGTGGGCTGAGGCGCGTCTTCCAGTACTGGGCTCGGCATCACGAGCAGATTGCTCTCGGCAGACGCCGCCAACGACTCGATGACTTCCGATTCCGGCTCGGCCTGGCTTGCTTTCCATTCTCCAAAGCGCTCGCGGATTTGCTCCTCGAATGCAGGCCACGCGGTTTTCAGCAAACCTGCGCAAGGATCGGCGAGCGTCCAGGCGCCGTCTCGATCCTGCTTGCACGCAGGCCGGGCGAAGATGTGCAGCTCCTCCCGGGCGCGCGTTGCGGCGACATACAGGATGCGCCGCATCTCTTGCGATTCACGCTCGCGATAGACGCGGTCGACCCACACTCGCGGAGTGCTGCGGTCGCCGCCCTTCGATTGAAGTGGTGCGACGAGGAATTCCGTGATCTGCTCGGAGCCTTCGTAGTCCGCGGAGATTTCGTCAGGCAGCAATCCGCGCTCGAGCCAGGAAAGCATTTTGAACTGGCCGAGGCGGGAGCGGGCCTGCAGCTCGGGAACGATGACCACTTCAAATTCCAGCCCCTTCGATTTGTGAATCGTCATGAGCTGCACACCCGTGTTGGTTTGGGCATCGGGATCGGGCAACGCGGTGAGCTTGCTGAGCGCTTCTTCGAGGGCTGGCCCCAGCAGGTCCTGTTCGCCGTTGGGCAGCGAGTCCAGCGATTGCCACAGCAGGTTCAGGTTCACGCGAGCGGTAGTGTCCACACAGGCCGCGCCGCCAATCCCGAGCCAGAGCTGCTCAAGCCAGGTGCCGAGAGAACGCGAAGGCTGCGAGAAGCGAATGGATGGAGCGAGGGCGATGGCCTCGAGCACGCGCGATGCTGCAGCGCGGCCTTCGTTGCTGAGGAGATTGATGCGTTCAGCGAGAAGTTCGGGAATGGGGCGCGCAAGGATCTCAGGCGAGTCGGCGGACGTGAGGGTGTGAAGGTCAGCGAGCGAAAGGCCGCACCAGGGAGCCCGGAGAACCCCGAGCCACGCAACGCGATCAAGCGGATTCAAGACAGCGCGCGCGAGGGCGAGCGCGTCCAGAACTTCAGGGCGGGCAGAGAGCTGTTCCAGATCGACGGCGCGGAAGGGAATGTTGGATTCGCGTAGGGCCTTCGCAATCGGGACAAGAGCGTTGCGCGTGCGGCCAAGCACCGCGACGCGGTAGTTCTGGCCGGCTGCGCGGGCCTGCTCGATGCGTTCCGTGTGGCTTTGGATCAAGGAAACGATGTCGTCGATCTGCGCGTTGCGCAGTGCTTCGGGCTCGGCCGACTCGTCAGGCTCAACAAATGTAGAAACTTTAACTTGCGGCTGAAACTTCAGGTGAAGTTGAAAGGGCTCCAGTGAAGAGGATTGCATAGCGCGTGCAGGTTGCGCGGGGGCAAAGCTGATTCCACTGCCGTCGTCTTCTCCGAAAATTTTCTGAAAGTTTTCATTTAACTGTTCGACCAAACTTCGTGTCGTGCGGAAGTTTGACGTGAGAGCGACAGGATCGAAGACGAGCGGGTCGGAGTCGGGGATTTCAAGACCGAGAGTTTTGACGCGTGGAAACAGTTCCGCGTCTGCGTCGCGGAAAAAGTAGATCGACTGCATCGGGTCGCCTACGACAAAACAGGTGCGGCCTTCGCGCTCGGGCCACGCGGCGATGAGAGAGCGCAGCAATGCGTGCTGGCGGCGGCTCGTGTCTTGAAATTCGTCGACGAGCAGGTGGCGGATCTGGTCGGCAACGCTGATGGCGGCGTCGGTCGGTTGGCCGTCTGGCGACTGGAGGACGGCGAGTGCGGTCTGCGCGACTTGCACGTAATCCACTGCGCCGGTTTCCGCAAACACGACGTGCAGCTCCGCGGCGGCGCGGCGCAGGAGTGTGAAGCTTGCCCGGACAATTTGCCAGTCATCCTCAGGGTACCGGGTGGGCGGAAGGCTGCGAATGCCCTGGAGCGCGGACTCGAGCCCAAGCACAGCCCTCAGATCGGCGATGAGCGTGAGCAATTGAGCTTTCTCGGATTTGGATGTGGCCGGAAAACCAAGGTTCTTGTCGCTGGTTTTGCGGAAGCCGCCTTCCTTGGTGAGCAGCAGCGAAGCAAGACAGTGGTAGGCCTGAAGCGATTCTTCGAGAGCGTCGATGTCGTCATGGTCGGCGTCGGCCGGGAAGTCGGCGAGCTCTGCAAGCGGCTGGAAGAGCGCGGAAGCGCCGTTCTGGCAGGCGAACCGCGCGAGGGAGTGTGCCTCATCGCGCGCGCCGGGCCGCTGACTCAGAAGGTGGCCCAGCGTGCGGAGGGATTTTGCAACGGCCCGCTGGAACGATTGCTCAAGGAGTTGGCGGAGATGCTCCCAGTCCTCTTCGCTCGCCGCATCGCGCGCCAGCACAAACTCCTGCATCCAGCGGTCGCGATTGCGCAGCATTTCGATTAGCTGGTTTTCAATCTCGTTCCAGTTGTTGTCGCGCCATAGCAGGAGCCGTTCAATGGCGCCCGAAAGAATCGGATCGGAGCCGCCGATGTGCTCGAGTGTCTGCCGCGCCGCGCGACGATAAAGTTCGTCGGGCTGGTCGTAGATGCCGATGCCGTCGCCGAGTCCAGAGAGCAGCGGTTGCTGCAGCGCAATCTCGCGGCAGAAGGAGTCGATGGTGGAGATGCGCAGCTGCGCCGGCTGATCGAGCAGGTTCCAGCTGAGCGCTTGCGAATGCAGCAGAGCGCGCCGGGCGAGCGACTCCATCGAGTACGGATCGGTGTCGGGCGCAGGCGGCGCGGATGAGTTGATCTGGTCTGCCGCGTCTTCCAGTTTCGAAAGAATGCGGTGACGCATCTCGGCCGCGGCGGCTTTGGTGAACGTGATGGCAACGATCTCAGCGGGGTCCTGCACGCGGGCCAGCAGCGCGAGAAAGCGGCGCGTGAGCAGATCGGTTTTGCCGGATCCTGCCGGCGCCTGCACGAGCACGGAGTTGAGCGGATTGAGCGCGCGCACGCGCTCCTGCTGGTCAGGCGGCAGAGTTTGAGGCTGCGCTGAGGGTTTACTCATCGGCGGCCTCTTGTTCTGATTCGGTCTCAAGCAGCTCTCGATTTTCAGCGATGCGGCACAGGGCCTGAAGTCCGCAATACTCGCAGGTGTTGGGGTAATCGCTTGGATTCACGTCGGCTCGGCCGGCGAGAAAGTCGTCAGCCAGTTTTTCGATTTCCTCTTTCCATGCGTCGAGCTGCTCCGCGGTGAACGGGTATTTCACGAGCGATGTGGCCGAGCCGAGGTCGGCCTTGAGGGTGGCTCGCGCGTCGCCCACGAAACCCGTGAAGCATTGTTCTTTGCCACTGCGAACTTTGGCGAAGACCAGGCCGCCGAGCAAATCATCGGGCTCGAGTGCGAAGCCTGCATAGAGAGGGAGTTGAACATCGTCTGGGCGTGGCAGCTCCCACGAGCTCGGCGAAACGTTGCCGGTTTTGTAGTCGATCACGAGGAGCGTGCCGTCGCTGAGCCGGTCCAGACGATCGAGGCGAAGATCGAAGGTAAGCGAACCGACAATGATTGGGCGCTTGGCTTCTGTGCTGTGGACTTCAAAGTGAACGCGTGTCGCTTCGTACGCGAGCCATTCGGAAATGAGGCGCGTGAGACGAATTGCTTCGAGTTCGAGATAGCGCTGCGGCATGCGCTCGCGGACGGAGGTTGGCAGCTTTTGGGCGAGAGCCTGTTCGACATGAGTTTGTACGAAACCTGCGACATCCACCAAGGCGGTGAGCTCGCTGAGCGACGCGAGGCCAGCGGGCGGCCCGCCCCAGATGGCGTGAAGGACGGCGTGGAGCAGATTTCCGCGCTGCGATGGAGTCAGGCTGGGCTGCGCGGGATTCCAATGCGATGCGCCGAGGCGCGCTGTGGCGAAGGCTTTGAAGGCGCACTGCGACTGCTGCGTGAGAACCGTGGCCCCGCCTTCAACTTTGCCGGGCGGGAAGGGAACTCGGCTATCGTCGTCAAAAGGCACGGTGAGTGGATCGGGGATCGCTCGTTGCTTGAGTTCGTCGGGCAGATCGCGTGCCTTGCCGGCGAGATTCTCGATCATGCGCGAAGATCGAGTTTCGGCATTGTCGCTCTGACGGGCATAGCTGAAGCAGAGGCTCGGAGCAGAGGCCTGCAGGCGCGCGGTGATGGCGCGCGACAGCTCCCAATCAAGCTGCGGCGTTGCATGCGGCATGGATGCGGTTCGCTGCACATCAAGCGGGAGCAGCGCATGCACCGAGCCGGACGCAGGCCACGCGCTCTCCGATGCACCCATGAACCAGATTGCGTCTGCCGAGAGGCCCGCGGACTCCGATGGCCCGGTGATCTGGATGGGCGCGTAACGCGACTCAGGTGCGAAGAGCGTTTGATCGAGGGCCTGCGCAAGCACGTTGAGAAACTGCGACCAGCGCAACCGTCGGCCATCGAAGCCGAGAGCGGCGCAGGATTCAAGCGCCCGCTCGAAGCGAACGCTCGCTTGAAACTCCGCGCTGGCCAGAGGACGATGTCCCGGCCATCCGGCAGCTTGAAGCAGTTGCGCCGCCAGCTCTGCCCACTCAAGCGGAGGTTTTGCGCGCTGGTCATTTTGCTTGAGCCAGTTTTGTGCGCGGGTGATGCGCGTGGCAAAGGCTGCGGGAAGTTGCGAGCGCATGGGCTGCGAAAGAAATGCGTCGATGGACCAGCGAGGGCGCTCCAGCGAACGATCGCGCAGTTTTCGGACGTACGTCGAAAGGGCGATGGACTCTTCCGCGCTGGCGGCAAGCTGTCCAGTGGAGAGAAGCCAATCCAGTTCATTCTCGGTGATGGAGGCCGCGAGCCAGCGAAGCACGAGGGCCGCGCCGCGAGCGAGTGCGACCTGGCTCAGTGGAATGCCTAAAGAAAATTCAAAAAGCGGCGTGCCGCCAAAAGAATCGCCGATGTTGAGAAAGGCGCGTTCCATTTCTCCGCGGCGGGTTGCGAGGTCTTGCGTGATCACGAGGAGATTGACTGCCGGATTGGAAGCAAGCTGCTGTTGGCACCAGCGTGCGCAGGCGGCGAGCTCGGATTGCGTGTCGGCCGCTGAGTAGAAGTTCAGGTCGGTGGCCGGGCTCGGTTGTGCGGCCTGCTGCCAGCGGCCCCAGGCATCGAAGAGACGGCGCTGGGTGGGCAGGATGCGATCGAATCCGACCAGAAGCAGCGGCTGTCGCGGCGCAGTGGCGTTCTCAAGCAAAGCCGCAATCTCGAGTGGAATCCGCGCTGGGCTGATGAGGTTGCCGGAGCGGCAGGCATCGTCAAAGGCGGCAAGCCAGGAACTGAAGCTAGCAGCGTCGTGCTCCCAACTGCTGCGCGCGGAGCGGCGAAGGTACTGAGGCGCGTACGAGCAGAGAAGGTTGTGAGCGCTGATGGCGAGCGAAGCCATGCGATTGCGTGGGCCTTCAAGCACGGTGGCCACGGTTTCCGCGGAGCCAATCAGGCTGGCCCACAGGGACTGCTCCTGCAAGGGATCAAGCACGAGGCGGGATTCGGTTGGGAGCGCGTAGTCCTGCCATGCCGTGCGGAGAAAAGTTTTCCAGTGGACGATGGCGGGAGCGGGCCATGCGGAAAGGCCCTGGGCGCGGCGCGAGCGGTGGAACTGGTTTTGCAGGGCGCGGGCGGCGCGTTCACTGGCGGCCACCACCATGCCTCCGGCGGTGAGCCACTCTGTGATCTGCTGCGATGGATCCGCTTGCGTGGTTGCCCCCATTCCAGCGTTATACGCCACCGGGCTGGGCCGCGCCAAAACGGGCGGGGCCACGCATCAAGGATGGCCGCAACCGCCTATAATTGGTGGTCGGTTTGTAGTGCAGACACGCAAGTAGGAATCGAGAGGCAAGGATGATCGGAAGCAAGTTTACGGGGAGTTTGATGTGCGGAGCAGCGTTGCTGGCGTGTGTGGCGACTTGCGTTGCCGCAGCGGGACAGGATGCCACGGCTGTGAAGATTTCACCGAAGTCGATGGCGCGCGTGGGAACCATTGATGAGCGCTTCCAGGGGTACAACGTCGAGACGGTGGAAGTCACGGGCGGCAGGTTTTGGAAGTCGTTTGCTTCGATCGACAAAATGAAAGCCGAGGACAAGTCGAAGGATCCCACGATTTCAGCGCCGGGCGGGATCAACCCGTCGCTCTACGAATACCGTCCGCCGATTGATCTGAACAATCCACGGCTGCGCAAGCTGGCGGCAGCGCTCGGACCGGCTTATCTGCGGGTCAGCGGCACATGGATGAACTCGACGTATTTTCAGGATTCGGATGTGGCGGCTCCGGCGACTCCGCCCGCGGGTTTCAACAGCGTGCTGACGCGAGCGCAATGGAAAGGCGTGATCGACTTCTCGAAAGCGGTGGATGCGCAGATCGTGACGTCGTTTGCCACGAGCGCCGGAACGCGGGACGCGGCGGGCGTCTGGACGCCGGACCAGGCGAAGAAGTTAGTGGCTTATACCAAGTCGATCGGCGGAAGCTTTCGGGCGGCTGAGTATATGAACGAGCCGACGTTCGCCATGATGGGCGGAGCGCCGAAGGGATATGACGCGGCGGCCTTCGCGAAGGACTATGTCGTATTCAAGCAGTTTGCGCGCGCCGAGTTGCCGGGTATGGTCATCCTTGGGCCGGGCGGCGTGGGCGAGGGTGGATCGCTGATTCCCCCGCAGATGGCGGCAGCCATGCACCTGGTGAAGGCGGAAGATATTCTTGCGGCCACGGGTCCGGAGTTTGATGCATTCTCGTATCACTTCTATGGGGGAGCCTCAAGCCGGTGTGGGCGCGGCATGGGCGGAGCGACGCCGGAATCGGCCTTGTCTGACGACTGGCTGGCGAAGGCAGGGCAGATCGAAGCCTACTATGCCGCCATCCGCGATAAGGGGCTGCCGGGCAAGCCGATGTGGCTCACGGAGACGGCGCAGACGGCGTGCGGCGGCGACAGATGGGCATCGACATTTCTCGACAGCTTTCGCTATTTGAACCAGCTTGGCAGCCTGGCGAAGCTGGGCGTGCAGGCGCACATGCACAACACGCTTGCATCGAGCGATTATGGCCTGCTGGATGAAAAAACCTACGAGCCGCGGCCCAATTACTGGGCAGCGCTGGTGTGGCACAAGCTGATGGGGACGACCGTGCTGGATGCGGGCACGTCGCCTGCTACCAGCCTGCACCTTTATGCGCAGTGCATGCGCGGCACTCCGGGCGGAGTAGCGCTGCTGGCGATCAATGCGGACAAGACGGCTCCTCAGTCGATCGCGATACCCACAGGCGCGGATCGGTACACGCTGACGTCGGCTGACCTGATGAGCCAGACGGTTCAGTTGAATGGAGCGGAACTGAAGCTCGGCGCTGGCGATGCGCTGCCGCGGATCAAGGGGCAGTCGACGAAGGCTGGAGACGTGACGCTCGCTCCCGCGAGTATTACGTTCTTGGTGTTTCCCAAGGCGGGGAACGACAGCTGCAAGTAGGCCGAGTGAGCCCGC
>Ga0302320_10013414_pt1 | contig 17130 bp, 14 predicted proteins | sample Bog_T0_3_FD_202130 | JGI IMG/M metagenome (GOLD analysis project Ga0302320, IMG submission 202130) | Peat permafrost microbial communities from Stordalen Mire near Abisko, Sweden - Bog_T0_3 | ecosystem: Environmental > Terrestrial > Soil > Wetlands > Peat | place: Sweden: Abisko, Stordalen Mire... | reverse complement strand
TCCCGGTGATCGTCGAACGCAGCAACGCGGGCTTGAACAGATCGGCGAAGGAATATTTGGCGACGCTCGATGCGGCGGACTGCATCGCCGGCGCAGGCAAGGCGGCGCCGATGTCCTTCTCGACCTCGGCCTCAATGCGATCCAAAATCTCGTGCGCCTCTCTTATGCGTCCTTTCGACTCGAGCCAACGCGGCGATTCCGGCATCTGCTTGCGCATCCACCACACGAACAGCGCGCCGATTCCCGCGATTACGAACATCCACCGCCAGCCGAGCGTTGGCACGATCAGGTAGCCGAGCAGGTTGGACACGGGGAACGCCGCCGTGGCGAAAAAGAACAGGATCGCGCTCCATTTGCCGCGGGTGGACGGCGGCACGAATTCGGAAACCGTCGCATAGCCGACGACGATTTCGGCGCCGAGGCCGATGCCCATGATGAAGCGGAGGACAACCAGCCAGATCATCGATGGCGCCAGCGCTGCTGCGATCGACGCGGCCCCGAAAAGCACAAGGTTGAACTGGAAGGAGAAGCGCCGGCCGAAACGGTCGCCGAGCCAACCCGCAAAAAAAGCGCCGATCAGCGCGCCGAATGCGCCGGCGGAGGCGAACTGCGCGTTCTGCTCGACAGTCGCCCACCCGGAAGACGCCAGGGCAACCATTACGCTCGAAGCGAGGTAGAGGTCGAACGCATCGAAAAACAATCCCGCGCCGATCATCCACGCGATGCGCCGATGAAAAGCCGTTTCCGGCAGGCGGTCGAGGCGTTGTGCTGCAGTATATTCCATGGGTCGCGCTCCTCGGATTTCTTGATTGTTGTTTTGATTCGGTAGGCCCTTATTGCGCCAGCGCGAGATTGCGTCTGGCGATCTTCAGGACGGCTTCGTCGACGAGTCCGCCATCCAGCGTGATTGCCCCCTGGCCGGCCCTTTGCGCAGCCTCGTATGCCTCGATCGTCTTGCGGGCCTTTTCGACCTCTTCCGAGGAGGGGCTGAAGGCGCTGTTGATTGGTTCGACCTGTTGCGGGTGGATCGCCCATTTCCCGGCGAACCCGAGCGCCTTTGCTTCGCGCGCGGCGCGGCCCAATCCTTCGAGATCAGCAACGACGGGGTGGACGTGATCGATCGCCTGAACACCCGCGGCGGCCGCCGCCGTCACGACGCGGCTACGCACGGGCATCAGGAGGGCGGCGTCGAACGCCATGCCGGTATCGGCCATGAAATCGCCGACGCCGAAGATCAGGGAGCGCACGCGCGCCGATGCCCGCGCGATCGAATAGGCGTTCTCTAGGCCCTGTGCGGTCTCGATCAGCGGCTGGAGCGAGAGCCCCTTTCTTGTTCCACGAAACTCAATCTGACGTACGAGCTGTTCATAGGCGTAGATATCCTCGGCGCGATTGACCTTCGGCACGATCAGCGTGTCGATGGGCAGCCCGTTGAGCGCCAGCAAATCGTCGAGACACCAAGCCGTCTCCAGACCGTTGATCCGGACGCCGAGTTCCTTTCCCCCAACTTTTACGCCAGAAAGCGCATTGCGCAGAATTTGCCGCGCCTCCGCCTTCTTGCTTGGCGGTATCGCGTCTTCGAGATCGATGATGAGGCTGTCGCAATCGGCGGCGAGTGCCTTGGCTATCATCTTTTCGCTCGCCGCGGGCGTCACCAGCTGGCTGCGACGGATGAAATCTCGTTCACTCATGGCCTTGCGTTCCTCCGCAGCAAGCGAATGAAAGTAGAGACGTCCGCTTCCATCTCGAGGGCGGCTGCGCGCGCGACGATTTCTTTCACGCGGTCCGCGCCGAACACCGGCGTCGCGAGGTCTCGGAACTTCCGCTTGACATGATCTGCATCGAGCGGCCGCGTGTCCTCTCCGAGCGGATCGTCGATCCGAAGGGTCAGCGACGGATCCGCGGTATCGGTCACCTCGGCGGCGGCGATCGGGAGCCGTTCGTCGGCGACGACTTCGATGCTGGACGCGAACGCATCCACATCGGCTGCTCCCAGACGCTCGTAGCTCTGCCAATTGCAGCGCCCTTCGAGCCAAGAGACTGCAACCTGGAAATACACGCTGAACTGCGCGTCGACGATGTTGCGTGCGCGAAGCTTGTTGGGAACGGCTTCGCCGACGATTTGCACACCTTTGGGTGAGAGCCGCACGCGCAATCGTGCATTGCTGCGCTGCTTTTCCGTCGCCCGTTCGCGCAGGAGGAGCGCCGCCTCCGTCGCCGTGTGTGTGAACCTGCAGGACGGAAACGGCTTCATCGCCGTTTGGCCGCTCGGCCACCAAGTTCCGAGGCGATCGGTCAAGGCGGCCGGGTTCGGGTCGTTAGTGTAGCCCGCCAGCAGGCCGTATCGTCCTTCCAGCGCCGCGTCCGCGCCGACGACGCCCGCTTGCGCCAGTCCCAGCGATAGCAGCGCGTCGTGCGCGGCAAAGCCCGGATGCAGGCGCTTGTTCCACGAACCGTTCGACAGGTATTGCATCGAACCAGCCGCCTTGCTTCCGGCGATGCCGAACGCGCTTGTCATCGTGTCGCCATCGATCCGCCGCAGCCGTCCCGCGGCCGCGGCCGCACCGAAGATTCCGGCGACAGCGGTGATGTGAAAGCCCCGATCGTAAGCTGTCGGTCCGAGCGCGGCGCCGACGCGGCAGGCAACCTCATAGCCCACCGACAAGGCTTCCAGCAATTCGGCTCCGGTCGAGCGCAGGCGCTCAGCCTCCACCAATGCCGCGGCGATGACCGGCGCGCCGGGATGCAACGAACCCCAAACGTTTGTGTCGTCGAAGTCGAGCGTATGCGCGAAGGCACCGTTGAGCAGCGCGGCTTGCAGCGGCGAATAGTCAGCAGATTCACCGATAACCGTTGCTTTGCCAGGACCGTAGCCCATCGCTTTAACGCCGGCCCGAAAGGAGGGACTGCTTTCGGCGAAGGCTGCCGAGAAGGCCGCGATTCCGATCGTGTCAAGCAGGCAATCCTTGAGGCGCTCTCTCGTAGGAGCGGGAACGCGGTCGAGCCTCGCGGCCGCTGCGAAATCCGCCAGCTGGCGCGTCTGAGATACGGCAGAGCGATCAAGCATGCTCCGTTTCCTTCTGCGCGTCCGCGCATTGAATGACACCATTTTTCCGCATGGCGTCGATCTCGGCCGGCGAGTAACCGAATTGGGCGAGCACTTTCGCCGTGTGTTCCCCGAGCGCGGGCGGTCCCAGTTCGTTGACGGACTGCGTTTCGGAGGATTGCGGCGGAAAGTCGAACACCTTCACCTTGCCGACGGCGCTATCGACCTCCTTGATGAAGCCCCGCGCCTCGATTGCGGGATGGCTCAAAGCCTCGCCGAGATCGTTCATCGCACCGGAGGGTATGCCGAACTTGTGGAAGCAATCCAGCCAGTATGGGCGATCATGCTTGCCAATCGCCTCGCAGATGTTTTTGTCGAGCAGAGTGCGGTTAGCGAGACGCGAATTGTTGTTGGCAAATAGCGGATCGTCGAACATATCGATCCGCTCAATGGCCTGGCAGAACTTGCGCCACATCTCGACGTGGCCGCCGCCGGCTGCAAGGATCACCTGTTTTCCGTCGCGGCACGGATAAGGCCCGTACGGCGCCATCGTGTGATGATGTAGCCCGACGCGTTGCGGCAGCTTGCCGCCGTACCAGTACATGTAAGGGAAATAGCCGGTCCAGGTCAGCACTGACTCGAGTAGCGATACCTGCAATTGCTGGCCGCGCCCGGTGCGCTGCCGATGGAACAAGGCTTCGAGAATGCCGATCGTCGCATACATCGAACCGGCGATATCGCACAGTGACACTGAGATCTTCGCAGGCTCCTCGGGCGTTCCGTTCGTTTGGATGAGGCCGGCCTCGCCCTGCACAATCAGGTCGAGCGCTGCGCGATCGCGATACGGGCCCTCCTGTCCGAAGCCGGAAATCCGGCAGAAGATGATGTCGGGCTTGATGGCCTTGATCGTGTCATAGGTCAGCCCCCATGCTTCAAGAGAGCCCGGCACGAAATTCTCGATGAGAACGTCGGCCTTTGCGATCAGGCGCTTGAGCACGTCGCGGCCCGCTTCCTTTTTGAGGTCCAGCGCGACGCTTTCCTTGCCCGGATTGACCCAAGCGTGGCCTGAGCACATGCCGTGCACGATGTCGTCCCAGAAGCGGATAAGATCACCCGAGCCCGGGCGCTCGACCTTGATGATACGCGCGCCCATCTGGCTGAGCAGCCGCGTCGAGAAGGGTCCGGAGACGCCCTGAGTAAGGTCGATGACGGTGATGCCTGAAAGTCCTGTGGTCATGTGGCGATTCCCAATTCTTGAGCGGCCTTGTCGCGCGCCTCCCAGGCAGAACGCTTCTTGAGGCGAACCGTGCGTTCGCCCTCAGCGATGAGCTTTTCGTCCTGGTTGGTGGCCATGAAGCGGTACCGCAAGACGCCGGTGTCGCTGCGATCCCTGTCTTCCTGCACCGAGAGAACCTCGCTGCGGGCGTAGAGTGTGTCGCCAGCGAACACGGGATGATGCAGTTTGATTCCCGTCAGGCCGATGTCCATGAAGGCATTCTCGCTCATGTCCTGGCTGGTCAGTCCGACAACTATCCCAATCGTACAGGGACCGGCGACGATGCGCTCGTGGAATCGGCCGTCGAGCGCTTTCAACGAGTGCAGCAAGTTGAAATGCGCTTCCGCCGTATTCATCGACATGTGCGTCACCGCATAATTGTCGAAATTGGTCACGGTGCGCCCGCGCGAATGTTCGTAAATCTCGCCGACGGCGAAATCCTCGAAATAGGTGACGACGCTGGATTTCATCTCAGCGCTCTCCAAGCAGACGGCGTGCGATCACCTCGCGCTGGATTTCACTCGTTCCTTCGCCGATCGTGCACAGACCCGAGTCGCGCCAGAAGCGGTTGACCGGGGTTTCGATGGCGAAGCCGCTTCCGCCGTGGATCTGTACGGCCTCGTGGCAGACTCGATGCGCCATTTCCGAGGCGAATAATTTGACCATGCCGGCTTCGAGATCGACGCGCAGCCCTGCGTCCATCTTGCGCGCGACCATGTAGCCAAGCTGGCGCGCAGCTTCGATCTGCGTGGCCATATCCGCCAGTTTGTGCCGGATGGCCTGGAATTTCGCGATCGGCTGGCCAAACTGCACGCGCTGCTGCGCGTAGGACAACGCAGCTTCATAAGCCTCGCGGGCCAACCCAATACAGCGGAAGGCAAATTGCATTCGCGCGAGTTCGTATACTGCCATGAGTTGGTGGAACGCCTTGCCTTCGACGCCGCCGAGCAGGTTCTCCTGCGGCACTTCATAGCCATCGAAGAACAGCTGGTAAGAGTGCATGCCGTGATAGCCGATGGTTTCGAGACGCGCACCCGTCAGCTTCGGCGGCACGAAATTCTCGCCGCGCGGCTTTTCGACGAGCAGCATGCTTATGCCTTTGTGCTTGCTCTCTTTGCTCGTGCGCACAAACGTCGAAATGACGTCAGCGCGGTTGGCATGCGTGCACCATTGCTTGGCGCCATTTATGCGATAAACACCGTCCTTTAGGACCGCCATGGTCTTGATGTTGGCGGCGTCGGAGCCGGCTTCCGGTTCTGTTCCGGAATGCGCGGCCTGCAATTCGCCGGACACGACCTTCGGCAGCCATTTCTTCTTCTGCTCAGGCGTCCCGAATTTGTCGAGCAGGATACCGAGGCCCCAGTTGCGGGCCGGTAACGCGCCGACGGAAAACCATGCCGCGCTCAGTTCCTCCGTCACTACCGCGACCGCCACCGCCCCGAGGCCGAGACCGCCGTGCTCGGGCGAGGCCATCAGGCCGAAGAAACCCATCTCGATCATCTTAGCGAGCATCCCGTCCGTGATTTGCTCGCCTTTGAGATGCAGTTGTTGGGCGACAGGACGGACCTCGGTATCCGCGAATTGCTTCGTTGCGTCCCTCAGGTCAAGCAGGTCTTTCGAAAGATTTTCCACGTCATGCTCCCTTTGCAGCGTCGCGCATTTTCGAGAGGTTGCGCCTGCGGAACTCGAGAACGAGTTCCTGTTTCTGATTGACGGCGACGGTCTTCCACTCGACCACGCCCCAGCCCGGCCGCGATGCCGTCGCGCGTCGGCTCACGACGACCGAGCCCGATCGAATCGTGTCGCCGGGATAGACTGGATTATGGAACTGCAGATCGTCGATGCCGAGGAACGGACCGCCCGCCTCGGACAGGTCTTCGACGGAAAGCCCGAGCGCGGTGGTGAAGACGAACAGCGGATGGATCAGGATTCCTTCGTATCCCATCGCCTTCGCGTGCGGCGCGCTAAAATAGACGGGATTGTATTGCATCGTCATGTTCGCGTACCAAAGCGCGTCGGACTCGCCGAACGTCCGTGCCCAGTGGTGATCGAAGCGACGCCCCTCCTCGAAATCCTCGAAGTAGAGGCCGTGCGGAATCGTTTTTGGCATCACGCGGCTTTTCCTTCCTTCGATCCGCAAAGCGACACGAGGTCCCTGACGTCGACGAGTTCATCGAGCCGGCGCGCCGTGGCAAGCACGCGCTCCGCTCCAGCGAGGCCAACCGCCCGGCTCGCGTTCGCCAGGAACTTCTGGTCGATGGCTTCCTTCGACAGCCGCCGTTCCGGCGTGCCGAGGCTCGTATGTTCGCGCCGTTGGATAACGCGGCCGTCCTTCAGGCGAACGCGCACCTCGCCCGGAAAATGTTTCGGAAAGTCGCTAACCGGATCCTCGATGCAGAACGTGCGCGCTGCAATTTCGAGCACCTTTGGATCGTCGAACGGCTCGAAGTAGAAGGCGGCAAGATCGACGCGCCCCTTCACGAGTGCGAGCGCCACCACGTATTGAACGCTGAACAGCGCCTCGTAGGTGGTGGTCGGCCGGATCTTCTGTTCGTGTGGTTCGGCGACCATGTGATGCAGCGCCGGACTGAGCGGACAGTCGATCCGCTCGATCTGGTCGAGCGGAACCTGGTCGCGCAGCGCCAGAGCCGCATCGACGAAGCCGTGAATGAAGTGGCAGCAGGGATAGGGCTTGAGCGCAATGCCGGGGATGCGCCACTCCACGCCTAGCTGGTACGACGGCGCCAGTTCGCCTTTGGGAATGTCTCCAATATGGGAGGCGTAAAGTCCGTGCTTGCCTTCGAAGACCGACTGCGGCCCCTTGAAGCCGCTTCGGCCGAGCGCCTCGGCCACTAACCCTGCATGGGCTGCCCAGCCCGGATGGAACCGTTTCAGCCAGCTTTCGCCGATCTCGAGAATGCCGCCCGCCTGACTGCCGGCAAGTCCCAGCGCCGCCACAAGTGCTTTTTCATCCGCGCCGCGGAGCCGTGCAGACGCAGCGGCTGCGGCGAATACGCCGCAGATAGCGGTCGGATGGAGTCCTTTCGCGTGAAACGCACCCGGCGCGGCGCCGGCGAGACGACAGCCGATTTCGAGCGCCGCCACGAATGCGACGAGCACTTCGCGGCCGCTCGCCCCGGCAGCCTCGCCGGCCGCCAAAGCGGACGCCAGGGCCGGTGCGCTGGCGTGATAGATTGCGCCAATATGCGTGTCGTCGAAATCGAGCCCGTGCGCGAGCGTGCCATTAACGAGGGCCGCCGAGGCGGGCGGCAGCGGCGCGAGCGAGCCGATGGCGCGTGCTTCCCCGCCTTTTCCGAATTCGCGCGCCGCGCATAACACGCTATCGCCGAAATCGAAGGTCGAGGACGCGAGTGCGATGCCGAGCGCGTCGACGAAATGACCACGCGCAATGTTCAGCACCTCGTCCGGGATATCCTCGTATCGCAGCCCGAGCGCGAAACGGGCAAGTGCCTGGGACTGCGTCGGCCCGGCGCCCAACTGGGAAATCGTCATGGAAAGCTTGCCCTCCGCTGATCGCTTTTCGCCGCAGAAGCGGCTGGATTGCGCGGGAAGCTAAGTTGAACTTATTGACTTGAAAAGTCGTTTTATCGTATCGATTAATTCATGTCTGAGATCAATCTCGGCCCTCGCGACATCGAGGCTTTCCTGGCCGTCGCTACGCACGGGAATTTCCGCGCCGCCGCGATTGCCTTGGGGATATCCCAACCGGCCGTGTCGTCCCGCATCCGCCACGCAGAAGATGTGCTCGGCATAAAGCTCTTTCATCGCACGACACGAAGAGTCGCAATCACCGAACACGGCGAGCGTCTACGCATTCGCGCGGAGCAGGCAATGTCGGAGCTGCGTGCCGTCATCCACGAATTCCGCGACGAGGCGCGAATGCAGCGCGGACGCGTCATCATCGGCGTCGCCCCGACAGTCGCCGCCGGCGCAACCTTTCTTCCGACCCTGGAGAAATTCAGGCGACGGTGGCCAGGCATCGAAGTGATCGTGCGTGACGATCTCGTCGGTCGGTCGCTGAGCCGCCTGGTTTCTGGCGAGATCGATTTTTCACTGGGTCCGCTCACGAGAACGGACGAGCGGTTCGCATTCGAGCCGCTGGTCGAAGAAGAATTCGTTCTGGTCGCGCATGGCAATCATCCCCTCTTCCGCCAGCGTTCGGTGCGCATCGCCGAGGCAGCGAAATATCCTCTCTTGACGATGCCTGCTGAAGCGGCCGCCAGACAAATGCTGAGCGACGCCTACGAGGCCGAAGGGTTGAAGCTCAAACCCGCGTTCGAGTCGCACAATGTGATGACGATCGTGGCCATGCTCAAGGCGGGATTCGCAGGATTCGGAATTTCCTTCATGCCCGTGGGCGTCGTGCCCCTGTTCAATTTCGAGGACCTGAAGACAGCACAGATAGCACCGAAGCCGCTGATGCGCTCCATCGCTATAACGACGGCGCGCGGCCGAGCGGCGCAACCGAGTTCGGTCGCCCTGATGAATGCGCTGCGCGCAGGCTTCGCTCCGCATCGGGCCGCCAAGAAGGACCAGAATTGAAAACGTCCTGCGACTGTCCGCTTCGAGGCGGAACGTATTCGCCAAAATCAAAATACCGCTTTGCGCCATGAGCACTCGTTCGATACAAAATAGAGAACGGCCGTCTATCTTCTAATGATTTTTTTCCCCGCTGACCGCAGACACATGGCTTCGAAAGGCACCGCTTGCCATCTGGTAAAGTGCCCCTCTTAAATCCTCAAAACCATAGGCAAGGAGATCCGAGATGATCAACACCCCTTCTGCAAATTCTCCGTCAGCTTCCTCGATCCCCGCCGACGATCCCGGCCGCGCCCTTACGGTAGCCGATCCCGACGGCGCCGGCGTGCCGCACGTCTCGGTGGCCGGCGGCACCTACACAGTCCTCGTGTCGGGCGCGCAGACCGCGGGACGCTATTGCCTAGTCGACATGCTGGTGCCCGCCGGCGGCGGGCCCCCGCCGCACCGCCACGATTTCGAGGAAATGTTCACGCTGCTCGAAGGCGAGCTTGAGTTCACTTTTCGCGGAAAGTCGCACACCGTACGCGCGGGATCGACCGTCAACGTTCCAGCCAACGCCCCACATGCGTTCAAGAACGTGTCCGGCAAGATGGCCCGCATGCTCTGTATGTGTACGCCGGCGGGACAGGACGAATTCTTCCTGGCGGTCGGATTTCCCGTCGAAGGCCGCACATCGCCACCGCCGAAGCCGACCTCGGATGAGATGGCCGAGAAAGGCAAACTGATCGCGGCGCTGCTGCCGAAATATCGCACCGAGATGGTGAAGATGTGAGGCGCCGGACGCAGCGGATGTTTGGTCCGGCCGCTTCGCGCCCGAGCCGCCGTTCGCGAAACTTTGCACAAAACCTCAGACCTCATCCGAAAAGGTCAAAACCTTTCTGCCAGCGTCTGACGCACTGCGAGCAATTGTGATTGAAGTGCTCGGCTATTCTAACGTCGGACATCTAGCGCCGGAGCGGTAGAAGGTACCGCAGAAAACTCCGACGCTTTCATATGGCGAGTGTCCTTGACGCTTTCGCTTCGGTTGACGTTATCAAGAATATCCGCAATCACCGGCTTTACATTTCGAAGGCAAACGACACGTGGCCAAGGGCGGTCGAATCTCTCGATCAAGGATGCCAACGAATTAATCTGCCTACTGACGGCCACACTTGCGCTCAAGCGGTCTACTATCTGGGACACGAGTTGGGACACGTCGTAGGCGGCTTCGAACGACGTTTCTCACAGGACGACAAGAGAACTCTCTGGATATACCCGAGCTCAGACTGCACTACGCCCGGGTATCTGTGACTTTCAAGACCTGACTTGTCAGGCCAGTTCCAGCACTTTTGCGCTAGACTTATCACGTGTGATTGCCTGCAAAATTTCATCGATAGCTGATTCCGCCGACTGATGCAGCTCTGCAGTCGTTTTGTTCTGCAACGGATGAGGTACGTAGACAGCGGCAGCGTCCAGGCCGATTGCCCCTTTCTGAGAATCGAAGGCCTGACGAAACTCAGTGGTCAATACACTAACGCCGGCAAGTCCCTTCTTGTCCAGGTCATTCAAGTCGTGTGTGGAGCACGACGTGCACGATCCACAATCCGAAAGCGCAATAATGACGGCGTCACAATTCTCGGCGATATCTTTGATCATCTCGCGCGGAGCGACCCGCGTGTTCGTGGGTTTCTTATACCTGCGCGTCTTGATACCGCGTTCGGTGCAAAGCTGCTCGAGACGATCGATGAATTCGTCGCCGCGCATCTTTCCGATGTCCATGAGCGCGATCGTCTTGTCTTTGACCGTATCGAGCGGCGTCGCTCGTTCGCGCAACACCGATGCGGTTTCGGCTGTGGGGTCGCGAAAGCTGATTCCGTATTTCATATTCTAATCTCCCTGGTAACTGGCTTGGATTCATTGCGAAACCGGCCGCCAGTCCAACCGGCGCAAATCGCCGAGAACAAACCCGCCTGGCCACCCGCCTGAACGATTAGGAGGCCTTCGGGCCAGAACTTGTTGATCATCTCGTCCACCCTGCGCTTATCGACGCCCTCGCCGACGCCGTGGGCGCCCTGGATCACGTCCTTGCCGGGACGCACCATCGCCTTGTGGAGCTCCTCGGTGATGCGCGCGCGATCCCATCCGGCTTCGCGGAAGATGGCGTAATGCTCCGGAACCAGGACGAGCATGGCGTTCGTGAATTCGCACAGCTTGTGGTGCCCGACGGCCAGCAATGACATGGCCAGCGATTTCGTGAGCTCTTCGGGCGTTCTCGAACGCTGGTCGATGAACCCTTGAATGCCATCGCCCTGGAAAAGCGTTACGGCATTTTTGCCGGGCACGATCCCACGTGCGACCGAGAGGGGCATCCACGTCGGATCCGACTCATCCTCCGCGAAGCAGAAAGTGTACTTGCCGGGACCACCGAGTACGGCCCTGTCGAGCTCTCCTGGGCGACCGCCGCCGACGTTGCGAACGATCAGCTGTATTGCCCGGCCGATGGTTGCGTTCGCGCGATTGCCCTGGCCGAGGCAGTTGATGCCGGAGTTCATGCCGATCTCTCGGGCGATCGGTCCATTCACGACGATGATCGGACTCGAGAAGCACGTGGTACAGAGCAAGCCGTGCATGGTGAAAAGCGGATCCAGCGCAGCTTCCAGCGCCGCTAGAACCACCGGCATATATTCCGGGCGGCAGCCCGCCATCACGGCGTTGATTGCGACCTTTTCGACTGTGATCGGCGACAGGTTGGGAGGCACGTCGCCGATGATCTCGTCGGGCATTCGTGAGGTCCCCTCCAGCATGCGAAGGATACGAACATCTGTCGGAGGCACAACCGGGAGGCCATCACTCAATCCACGATCGAAGCATGCTTCGATCTCGTCATCCCACTCTCCAAGCCGGATCTGCCTGGATTTGAAATCGAGCTTGCCGTACTTCGCACGCAAGGCATCGTAGACGCCCGGCTCGCGCGATTTCGAGCCGCAACCCGGTCGCATCTCGGGCAGCCCCTCGCCGAGGCCTTTCAGACCCGTGAGCTTCTCCCAATCCGAACGATTCCATCCGAAGGTACGGGCAACTTCCTTGCCGTCCCTGATACGAACGATCGTTGGCACGGCTTCGACATCGAACGCGAAGGAGGATTCAAGCGATGAATCGTCGAGCGCCGGCGCGGTCGACGGAAATGAAGGATCGTCCTGGGAGTAGACGACGGTCGGCATTTTGTCGGCGATCTGACCGATCACCTGCTCCACCATCTGACAGGTTTCGCACTCGCGTTTGGCGAAGATCAGAACGCCATCTTGCTGTTTGACATTCATATTCAAGGTGATTGCCTCCATTTTGCTGCACTCCCTCCTCCGTCGCTATACCGCGAGGCGGGATCGGCGCTTTCGGTTACTCGCTAAGTCGAACTTCTTCGTTTAGTCCAGCTGAGGCTCGGGCGACATGATCGCCTCCGTCGAGACGGGTCCCCTGTCGGCCGACACGGCCACGGGCTTCAGATTAAATTTGACGCCGGCCCCAAATCGCTCCGCATAGGCCGCGTCCGCCTGCACCGGATCGAACTCCCCGCTCATCTTCGAGACGACGACCGTAGCAAGACCATTTCCGATAATGTTCGTCACCGAGCGTGCTTCCGACATGAAGCGGTCGATGCCGATCAGTAGCGCCAAGCCTTCAACGGGCAGAACGTGGGTGGCGGACAGCGTGGCAGCCAGCACGACGAAGCCGGATCCCGCGACGGAACCAGATCCCTTGGAGGTGATGAGCAGCAGCAGCAAAAGTCCGCACTGCTGGGCCAACGACATCTCGATTCCGTAAGCCTGCGCGATGAAGAGCGCCGCCATCGAGAGATAGATCGCCGTGCCATCTGCGTTGAAGGAGTAGCCGACCGGGAGGACCAGCCCGACGCTTGAGCGCGTGCACCCCAAGTGCTCGAGCTTGTCCATCAACCGCGGCAAGACGCTTTCGGACGAGCAGGTGCCAAGAACGATCAGCGCCTCTTCGCCCATGTAGCGCAGAAAGCGCGTGAAGCTGAATCCGCTCACCCGCGCGATCGTTCCCAGGACACCGAACACGAAGATGATGCATGTAATGTATACTGCGACGAGCATTTGACCCAGGACAAGGATTGATCCGACGCCATAGCGACCGACCGTGAACGCCATTGCGCCGAATGCGCCAAGCGGAGCAAGGCGCATGATCATCCCTACGATCTTGAACAGGATGTCGTTTGCTGACTTTGCCAGAAGAACGAACGGCCTCGCGCGCTCGCCGACTAGCACGGCGGCGCAGCCAAACAGCACGCCGAAGAAGACGATTTGGAGAAGGTCGCCCCTCGCGAAGGCCCCGACCGCGTTGTCGGGGACGATGCCGGATATGAAATCGAATAGATACGATCCGACGGGCGCCGCCTTGTATTTCGAAATGTCGACGGCCTGGCTGGCAACTGTAGCCCTGTCGAAGCCCGCGCCCGGCTTCAACACGTTCATGACGATCAGCCCCACGATCAGGGCGATCGTCGAAACGACCTCGAAGTAAATGAGCGCTTGTCCCCCGACACGCCCTAGGCGGCGCAGGTCGCGCACTTCGGCAACCCCGATGACGATCGTCAAGAACGCGATCGGAGGGATGACCATCTTGATGAGCTTGATGAAGATATCGCTGAGCATCTGCATCGAGATGCCAACACTGGGCCAAAGCGCACCTACCGTCACGCCTAGCAAGAGCGCCAACACCACCTGCGCTGTGAGGTTATTCGAGAATTTACGGAGCAGCGTTGTCATCAGAGACATCTCCCAGAACCACTAGTGCCAAACCCAACCAAAACCAAACTGGAATTCCAATATGGCATAAATATCATAAGATAGTCCAACTGGAATTCCAGATTAGGCAACTGGTTCGGATTGCGTTAGTGACTCCGGCTCCCTTGATGTTTTTGTGAGCAACGCCGTAGTCGGCGCTGCTCGCTCGGCCAAGTATTTTTCCGCTTCAAGGGCTGCCATGCAGCCCATTGCTGCCGCCACCACCGCTTGCTTGTAGCGGTCGTCGCTTACATCGCCCGCCGACCAAACATTCTTCCGTGAAGTTGCCGTCGACCATGGTGCGATCTTGATGTAACCAGCCTTGGTCATATCGAGCTGACCACGAAAGAGTGCCGTAGCCGGGTCGTGACCGATTGCTACAAACGCGCCGTCCGCCGAGACAGATCTAACTACTCCTGTGGCTCTATCACGCAGCACCAAGCCCGTGAGACAAGGCGACGGCTCGTTCTTGCCGAGGAAGGCAGCCACTTCGGCGTTCCAAATGACTTCGATTTTCGGATGAGCAAAAAGGCGGTCCTGCAGGATCTGCTCTGCGCGGAGCTTGTCCCGCCGGTGTATCAGCGTCACTTTTGACGCGTGATTGGTGAGATACAGAGCTTCTTCAACCGCGGTGTTGCCTCCACCGATGACGACGACTTCTTTGCCGCGGTAGAAGAAGCCATCGCATACGGCACAAGCTGAGATGCCGTAGCCCGAATACTCGGCTTCACCGGCGTTGCCGAGCCATTTTGCCTGGGCACCGGTGGCAATGATTAGCGTGTCTCCGAAATAAATGTCGCCGGAATCGCCCTGGGCTAAGATTGGGTCCTGCGAAAGATCGACCGAGGTGACCGTATCGAAAATGATGCTGGCGCCGACGTGTTCGGCCTGCTGCCGCATTTGCTCCATCAGTTCCGGGCCTTGGACTGCCTTAGCAAATCCTGGGAAATTTTCGACGTCCGTCGTTGTCGTAAGTTGACCGCCTGGCTGAATTCCCGTGACCAAAACCGGTTTCAGATTCGCGCGTGCTGCGTAGATCGCCGCGGTGTAGCCGGCAGGCCCTGCGCCAATAATAAGGACCTTTGTTCGGACCTCGGCCATGCAATTCTCCTAAACTGGAATTCCAGATTAGGATAAATTAAAATACTATGTCAACTGGGATTCCAGTTTGCGGGTTCTGGCCTACTTGCTCCTTCCGCGACGACCCTGACCGACTAGGCCTTCTGCGTTACTAAGGAGCTGCATAGCGAGTATTTGAACTGTCTTCAGGTGCGACACCAGTTCCCCATTCGCGTCATTCATGCGGCCCATTACAATCAAATCCACTATTCGACGATGCTGTTCGACAGCTCGGCGCATCCGTGCGAGGTCCGCCGGGAGACGGTGGCGGATCGCATCAAGTTTGTGCGTGATGCCTTGATAGGCTTGGCTGAGCAAAGGGTTATCCGCGGCATGAACCAGTGCTTGATGGAATTCCGAATCCATCCGTTCGGCCTTCTCGACATCATTAGCCTCGATCGCAAGAGCTCCGGCTGCAATCTGCTTGGATACCGCGATCGCGAGCCGTTCGGGGTGATCCGCAAGTAGACGAACAGCGCCCAACTCCAGGATGGTACGCATCTCACACAACGTGCGTACCGAGGCTTCGTCCAGAACCATTACGAAGGTGCCGCTCTGGGGACGTATCACGACGAGTCCCTCTCGGGCGAGACTGGCAAGAGCTTCGCGCACAGGCGTTCTACTGATCCCCAATGACACAGCGAGCGCACGATCCGACATTTTCTCGCCGAACCTAAATTTACCTCGAATGATGTCCTCGCGGATCGCTCTTTCCGCCTGAGCGCGTAAATCTACAGTCTGATCCATCAAGCTGGAATACCAGAACTATCGGTCGCGAGCAATAAAGCGATACGCTCTAGCTACCCGCGAACCAATTTGCGATTTTCCTGAATTAAAAGCCTTCGCTTGTCGGCATCGTTTCGAAGTTGGTCGGCCCTTCTCAGGGCCTCGATACGCTCGGCACCGCCGGGCATTTTCCGGGCGTCTGCGAGCGCAGCCTCAGCGGCCAGCCAATCTACCTCGGCGCTTGCTGTCTTGGTCTCCATGGAGGAAAATCGTAGCGGTTATATGAGGCACAAAAAAGCCCCGGCCGAAGCCGAAGTCTTAAGTTTTGTCGAGGCGTCCATGTCTGAAGTGGGTCATGTGTGGACGACGCCCGCATTGCAAGAAGAATCTGACGTTCGGCTTGCGGTCGGGTGCAAGTCATGTGTCCGGCCTGTTTGCGCGGCACCATGACCGCTGGCCCTGATGTAATCCGCGGATCGGGTCCCAATCAATCGCCCGGGCTTTTATGCCCATGACCCAACAGCGGGTTTTCCCAATCGACGGCTCGACCGTTTCGCATCACGTCATCATCACCCTCGCAATTCGATTGTCTTGCTCCGCCCTGGCTTCACGCTCCCATTGCCAAGCCCCTTCAGGTGGCTACAGCAAGCTGGGGCGCCCGATAGGATCCTCCCTTGGCCATGATCGCCCAAGCAATGCGTGCCATTTTGTTGGCTACCGCAACGGCGACGAGCTTGGCTGGTTTCTTGGCCAGCAGCCTCATAATCCAGGGATATTTTTGTGGATGCAGTCGAGCGTTTCGAACAACGGATGTTGCACCGATGACGAGTAGCCGCCGGAGATAGCGATCTCCCTGTTTGGAGATGCCACCGAGCCGCTCCTTGCCTCCCGTCGAGTGCTGCCGCGGCACAAGTCCGATCCAGGCGGCAAAATCCCGACCGGATTTGAAGCCACTCGGGTCTGTGACAGTAGACGCAATGGCCGTGGCCCCGATCACGCCTATCCCGGGCACGGTCTCGAGGCGGCAGCTCATATCATTGGCCCGATGATGGGCGTGAATGGCGCGATCCAGCGTCCCGACCTGCATTTCCAGAGCAGCGAGTTGATCGACAATAGACTGCAGCGCCTGTTTCATGGCGGATGGAAGCGCTTCGCGATTACTCTCGTCCGTGACGATTGCACTAAGCTGCGCGAGACCTTCGCGTCCCATCTCTGCAACGAGGCCAAACTCGGCAAGGTGGGCTCGGAGTGCATTGATCAGCTGCGTGCGCTGACGGATTAAAAGATCCCGCGTTCGATGCAACATCAGCAAGGCTTGCTGATCGGCCGATTTGATCGGCACGAACCGCATCGATGGGCGCGTCACGGCCTCACAGATGGCGGCTTCATCGGCAGAATCGTTTTTTGAGCGTTTGACGTAGCCTTTTACGTAGCTCGGCGGCATCAGACGCACGGTGTGGCCGAGCTTGGAGATTTCACGTGCCCAATAATGAGCGGTTCCACAGGCTTCCATACCGACCAGGCAAGGCGGAAGCTTGCTAAAGAAGTCCAGGACCTGCTTGCGCCGCAACTGACGGGTGATGACAACCTTGCCCGCACTATCCACGCCATGAATTTGG
>Ga0302320_10013413_pt1 | contig 17130 bp, 22 predicted proteins | sample Bog_T0_3_FD_202130 | JGI IMG/M metagenome (GOLD analysis project Ga0302320, IMG submission 202130) | Peat permafrost microbial communities from Stordalen Mire near Abisko, Sweden - Bog_T0_3 | ecosystem: Environmental > Terrestrial > Soil > Wetlands > Peat | place: Sweden: Abisko, Stordalen Mire... | reverse complement strand
CGGGAGGCTGACTATAGGGCGGCTTCGACCTGTGCGGTTGCGGTCTCGATTACGTCCGCATTGTTGCCGAAACCTTCAAGCCAATGCACTTCCGGCTCGCGGCGAAACCAGGTGAGTTGGCGCTTGGCGTAGTTGCGATGGCCTTGCTGCGCGGCGGCGACGGCCTCGACCTCCGTCATGGTCCCAGCAAGCAATGCCATAGCCTGGCGATAGCCAAGGGAGTCGAGCGCTTTCACGGGGCCGTATTGCTCCAGCAAACCACGGGTTTCGTCCAAAAGACCTGCTGCGAACATTTGAGCGCAGCGGCTGTTGAGGCCGTCGTAAAGCTGCTGGCGAGGCGGATTGAGTCCGATCCGCAGCAGACGAAACCCTTGAAGCGGATCGCGTGCGAGAACCTGCGACATGGGTTTGCGCGAAGCGAGGCAAACCTCAATGGCGCGAATCAGCTTGGGCGTGTCGTTTGCGTGAATGCGCGCAGCAGAATCGGGATCGAGCCGTTGCAGGATGCGATGGAGCCAGCCCGAGCCATGACGTTCGCTGCTTAACGCCAGCCGTTCACGCAGTTCCTGCTGGCGCTTGGGACCGGCGAAGAGGCCCTCAGTAAGCGCGCGCAGGTAAAGCCCCGTGCCGCCAGTCACGATTAGCAGATGATTGCGTTCGGAAATCTGGTGCAAGGCCGCACGCGCAAGCCGACTGTAATCTCCTGCGGTAAAGGGTTGATCGGGATCGGTGACATCGATGAGGTGATGGGGCAATCGCGCGCGTTCCTCAGCAGTAGGCTTGGCCGAGCCCAGGTCCATGCCGCGATAGACAGCAACCGAATCGCAGCTGACAATCTCGCCGGAAAACCGTTCGCCAATGGCAAGAGAAAGAGCCGTCTTGCCGCTGCCCGTGGGGCCCAGGAGAATCACTGCCAAGGGTTCTTTTGCGGCTAAGGCGCCTTCCGCCGTGCGAGCGGCACTCACAGACGCCACCATCCCGCGGGAAATATCCAGGCTGGATTGGTATGGAGCAAGGTCCAGATGAGGATCACGAGGGCCACGAGCACAAGTCCGATGACTTGGTTGCGCCGGTAATGCCGCAGCTGCACTGCCCGCCGCGCCTCTTCGGCTATTTTTTCGTAGTGCGGCTTGATGCGGGCTTCTACCATGGCAGTTCTCGCTGAGTTGGCGTTAAGGCCCGCCACGGACCAGTATAGGGGACCGGCGTATTTGTCAGTCTCCGCACAGGGTTTGACGGGAACACCCCGCATTGCCGACCATTAACTTTTGGGCAAGTGAATGCCCGTTTGGAAGGTGTGCTTTGATGAAGGTCTTGATCCTTGGTTCCGGTGGCCGCGAACATGCGCTCGCGTGGGCGGTGAAACGGAGTGAGCGGGTAGATGAGGTGGTGTGCGCGCCCGGCAACGGAGGAATTGCACAAGTTGCTCGATGCGTTCCGGTCGATTTGAAAGACGTCGAGGCCATGGTCAACCTCGTTGAAGCGGAACAGCCTGGCCTGACGATTGTCGGACCTGAGTTACCGCTATCTCTCGGAATTGTGGACGCACTGCAGGCCAAGGGGTTCCGCGTCTTCGGCCCGACGCGCGCCGCCGCCATGCTTGAGACCAGCAAGGGATTCGCGAAGCAGTTTCTACAGCGCCACAACATTCCCACTGGAAACTTTGCCGTCTGCTTGAGCGCGGCAGAGGTAGAGAAGGCTATCGACTTTTTTCATGCACCCATGGTGGTAAAAGCCGATGGACTGGCAGCGGGCAAGGGCGTGATCATCTGCACATCGCGGCAGACCGCGCAGGAAGCGGCGCACGGGCTCTTCTCGGGTGAGTTGTTGGGCGAGGCGGCGCAGCAAGTGGTGATTGAGGAGTTTCTCGAAGGGGACGAGATCAGCTTTCTCTGCCTGAGTGACGGCAAACACGTTGTGCCGATGGTACCCGCGCAGGACCATAAACGCATCGGCGAGGGCGACACCGGTCCGAATACGGGCGGCATGGGCGTTTACTCGACAGACGAGTTGCTGGAAGCAGGCATGACGGAGTGGATCATGCACCATATCGCCGAGCCAACCATTTCCGGAATGGCTGCGGAAGGAACTCCCTTTGCTGGCGTGCTCTATTGCGGGCTTATGATGACGGCGCGAGGACCGCAGGTGCTGGAATTCAACGCGCGGTTTGGCGACCCGGAAACTCAGGCCCTTCTGGTACGGCTCGACAGTGACCTGGTGGATGCACTCGATGCCGCAATCGATGGCAGGCTAGGCGAGACCGAGTTGCGCTGGAACCGGGGCGCCGCCGTCTGCGTGGTTGCCAGCTCAGGGGGATACCCGGGCAGCTACAAGACCGGCCTGCCGATCGCTGGCCTTCCGGCGGCAGGGCAGGTTCCCGGCGTGCAGGTCTTCCACGCTGGCACCTCGCAAGTGGGCGGCAATCTGCTCACGGCCGGGGGACGTGTGCTGGGTGTGACGGCAGCCGGCGACTCACTAAAAGAAGCACTGGCGCGCGCCTACCAGGCGATGGCCGAGATTCAATTTGAAGGCATGTACTATCGGCGCGATATTGGCCATCGCGCCTTGAAGCCGGAGAAGGGATCGGAGAAGCGATGAGCGTTGGGATCTCCCTGACGGAATTGCTGGTTTGGAACGATGAGGCCTCTCAGTTCTGGAAAGCTCATCTGGACGCCAACCCGCAAGTGCTTCCGTTGCCATGCGACATTGGTTCCGCTACGACAGTGCAAGAGTTAGCGCGGCACATTTGGGGTGTTGAGTTGCGGTGGGCACAACGCCTGGCTGAGCTACCCGTGATCGGCAATGACGAAGTACCGCAGGGAGCGGTGGATGCGCTGTTCGCTCTGCACGAGCAGGCCATGGAGATCTATCGCGGCTTGCTGGCGGCCGCAGATGAGGAGTGGAGCAAGCCTTACGTGCTTGAAATCCCCTCGATACCGCCTGAAGCAAGGACGGTTTCGCGGCGCAAAATTGCGCTGCATTCGCTATTCCACAGCCAGCGCCATTGGGCGCAACTTGCCACCTTGCTCAGGCAGGCAGGGTTTCCTTCAGGATTCAAGGGTGACCTGCTCTTTACCCAGGGCCTCAAGTAGCATTCGATTGCCCTAATCAGCGGTTTCCGGCACTGCCCTCAGATTCCCTAACCTTTGAAAACAGCTGCGGCACAGCACCGGCCTGCCCTGGGTCGGTTTGAACGGTACCGTTGTCTCGGCCCCGCACTCAGAGCAGGTGGTACGCGTTTCGGGGCGGACCTTCTGGCTGCCGCGGGCGCGCTTCGCCTTGCACTGTTTGCAGCGCTTGGGATCGTTCTTGAATTGTTTGTCGTTGAAGAAGACCTGCTCGCCCGCAGTAAACACAAAGTCGGAGCCGCAGTCGATGCACTTGAGAGTTCGATCTGAGAATTCCATGGCCGGCTTCCCTAAGGCAGGGACTTACGCCGAAATCGGTCATGGCTCCTGAAGAGACGTGCCGGTCCCAGTTCCCTGTCTCCGTTCGTGGTACACAACAAGGGCCCGGGCCGCTGAAAAGGGGCGGCGTTAGTTAGCTAGCCGGCTATCCGGCAGAACTGAAGGGTATGAGTACATTCTGTAAGAGCTAACGACTGCAAAAGGATGAAAGTAAACTCGCGGCATGCTCCCTGATACCTTTTTGTACTTTGGCTCCCGCCCATTGAACGGCGGGAGCCAAGGGATTTTCGATGCTGCGATTCGTTGAAACCACTAGTCTTGCTCTTTACGAGCCTTCTTACGATTCCGCTTGCGCGCCAGTGCTGCTTTGACACGACGCTTTTCACCGGGTTTCAGGTAGTAGGAGTGACGCTTGACTTCCTTGATGATGTCTTCCTGCTGAACCTTACGCTTGAACCGGCGAAGCGCGTTCTCAAGGGGTTCGCCTTCTTGAACACGAACTTCTGCCAAAAAATCCCACCTCCAAACCCGCCAAGTGGCATCTTCAGGATACTCGAAATACAGAATTTCGGCTACGTTTCTGCGCACTTGCAGCTGCTCTGATGGAATTCCGTTCCAAATTACGGACAATTTCCAGAGTTCTTACGACCTGATAGCGCAAGTCTTCCCTTCCACCGCCTATCCCGGCGTCTGGACTCGCCCTTACACTGTGGAGGCGGCATTTGCCGGCTCGTTATCGAATGGAGGGTACACAGTTCATGATCCGCACCTACCAGGGCCATCGGCCCCAATTCCCCGATAGTTGTTATATCGACCAGTCCGCGCAACTGATCGGCGACGTTATTCTCGGCGACCGCTCTTCTGTGTGGATGAACGCTGTTTTGCGCGGCGACGTAAATTCGATCCGTGTGGGTGCCTGTTCAAACGTGCAGGACTGCGCCGTTTTGCATGGGCAGCGGAACCTTTATCCGGTAGTAGTGGGCGATTGGGTGACCATTGGCCACAACGCCACGGTGCACGGCTGCACGGTGGAAGACATGGTGGTGATCGGCATGGGTGCAACTGTGCTGAACAACTCCCGCGTTGGAACAGGTTCCATCATCGCCGCTGGATCGGTGGTTCCCGAGGGAACGGTTGTCCCACCTCGCACTTTGTGGGCTGGCGTCCCCGCCAAAATGCGCCGTGACATTACCGACAAGGATTATGAGCTGATTCGCGAATACGCGAAGAACTACCTGGACTACGTCGAGATCTACCTGAAGGAGCCGCAAGGTTGATTAGATGACAGAAAAATGACAGACGACGAAAGGGACTCGCGTGGAATCATAGGAATGTAGTTGGGCCAAATCTCTGAATCTTGGAGTCTGCCATTTCAAGCAAGTTGGCGATCTTCGTAACCAGCCTGTTGCACTTCAAGCGGTCAGGCTTGCACGCTGCGTTCACAGCCGCATTAGCGATTGCCGTTTGCACCTCGGCAGCAGGACAAACGGCGCAAAAGTTGCCCGACGCCCCGCAACCGCAGGCCGCAGGCGGCAGCCAAACTGAGAGCACCTCCGCTGATGCGTCGGACGCTGTAACTCTGCGCAACACACCACTCCACTTGCTTCGCGATCAGGGCGGCATCTGGACGAGCCCGTTTCGCATTTCCGGCGATGACATGAAGTTTCTTGTGCCGCTTGTGGTAGCCACCGGAGCCGCCATGGCTACGGACACGCGCGCCATGACCCAGGTGGTTCCCATCAACGCAAGCCTTAACCAGCACAGCACCGACGCTTCCAACATGCTGATCGGCGGATTTATTGCGACGCCGGTGGCCCTGTATGGGCTGGGCCATTTCAAAGAGAACCCGCACGCGACCGAAGCCGGCATCCTCACGGGCGAAGCCATGATTGACAGCGTGGCAGTGGAACAGGGAATGAAGCTGATGTTCTGGCGCGAGCGGCCTTCTCAGGACAGCGCGAAGGGACATTTCTTCGAGTCCAGCGCGGGGATTGATTCTTCGTTCCCCTCATCCCACTGCGTTGTCGCTTGGTCAGCAGCGGCAGTGCTTGCCGGCGAGTACCACTCCCGCTGGTCTCAGTTGTTTATCTATTCCGCGGCAGCCAGCGTGAGCGCGACTCGCGTTCTGGGGCAGCAGCATTTCCCGTCCGATGTCCTGGTGGGATCCGCTGCGGGATGGCTTGTGGGCCACTACGTTTATCGCCATCGGCACAAGTTCATCGTGCGGTCAGACGACGATTACTGACAGAACCTGACCACCTGAAATCCGGTGCCGCTCCGTCCCTCCCGTGCTCCCTTACACCGGTAGAGGATTCCGGCTCGAAAAGAACTTGCGCTGGTGCCAGTAGGGGTAGGCAGCCGGCTGTTCGCTGGCCTTATCAAGCGTGGCCACTTGCTCCTTTGTCAGATTCCATCCCGCTGCTCCCAGGTTCTGGCGAAGCTGTTCCTGATTGCGCGCACCAACGATAACTGACGAAATGGTCGGTCGCTGCAAAAGCCAGTTCAACGCGACTTGAGGGACGGTCTTGCCGGTCTCGGCTGCGACCTTGTCCAGCGCATCGACAACCCCATAGAGATACTCGTCGCTCATTTGCGGCCCGGCTTCTGAGGTCTCATGCAGGCGGCTGCTCGATGGCATGGGCTGGCCGCGGCGAAGCTTCCCTGTCAGTCTTCCCCATCCGAGCGGACTCCAAACAAGCGTGCCCACTTTTTCATCGATCCCGATCGGCATCAGTTCCCACTCAAATTCACGGCCTACGAGCGAGTAGTAAGCCTGGTGAGCCACGAAACGTGTCCAGCCATTGCGGTCGGCCACGGCCAGCGACTTCATGAGGTGCCAGCCGGAAAAGTTGGAACAGGCAATGTAGCGCACCTTGCCTTCGCGAACAAAGTCGTTCAGCGTGGACTGCACTTCTTCGATCGGAGTGAGCGCGTCGAATCCATGCAAGTGGTAGATGTCGATGTAGTCAGTGCGCAGGCGTCGCAGGCTGTCTTCAAGCGCGCGTCGCAGATGGTAGCGCGAAGACCCTTCATCGTTTGGCCCCGTGCCAGTGGGGAACCCGGACTTGGTGGAGATGAGTACTTTGTCCCGCTTTCCTTCCAGTGCTTTTGAGAGCACCTCTTCCGAGCGTCCTTCGGCGTAACCGTTGGCAGTGTCGAAAAGGTTGACTCCTGCATCCAGACAAATGTCGATCAGAAGCCGCGCCTCATCCACCTCGGTGGTGCCCATTGCTTTGAAAAATCCAGTGGTGCCACCGAACGTGGCCGTGCCGTAGGCGAGAGCGGAAACCTTGAGGCCGGAGCCTCCCAACAAACGATATTCCATGCCAGATAGGATACGGCAGGTTCGCCAATGATGCAGCCTTACCGAAGCTCCGTGGGAGCGCGCCTCGAGCAAGGGATTTTTTCACTGCTTGCGGCGTCCACTCGATAGGCGCGCCAGAAGGACTCCGCAGCCAGCTTTCCAAAATCGAACGGTCGTTTCGCCGCCTCTCTATAAAAGACGTGTCCATACAGCATGGGGCCGAGCAAAAGCACGATTCCCGCCTCCGCATCGAGTGTCGCAGGCAGCAAACCCCGTTTCATTCCGCGGCGCAGGATACGGCGCAGGCACGTGCGCGTGGGCTCCATAACGCGGTGCCTCCACGCCTCGCCAAACTCGTGATGCACCGCCGAGTAAGCAATCATAGTCGGCATCATGCGTTCGCGGGCGACATCGAACTGATCTGGCGGCCTGCGGCTCAGCACCGTGGCCAGGTCGTGGCACAGGTCGCCTGAGTCCACATCCTCTGGATCGCGATCAAGGCCATTCACCATCAGCATTACATCAAGCAGCAGGCTTTCTTTGTTCGCCCAATGGTTGTAGATCGTCGCCTTGCTCACGCCGGAGGTTTGCGCAATGGCGTCCATGCTGGTGGCGTCGATGCCGCGTTCGCCAAACAACTCAAGTGCGGCCCGCAACACGCGTTCGTGAGCTTCCTTGCTGCGTGGGCGAGTCATCCTAGATCTCGATCTTCGAGAATCGGTACGCACCTAGCACGATAAACGCTGCTGCAATCACGGTCATCACCTCAAAGTCGATCATGGCGCCGTAGTGTGCCTGTCCAAGCAGAATTGCTCGCATGCCGTCGATCCCATACGAGAGAGGATCGACCATCGTCGCCGCTGCAAGGGCTTTCGGCAGTCCATCCAGCGGAAACAGTGCGCCCGAGAGAAAGAAGAGCGGCATCACCAGGAAGTTCATGATGAGCTGAAATCCCTGCATATCTTGCAGGCTTGAACCGACTGCCACGCCCAGCCCCGCAAAGACAGTCGCGATCAACAGCATGAAGCCGAGAGCCAATGGAACGGTGGCCAGATGAACCGGCCGAAACCCTGCAATCACACACACAATCGTCACCAGTAGACCTTGCACGACGGCTACAGTTGCCCCGCCAAGCGTGCGCCCAATCATGATCTGCAACCGCGGCACAGGAGCCACCAGCGTTTCTTTCAGGAATCCAAATTGACGGTCCCAGAGCAACCCAAGGCCGGAAAAAATGGACGAGAAGAGCACCGTCATTCCGATCACGCCGGGCGCAACAAACTGAAGATAGTTGCCATTCCCCGCACGTTGAAACACTGGGCCAAGTCCAAACCCGAGAACGACAAGGTAAAGGATCGGCTGTCCAAGACTCGCCACCATCTGCACACGCGAGCGCAGATAGCGCTTAATCTCTCTCAGCCACAAGATATAGATCACGCTCATCGCTTGCCTCCGCTCCACATCTTTGCAAACTGCCGCATCTGGTCCGCTGAGCCGGCGCTCTCGTCGCGAATACTCGAACCAGTCAGAGCCAGAAATGCTTCTTCGAGACTTTCGGTTTTCGTCTGTTCTTTGAGTTCAGCAGGCGTCCCCACAGTAATCAGCTTGCCGTGATCGATCACTCCTATGCGATGAGCGACGCGATCAGCCTCGTCCATGTAGTGTGTGGTAAGAAAGACCGTGGTCTTCTCCGCTTCATTCACTTTCTTCACGTGCGTCCAGAGCTGGTTGCGGCTCTGCGGATCAAGCCCGAGCGTCGGCTCGTCAAGAAACAGGATCTTGGGCGTGTGCAGAAACCCCCGCGCAATCTCGAGCCGCCGCTTCATGCCACCTGAGAACTTTTTCACCTGGTCCTTGCGCCGCTCCCAAAGCTCAAACTGTTTCAGTAGCGCCTCAATCCGCTGGTGCCTCAGCTTGTGCGGCACATGGTAGAGAACGCCGTGGATTTCCATGTTTTCCCACGCCGTCAGTTCGCCGTCAAGACTGGGATCCTGAAAAACAATACCGAAGCGACGTCGTGCCTCATTCTGGTGTTTCGCGGGGTTCAGGCCGTCCAATTCGATCGATCCGCTGGTGGGATGCAGCAGAGTGGTCAGCATCTTGATCGTGGTTGTTTTGCCGGCCCCATTGGGTCCAAGAAAAGCGAAGATCTCACCCTCCGCCACGTCGAATGAGACATCGTCCACGGCCGTAAATGTGCCGAATGTCTTCACCAGGTTCTGCACTCGAATCATTGCAGCCCTCCAGGAAGTCAATACTGAACGGTTTAGTTTAGCTTGTCAATCTCAGCTTTCTCCTTCCGGCCCCCGTCTTTTCCGTTGAATGCCAAAATCCGCCATGCTAGACTTTGGCAGTTTCCCCCTTCCCCCTACCGGCATTTCGGCGCTTATCCCCTGACGCGGACGTCCGAGGTCAAATCATGAGCTCCATTTCTCAAGGCATCGCCGCTGGGCGACCGATCGCCGTTACCGGCCCTAAAGGCCTCATCGACAAGTATTTCTACTTCGCCATGTCGCTGCTGATCGCAGCAATCGTGGTGTCGGGCTTCCGCCTTACCGTCAATGCCAACCTGCTCCATCCGTCTATTCCGCGGCCTCTGATTCTCTGGTTCCATGCCGCGGCTTTCACGGGCTGGGTAGGTTTCTTCATTTTTCAGTCGGCGCTGGTGCGGACCCACAACGTCAAGTGGCATCGCTTCTTCGGCTGGTTCGGAGCCGCGCTAGGCGCGGTGATGATACCCCTCGGCATTACCACCTCAATCGTGATGGGCCGCTTTGATACCACCGCGGAGCATCTGCCCGGCGCAGACGCCTTCCTGATCGTTCCTTTTTTTGACATGCTCGCGTTTGGAACCTTTTTCGCGCTGGCCGTCCTTTGGCGCAGAAAGCCTGAACTGCATCGCCGGCTGCTCTTCATCGCCACCTGCGGGCTGCTTGACGCTGCCTTCGGCCGCTTCGACTACCTCTACTTTCACGGACTCTTTTTCCCATGCCTGGATGGAGTCATCCTTCTCGGTGTGGTCCGCGATCTTCTGGTAAACAGACGCGTCCACAAGGTGTATCTCACTGCGCTGCCCGTGTTGTTCGTAGTCCAAGCCATCGTGACCTATACCTGGATGAGCAATTCCGCCTGGTGGGTAAAGATCGCGCACTCGATCCTCGGAGTTTAGTGCCATAAACTGTCATATAATGACGGTATGCCGATGACTTCCCTCAACATTTCACTTCCCGACCCGCTCAAGGCCTACGTCGAAGATCGAGTCGCCTCTGGCGACTTTGGCACGCCGAGCGAGTTTGTTCGCAACCTGATCCGCCAGGATAAAGAACTCCATCGTTCGCGCCTCGAAGCCGAATTGCTGGACGCCTTGCAGACGAAAGAGCTGGTGATCGCCCCGGAGGAGCTTAACGGACGCAGCCTCATATCGGTTTTGAGGGAAAAACTCGCCCGTCCGTGATCACCCTGCGAATTTCCGAGGCCGCCGCTGTCTCGATTCTTGAGCAAGCGGACTACTATCTGCAGGCCTCGGAAGGCGCTTTGGCTCAACGTTGGGAAGCCGCAGTGGACAACGCGGTTCACTCGTTGCTTGATTTGCCAGAGCGTGGATCGCCTTGCCGCTTTCGGTCGCCCTTGCTTATGGATCTGCGGTGGATCCCCATTTCTGGCTTTCCAAAGCATGTGATCTTCTACCGTTACTTGAGGAACGAGCAAGCCGTTGTGATTGTCCAGGTGCTACACGGCGCTCGAAACCTTGGGGGCATTCTGGATGAGGATTTGTAACCGTGGCCATTCTGCCCCCCTCTCCATTGTCCATTTAAACTGGATAAGTTATGGCCACTCTGAAAGCCGTTCGCGGCACGCGCGACCTATTGCCGCCGGAAACCGCCCTCTGGAACCGCATTGAGGCGACGGCGCGCGCCGTTTTTGCCCGCTACAACTTTGGCGAGATTCGCACACCCGTTTTCGAGGACACCGCTCTGTTTGCCCGCGGCGTCGGCGAAGAGACCGACATCGTCTCCAAAGAGATGTACACCTGGGAAGATCGCGCCCGGGCGCAGTCTGAGAAGACCCAGATGCTCACCCTGCGGCCGGAGAACACGGCCGGCGTCGTGCGCGCTTACATCGAACATCAGCTGGGCGAGACCGGCCAGCTACAGAAGCTTTATTACATCGGCCCGCAGTTCCGGCGGGAGCGGCCGCAGAAGGGCCGTTACCGGCAGTTCTCGCAGATTGGTGCGGAAGTGCTTGGTCCGCCATCCGCAGGCAGCGAAAGCCCCGTTCGCGATGCGGAAGTGCTGGAGATGCTTGCTACCCTGCTCGACGAACTGGGCATTACAGGCTGGAAGCTCGAACTGAACTCCGTGGGATCGGGTGCGGACCGCGCCCGCTATAACGAAACACTCCGCGCCGCTCTGGTTCCCGTGGTCGGCCAGATGTGCGTCGACTGCCAGCGCCGCGCCGTCACCAATCCTCTGCGCGTGCTGGACTGCAAGGTGCCCGCGGATCAGCCGATCATTGAGACACTGCCGATCATCGCCGATTCGCTCGATGAAGCGTCGAAGGCCCATTTCGCGGCAGTTCTGGCGGCCCTGGACGCGGCTGGAGTTCCCTACATGCGCAATCACCGGCTCGTACGGGGCCTCGACTACTACACCCGCACCACCTTCGAATTCACGCACGGTGGCCTGGGCGCGCAGAATGCGCTCCTGGGCGGGGGCCGCTACGACGGCCTGAGCGAGGCCATCGGGGGGCCAAAAGCGCCGGGCATCGGCTTTGCCATGGGCGAAGACCGGCTCGTGCTGACGTTGCAGGCCCTTGAAACCAGCCAGAAAGCCGCACCACAGGCCGACGCCTTCATTGCACCGCTCGGCGAGAACATGAACCCGGCTGCCCTGGCCCTGACCCGCGAACTGCGTGCTGCCGGCCTGCGCATTGAGCTCGGCGAGGGCGGTTTCCGCCTCAAGAAATCGTTTGAAGCCGCCGACAAGACTGCGCGCGCCATCGTCATCCTGGGCGAGGATGAGCTTCAATCCGGTATCCTTACGGTGAAGACCTTCTCCACCGGCGTGCAGACCAAGGTTCCCCGCACGGAACTGGCTGACTTCCTCAAAAAACCAGCAGGCGAATAAAGGACACAGGTAGTGCTCGATTTTCTAGGCAATCTTCAACGGACGCATCTTTGCGGCGACATGAGCGCTGCCCACGCTGGCGAACAAGTGGTGCTGATGGGTTGGGTCAACCGGCGCCGCGACCACGGCAACCTGATCTTTCTCGATCTGCGCGACCGCTCCGGCATTGCACAGATTGTGCTGGACAAGGAGCTGACCCCGACCGGCCATCTGAAAGGCGAGCAGGTTCGCCCAGAGTATGTTGTTGCGGCGGTGGGCAAGGTGCGTTTGCGCGACAAGGACGCCATCAATCCCAAGATGCCAACGGGCGAGATTGAGATTGAAGCGACTGAACTGCTGGTATTGAACGACTCGCGGCTCGCGCCATTTTCTCCCGCGGAAGAAGCGATCCAGAACGAAGAAGTGCGCCTCAAGTACCGCTACGTGGATTTGCGCCGCCCTGAGATGCAGCGCAACTTCCGTCTGCGCCACGACATTACGCTCGCCATCCGCGAGAGCCTCAGCACCCAGGGTTTTCTTGAAATCGAGACGCCAATTCTCACCAAGTCAACGCCGGAAGGAGCGCGCGATTTCCTCGTGCCGAGTCGCGTGCACCCAGGCGAGTTCTATGCGTTGCCGCAGTCGCCGCAGATCTTCAAGCAGATACTCATGATCTCCGGCTGCGACCGCTACTTCCAGATTGCGCGCTGCTTCCGCGATGAAGATTTGCGCGCGGACCGCCAACTCGAGTTCACGCAGGTTGATTTGGAGATGAGCTTCCCGCGGCGCGAAGACGTGTTTGCCGTGGTGGAACAGTTTCTCGCGGCTGGCTTCAAGGCTGCCGGCGTAACGATACCTACGCCTTTTCCGCGGATCACCTACGACGATGCCATGCGCCAGTACGGCACCGACAAGCCGGACCTTCGCCTGCCCGGACTGACAGACGTACGGCCTGCGTTTACAGACGAGAATCTTGGCACGCTGCAAATTGATCCTGCGCTTCCCGTTGTGGCACTGCGCATTCCCAAGGTTGGCGAGCTGAGCCGCAAGGAACGCGAAGACAATTGGCCGCTCTTTGACCAGAAAAAGGGCGCAAAGTTCATTGACGATTTCAAGCGTCTTGCCAAAGGCTTCCCTGAGGCTGCGGCGAAGGTGCGCGAGCTTGCTGGCGCGGCCGAGGGCGACTTCGTCATCATCGTCGCCGGCGATCCCGCCCATCACGTCAAGGCTAGCGACACCAAGTTTGAAGGCCGCCTGAGCGAGCGCGAGATCAATGTTTATGCGGCTGCGGGCAACTTCCGCACCGAGCTTTCGAAAAAATACGCCAGTCGTCACGGAGCATTTGGTGTCACAGAACAGACGGTTGTGGATGCGCATGAGCACAGCGCGCAAAACCCGATGGACGGCAGCACAGCTTTCTATCCAATCTGGATTGTCGATTTCCCGATGTTTGAGTACGACCTGGCTTCCGCCAAGTGGATGCCGGCGCACCATCCGTTTACATCGCCCTATGAGGCGGATATGGCCAACCTGGTCAGCGACCCAGCCAGCGTACGCGCCAACTGCTATGACCTGGCGATGAATGGCCTCGAGCTGGGCTCAGGTTCCATTCGTATCCATCGCAAGGACGTGCAGCAGCAGATCTTCCAGTCGCTGGGAATTTCAGACGAGGAAGCCCGCGCGCGTTTCGGCTTCTTCCTGGATGCGCTGGAATACGGCACCCCTCCGCATGGCGGTATCGCTCTTGGTCTGGATCGCATCGTGATGCTGCTGGCCGGTGCGCCAAGCCTGCGCGAAGTGATTGCATTCCCCAAGACAGCCAAAGCCATCGACCTGATGGCCGACGCACCCACCGCAGTCAGCGAGCAGCAGTTGAAGGAATTGCACATTCGGGTCGCACTGAAGAGCTAATCAGTTCGCTCTGTCGATTTACTCCGTATCGTTTTCCGCGGCGCCTTCTTCTTCGCCCTCGACGGAGATGCGCAGCGAACGGAGAAAATGCAGGTCATTCGACGTGAAGGCGCCTGCCGCCTCGCCTTCCACCGTGTTGGCGGCGGCTTCTGCTTCCTTGGCGGCAACTTCGTTCAGTCCAATGGTGGCCTCGAGCATCAACAGCACATCAAATCCATGCTTGCGGATGTCCTGGACGACCCCGGCGATTTGCTCGCTTTCAATGACCGACTCGTGGATGGCCTCGCCCAGTTGCTGAATCAGTTCGCGCAGACGGGATGTCACAGATACCTCCATGAGCGGCGGCCTGCGCAGGCATTGGGCGCGGGTTGCGGCGTGAGTTTCATTAACCTTACTTGCATTGATGCAATCGAGCAACCGGAAAACAGCCTTGAGAGACCGAGAAGCATCTCACCCCGCGTCGCTGCTACCATCATAAACGGAATGAGACCACAGACCATTGGGCGGGCCCTGGGCATCGGGCTGCGCGTTGCGGGGCGCATGGCAGGTCAGCAACTTGCCGGCGCAGCGCAATCGGCGGCGGCTCCCCAGCAGCAGGTCCCCACCCAGGGTATTCCGGCCCAAAATTCCGGTCAGAATGCCGGACAGGCCGCGAGACGCCCCAGTGTTCCCGCGGGAAAAGCCGTTGCGCAGGGCGTCGGCGGGTTTCTGCGGCCCTTTCGGCGGGTCGGCGGCATCATTTGGCTCGAGGTGACGGGCGTCTTCTTCCTGTTGCCGGTGATCGTCTTTGCCCCAAACTTATGGCGCATGAGGGCAAGCTGGGCGCACGGTCCAGACCATCGAACGTTTCTTGTTACGGCTCTTGTAGTGGGAGTGTTTTTGTATCTCGGCGTGAATTCGTTCTGGAGAGCGCGCCGCAAGTAGGCGGGATTGTGGAATCGGAGAACGCTAGGCTGGATCCGATTGCGCGGGCCGCTGGACCGGCCGGCCAGTCAGTTTCGACAGCACCCAGATAAATCCGCCAACGATGGTAAGCCCGATCAGCAGCGGTCCAAAGCCATCGCGCCCAGCGATACTATGCATAAACCGGAAGCCTCCAGCGCGCACTGCAACCAATCCATTCAATGCCGTGGTCAACATGGGAAAGAACCTCCGCGGCCCGGGCATGCAATTCTCCCGGCTTATGGGTAAGAACCCAAGTCATTGAGCGGAGTTGCACCACGAGGCGCGTTACTTAAGTAACGGATTCGGGAATTTATTTTCGCGGCAGCGCAGCGCCGAGAATGCCCCGCACTTCGCTCTGCTGGCCTGCCGAGAGACCTGCGAGCGACAAGATGGAATAGGCGCCGGAGTGAGACGTAAGCACGACGAGGCCCTTGCTCTCGCACCAGCCTTCATACACGTTCCAGGCGCTTTTCGAGGAGGTTCCAGCCGTGTTGTCCATGGAGAGGAAGTCCGTTGTCATTTCAACGGTGAACTGCCCGTGCATGCGCGGATCTTTGCGATAGAGATAACGGAGCCGCAGCGGAACGAGCCCCATCACGATCAGGATCCAAAGGCCGGCGATCACCAGAAACGGTCCGACCTGCTGAAAGAGGGTACCTGGCTGAGTGACAGACGTGGAGAGAACCGGGACCGCTGCCTGGAATGTTGCCGCATGGATGGGTTCAGGCGCCTGCGAATCGCTGGGGCGAAGATAGGCATAAAGAACCATGAGCCCGGCCATAATGGTCATCCAGAACAAAGCCGTTTTGAGACTGGAGCGCGACGAGGCCTTGCGCCCGAGCCGGGCGCCGCGGACAAACTCGTCCTCGGTCAGTTGGAAGCGGATTTCCACCCGGCAAGCCTACCATCCAACCAGCGGGGAATGCAGTGGCTAATCCGGGTTATTGCTCGTGCCACCAGAGGCGTGGTGCAAGAGCGTAGTTCAATTGAACCAGCACGATAGCCCCGATGCTGACCCATGTGTTGATGACGCAGAGGGCCGCGCCGGCTGCGTAAAGCGATTGCGCAATCACAATCCGCTTGCAGATGCTGGCCCGCACCTCTTGCGGAGTATCGTCCTTGATCAGGCCGGCATGGGATGCGAATTTCCAGCTCCAATAGAGCATGGCTCCCGCGACGAAGATATTGAGCCAGTAGATGCCCAACGCCGAACGATAGGTAATGAACTCTGCCAGGAGCCGCGTGGAGAGCGGCATCAGGGTGATGGCGAATAGAAACCCAAGGTGGATCCAAGTGAAGTCACGGTTTCCCTCGGCCAGGTGATTGAGTTGGGTCTGCTGGCCCGCCCAGAAGATACCTAGCGTCAGAAAACTCATCAGGTACGCGATCCACTGCGGCCCCAGCGCGCCCAGCGCATAGAACAGCTCGCGCTCGCCATGCACCTGGGCGGCCGAGGGAAGATGCAGGTCAAGCACCAGCAGCGTCATGGCAACGGCGAAGATGCCGTCACTCAAGGCAGCGAGCCGCTCCACATTGCGGCCCTGAATGCGGTTGTACAAGGTATGCATTGCGCTAGGAATCGCTCCTTGTTAAGCGGGGCTTATCGGGCTGGCGTGTCAGGTGCCACATGGCAAGGCCGACGGCAATAAATCCCAAGCTGTAGCCGAGTAACGCCGTGTGCCCGGTATGAATTTTCCACCCGCGCCAGAAGGCCACGCCGGCGGCCAGCAACATCAGCATCCCTCGAACGCGATTCATACGCCTGTATCCTCGTTCCTTCGTTGCCTTTCCGTGTCCATCCGGCGGCCTCTCTCATCCTAACGCGCTCGAAGGTGGGTTTGACCCCACTGCTTCGCCAACCTATCGTGAAGAAGTAGAGCAATACCGCGAAAGGATCCCTCCCTATGTCGACACCAACCTCGCCCGCTCCCGAAGCCCCTGCCAGCGCACCCCTCAAGAAGACGGCCCTCAATGCCACGCATCGCGCTCTGAAGGCTAAGATGGTGGACTTCGGCGGCTGGGATATGCCGGTCGAGTATCCAGGTCCCGGCGGTGGTTTGATCGCGGAACACATGGCTGTCCGCACCGGTGTTGGCCTGTTCGACGTGAGCCACATGGGTGAGATCCAGTTCCGCGGCCCCGGCGCGCTTGCAGCCGTCCAGCACATCACCATGAACGACGCGTCGAAGCTGAAGGATGGGCAGGCCCACTATTCTGCGCTGCTCACACCGGCGGGAACGTTTGTCGACGACATTCTCGTGCATCGCCTCGGAGACAACGACTACTTGCTCGTTGTGAACGCGGGCACGAAAGACAAAGACTACGCCTGGATTCGGAAACAAGTCGGCACGTTTCCCTCCATCCACATCAGCGACTACTCCAGCTATTATTCGCAGCTGGCACTCCAAGGCCCTCGCGCGCTAGAGACACTCACTAAGCTCACCAAGGTCGACTTGGC
>Ga0302320_10013410_pt1 | contig 17134 bp, 8 predicted proteins | sample Bog_T0_3_FD_202130 | JGI IMG/M metagenome (GOLD analysis project Ga0302320, IMG submission 202130) | Peat permafrost microbial communities from Stordalen Mire near Abisko, Sweden - Bog_T0_3 | ecosystem: Environmental > Terrestrial > Soil > Wetlands > Peat | place: Sweden: Abisko, Stordalen Mire... | reverse complement strand
ATCGACTGGGAAGTGGTGGGTTTCGCACTGCTGCTGGCCGTTTTGACCGGCCTTTTGTGCGGGGCGATTCCCGCCTTTGCCGCCTCCCGCACCAGCGTCAACGATGCGCTGAAAGAAGGCGGCCGCATCGGCACAGCGGGCAGCGGCCATGCCCGCCTGCGCTCGGCCCTGGTGGTTGCGGAACTGGCCGTGGCGCTGGTGCTTTTTACTGCTTCCGGGCTTCTGTTGCGCAGCTTTGAGAAGCTGCGCGCCGTCGATCTCGGCTTCCGCACCGACCACATGCTGACCGCCTCCTATGGCCTGCCGCATCAGCAATACTCGACGCAGGCCGCGGCCGATGCATTCGACGCGGAACTCTTGCGCAAGTTGCAACAACTGCCGGGCGTGGAGGCTGTGGGCCTCACTTCCTCGCTTCCCGCAACCGGACAAGACAATGACGAAGGCTTCTACCCGGAGGGTTACGTCCCGGCCCCGGGCGCAGGTCTACTTTCCGGCTGGCCCTCGCAGGTGCTGGGCGATTATTTCCGCGCCGCGGACATTCCCCTGCTGCGGGGCCGAGGCTTTACCCCGGCAGACACGGCAACCTCTCCCTTGGTCATCGTCGTCAACCGCAAACTGGCCGAGCGCTTCTGGCCCGGACAGGACCCCATCGGCAAGCGCATCCACATCGGCTTGATCGAGTCGCCTCTGCCCTGGATGACCGTCGTCGGCGAGATCGGCGACATCAAGCAGAGCGCGCCCGACGCCGACACGACCTATCAGTTCTATGAGCCGGTGAGCCAGTTCAAGGCCACCCTTGGCCCCTTTGCCCCACCGGACATGGTGAGTGGAAGCGGTGGCTCCATCGTGCTGCGCAGCCAGCTTCCGCCCGAGCAGATGGCCAACGTTCTGCGCGCCACGGTCCGCTCCATCGATCCCCAGTTGCCGCTCACGCAGGTCGAATCCATGGACAACGTGGTTGCCCAAGGCCAGGCGCCGCGCCGCTTCAACACCGCGGTCATCTCCAGCTTTGCCGCCGCGGCCGTGTTGCTGGCCCTGCTGGGCATCTACAGCGTCATCGCCTTTTCCGCCGCCCTGCGCACCCAGGAGTTGGCGATCCGCCTTGCGCTCGGCGCAAAGCGCGCAGGGGTGATGCGGCTGGTTCTCGTTTCCGGCGCCAAACTTGGCTTGATGGGATGCGGCATCGGAGCCGTGGCGGCGGTGTTTGCCACGCGCCTGTTGCGCTCACTGCTGTTCAAGGTCGATCCGCTGGACCCGGTGGTGATCGTGCTGGCCACGGTCTCGATTTTTCTGCTCGCCCTCGCGGCTTCGCTGGTTCCCGCGCGCCGCGCCGCTTCCATAGAACCTATGCAAGCGCTGAGAAGCGAATAGCCACAGGACTAGCCCCCAAAGGAGCCCCGTTTCATGACCAACCTGTGGCAAGACATTCGCTATGCAATGCGCCAGTTGCGCAAGTCGCCGGGATTCACTCTGACCGCCGTGGTCACATTGGCTCTCGGCATCGGCGCCAACACGGCCATCTTCACGCTGGTGCATGGCATCCTGCTGCGCTCCCTGCCGGTCAGCGACCCGTCGCGGCTGATCCGCATCGGCGACAACGACGATTGCTGCGTCGAGGGCGGCTTTCCCGGTGACGCGGGCGACACAGGCGATTACACGATCTTCTCCTACGACATCTATAGGCACCTCAGAGATTCCGCACCCGAATTCGAGCAACTGGCCGCGGTACAGGCCGGGGAGTGGCACTGGAGCGTGCGGCGCGGCAATGAGCTTTCCAAAGCCATGCGCGGCGAGTTTGTCACGGGCAACTACTTTTCGACGCTGGGCCTGGGAGCTTTTGCGGGCCGTGTGTTCAACTTGAGCGACGACCAGCCTGCCGCCGCTCCGGCAACAGTGCTCAGTTACAAAACCTGGCAAGGCGAGTACGCAGCCGATCCCGGAATCGTCGGAACCACAATCTTCATCCAGGCGAAGCCATTCACAGTCATCGGCATCGCGCCGCCGGGCTTCTTTGGCGACCGGGTCACGGATTCGCCGCCGGATTTCTGGATGCCGGTTGAGACAGAGCCCTATGTCCGCGGCGCAGGCAGCTCCATCCTGGATCATGCCGAGGCGAACTGGCTTTACCCGCTGGGCAGAGTGCGCCCCGGCACGAATATCGGAGCCTTGCAGGCCAAACTCACGGTATCGCTGCGCCAGTGGATCAAGTCGCGCCCATTGCTGACCGCCAACGGCGGCGAGGCACTGATTCCCAAGCAGCACGTGGTACTCACACCGGGCGGTGGCGGGATCCAGAACCTTCAGCAGGAGACCGGCAAGGGTCTGAAGATGCTGATGATCCTCTCCACGGTGGTGCTGCTGATTGCCTGCGCCAACATTGCCAACCTGATGCTGGCGCGCGGCACCTCGCGCCGCGCCGACATCGCGCTGCGCATGGCCCTGGGCGCGGGCCGTCGGCGCGTGATCCGCCAGATTCTTACAGAGAGCGTGCTGTTGAGCCTGATTGGCGGACTGGCCGGGCTGGTTGTGGCCTATGCCGGATCGCACACCATCCTGGCGCTGGCCTTTCCCGATTCCCACAATATACCGATCGATGCCGGGCCTTCCCTGCCGATCTTGGGCTTTGCCTTTCTGATTTCCCTGGCAACGGGCATTGTGTTCGGCGCCGGGCCGGCGTGGCTCTCGTCTCATGCGCAGCCGGCCGAAGCGCTGCGCGGCGTCAACCGCTCGACGCGCGACCGCTCCTCTGCGCCGCAGAAGGCGCTGGTCGTGCTGCAGGCCACGCTGTCGGTGGTGCTGCTGGCCGGCGCGATTTTGATGACCAAATCGCTGGCCAACCTGGAGCACCAGAACTTCGGCATCGTCACCTCCAACCGCTACGTGCTGCACTTTGACCCGGCGGGCGCCGGCTACACGGCCGACCGCCTGCCCGGCCTCTATCGTGAAATAGAGGACCGGTTCACCGCGCTGCCCGGTGTGGCGAACATCGGCATGGGAATGTACAGTCCGCTAGAAGGCGACAACTGGGGCGAATGCGTGATTCCGCAAGGGCATCCCGCGCCGCGGCCGGGCGACAAGTGCGGCTCAACCTGGGACCGCGTCAGCAATCACTTTCTCGATGCAGTCGGCGTGCCCATGGTGCGCGGGCGCGGATTCTCAGAGCAGGACACGGCCACTTCTCCGCAAGTGGTCATCGTCAACCAGGCCTTCACAAAGAAGTTCTTCCCCAACCAGGACCCCATCGGGCAGCACTTCGGCATCGACTTACCCCAGTATTCGGGAAGCTGGGAGATCGTGGGTGTGTTCGCCGACTTCAAGTTGAACAATCCGCGCGACCCTACGCGGCCGGTGTACCTGCGCCCGCTCACGCAGCCGTTTGCGGGCTTCAAGGAGGCGGATTTGACCTCCACCGAGACGCAATCGATGTTCATGCAATCCATGGTCATCAACTTCAACGCCCCGCAACCGAATGTGGATGCGGCGATTCGCCACACGCTGGCCGGCATCGACCCCAACCTGACGGTGATGGACATCCGCTCGCTGGATGCACAGGTGGCGGCCAACTTCAACCAGGATCGGTTGATCGCGCGGCTCACCAGCCTGTTCGGCCTGCTGGCCCTCATCCTGGCCTCGGTCGGGCTTTACGGCGTGATGTCGTACTTTGTGGCCCGCCGCACCAGCGAAATCGGCATTCGCATGGCGCTGGGAGCGTCGCGCTCAAGCGTGATTTCGATGGTGCTGCGCGGCGCGATGGGTCAGGTCCTCATGGGCCTCGGAATCGGCATTCCCGCCGCGCTCTACGCCGGCCATTTGATGCAGAACCAGCTTTACGGCGTGGGCAGCTACGATCCCCTGGCGCTGGCCGGGGCCACAGTAGTGCTGGGCGTGTGCGCCACCGTGGCGGGCTTCATCCCCGCGCGGCGCGCAGCGTCCATTGAACCGATGCAGGCTTTGCGCACCGAGTAACCGGACGGCACCAAAGGGAAAGTGGAGAAAGTGATGAAGACGCTGCTTCAGGACGTTCGCTACGCACTGCGCCAGTTGCGCCGCTCGCCGGGCTTCACGCTGACGGCGGTGGCTATGCTGGCGCTGGGAATTGGCGCCAGTTCGGCCATCTTTTGTCTGATGGACTCCCTCTGGCTGCATCCCATGCGGGTCCCAGATCCGGGAGAACTGGTGCGCGTCTTCTCGACCACGCCGCAGGACCCTGAAGGTGATTTCAGTTACTCCGAATACCGTACGCTCGCGGAACGGACGACAGCACTCAAGGGCGTGGTCGCCGTGGGCCGCCGCGGCAGCATGATGCCGCGCGCGGACGGCACTGCGGCGCTGCTGCTCACGAATGTGGTTTCCGCCAACTTTTTCGACGCGCTGGGCGTGCGGCCGATGCTGGGCCGCAGCTTTGGTCCCGGCGATGCGGAGCGGCTGCGCACTCACCCTGGCGTTCTTCTCGGCTACGGTTTCTGGCGCCGCGAGTTCGCGGGCGACCAGTCCATTGTCGGACGGCAGATTACGCTTTTGCGCGGCAAGGACCATCGCTCCCATGTGGATGTGTGGGGCGTCTTGCCGCCGGAGTTTCGAGAGGTGGACAACGGCGAAGACCGCGACCTGTGGATGCCGGCCGAAACCTGGGCCGCTCTGTCTGGCCCGGGCGAATTGACCTCCCGCGAATTCCGCTGGTTCAATGTGCTGGGGCGACTCACGCCGGGCGCCACCGTCGCCCAAGCCAATCAACAGGCCGCCGCAACCGCTCAGTCCTGGACCATGGACGACCCGGCCGCCAATCATGGGCGCGGCGCGCGCGTGGTCAGCGACTTTCGTTATCGCATGCAGGTGGCGGGGACCAGCGGACTGGTGCTGTTTGGCATCGTCGCCGGCGTGGTGCTGCTGGCCGTTGTGAACGTGGCCCACTTGCTGCTGGCGCGCGGTCTTGTGCGCGGTCCCGAGGTGGCTTTGCGCATGGCCCTGGGAGCGCGGCGATGGATTGTCGCGCGGCAGTTGCTGGTGGAGAATCTGCTGTTGGGCGTGCTGGGGCTTGCCTCGGGGCTTGGCCTGGCCGCTGGCATTGCCGCCTTGCTGCCGCGGCTGCTGGTCTCGGAGCCTGCCATGCTGGTTGCGGTCGGATCGGCCGGGACGAGCTTCCAGTTGGATGGACGCATCTTCCTTTTCGCCGGGTCGCTGGCGCTTGCAGCCATGCTGCTGCTGGCGCTGGTTCCGCTCCGGGAGGTGGCCCAGCCACAATTGCTACCGGTGCTGCAGGCCGGAGCCGCTACCCGCACCGCGGCCAGTACGCCAATCCTTCGGCGTGCGGCCATCTGGCTGCAGATCGCCATCTCCTTTGCCTTGCTGGTTTCTACCGGCGCCCTGGTCCGTAGTTTTCTGAACACTCGCACGCAGTCGATTGGATTGACCCGCGACCAGGTGCTGCTGGCCTGGACGCAGGAGCCGGATGCGCCCCTGCGCGATGCCGTCATCGAGCGCATGAGGGCGCTGCCCGGCGTGGAGCGCGTGGCCTACGCCATCCGCGCGCCGCTCAGCCTCTCCGAGGGCGGCATCGCAGTGAAGACTCTGCTGCCCAGCCATCCCGAGCTGCGCGACCCGGTTTCGATCAAGTTCAACGCGGTGAGTCCCGACTTTCTCGATACGACTGGAACGCGCATCGTGCGTGGCCGCGGCATAACCGCGGCAGACGATGCGGCCGGGGCCCCAGTCGTCCTCATCAACCAGGCCATGGCCGAGAAGTACTGGCCCGGCCAAGACCCGCTGGGCCAGGTTGTGCGCCTGGCGGCCTCCAACATTGATGCGCGCGTGGTGGGAGTTGCCGAGAATGCACCCATCGTCCAGATCGGTGAGATCGCCGAGCCCTATCTCTATGTGCCGTTCAACCTCTACCTTTCCCGCCTGTCGAACATGGGCGAAATCACCTTCGCTCTCTCAACAAAACAGAATGCCATGAGCATGGCCCAGCCCGTGCGGCAGGTGCTCATCCACACCGACCCGCTGCTGGACCCGATGATGTTGACCTCGCTGCCGGAACTGATCCGCTACTCGGCAGGCAATTACCAGATGATGGCGGAACTGGTGAGCGCGATGGGGCTCATCGGACTGGCTCTCACCGTGGTGGGGCTCTACGGATTTCTGGCCTTCCGGGTCACCCAGCGGCGGCGCGAAATCGGCATCCGCATGGCGTTGGGCGCTTCGCGTGAAGCCACGGCATGGCTGGTGGTGCGCGATACGGCTCGCATGGCCGCCATCGGCCTGGCGATCGGCCTCGCGCTGGCGCTGGCCGCCGCTCGCGTTGAGGCCGCGGTCCTTTTCGGCGTGCGCCCTCTCGATGCGCTTTCGCTCGCCGGCGCGCTCGGCATTCTGGCTGTTGCCGTGGCCGCGGCCGCCTGGCTGCCCGCCCGGCGCGCTGCTTCCATTGAACCGATGCAAGCGCTGCGTAACGAATAGAAACGGAATTGAGGGGACTCGAAGATGCAGACAATTGTTCAGGACGTTCGCTACGCACTGCGGCAGTTGCGAAAATCGCCGGCATTCACGCTGACGGTGATTGTCACGCTGGCCCTTGGCATCGGCGCCAACGCGGCCGTCTTCACGCTCTTCGACCAGGTGCTGCTGCGCATGTTGCCGGTTGAAAAGCCCAAGGAGCTGGTGCGTTTCGAATGGAAGGGAGCGTTCTCAGGCTCCGCAAGCAGCTTTGGCGGCGATGACCACAATTACTTCTCGTATCCGATGTACAAGGATCTGCGCGACCAGAACAAGGTCTTCCAAGGAATGCTGGCCGCGGACCGGACCGGTGTCGGCGTCAGTTGGCGCAACCAGGCGGAGAACGAAGACGCCGAAGTTGTGACCGGCAATTACTTTCAGTTGCTGGGATTAAAGCCGGCCGTGGGCCGTCTGCTGACGCAGCAAGACGATACGGCCAAGAACGCCAACCCGGTGGTGGTGCTCAGTTACGACTATTGGAGAACCCGTTTCGTCGCATCGCGCGACGTGGTGGGCCAGACGGTGCTCATCAACGGCCATCCCTTCACCATCCTGGGCGTCGCGCCGGAGCACTTCGACTCGGCCATCGGCGGCTACAAGCCGGGCGTCTTCGTGCCCGTCAGCATGGTGGAGATCGCCATGCCGTGGATGGCGCCGCGCGACGACCTGAACAGCCACCAGTCAATCTGGCTGACGCTGGTGGCGCGGCTCAAGCCAGGCGTGAGCGCCGCGCAGGCCGAGGCCAGCCTGGGACCGCTGTGGCACTCGCTGCGGGCCTATGAGTTGACTCTCTACAAGTCCAGGACCGAGCGATTCAAGAAGAACTTCCTCGACCTCACGAGCCTCAAGGTTCTCGACGATTCGCGCGGATTCTCTCCCGGCCGGGTGGAATTGAAGACGCCGCTGATCATTCTGATGAGCATGTCCGGCTTGCTCGTGGCCATGTGCGCCATCAACGTGGCCACGCTGCTGCTTTTGCGCGCGGCAGGCCGGGCGCGGGAGTTCTCGATGCGCTACGCCCTGGGAGCAAGGCGCTGCCGCATTGTGTCGCAATTGCTGGTCGAGGGCGGACTGCTGGGCGCGGCCGGAGCCGCTGCGGGACTGGCGCTGGCGCCTCTTGTGGCGCACGCTCTGGTGCTCCTGATGACCAGCGCCAACCCCGGCGAAGAGCCGTATTCGACATCCATCGATGCGCGCGTGCTGTTGTTTACCCTGGGGATTTCGCTGCTGGTGAGCCTGCTGTTCAGCATCGCCCCGGTGCTGAACTTCCTGCGCCCCGACCTGGCCCAGGCGCTGCGCCAGAATGCGGGAACGGCTTCGAAGGGAGCGCAGCGCTTTCGCAAACTGGCCGTCGGCGCGCAGATTGCGCTCAGCGTTTTATTGCTCGGAGGCGCGGGACTGTTCGTGCGTACGCTCGACAACCTGCGCCACCAGCCGGTGGGATTCGCGACTGACAACCTGCTCAACTTCTCGCTCGATCCCACCATATCCGGCTATGGCGAAGATCGCGCGGCGCAGATTGTATCGAGCGCGCTGGATGCAGTGCGCCGCGTTCCCGGCGTAACCTATGCCTCCGCCACCACCGATCCAGAACTCAGCGGGAATTCCTCGCACTCCTCCTTCACCCTGCAGGGCTACAAGCCGGGCGAAGATGAGAATATGCACTTTGAAGAGCCGAGGATTGCGCCCGACTACTTTCGCACGCTGGGCCAGCCGCTTCTGGCCGGCCGGGAATTCAGTTCCTCGGACGCCCAAGGCCAGCCGAAAGTCGCTGTCGTCAACCTCTCCCTGGCCAAGCGGTATTACGGATCGGCGCAAAACGCGTTGGGCCGCACGCTGAGCGAAGGGCGCGGCGACGATGTGAAGTTCGATACGACCATTGTCGGCGTGGTGGGCGACGTGAAGCACGCGGACCTGCGCACCGATATGGGCTCGGCGGTCTACATGCCCTATCTGCAACAGCAGCATCCGGGAGGCGTGCAAATCTATGCCCGAACGGCGGGGCCGCCCGACACCGTAGCAGCTACGATCCGCCAGGCCATCCATCAACTCGACCCCGCGCTGGTGGTCGACAACCTGCTTACCATGGACGAACAGGTGAGCCACAGCGCCTCGGACGAGCGCGCCCTGGCGTTTCTCGCCATCGGTTTCTCGCTGCTGGCCATGGTGCTGGCCGCGGTGGGGTTGTATGGCGTGCTGGCTTACTCCACGTCCCAGCGCACGCGCGAGATCGGCGTGCGGCTGGCGCTCGGATCGCAGCGCTCGGGCGTCGTATTGCTGGTGGTGCGCGAAATGGCCATTGTCGCGGCCATTGCAACGCTGGTCGCTCTGCCGTCGGTGGTGGCGCTGGCCCATCTGTTCCGCAGCCAGTTGTACGGAGTCGCCACCTTCGATCCGCTGGCTCTTGGCGCGGCGGTCGTGCTGACCGCGGTCATGGTTGCCCTGGCCGCGGCCCTTCCGGCGCGCCGCGCGGCGACGGTCGAACCCATGCAGGCACTCAGAACGGAATAGCAACAGCAGCCCCCACTTTGTGACAGCCGTTGCAGACGAGCAAGGAGACATGCAATGCGATCGATTCTTCAGGACCTAAGGTACGCGCTGCGGCAGTTGCGCAAGTCGCCGGGATTCACGTTCACGGCGGTCACCGTGCTGGCGCTGGGCATAGGCGCGAATATCGCCGTCTTTACCATTCTGAATGGAATTCTGCTGCGTCCGCTGCCTTACGCGCATTCGGACCGCATTGTGACGGCAGGTTTTGTGTGCCCCACGTGTGACTTCAGCATGAACTATGCCAATATGCTGCAGTTGCGCGATGCGGTGGGCCGCGATTTCCAAATGGGCGCATCCTTCGGCGATTCCAACGCCAGTATCACCGGTCCCGGCGGCCGCGTCCAAGTGGAGCGCACTGAAGTTGACTCTGGTCTGCTTCCAATGTTGGGAATTCAACCCATTTTGGGCCGCGCGTTTCGCCCCGAAGAGAACGAGCCTGGCCGCAACCACGTAGTTCTGCTGGGGGAAGACGTGTGGCGCAAGCTCTACAACAGCGATCCCCATATTGGAGGCAAGACGCTGGCCATTCGCGGCGAAACCTACACCATTCTAGGTGTCATGCCGCGACGCTTTTCGTTTCCGTTCGGGGACATCATGCAGATCTGGTCTCCGGCAGAGATTCCGCAAGCAAGCCGTTCGGCAATGGCCGACGGCGCGTCGATGAACGGCGAGGTCTATGCCCGCTTACCGGACCGCATGACGCTGGGCCAACTCACCGATCAGTTCAATCGCGCTCAGTCGGTCATCGCCAAAGAACTTCCGGCAGATTCCACTTGGCCCACGCACATTAAGGTTAGCGGTTATCAACAGATGTTGAACGCTGAAGCGCGCAAGCCTCTGCTGTTGCTTTATGTGGTGGTCTTCGGCATCTGGCTGCTAGCCTGCCTCAACGTTACCAGTCTGATGCTGGCCCGCGCCGTGGCGCGCACACGCGAGCAGGCGGTGCGCGCCGCCGTCGGCGCTAGCCGCGCACGACTGCTGCAACAGGCGGTGGTGGAAAGCCTGCTGTTAAGCACCATGGGCGGCGTCTTTGGATTGCTGCTTGGGCAAACCGCAATCAAGCTTCTATGGCGCCAGATTCATCGCCGTTTGCCGCTGACCAGTGCGATTCATGTGGATTGGCGTGTGGTTGCCTGCGTGACGGCGCTCACGCTCGTTACCGCCCTTGTCGTCGGTGTCTTTCCCGCGCTGCGCGCCACGCGTCGCGATGTACAAGCCCGGTTGCACGGCGTGACAACGACCGCGTCCGCCAGCCAGAGCCGTACGCGCGAAGTATTGGTCGTCGCACAAATAGCTCTTACGCTCGTCTTCCTTGTGGGTGCCGGGCTGTTTCTGCGCACCATTCACGCGCTGCGCTCGGTTCCACTGGGCTTTATTCAGCAGAACGTGCTGACCGGCGGCATCATCCTAAACGGCTCGGCACGGCAGGACCCCAACGACCCGCATGAGCAAACCAACATCGTGAGCACTTCGTATTTGCCGCTTTTGGAGCGGCTCCGCGCCATTCCCGGCGTGCAGGTGGCCGCGCTCAGTTCAGTGCTGCCGTTGCGCAGCGAGATGAGAGTCAGGATTGGCGGTTTTCTCGATCACAAAGAAGTGCCATTTTCGCAGGCGCCGCATGCTGATGGGCGTCTCGCCACAGCTGGTCTGGTCGATGCCCTGGGAATCCCCATGCGCCGTGGCCGCTTCTTTACAGAGGACGATGCCGCCAGCTCTCCCGTTGTGGTCGTTGTAAACCAAGCATTTGTCGATAAATACTTGCCCGGCACCGATCCCGTCGGGCACACGTTCGGCATGGGCAAGGGGCAATTGGCGGCGGCGCATATCGTCGGCGTTATCGGCGATGTAAAACAGACGAATGTTACGGACGCCACAAAGCCGGAGATTTACTTCTGTTTGGCGCAGATCGGACCGGGGACTCCGCTCTACGGCATCGCCACGGCCTTCATTCAAGTCGCCATTCGCGGCACGGTTCCGGCCGATACCTTGCGCGCGCAGTTCGACAAGGCGCTGCACGAAGTGGCCCCCGACGCCACCACCACCGACGTGAAAACCATCCACGAAGCGGTCGAGGATTCCTTTGGCAGCCAAACCTTGATCGCGCATCTGCTGGAGAGCTTCGCCGGGCTGGCGCTGATGATCGCTTCGGTCGGATTGTATGGCCTGCTTTCGTTCACCGTGGCGCAGCGCACGCGCGAGATCGGCCTGCGCATCGCTCTGGGCGCGCCGCAGGCCAACATCCTCTCGCTCATTTTGCGCCGCGCGCTGCTTCTGGTCGCCGTCGGACTGGCCATGGGCGGCGTGCTGGCCTGGTTTGCCGTCACGCTCGCCCGGAGCTATATCTTCGGCGTCGAAGCGCATGACGGCCTCACTTTAACAGCGGTCGTGCTTGTTCTTGCCGCGGCTTCCTTTGTCGCGGCCTGGCTGCCGGCGCGACGCGCCGCGGCGGTCGACCCTATTCTTGCATTGAGATCGGAGTAACTTCATGATCGAACTGAAAAACGTAGAACGCAGTTACAAGACCGGGCACACGGAAACCTGGGTGCTGCGGAGGATCGCGCTGACCATTGGCGAGGGCGAATTTGTCACCGTGATGGGGCCTTCGGGAGCGGGGAAATCGTCGCTGCTGAATGTGCTGGCGCTGCTTGACGACGGCTGGCTGGGCGAATACTGGTTCGGCGAGACGGCGGTACACAAGCTGAATCGCAAGCAGCGCGCCGACCTTGCCCGCCAGCGCATCGGCATGGTCTTCCAGAGTTATCACCTGCTGGACGATCTTACCGTGGCCGAAAACATCGACTTACCACTGAGTTACAAGAACCTTCCGGCCAAGGAGCGCCAGGGGATGGTGGCCGACATCCTCGACCGCTTCCAGATCGTGGCCAAAAAGGACCTGTATCCCTCGCAGCTCTCCGGCGGACAGCAGCAGCTGGTGGGCATTGCGCGCGCCGTGGTTCATGCGCCCGCCCTGCTGCTGGCCGACGAGCCGACGGGCAACCTCCACTCCACCCAGGCGCGCGAAATCATGGACCTGTTCTGCGAGCTCAACCGCGCCGGCACGACCATCGTGCAGGTGACGCACTCGGAGGAAAACGCGCGCTATGGCAAGCGCATCCTTGAGCTGCGCGACGGGTGGATGACGCGCGATGAAACTCTGCAAGCAAAGGCAACGGAGGTTGGCGCCCAGTGAAGTTATTTAAAGTGAGTTCTTTGAGAGTGAGACCCTCCCTGGTGCGGCATTGCGCAGCACATGCGGCCAGGAGCGTGCACGCTGTGGCGGCAATTCTGCTGTTGCAGGCGAATCTGGCGCTGGCCGTCGAGCCCACCCCCGCCGCAGTTTCCGTGCAGACATCCGCGCTGGCAGCGACAGGTTCGCAGACGGCGCAAGGCAGCATTCCCTTTGACCAGTTGCTGCGGCCCTCGCGCAATCCCTTTGACGCCTATCGCGGCAAGAATGTGCCACCGCCCAGCATGGCCAACTCGACACGCCTCGGCGCCCTGGTGAGAGACGGAAAAATCTATCTCTCTCTGCGCGACGCCATCGATCTGGCGCTCGAAAATAACCTGGACATGGTCATCGCGCGCTATAACCTGCCCATCGCCCAGATGGACATCCAGCGCACCGAGGCCGGCGGATCGGTGCGCGGAGTCAACACCGGCGTAGTGTCGGGCACGCCGGGCGGCGGCGCGGGCGGCGCGGGCGCAGGCACCGGCGCGGGCGGCACATCGAGCGGCGCGGGCGGCGCGGGCTCGGGCGCCTCGGGCATCGTCTCGTCCACGCTGGGAACAGGCACCTCAGTGTCGAGTTTCGACCCCTACATCAGTGCACAGGTGTACAGCGACCACACCTCGCAACTGCTCACCAACAAGCAGCTCTATGGCGTTCCCGCCTACCACGTGAATACCAATCTCGCCGACTTGAGTTATTATCAGTCCTTCCCTACGGGCACTTACCTCGAGGTGGATTGGAATAACAACCGGACGACCTCCAACAGCCCCGACAATACCTTGAACCCGCAGCTCTACGCCGCCGTGCGCTTCCTGTTTCAACAGCAGTTGCTGGCCGGCTTTGGACCGGGGCCGAACCTGCGCTTCCTCCGCATTGCCCGGACCAACCGGAAGATTTCCGATATCGCCTTCCGCGCGCAGGTGATCGCTACCGTAACGCAAATATCCGACATCTACTGGGACCTGGTGAGCGCATACGATGACGAGCAGGTGGGAGAGCGTTCCGTGGCCTTCGCGACGGAAACGCTGAATACCAGCCGCAAGCAGCTTGAGCTTCAGGCGATTCCGGAGATGGACGTGCTCAAAGCGGAGGGCGAGTTGGCTTCCCGCGAGCAGGACCTGACCGTGGCCCGCACCAATCTGGAGTTGCAGGAACTCTACATGAAAAACGCCATCACCCGGAGTCTCGACGATCCGATCCTGGAAGAGATGCCCCTGGTCCCCGTAGACCACATCGGCGGCCAGATCCAGCCGGATACCGAGCCGGTGCAGGAGACGATTGCCGCGGCGCTGAAAAATCGCACCGAATTGCAGGAGTCGAGCCTGGATCTCGAAAACCGCGAACTCAGCCGCAAAACTGCTCGCAACGCGCTCTTGCCATCGCTCGGCCTTTACGGCCTTTATGCCGGAACGGGCTACGGTGGCACCCCCAACCCAGCCTATCTCGCCCAGGGAGGCACGGTCAGCGCGCCCCGCGGGGAGGGCGGCACGCTTGAGAATGCGTTGAACTACTCGTCGCCCGAATACCAGGTGGGCTTCCAGCTCAGCATCCCGCTGCGCAATCGCATCGCCAAGGCCGACCAGTATCGCACCGAACTCGAGTACCGCCAGTCGCAGGTGTACGCTGAGGAGTTGAAGAAACGCATCCGCATCGAAGTGCGCAGCGCGCGTTATGCTCTTGAGCAGGGAGCCAGCCGAGTGGATGCGGCGCGGCACGCACGCGACCTGGCGCTGAAGACATTGGACATCATGCAGAAGGAACAGAAGCTCGGAGCGGGATCGAACCAGCAGACCCTGAGTGCCGAACACGACCTGGCCGTGGCCGAGTCTGCGCTGGTCAGTGCCGAAACCGCTTACGAGAAGGCGCGCATCGAGGTGCGGCGGGCTACGGGCACGATCCTTGAGGAGTACGGCATTTCAATCGCCGACGCCAAAGCCGGCGCAGTGGAGGCGAGCCATCCCTAAGCAAGAGCCAATCCGGGTGCTGGTTGCCGACGATCAACCGCACATCCTCGAGGCCGTAGAGCTGCTGCTGCGGCCCCAGGGCATCGACGTGGACTGTGTGCGCTCTCCGCAGTTGCTTCTGGAGGCAATGGGACAGAGCGACTACGATGTGCTGCTGATTGACCTGAACTATACGCGCGACACGACCTCCGGGCAGGAGGGCCTGGCATTGCTGGCCCGCATCCAGGAGTTCGACTCGCGCCTGCCGGTGATTGTGATGACGGCCTGGGGCAACATCGAACTGGCCGTCGAATCGATCAAACACGGGGCCCGCGACTTCATCCAGAAGCCGTGGGAAAATGAGCGCCTGGTCTCTCTGATTCGAGTTCACGCCGAATTGCGCCAGGCCCTGCGCCGCGCCCGTCAGTTGGAGCTGGAGAATCGCCTGCTGCGCGCCGAGGGCATGCCGGAATTTGTGGCCGGCGCGCCCTCCATGCAGCCGGTGCTGGAACTGATTGCGCAGGTGGGGCCCTCGGACGCCAACGTGCTGATTACCGGCGAGCACGGCACGGGCAAGGAGATCGTGGCCAAGCTGCTGCATTCTGCCTCACCTCGCGCCCGCATGGCGCTGGTGGCCGTCAACGCCGGCGGGCTGCCCGAGGGCACCTTCGAGAGCGAAATCTTCGGCCATGTGAAGGGCGCCTTTACCGACGCGCGCACCGATCGCATCGGACGCTTCGAGTTGGCCAATGGCGGAACGCTTTTCCTGGACGAAATCGCCAACGTGCCCCTGCGCCAGCAGGCCAAACTGTTGCGGGTGCTGGAGACTGGCGAGCTGGAGCGCGTAGGCTCGTCGCAAACCCGCCGCGTGGATGTGAGGATACTCTCTGCCACCAACGCCCTGCTGCACGAAGAGGCCAAGACCGGCAATTTTCGCGAAGACCTGCTGTTCCGCATCAATACGGTGGAGATTCACCTGCCCGCGCTACGCGACCGGCGCGAGGACATACCGCTCTTGGCGCAGCATTTCCTGGGCCGCAACCGCACCCGCTACCGCAAGCAGGTGAGTGGGTTCTCCGCAGGGGCCATGCAACAGATGATGCAGTACGCCTGGCCGGGCAACGTCCGCGAACTGGAGCACACGGTGGAGCGCGCCGTGCTGCTGTGCCGGGGCGAGGAGATCGAACCGTCCAACCTCGCCATCGCCGCAGCCAGGTCTTCTGCCCCGTCGTTTGAGAACATGAGCATCGACGAGGTGGAGGCACTCTTGATCCGCAAAGTGCTGCGCCGCTGCGACGGAAACATTTCGCAGGCCGCTGAAGCTCTGGGGCTGAGCCGCGCAGCGCTCTATCGCCGCATCGAAAAATATGGGCTATGAAAGAGGAGCGCGCAGGCACGGGCGCTCGGCGATTCGCCGGGCGTGGCAGCGCTGCCTGCTGCTGGCCCTTCCGGCCCTGGTGTTCGCCTGCATTCTGGTCTACAAATTCGAGTTTGCCCCGGCGACTGCGATGCTGCTCGGCGGCTGCCTGCTCCTCTACCTTTTGCTGGCCTCCGCGGCTCTGATTGAGGGCTTCGTGCGGCCGCTGCAGACGCTGTCCAACGTGGTTTCTTCGCTGCGCGAGGGCGACACCTCCTTCCGCGCGCGCGGAGCCGGCGCCCATGACGCTCTGGGCGAGTTGGCTTCAGAGGTCAACGCCCTCGCCGACCTGCTGCAACGGCAGAGAGTGCGCTCGCTTGAGGCTACCGCTCTGCTGGCCCGCATCCTGGAAGTAATGCACGCGCCGCTGTTTGCCTTCGACCGCGACGACCTGCTGCAACTGGTCAACAACGCCGGGGTGCGGTTGCTGGGTGTGCCCTATGCGCGCTGCTTTGGCCGCAGTGCGCATCAACTGGGTCTGGAAGATCTGCTGGCATCGTCCGACCAGAGCATTCACTCCTTTAATCCCAATCCCAATTCGCCGCAAAGCCCCTCGCGCTGGCTACTGAGGAAGGCGGCCTTCCGCCAGGACGGAGTGCCGCACACGCTGCTGCTATTGGCCGACGTCAGCCTGCCGCTTCAGGAAGAGGAGCAAATGGCCTGGAAACGGCTCATCCGCGTTCTGGGCCATGAACTGTCGAACTCCCTGGCGCCAATCAAGTCCATCGCCGGAAGCCTGCTGGCCCGGGTGGACAGCATGGAAGGCGACGACGCCACGCTGAGGGATTTCCGCCGCGGCCTGGATGTGATCGAGAGCCGCGCCGACGCACTGCATCGATTCGTGCAGTCGTACCGCCTGCTGGCTCAGTTGCCACCTCCGCATTTGAAGGAAGTCCAGCTCGGTCCGCTGCTGCTGCGGGTGATCCTGCTGGAACAGCGGCTCGGGGTCGAACTCGATCCGGGCCCGCCAATAGTCCTTCAAGCCGACCCCGACCAGTTGGAGCAGATGTTCATCAACCTGCTGGCCAACGCCGTGGATGCGTCGCTGGCCAACGGCGCGCAGCCGGTGCGGGCAAGCTGGCAAATGGCCGGCGCCGCGGTACAGGTCGCCATCGAAGACCGCGGCCTGGGCATCGCCAACGCCGAGAACCTTTTTGTCCCTTTCTATACCACCAAGCCTTCCGGCAGCGGAGTGGGACTGGCGCTTGCCCAGCAGATCGCCCGCGCCCACGGAGGCGAGATCCGGCTGCTCAACCGGGAAGACGGTGAAGGCGCGCGCGCCCTCGTCCGCCTCCCGGTGCCGCACTTCCAAGGCTTGCCCGACGAGTAAAGCGAAGTCACAGCTCAGCCTGCTTAGCCGGGTGCCCCAGGTGCCTCGCTGTCAAGTGCCGGGACATGGTTTACATTTTGTCTCCAGACATCCTTTACAGTTTTCCGATTCCTGGATGAGAATCAATTCGGCCGGTGAAGCGGAGGCGGGCTCTGCTGGAGAGCAACCCGCCGAGG